>Ga0335071_10000498_pt1 | contig 43525 bp, 40 predicted proteins | sample Lox_Sample_15_FD_206724 | JGI IMG/M metagenome (GOLD analysis project Ga0335071, IMG submission 206724) | Soil microbial communities from Loxahatchee National Wildlife Refuge, Florida, United States - Lox_Sample_1.5 | ecosystem: Environmental > Terrestrial > Soil > Wetlands | place: USA... | reverse complement strand
TCGGGCATTTCGTCGAGGCGCAGATCCTGCAGAGCCTCGGCGTGGACTACGTCGACGAGTCGGAGGTGCTGACCCCCGCCGACTACACCCACCACATCGACAAGTGGAAGTTCACCGTGCCGTTCGTGTGCGGCGCGACGAACCTCGGCGAGGCGCTGCGGCGCATCAGCGAGGGCGCGGCCATGATCCGCTCCAAGGGCGAGGCCGGCACCGGCGACGTCTCCAACGCCACCACCCACATGCGCGCCATCAGCGGCGAGATCCGCCGGCTGACTTCGCTGTCCGAGGACGAATTGTACGTCGCGGCAAAGGAATTGCAGGCCCCCTACGAACTGGTCGTCGAGGTGGCCCGGGCGGGCAAGCTGCCGGTCACGCTGTTCACCGCCGGCGGCATCGCGACGCCGGCCGACGCCGCGATGATGATGCAGCTCGGCGCCGAGGGCGTGTTCGTCGGCTCGGGCATCTTCAAGTCCGGCGCGCCCGAGCACCGCGCCGCCGCGATCGTCAAGGCCACCACCTTCTACGACGACCCCGACGTGCTGGCCAAGGTGTCGCGCGGGCTGGGCGAGGCGATGGTGGGCATCAACGTCGAGCAGCTCGCGCAGCCGCATCGCCTGGCCGAACGCGGCTGGTAAGCCGAAGGCTATTGGTGGCCATCGAAGAGATCCTTGATCTCGAGCAACTCGAGGTCAACATCTACCGCGGTCGGGTGTTCAGCCCGGAGTCGGGATACTTCCAGCGCACGTTCGGCGGCCACGTGGCGGGGCAGTCGCTCGTGTCGGCGGTGCGCACCGTCGACCCGCACTACCAGGTGCACTCGCTGCACGGTTACTTCCTGCGGCCCGGGGACGCCACCGAGCCCACGGTCTTCATCGTCGAACGCATCCGCGACGGCGGCTCGTTTGCCACGCGGCGCGTCAACGCCATCCAGCACGGCGAGACCATCTTCAGCATGGCGGCGTCGTTCCAGACCGACCAGGAAGGCATCCACCACCAGGACCCCATGCCGGCCGCTCCGCCCCCCGACGGCCTGCCGGGGCTGAACTCCATCAAGGCGTTCGACGAGGCCGGGTTCCGTCAGTTCGAGGAGTGGGACGTGCGGGTCGTGCCGCGCGAACTCCTGGAGCCCACGCCCGGCAAGGCCTCCCAGCAGCAGGTGTGGTTTCGCCACCGCGACCCGTTGCCGGACGACACGGTGCTGCACATCTGCGCGCTGGCCTACATGAGCGACCTCACGCTGCTGGGATCGGCGCAGGTCAACCACCTCGACGTGCGCGAGCACCTGCAGGTGGCGTCGCTGGACCACGCGATGTGGTTCATGCGGGCGTTCCGCGCCGACGAGTGGCTGCTCTACGACCAGTCGTCGCCGTCGGCCAGCGGCGGTCGCTCGCTGTGCCAGGGCAAGATCTTCACCCAGACCGGGGAGATGGTCGCGGCGGTCATGCAGGAGGGGCTGACCCGCTACAAGCGCGGGTACCGGCCGTGAGCGCCCCCCGAATCGGGGTGCTGGCGCTGCAGGGCGACACCCGCGAGCACCTGGCGGCGCTGCGCGAGGCCGGGGCCGAGGCGATGCCGGTTCGCCGCCGCGCCGAGCTGGACGCGGTGGACGGGCTGGTCATCCCCGGCGGCGAATCCACCACCATGAGCCACCTCTTGCTCGACCTGGACCTGCTCGAGCCGCTGCGCCGGCGGCTGGCCGGGGGGCTGCCGGCCTACGGCGCGTGCGCCGGCATGATCCTGCTGGCCAGCGAGATCCTCGACGCCGGAGCCAGGGGGCGGCAGGCGCTGCCGCTGCGCGCGATCGATATGACGGTGCGGCGCAATGCTTTTGGGCGACAGGTCGACTCGTTCGAGGGCGACATCGGATTCGCGGGCCTCGACGAGCCGGTGCGCGCGGTGTTCATCCGCGCGCCCTGGGTGGAGCGCACCGGTGACGGCGTGCAGGTGCTGGCCACCGCGGCGGGCCACGTCGTCGCGGTGCGGCAGGGCCCGATGCTGGCGACGGCGTTTCACCCCGAGATGACCGGCGACCGTCGCATCCACCACATGTTCGTCGACATCGTCAACGGCGAGGCGTGACGGGCGACCGCCACGCTGGCGTAACGCTGGGCAGCGGCTGCCACGCCGGCGTGACGCTCGGCGATGTCGGACGCCCACGTAGACTCGTTTGGCGAGTTAGTCAGGCAACAGAAGAGGTAAGAACACCGATGAGCGGCCATTCCAAGTGGGCCACCACCAAGCACCAGAAGGCCGTCAAAGACGCGCGCCGTGGCAAGGAGTTCGCCCGGCTGATCAAGAACATCGAGGTCGCGGCCCGTACCGGCGGCGGTGACCCGGCCGGCAACCCGACGCTCTACGACGCGATCCAGAAGGCGAAGAAGACCTCGGTGCCCAATGACAACATCGAGCGCGCCCGCAAGCGGGGGGCGGGCGAGGAGGCCGGCGGCGCGGACTGGCAAACCATCACCTACGAGGGCTACGCGCCCAACGGTGTGGCGGTGCTGATCGAGTGCCTGACCGACAACCGCAACCGCGCCGCCAGCGAGGTCCGGGTCGCGATGACGCGCAACGGCGGCACTATGGCCGACCCCGGTTCGGTGGCCTACCTGTTCTCCCGCAAGGGCGTGGTCACCCTGGAGAAAAACGGCCTGACGGAGGACGACGTGCTGACCGCGGTGCTCGAGGCCGGCGCCGAAGACGTCAACGACCTGGGCGACAGCTTCGAGATCATCTCCGAGCCGACCGATCTGGTCGCGGTGCGCACCGCGCTGCAGGACGCCGGCATCGACTACGAGTCGGCCGAGGCCAGTTTTCAGCCGTCGGTGAGCGTTCCCGTCGACGTCGACGGCGCCCGCAAGGTGTTCAAGCTCGTCGACGCGCTGGAGGACAGCGACGACGTGCAGAACGTCTACACCAACGTCGACCTTTCGGACGAGGTGTTGGCCGCCCTCGACGAGGAGTGAGCGGTCGGTGTCGATCGCAAGCGCGGCGCTACCCCCGGGCGCGGGGGGTCGACACCATCGGGGTCAGTAGTACCCGCGCCGCATGTCGTCGACGACGCGCGGGTTGTCCAGCGTCGACGGCTCGAGGGCGCGCGGCCCGATGTCACCGGAGAACACGGTGGCCGCCGTCAGCACCTGCTGGTTGAGGAAGCGCAGCGGGGGCGCGCCGGCCGGCATCGCCGGCACGGGCGCGGCGGCAGCGGAAGCGGCGCCCTGCGCCGCCAAGACGAAGCCCCAGTCGCCGAACGTCGGCACGTGCACGTGATACGGCGTGACCGCATAGCCCGCGGCCCGGACCGTCGAGACCGTGCGCCAGAACGCCATCGGCGTGGAGAACGGGCTGCCCGCCTGCACGACCATCAGCCCGCCGGGGGCCAGCGCGCGGGCGGCGAGCGCGTAGAACTCGGCCGAGTACAGCCGGCCCAGCGTGGGCGTGTCGGGGTCGGGCAGGTCGACGATGACCGCGTCGAACCGGTCCGGGCCGCGCCGCAGCCACGTCATCGCGTCGCCGATCACGATCTTGACGCGCGGGTTGTCCAGCGCTCCGCCGTTGGCGTCGCGCATGGTGGTGCGCGCCAGTTCGATCACCGCGGGGTCGAGCTCGACCTGGACGATCTTGCCGACGCCGGGCTGGCGCAGCAGCTCGCGGGCCGCCAGGCCGTCACCGCCGCCGAGCACCAGCACCGAGCGCGCGCCGTTACCCAGCGCCGGATAGACCAGGCTCTCGGTGTAGCGGTACTCGTCGCGGGTGGAGAACTGCAGGCCCCCGTCCAGGTACAGGCGCATGTCGTTGCCGCGGCGGGTCACCACGATCTCCTGATAGGGCGTGTGCCGGTAGGCAACGATCGGATCGGCGTAAAGCCTTTGCCTGCTTGTGGTTTCGATGTCGGCCGAGCGCGCCAGCAGCGTGGCGAGCAGGCCGAGCGCGGCGGCGAGAGCGCACAGCGCCGTCACCAGTTGCCGCGGTGAAACGACGCGCCGCAGCAAGAAGACGGACACCACGGCCGCCGCCGCCAGGTTGACGATGCCCGTGGCCGCCGCGCCGCGGATCATGCCCAGCTGCGGCAGCAGCAGGAACGGCCAGACCAGGCCGCCGAGCAGCGCGCCCAGGTAATCGGCGGCGTTGAGGTTGGCCAGCGCGCGGCCGGAATCGGAAGCACCCACCGTCCGTCCGCGCTGCAGCAGCGTCATGAGGAGCGGCACCTCGGCGCCGACCAGGCCGCCGATCAGCGCCGTGCCCACCGCCAGCACCCACGTCGAGCCGACCGAGCCGTCCAGGAACGCGAACACCACGTACAGCGCGGCCGCCGACAGGCCGCCGATGATGCCCAGCAGCGCCTCCACGGCGATGAAGGCGATCGCCGCGTGCGCCAGCAGCGGCTTGACCAGCAGGGCGCCGGCGCCCAGGGCGGCGATGTAGCCCGCGACGATCAGCGACGTGGCGACGATGCCCCCGCCGTTGAGGCTGGCCGACAGTGTCAGCAGGGCGAGCTCGTAGATGATGCCGCAGGCCGCGCACGCCGCCACGGCGGCCAGCAGCACGGCGCGCCAGCGCCGAGACGCCCCGTGGGGCCCGGCGGCCCGGTTTTCCCGAGGGGTGACCGGGAGATCGACCGACGTCATGACACCGCCGCGGCGGTTACCCCGCCCACGGCGAGCAGTATCAGCGCCACCGCGAACGATCCCGGATGCAGCTCCGGCTCGTCGACGTGCTCGTGGAAACTGCCCGGTATCAGCAGGTGCATCGCCAGCATCGCGATGCCCAGCAGGATCACGCCCATCAACCCGTACACCGCCACGCCGAGGAGTCCCTGACCCAGCTGGCTGTAGCTGTTGGTGATGGCGCTGATGATGACGGTGGTGAGCGAGATGTACATGGCGCCCGCGACGACGACGGCGTTGGGGCGGCGATCGATGAACACCAGTTGGCGCAGCTTTCCCGGGGTCAGCCAGTCGACCATGTAGAAGCCGATGAGCAGCACGGCCATGCCGACCGCGAAGTACAGGATCGTCGCGACCGCGCCCTTCAGCACGGGATTGACGTCGACGGTTCCGATCTCGACGGCGAGGTACATGGTTGTCTCCTTTGCTCGAATCGCTAAGCCATCACTTGTCCCCGCCGGGGCCGCCGGGGGTGCCGCCGGCGCCGCCCGACGGGGATCCGGGGGAGAAGCCGGGGCCGAGGAAGAGGTACGAGCCGTGGCTGTATCCGGCGCTCAGGGGTTCGACGCGGATGCTGCACGGGTGGTTGCCGTCGGGGCCGACGATCACGATGTTGTTGCTGTAGCGCAGGTATTGGCTGCCGCCGTTGGCGGCGCGCGCCTCGGGTTCCTGGTAGTCGGCGAGCGCGTCGGCCACCTGCTCCGGCGATCCGGTGCAGACGTAGCGCGTTCCGTTCGCATCGCGCGAGTACTCGTGATAATGGCCCGCGATGTAGGACGCAATGTTCTTCTGCTGCAACATGATTCCGAAAACCAGGGAAACGACGGCGGCGACGGCCAGCGCACCGGAGATCAGGAACAGGCGCTTGCGGCTCACGGGTGCCACCGGCTCGCCGTGTGAACCACCACGCCGCCGGAGCCCGACGGTCGCCGCGGGTACAGGTGCCAGGTCTGCCACCGCCAGCCGGCCCCGTCGGGTTCGGCGGCCAGGGCGGTCAGGGCCGCGTCGTCGCCGGGAAAGGTGCCCCCGAGCCAGCCCGGTCGCCGCGCGCAGTGTTCGCGCAGTTCGCGCGCGAGACGGCGGAAGCTCGCCTCGTCGTGCGTTTCGGTGCGGGATTGCAGGCGGTAGCCGGGGGCCTCGGACCGCTGCGGCAGGTCGCCCCCGACGCTGCGCGCGGTGCACGAAACCTGCTCGGAGAAGCGGCCTTTCGCGTGCTCGATCGCGACGACGTGCGATGCGCCGAGGACGCCGAGCTGCAGCGCGCCCCCGCCGGGGTGCCGCAACGAGCAGGTGGCCAACGGCGCCGGCGCCGGCGCGTTGAGCGCGAGTCCCAGCCGCTCGCCGGATACGTCCGCCGGGGTCACGGCGAGCTGATGAAGCGGCACCGGCGCGGTCCTAGCCGGCGGGGGGCGACGGTGCGGGATAGACGGTGAGCTCGCCGGTCAGCACCGGCTTGCCCGTCGAGATCTCCCAGGGCATGTCCGGGGCCCAGCGCTCGAAGGACAGCAAGGCGGTCTCGTCGGTGTTGGTGCAGTCGAGGAATTCCATCTCGCCGCCGGCCGGCAGGCCGGTGGCGCCTTCGGTGGTGTAGGAGGCGCGGCCGCGCTCCGACTCGTGAAACGTCACGCCGTCGACGACGTAGGAGCCGCCGGGCTGCAACGTGACGTCCTTGCGGGTGACCCACATGGCCAGCTTCAGGCGCCCGTCGTCCTCTTCGACGCTGAACCAGAGCGGCTGGTCGCCGCCTTCGAGCAGATGCTCCCACCACACGAACGGGCCCTCGCGAAACGTCACCGACCCGCGGACCACGTAGTCGACGCCGCCGTAGCTGACGATGGCGCCGGGCCCGAGTTGGCGGGGCCCGAACTGCGGCATCGCGTCGAAGGCGAGGGGGTCCTGGCGCCCGCCGGGCCGGGCCGGCTGCTTCGGGCGCCGCAACGCGATGACCAGCACCACGATGGACGCAATGAACAGCACCGCCGCGAGGACGAGCAGGAGTGTTCCCACACCAAGCCTTCCGTTGCCACAATGGCCGAGCGAACGTGGGCTATAAGTTAACAGCTTTTGCCAGGAGCGGGGCCGCGTGTCCTGCCGGCCGGTGTCGGTCCCACCGGCTAGGCTCTCGAACAGCTGTTCGTACGAAGGAGCGGGCAATGCGCGTGATGGGCGTCGATCCCGGACTGACCCGATGCGGCCTGTCGGTCGTCGAGAGCGGGCGCGGGCGCAATGTCGTCGCGCTCGACGTCGACGTGGTGCGCACCCCGTCGCACGCGCCGCTGGCCAAGCGGTTGCTGGCGATCAGCGAGGCCGTCGAGCACTGGCTGGCCACCCATCAACCGGACGTCGTGGCCATCGAGCGGGTGTTCTCCCAGGTGAATGTGACGACGGTGATGGGCACCGCGCAGGCCGGCGGCGTGGTCGCGCTGGCGGCGGCCAGGCGCGGCACCGACGTGCACTTCCATACCCCCACCGAGGTCAAGGCCGCGGTCACCGGCAACGGATCCGCCGACAAGGCGCAGGTCACCGCCATGGTCACCAGAATCCTTGCGCTGCAAGCCAAACCGACGCCGGCCGACGCCGCCGACGCGCTGGCTTTGGCGATCTGCCACTGCTGGCGGGCGCCGATGATCGCCCGGATGGCGGCCGCCGAAGCCCTGGCCGCGCAGCAACGGCACGCCTATCGGGCCAAGTTGCAGGCCAAGCTGAAGGCCGCCCGATGATCGCCTCGGTGCGCGGGGAGGTGCTCGAGGTGGCACTCGACCACGTGGTGATCGAGGCCGCCGGCGTCGGCTACCGGGTCAACGCGACGCCGTCGACGCTGGCGACGCTGCGGCGGGGGAGCCAGGCCCGGCTGATCACCGCGATGGTCGTCCGCGAGGACTCGATGACGCTGTACGGGTTCGCCGACTCCGACACCCGCGACCTGTTTTTGACGCTGCTGTCGGTGTCGGGGGTCGGGCCCCGGCTGGCGATGGCGACGTTGGCGGTGCACGACGCCGCGGCGCTGCGGCAGGCGCTGCACGACGGCGACGTCGCCGCGCTGACCCGGGTGCCCGGAATCGGCAAACGCGGCGCCGAGCGGATGGTGCTGGAGTTGCGCGACAAAGTGGTGCCGGCCGGCGGTTCCGCCCCCGGCGCCGCGGTCCTCAACGGCAACGGGGTCCGCGGCCCCGTGGTGGAGGCTTTGATCGGTCTCGGTTTCGCCGCCAAGCAGGCCGAGGAGGCGACCGACAAGGTGCTGGCCGCCGAGCGCCACAATGGCGAAGCCACGACGTCCGGTGCGCTGCGGGCCGCCCTGTCGCTGCTGGGTAAGTCCCGATGAACCCTGATGGTGCGGACGACTATCCCGACCGCGATGTCTCCCCGGCCCTGACCGTGGGCGAGGGCGACATCGACGTCAGCCTGCGGCCGCGCTCGTTGGGGGAGTTCATCGGTCAGCCGCGGGTGCGCGAACAGCTGCAGCTGGTCATCGAGGGGGCCAAAAACCGCGGCGGCACGCCGGATCACATCCTGTTGTCCGGGCCGCCGGGGCTGGGCAAGACCTCGCTGGCGATGATCATCGCGGCCGAGCTCGGCTCGTCGTTGCGGGTGACGTCGGGTCCGGCGCTGGAGCGCGCGGGCGACCTGGCCGCGATGCTGTCCAACCTGGTCGAGCACGACGTGCTGTTCATCGACGAGATCCACCGCATCGCGCGGCCCGCCGAGGAGATGCTCTACCTGGCGATGGAGGACTTCCGGGTCGACGTGGTGGTCGGCAAGGGGCCGGGGGCCACGTCGATTCCGTTGGAGGTGGCGCCCTTCACCCTGGTCGGCGCCACCACCCGGTCCGGCGCGCTGACCGGCCCGCTGCGCGACCGGTTCGGCTTCACCGCGCACATGGATTTCTACGAGCCCGCCGAGCTGGAGCGGGTGCTGGCGCGTTCGGCGGGGATTCTCGGCATCGAGCTGGGCGCCGAGGCCGGCGCCGAGATCGCGCGACGCTCGCGGGGGACCCCGCGGATCGCCAACCGGCTGCTGCGCCGGGTCCGGGACTTCGCCGAGGTGCGCGCCGACGGCGTGATCACCCGCGACGTCGCCAAGTCCGCGCTGGCGGTCTACGACGTCGACGAGCTGGGCCTGGACCGGCTGGACCGGGCGGTGCTGTCGGCGCTGACCCGCGGCTTCGGCGGCGGCCCGGTCGGGGTCTCGACGCTGGCGGTGGCGGTGGGCGAGGAGGCCGCCACGGTCGAGGAGGTCTGTGAGCCGTTCCTGGTGCGGGCCGGCATGGTCGCCCGCACCCCGCGCGGCCGGGTGGCCACCGCGCAGGCCTGGACGCACCTGGGCATGAGTCCGCCGGCCGGGGCCGCCGGGCTGGGCCAACCGGGCCTGTTCGACTAGCGCCAGGTCAGGCGCGCCTGGCGGTTACGTCACCTCGGACGGGGGTACCCAGGCCAGCAACAATAATTAGCTGTCCGAGGAGATTGAAGATGAGGCACACAACCCCCGACTATGAACGCCCCCGCGCGCCGTACATGCCACGCACCCGCGGCGCGGTGATCGGGCTGCTCCTGATCCTTCTGGGTGTTTGGGGTGCACTGATCCCATTCATCGGGCCCAACATCCACTGGGCGTACACGACCGACCCGGCGTGGACGTGGACCGCGGCGAAGGGCTGGCTGGAGGTGTTCCCCGGCGTCGTCGCCGCGCTGGGCGGCCTGGTGCTGCTCGTCTCCGGAAACCGCGCCAGCGCCATGCTCGGCGGCTGGCTGGCGGTCTTGGCCGGCGCCTGGTTCGTGGTCGGCCGGGCCTTCGCGTCGAGCCTGCAAATCGGCGACGTCGGTCAACCGGCGTCGTCGACTGACCTGAAACGCGCCCTGCTCGAGGTCACGTACTTCACCGGTCTGGGCGCGCTCATCGTCTTCCTGGGCGGGGCCGCCGTGGCGCGCGTGGCGGTTCGGCACGCGCGCGACGTCGTGGTGACCGAGCCGGCGCCCTTGGCGCCCACGCCGGCACCGGGACCGGCCATGTACGACGAGTCGCCCCGCGACGCGCGCGCCGACGTGCGTCCCCGGGGGGGCCTGTTCCACCGGCGGACCGGGGGCGGCCTCTTCGGCCGACGCCACCACGCCGGCGTCTGACGCCACCCGACTGACGACGCGCGGAGGCGCCGGTAGCTCAGCTGCGAGAGCTGGCTACCGGTGCCTTTGCGGGTCAGGGCAGTCCGGGCAACCGCCGGTCGGTATTGTTCTTGACGCTGCAACCGGGCCTGTTCGACGAGCGAGGAGGAGCGATGCTCACCGCAGGGTTGGTCTTCGCCGCGCTGGCAGCCCTCTTGAACGTCTACATCTTCACGATGGAATCGCTGACCTGGACGTCGGCCCGCACCCGGGCCAGGTTCGGGACGTCGGCCGAAGAGGCCGAGGCCACCAAGCTGCTCGCCTTCAATCAGGGCTTCTACAACCTGTTCCTGGCGATCGTCACCGGCCTCGGCATTCCCCCGGTGGTCATGGGCGATAAGGCCGTCGGAGTCGCGCTCGTGCTGGCTGGCGTCGGATCGATGGCCGCCGCCGCGCTCGTGCTGCTGCTGTCGGCACCGGAGAAGGCGCGGGCCGCGCTCATCCAGGGCGTCTTCCCGGTGATCGCCATCGTCTTGGTGGTGCTCGGCCTGTCCTGGTAACACCAGTCGCTGCAGCCTCACCGGTCACTAAATCTCCGCGGTTTACGCCGCGCGGGTTATATCCCGGCGCGGTCGGGTACCCACGCGAGGCCGGAAATCGGCCCGGCTCGATAGAGGAGATGGAATGACATACGCAGAGAGGGAGTACCCCGGCGCGCTGACCATGCCGCGTTCCCGCGGCGCGATCAGCGGATTGATCCTGGTGATCCTGGGTGCTTGGGGTGCGTTGATCCCATTCGTCGGCCCCCATTTCAATTTCGCCTACACGCCCGACCAGGACTGGGCGTGGTCGCCGGCGCGCGGCTGGCTCGAGGTGCTTCCGGGGGCGGCGACGGTGGTCGGCGGCCTGCTGCTGATCGTCGCGGGGAATCGCATCCCCGCGATGCTGGGCGGCTGGCTGGCCGTCCTTTCCGGCGCGTGGTTCGTGGTCGGCGGCCAGGTCGCACCGCTGCTGGGCATCGGGTCCGCGGGCGATCCGATCGCCGCGACCGAGCGCAAACGGGCCGCGCTGGAGGTTTCCTACTTCTCCGGCCTCGGCGCGCTGATCGTCTTCGTGGGCGGCGTTGTGTTGGCGCGCACGGCGGTCCGGCTCGCGCGCGACGTCGAACCCCCGGGATACGCCGAGAGGCCCGAAGCGCCGGTGCCCGGCGGCGAACCGGCCTACGTGTCCGGGCCGCAGGACTCGTCCGAGGTATCGTCGGGCGCGCTGACCAAGCCGCGGGTGGATCGCTACGGGTCGGAGGGGGAGCCGAAGCGCGGCTGGCGCCGCCGCCAGGATGCGGCGGCGGCGGCCGGCTCGCGGGGCGCCCCGTATCTGCGCTGGCCCCACCCTCAGGGCTAGGGCGTCAGAGCAGTCCGAGCAACTGCAGGTCGGTGACGTACTTGACGATGATCGGCGCCGAGATGTGCGGGATGTCCTTGTCCGGCCCGATTTTCGCCTCCTGCACCGCGGCGCGGAACCGGTCGGTCGGCGCCAACGATCCGCGGAGCGGCTCCTCCGGCTGCTGGTAGTTGTGCAGCAGCGGCAGCAGTGAGTACTGGCGCTGCCGTTCCGGCAGGGCCCGCATCGTGCGCTCGAACCGGCGCAACCACTCGCCGTAGTCGGCGATGCGCAGGATCGGGTAACCGGCGTCGACGAGCCAGTCGACGTACTCGTCGAGGCCGATGCCGTCGTCGTACGGATTCATCACGTGGTACGTCTCGTAGCCCTCTTGGGCCGTCAGCGTGGAGATCGCCGCGGCGATGAACTCGACCGGAAGGCCGTCGTAGTGCGCGCGCTGCCGGTTGCCGTCGGCGTCCAGCTCGTAGAACGAACCGGGCGCCACGCCGGTGGCGACCAGGCTCAGCATCAGCCGGGTGAACATGTCCGGCAGGTTGAGCTGGCCCGCGTAGGTGGTGTCGGCCAGGATCATGTCGCACCGGAACACCGCCACGGGCAGCCCGCACAGGTCGTGGGCCTCGCGCAGCAACACCTCGCCGGCCCACTTGCTGTTGCCGTAGCCGTTGGCGTAGTTGTCGTTGATCGCCCGCGTCGCGCTGATCTGGCGGATGTCGGCGTCCTCGACGAACTTGCCCGGCTCGATCTGGTCGCCGACCCCGATCGTCGACACGTAGACGTAGGGCTTCTGCTTGGTGGTCAGCGCGATCCGGATCAGCTCGGCGGTGCCCAGCGCGTTGGGGCCGAACAGCTCGCTGTACGGCAGCACGTGGTTGACCAGGGCCGCCGGGTCGACGATCAGGTCGACGGTGTCGGCCAGCCGCTGCCAGGTCGCCTGGTCCAGGCCCAGGTTGGCCTCACCCTTGTCGCCGGCGAGGACCTCGAGGTGTGCGGCGGCCAGCTCCTGGTAATGCGCCAGCAGCGCGGGATCGCCTTCAAACTCAGCACCGCCGAAGGTGTTGTCCAGCCGGGCGCGGGCCTCCTCATCGGAGCGGGCCCGCACCAGCGCGATCACTTTGCCGTCGACCAGATCCATCCGCTCGAGCCACTCGAGCGCCAGGTAGCGGCCGAGAAAGCCGGTGGAGCCGGTCAGCAGCACCGTTCGCACCTCGGAGGCGGGCTTCGGCAGCTCGGGCGCGGCGGCCAGCGTCGACGCCTCGAGGAATTTGTCGAGCGTAAGGTCGCCGGCGCGCACCTCGGTCGCGTCACGCCCGTGCACCGCAGCGAACGTAGGCCGCTTGGTGCCCTTGCGCTCGGCCTCGATGTACTCGGCGAGGGCCCGCAGGTCGTTGGCCGGGCTGACGATGACGCCCACCGGCACGTCGACGTCGAAGATCTCGCGCAGCAGGTTCCCGAACGTCAAGGCGGACAGGGAATCCCCGCCCAGGTCGGTGAAGTGCGCCTCGGGTGAAAGGTCGCTGGCCGCGGTGCCCAGCATGGCGGCCGCGGCGCGGCTCACGGTATGCAGGACCGGCGCGTCGGCGCCGCTGCGGCGCAGCTCGCTCAGCTCGTTGGCCTGGCCCTGTGCCAGCTCCGCATACAGCGCTTCGAGCCGCTCGCCGTAGTGCTGCTTGAGCTTCGGCCACGCCAGCTTGCGGATGCCGGTCAGCAGGCCGTTCTCCAGGCTGAACGGCGTGGTCTCGATGAGGAAGTCGCGCGGCACCTCGTAGGACTGCAGGCCGGCGTCTCGTGCGACGTTCTGCAGCGAGTCGGCGATCAGCGGCTTCAGCTCATCGGGCTGGTAGCGCGCCAGGGCCTCCTCGGTGGGCACCACGACGGCCAGCAGGTAGGCCTGCGCGCTGTTGCCGTAGATGTAGATCTGGCGCACCAGCGGGCTGTTGCCGAACTCCGCCTCCAGCTTGGCCAGGGTGACAAACTCGCCCTGCGCGAGCTTGAGCACGTTGTTGCGGCGGTCGACGTACACCAGCTTGTCGGTGGCGACCTCGGCGAAGACGTCGCCGGTGCGGTAGTAGCCGTCCTCGTCGAACACGTTGGCGGTGGTCTCGGCCCGCTTGTAGTAGCCGGGGAACATGTTCTCGGTCTTGAGCAGCAGTTCGCCGCGCGGGTACGGCCGGTCGGTGGCGAAGTAGCCCAGGTCCGGGACGTCGACCAGCTTGTAGTCGACCACCGGCGGGCGCTGGATCTCGCCGTCGAACAGCACCATGCCGGCCTCGGTGGAGCCGTAGCCGTCCAGCAGGTGCATTTCGAGCAGCGACTCCACCCAGTTCCGCAGCTCGGGGGAGGTCGGCGCGGAGCCGGTCATCGCGAAGATGAACCGGCCACCGAGCAGGTACTGCCGCTGTTCCTCGAGGACCTGGGCCGCCACAATCTCGCGGGCCTCGGGGCCCGCCGTGTCGGCGCCTTCGGGCAACCGCCGGTCGACCTGGCGCTGGAATTCCCCGAACAGGGTCTCCCAGATCCGCGGCACGAAGTTCATCTCGGTCGGGCGGACCAGCTCGAGATCCTCGAGCAGCGTCGAGAGGTCACTGCGGGCGGCGAAGTAGGCCGTGCCGCCGTTGCCGAGGGTGCCGTAGAGGATGCCGCGGCCCATGACGTGGCTCATCGGCATGAAGTTGAGGGTGATCGAGGCGGCGCTTTCCCCGAACCAGTTCTTGCTGCCGCGGCGCCACATCTTGCCGACGTTGCTCTGCGGGTACATCGCGCCCTTGGGCGCGCCGGTGCTGCCGGAGGTGTAGATGAGCAGCGCCAGCGGGTCCTCGTCCTGCGGCGCCGGGAGAGGCGTGTCGGGCAGCGATTTCCCGCGCTCGAGGACGTCGGCCGCGGTCTCGACGACCACGGCGGTGTCCGCCAGCCGCTCGCGGGCCGCCTCGAGGGCCTCGCGCTGGTCGTCGACCTCGGGGTGGTAGTCGAACACCACGAGTTTGGCCGGCGCGTCACCGCTCAGGATCAGCTCGACGGCTTCGGGCAGCTGGTTGACGCTGGAGGCGATCAGGCTCGGCCGGGTCTCGGCGACGATCGGCTGCAGCTGGGTGACGGCGGCGCTGGTCTGCAGCGGAACGCACACCGCGCCGGCGACGCCCAACGCCATGTCGATGGTGGCGTAGTCAACGCTGTTGAAGCCGAGCACGCAGACCCGGTCGCCGGCGCGCAGCGAGTCATGGCTGAAGGCGCGCGCCAGCGCGGCGACGCGGTCGCCGACCTCACGGTAGGTGATGGTCTCGTAGCGGGGGAGCAGCTCGAGCGTGGTGCGGCCCGTCTTGGGGTCCTTCACGAACTCGACGACGCGCTGGCCCAGCGCGGGTCGGTCGGCGTAGCCGTCCAGCACGGTGCGGATGATCTCGGGCAGTCGCAGGCCGGGCTGTTCGAGGGCCGCGGCCACGGCCGGGTCGGGCCGGGCGGCGGCGAACTGTGCGTCGTTAGCGGTGAGGTCGTCTACTCGGCGTGCGAGGCGTTCTTCGGCAGTAGTGGTAGTCGACATACAGCTTCCCTCGATTGGTTTCAGAAGTAATTCGGTCGCGCGACGCTGCGCTGATAGATAGAACGTTAGTTAAACTAACGGGTATTCCTCAATGATCGGGTCATCTGCGTGCGGTGTGAGATTGCGCACCCACGGGCTCCCCGGGTCTAGAGGTCGCCCAGGATCCCGCCCAGGATGTCGATTCCCTCGATCAACAGCTCGTCGCTGATCGTGAGCGGCGGCAGCAGCCGGATGATGTTGCCGAACATGCCGCACGTCAACACGATGACCCCGGCGGCGTGGGCGGCGGTGGACAGCTTCTGGGTCAGTTCCGCGTCGGGCTCGGTGGTTCCCGACTTCACCAGCTCCATGGCGATCATGGCGCCCCGGCCGCGGACGTCGCCGATCCGGTCGTCACCGGCCTGCAGGCGCAACAACGGTTCGGTGATCAGCCGTTCCAGCTGGCGCGCCCGCTCGATCAGTCCGTCACTCTCGATCGTGGCGATGGTGGCCAGTGCCGCCGCACATGCGATGGGGTTTCCGCCGAAGGTGCCGCCCAAACCGCCGACATGGGACGCGTCCATGATCTCGGCGCGGCCGGTGACCGCCGAGAGCGGCAGTCCGTCGGCGATGCCCTTGGCGGTGCAGATCAGGTCGGGCACCAGGCCCGCCGGGCCCTCGTGCTCGCAGGCGAACATCGCGCCGGTGCGCGCGAACCCGGTCTGCACCTCGTCGGCGATGAACACCACGTCGTTCTTTCGGCACCAGTCGAGCAGGGCGGGCAGGAATCCCTCGGCGGGAACGATGAATCCGCCCTCGCCGGCGATCGGCTCGATGATGACGGCGGCCAGGCTGTCGGCGCCGACCTGGTTCTCGATGATCCCGATGGTCCGCGCGGCGGCCTTTTCGCCGTCGGTGGCCAGTTCCTTGTCGTGCAGTCCGTCCCGGTAGGGATAGGACAGCGGCGCGCGGTAGACCTCCGGCGCGAACGGGCCGAAGCCACTCTTGTAGGGCATGGATTTGGCGGTGAGCGCCATCGCCAGGTTGGTGCGCCCGTGATAGGCGTGGTTGAACGCCACCACCGCGGGCTTGCGGGTGTACGACCGCGCAGCCTTGACGGCGTTCTCGACGGCCTCGGCGCCGGAGTTGAACAGCACCGAGCGCTTCTCGCCCGAGCCCGGCGTGATCCGGTTGAGTTCCTCGGCGACCGCGACGTACTCCTCGTACGGCGTCACCATGAAGCACGTGTGGGTGAAGTCGTCGACCTGCGCGCGCACCGCGTCCACCACGCGGGGCGACGAGTTGCCGATGGTGGTCACCGCGATGCCGGATCCCAGGTCGATGAGCCGGTTGCCGTCGACGTCCTCGACGATGCCGCCGCCGGCGCGCGCCACGAAGACCGGCACCGAGACGTTCACCCCGCGCGACACCGCCGCGGCCCGGCGCTTGTTCAGCTCCAGCGATGCGGGACCGGGGATTTCGGTGACCAGCTGGCGAGTCTGCTCGAGGCTGGCCACGACGTCCTCCTCACCGCGGCGCGGCTGTCACGTCGCCGTTAAAGCCTATCCGCTCAGGCGCGAGTCAGCGGGGTCAGTGGGTTGCGACCTGCGGTACTGGCAGACTGGCCGTATGGAGAGTTTGGTCTTGTTGTTGCCGTTCGTGCTCATCATGGGCGCCTTGATGTACTTCGGGTCGCGTCGCCAGCGGCGGGCGATGCAGGCCACCATCGACCTGCAGGAGTCGTTGCGGCCCGGCGACCGGGTCCACACCACGTCCGGGCTGGAGGCCACCGTCGTCGCGGTCACCGACGACACCGTCGAATTGGAGATCGCGCCCGGCGTGGTGACCACCTGGATGAAGCTGGCCGTGCGGGACAAGATCCTGCCCGACGAGCCCGCCGACCTCGACGACGTCGCCGACCTCCCGGACGAGGGCGCCGACCACCTGGAAGAGTCCGAGGGGCTGACCGACCCGGGCCGATAGGCCGCGTGCACGACAAGAAGGCGCCCGACACCAGGCCGATGGTGGCGACCCGCCGCGCCCGGCTACGCCGGGCCCGCGATCGCCATTAGGCTCTGTCGGGGGTAAGAAACCGAATCTCAAGGAGATACGAGGAACGTGGCATCGTCTTCCGCGCCGGTGCACCCTGCCCGCTACCTGTCGGTTTTCTTATTGTTGCTGATCGGCGTCTATCTGCTGGTGTTTCTCACGGGCGACAAGCGGGCCGTGCCGAAGCTCGGCATCGACCTGCAGGGCGGCACCCGCGTCACGCTGACCGCCCGCACGCCGGACGGCTCGCGCCCGAGCCGGGATGCCTTGGCGCAGGCGCAACAGATCATCAGCGCGCGGGTCAACGGGCTGGGCGTGTCCGGTTCGGAGGTCGTGGTCGACGGCGACAACCTGGTTATCACGGTGCCCGGCAGCGACGGCAGCGAGGCGCGCAACCTCGGACAGACCGCGCGGCTGTACATCCGGCCGGTGCTCAACTCGATGCCGGCGCAGGCCGCTCAGTCCAAGCCCCCGGTCCAGGCGCCCCCGCCGGACGCCCCGGCTCCCGGACAGCCGCTGCCTCCGGGCGGGCCGGCTCCCGGCCAGCCGCCGCCCCCGGCGCAGCCCGCGCCCGGCCAGCCGGGCGCGCAACCGAGGCCCTACCCGCAGGACCCGCCGCCGAGCCCGGCGCCCAGCCCCGCGCCCACGCCGGCCCCCGCGCCCGCGCCGTCTGCCGCACCCGCGCCGGGCCCAGCGCCCGCGCCGCCCGACCCGCGCAAGGATCTCGCCGACCGCATCGCCGAGGAGAAGGAGTGGCGGCAGAGCACGCGCCAGGGCATCCAGTACCTCGCCCTGCAGTTCCAGGCGACCCAATGCGATAAGAAGGACGACATCCTGGCCGGCAACGACGACCCGGCGCTGCCCCTGGTGACCTGCTCGACCGACCACAAGGTCGCCTACCTGCTGGGGCCGTCGATCATCAGCGGCGACCAGATCGAGAACGCGACGTCGAGCATGAACCAGCGCGGCATCGGCTACGTCGTCGACCTGCAGTTCAAGCCCGGCGCCGCGAACACCTGGGCCGACTTCACCGCCGCCCACGTCGGCACCCAGACCGCCTTCACCCTGGACTCCCAAGTGGTCAGCGCCCCGATGATCCAGGAGGCCATTCCCGGCGGGCGGACCCAGATCACCGGCGGCGACCCGCCGTTCACCGCGTCGACCGCCCGTCAGCTGGCCAATGTCCTCAAGTACGGCTCGCTGCCGCTGTCGTTCGAATCCTCGGAGGCCCAAACCGTCTCGGCCACACTGGGATTGACGTCGCTGCGGGCCGGCCTGATGGCGGGCGCGATCGGCCTGGTCCTGGTGTTGCTGTATTCGTTGCTGTACTACCGGGTGCTCGGATTGCTCACCGCGTTGTCGCTCACCGCTTCCGGCGCAATGGTTTTCGCGATCCTGGTGCTGCTGGGCCGCTATATCAACTACACCCTGGACCTCGCGGGCATCGCGGGTCTGATCATCGGTATCGGCACCACCGCCGACTCGTTCGTGGTGTTCTTCGAACGCATCAAGGACGAGATCCGTGAGGGCCGTTCGTTCCGCTCGGCGGTGCCACGGGGCTGGGTGCGGGCCCGCAAGACGATCGTGTCGGGCAATGCGGTGACGTTCCTGGCCGCCGCGGTGCTGTACTTCCTGGCCATCGGCCAGGTGAAGGGCTTCGCGTTCACGTTGGGCCTCACCACGATCCTCGACCTGGTGGTGGTGTTCCTGGTGACGTGGCCGCTGCTCTACCTGGCCTCCAAGTCGCCGACGCTGGCCAAGCCGGCGTACAACGGCCTGGGGGCCGTGCAGCAGGTCGCGCGCGAACGCCACGCCGCGGCGGCCACGAAGACGGGGCGGGGATAGCGCATGAGTGACGCGGTCGAGCTGACCGGCGGCGCCCAGCTGCCGCACCACAGCTTCATCTCCCGGCTCTACACCGGCACCGGCGCGTTCGAGGTGGTCGGGCGACGGCGGCTGTGGTACGGCATCAGCGGCGCGATGGTCGCGATCGCCATCCTCAGCATCGTCTTGCGGGGCTTCACCTTCGGGATCGACTTCAAGGGCGGCACCACCGTGTCGATGCCCCGTGGAACCGCCCAGACGGCGCAAGTGTCCGACGTCTTCCGGAAGACCATCGGCAAGGACCCGGAGTCGGTGGTCATCGTCGGCAACGGCGCCTCGGCGACGGTGCAGATCCGCTCGGAAACGCTGACCAACGACCAGACAACCAAGCTGCGCAACGCCCTGTTCGACGCGTTCCAGCCCAAGGGCACCGACGGCAAGCCGAGCAAGCAGGCCATCAGCGACTCGGCGGTGTCGGAGACCTGGGGCGATCAGATCACCAAGAAGGCGCTGATCGCGCTGGTGGTGTTCCTGGCGCTGGTCAGCCTGTACATCACCCTGCGCTACGAGCGCTACATGGCGATCTCCGCGCTGACCACGATGTGTTTCGACCTGACCGTCACCGCCGGCGTCTACTCGCTGGTGGGCTTCGAGGTCAGCCCGGCCACGGTCATCGGGCTGCTGACGATCCTGGGTTTCTCGCTCTACGACACCGTCATCGTGTTCGACAAGGTCGAGGAGAACACGCGCGACTTCCAGCACACCAACCGGCGCACCTTCGCCGAGCACGCCAACCTGGCGATCAACCAGACGTTCATGCGCTCGATCAACACCAGCCTGATCGGCGTGCTGCCGGTGCTGGCGCTGATGGTCGTGGCGGTCTGGCTGCTGGGCGTCGGCACGCTGAAGGACCTGGCGCTGGTGCAGCTGGTGGGCATCATGGTCGGCACCTACTCCTCGATCTTCTTCGCCACCCCCCTGCTGGTCACCCTGCGCGAACGCACCGATCTGGTGCGAACCCACACCCGCCGGGTGCACAAGCGGCGCAAGCCCTCCCACGGGGAGTCGGACGTGTCGGCCGCCGAGATCTCCGAGGACACCACCGAAGAGCCCCCCGAGCAGGGCGCCGAAGCGGTGCCGGCGCCCAGCAAGCCCGCGGCCAACAAGCCGGCGCCGGGCGCACGCCCGGTACGTCCCACCGGCACCCGGCGTCCGACCGGCAAGCGAAACGCCGGCCGGCGGTAGGCCAGATGGTGCGGGCCGGCTGGCGTGGGCTACGGGGGTCCGCATCCGTCGGGTTGGTCGCGACGCTCGTGGCGGCCTGCACGCTGACGGCGTGCTCGGGTAGCGCCGCTTCGAAGATCGACTACGTGGTCGACGGCCCGCTGGACACCTACAACACGAACACCGTCGTCGGCGCGGCATCGGCGGGGGCGCAGGCGTTCGCCCGCACGCTCGCCGGCTTCGGCTATCACGGGCCGGACGGGCAGGTCGTCGCCGACCACGACTTCGGGACCGTCTCGGTTGTCGGCGGTTCGCCGCTGGTCCTCGACTACCAGATCGCCGACAACGCCGTCTACAGCGACGGCAAGCCGGTGACCTGCGACGACCTGGTCCTGGCCTGGGCGGCGCAATCCGGCCGGTTTCCCGGTTTCGACGCCGCCAGCCAAGCCGGCTACGTCGACATCGCCAACATCGAGTGCATTCCGGGCCAGAAAAAGGCCCGGGTGTCCTTCGTCCCGGATCGCGGGCTCGTCGACTACAACCAGCTGTTCGCCGCGACCTCGCTGATGCCGTCGCACGTCATCGCCGATCAGCTGAACGTGGACGTGACCGCCGCGCTGCTGAGCAACAACACGCAGGTGGTGCAGCAGATCGCGAAGCTGTGGAACACCACCTGGGATCTCAAGCCCGGCCTGGATCTGAAGCGCTTCCCCTCGTCGGGGCCGTACAAGATCGAATCGATGCTCAGCGGCGGCGCCGTGGTGCTCGTCGCCAACGATCGCTGGTGGGGCGCCAAGCCGATCACCAAGCGGATCACCGTGTGGCCGCAGGGGCCCGACATCCAGGACCGGGTCAACAACCGGAGCGTCGACGTGGTCGACGTCGCGACCGGCTCGTCCGGGACGCTGGCCACCCCCGACAATTACGAGCGCGCCGAATCGCCGTCGGACGGCATCGAGCAGCTGATCTTCGCGCCGCAGGGACCGTTGTCGCAGCCGAAGGCCCGGCGCGCGTTCGCGCTGTGCACGCCGCGCGACTCGATCGCGCATGACGCCGGGGCGCCGATCGCCAATTCGCGCCTGCAGCCGGCCACCGAGGACGCCGTCGCCGCCGGGGAGGGTGCCGCCGAGGCCGGCCCGTTCGGCAAGGCGGACCCGGCCGCCGCCCGCGATGCGCTGGGGGGCGCGCCCCTGACGGCGCGCATCGGTTACCAGGGACCCAACGCGCGGCTGGCGGTGACCGTGGGGGTGATCACCAAATCGTGCGCGGCGGCCGGCATCACCGTCGTCACCGTCAACCTGGACACGTCGGGGCCCCAGGCGCTGCGGGACGGCAAGATCGACGTGCTGGTGGCCAGCACCGGCGGGGCCACCGGCAGCGGGTCGACCGGTTCGTCGGCGATGGACGCCTACGACCTGCACAGCGGCAACGGCAACAACCTGTCCGGCTACTCGAATCCCCAGGTCGACGGCGCGATCAGCGCGCTCGCGGTGTCGGCCGACCCCGCCGAGCGGGCCAGGCTGCTGGCGCAGGCGGCTCCGATACTGTGGGCCGACATGCCGACCCTGCCCCTGTACCGCCAGCAGCGCACGCTGCTCACGTCGAAAAAGATGTACGCCGTGAGCCGGAACCCCACCCGCTGGGGCGCGGGCTGGAACATGGACCGATGGGCCCTGGTCGAGTGACCGGCGACGGCGGGACTGCGCCGGTGGCCGAGCTGATCACGTCGCTGACGCGGCACGTGGCCGACTTTCCGCAGCCCGGCGTCCAATTCAAGGACCTGACCCCGTTGTTCGCCGATCGCAACGGCATGACGGCGGTCGTCGACGCGTTGGTCGGCGTCGCGTCCGGCACGGACCTGGTGGCCGGCATCGACTCCCGCGGTTTTCTGGTCGCCGCGGCCGTCGCCGGCCGGCTGGGCACCGGTGTGCTGGCCATTCGCAAGTCCGGCAAGCTGCCACCGCCGGTGCACGCCGAGCAGTACGCCCTGGAATACGGCACCGCCACCCTGGAGATCCCCGCCGACGGGATCGATCTGCGCGGCCGAAACGTTGTGATCATCGACGATGTGCTCGCCACCGGCGGCACCCTCCGCGCCGCCGCGCGGTTGCTGGAACGCGCCGGGGCCCACGTGACCGCGGCCGCGGTGGTGATGGAACTCACCGCGCTGGGCGGTCGCGAGGCGGTCGCGCCGTTGCCGGTATACAGCCTGAGCAGAACCTAGTGCCGGGTTCCAAGCGACGCGACGATGCGGCCCGGAACGGGCCGAAGAGAAGCGGGGCAATCGGACATAAGCGATATCCTCGAGGTCGGAGGTGACCAACGTGGCTGACGAGAAGAGCGCGGCGCAAGCCCTCGACGCGCCGGCCGAAGTCACGGAACCCCTGCTGGAGCTCCCGGAGCCGCCGGTCGAGAAGACCAGCGCCTCGCGCCGGGTCCGGGCGCGGCTGGCCCGCCGGATGACCGCCCAGCGCAGCACGCTGAACCCGGTGCTCGAGCCGTTGGTGGCGGTGCACCGCGAGATCTACCCCAAGGCCAACCTGTCGATGCTGCAGCGCGCCTTCGAGGTCGCCGACGAGCGGCACGCCACCCAGTTGCGCCACTCCGGTGACCCCTACATCACCCACCCCCTGGCGGTCGCCAACATCCTGGCCGAATTGGGCATGGACACCACCACTTTGGTGGCCGCGCTGCTGCACGACACCGTCGAGGACACCGGTTACACCCTCGAGGCTTTGAGCGAGGAATTCGGCGAGGAGGTCGGCCACCTCGTCGACGGCGTGACCAAGCTGGACCGGGTGGTGCTGGGCAGCGCCGCCGAGGGCGAGACCATCCGCAAGATGATCACCGCCATGGCCCGCGATCCCCGGGTGCTGGTGATCAAGGTCGCTGACCGGCTGCACAACATGCGCACCATGCGCTTCCTGCCGCCGGAGAAGCAGGCGCGCAAGGCCCGCGAGACGCTGGAAGTGATTGCGCCGCTTGCGCATCGGCTGGGCATGGCCAGCGTCAAGTGGGAGCTGGAGGACCTGTCGTTCGCGATCCTGCACCCCAAGAAGTACGAGGAGATCGTGCGGCTGGTCGCCGGCCGCGCGCCGTCGCGGGACACCTACCTGGCCAAGGTCCGCACCGAGATCATCAACACGCTGAACGGGTCGAAGATCAAGGCGACGGTGGAGGGCCGCCCCAAGCACTACTGGTCGATCTATCAGAAGATGATCGTCAAGGGCCGCGACTTCGACGACATCCACGACCTGGTCGGCATCCGCATACTGTGCGACGAGATCCGGGACTGTTACGCCGCTGTCGGCGTGGTGCACTCGCTGTGGCAGCCGATGGCGGGGCGGTTCAAGGATTACATCGCCCAGCCCAGATACGGCGTCTACCAGTCGTTGCACACCACCGTCGTCGGGCCGGAGGGCAAGCCCCTGGAGGTGCAGATCCGCACCCGCGACATGCACCGCACCGCCGAATACGGCATCGCCGCGCACTGGCGCTACAAGGAAGCCAAGGGCCGCAACGGACTTCCGCATCCGCACGCCGCCGCCGAAATCGACGACATGGCCTGGATGCGTCAGCTGCTCGACTGGCAACGGGAGGCGGCCGACCCGGGCGAGTTCCTGGAGTCGCTGCGTTATGACCTCGCCGTCCAGGAGATCTTCGTCTTCACGCCCAAGGGCGACGTCATCACCCTGCCGACGGGCTCGACGCCGATCGACTTCGCCTACGCGGTGCACACCGAGGTCGGCCACCGCTGCATCGGCGCCAGGGTGAACGGCCGGCTGGTGGCGCTGGAACGCAAGCTCGAAAACGGCGAAGTCGTCGAGGTTTTCACGTCCAAGGCACCCAACGCCGGGCCGTCGCGGGACTGGCAGCAGTTCGTGGTGTCGCCGCGCGCCAAGGCCAAGATCCGGCAGTGGTTCGCCAAGGAGCGGCGGGAAGAGGCGCTGGAGGCCGGCAAGGACGCGATGGCCCGCGAGGTGCGCCGCGGCGGACTTCCGTTGCAGCGCTTGGTGAATGGCGAGTCCATGGCCGCCGTCGCCCGCGAGCTGCATTACGCCGATGTGTCGGCGCTCTACACCGCGATCGGTGAGGGGCACGTGTCGGCGAAGCACGCCGTGCAGCGGCTGCTCGCCGAGCTCGGCGGCATCGACCAGGCCGAGGAGGAACTCGCCGAGCGCTCCACGCCGACCACCATGCTGCGGCGCCCGCGCAGCAGCGACGAGGTCGGGGTCTCGGTCCCGGGCGCCCCGGGCGTGCTGACCAAGCTGGCCAAGTGCTGCACGCCGGTGCCCGGCGACCAGATCATGGGCTTCGTCACCCGCGGTGGCGGGGTCAGCGTGCACCGCACCGACTGCACCAACGCCGCGTCGCTGCAACAGCAGTCCGAGCGCATCATCGAGGTCCTGTGGGCGCCGTCGGCGTCGTCGGTGTTCCTGGTCGCCATCCAGGTCGAGGCGCTCGACCGGCACCGGCTGCTGTCGGACATCACGCGGGTGCTCGCCGACGAGAAGGTCAACATCCTGTCCGCGTCGGTCACCACCTCGGGTGACCGGGTCGCGATCAGCCGGTTCACCTTCGAGATGGGCGACCCCAAGCACCTCGGGCATCTGCTCAACGTCGTGCGCAACGTCGAAGGCGTCTACGACGTCTACCGGGTGACCTCCGCTGCTTAGCGGCGATCGCAAGCGCGGCGAAAGTCGGGCGCGGCGGGTCGCCGCCATCAGCTTGAGCGGCGATCGCAAGCGCGGCGAAAGTCGGGCGCGGCGGGTCGCCGCCATCAGCTTGAGCGGCGATCGCAAGCGCGGCGAAAGCATCTCGGCGTCCCGGTACGCCATGAAGAACTGGCTCTCGTTGGTGTTGGGTCCGGAGGTGGCCGCGGCGATGGTCCCGCGCGGGTACAGCGCTGCTCCGGGTTTAGTCGAGCAGCAGCGACTTGATGGTGACCTCGCTGGCCGGCGGCCCGTCTTCGCCGCCGCCGGCGACCCCGGCTTTGGCGATCTTGTCCAGGGTGGCCAGCCCGTCGGCCTGGATGGTGCCGAAGACGGTGTATTGCGGCGGCAGCTGAGAGTCCTTGTAGACCATGAAGAACTGGCTGCCGTTGGTGCCGGGCCCGGCATTGGCCATCGCCAGGGTGCCGCGCGGGTAGAGCACCGGCTGCTGCAGCTTGGGGTCGTTGGGCGGGTATTGATCGGTCGGGTACTCGTTGGCGAATTGATAGCCGGGGCCGCCGGTGCCGTCGCCCTTGGGGTCGCCACATTGCAAGACGCCCAGCGTCTCCGAGGTGGTCAGCCGGTGGCATTTGGTGTTGTCGAAGTACTTCTGGCCGATCAGGCTCGCGAAACTGTTGACGGTGCAAGGTGATTCGTTGTTGGCCAGCATCAGGCCGACGTTGCCCTGGCTGGTCGTCATGCTCGCGCTCACCTGGGCCGGGTCCGTCGGGACCTTGCCGGTGCGCGGCGGCTTGACCTTTTTGGCGGCCGGGTCCGACGACGCCGGGTATTGGCAGTTTGCGCCCGGGTTGGCCGACGGCGTGAACGCGGGCAGCGGCGGAACGGGCGGCGTCGGCCCGGCGGCCGTCGTCGCCGGGGCGCTGCTGGCGGCGGGGGTGCTCGTCGCCGCGGTGTTGCTCTTGTGCTCGTGTTTGGTGTTGACGATGGCGATCACCACTGCCGCGATCACGGCCACCGCCACGATCGAGCCGCCGGCGATCACCATGGCGCGGCGGCGCTTGGCCTGCTTCGCCCGGCGTTCCAGCTGCCGTTCGAGTTTGCGCTTGGCGTTGGCGCGTCGCTGTTCGTTGGTCGGCACGGCCGGTATGCCTCCATGTCGGTCAATAGGGCCCGGGTAGCCAGCCCAGGCTAATGTGGGCGCCGTGACGGGCGCCAACCGGCCCCCGTGGGAAACTGGGAACCGTGTTGATCACCGGATTCCCCGCCGGCATGCTGGCGTGCAACTGCTATGTGCTGGCCGAACGCCCCGGAACCGACGCCGTCATCGTCGATCCCGGTCAGCGTGCGATGGGCGCGCTGCGGCGAATCCTCGACGAGAACCGGCTGACCCCGGCCGCGGTGCTGCTCACCCACGGGCACATCGACCACATGTGGTCGGCCCAGAAGGTGTCCGACACCTTCGGCTGCCCCACCTACATCCACCCCGAGGACCGATTCATGCTGACCGACCCGATCTTCGGCCTCGGACCACGGCTGGCGCAGGTGGCGGCGGGCGCCTTCTTTCGCGAGCCCAAGCAGGTGGTGGAGCTGGACCGCGACGGCGACAAGCTCGACCTGGGCAGCGTGACCGTCAACGTCGATCACACGCCGGGGCACACCCGCGGGTCGGTGGTCTTCCGCGTCTCGGGGGCGAGCAAAGACGGAAGTGACGCGGTGTTCACCGGTGACACGCTGTTCGAGCGCTCGGTGGGCCGCACCGACCTGTTCGGCGGCAGCGGCCGCGACCTGCTCACGTCGATCCTCGACAAGCTGCTGGTGCTCGACGACGACACCGTCGTGCTGCCGGGGCACGGCCCGGCCACCACCATCGGCGCGGAGCGGCGTTTCAACCCGTTCCTCGAGGGCCTGAGCCGGTGACGGAGTTTTCCTCGTTTTCGGCACCCAAGGGGGTTCCCGACTACCTCCCGCCCGATTCGGCGCAGTTCGTCGCGGTGCGCTCTCGCCTGATCGCCGCGGCCCGCCGGGCCGGCTACGGCGACGTCGAGCTGCCGATCTTCGAGGACACCGCCCTATTCGCGCGCGGCGTAGGCGAATCCACCGACGTCGTCGCCAAGGAGATGTACACGTTCGCCGACCGCGGTGACCGCTCGGTGACGCTGCGGCCGGAGGGGACGGCCGGGGTGGTGCGCGCGGTGATCGAACACGGCCTCGACCGCGGCGCGCTCCCGGTGAAACTCTGTTATGCGGGACCGTTTTTCCGCTATGAGCGCCCGCAGGCCGGCCGCTATCGCCAGCTGCAGCAGGTCGGGGTGGAGGCGATCGGCGTCGACGATCCCGCGCTGGACGCCGAGGTGATCGCCGTCGCCGACGCCGGCTTCCGCTCGCTGGGCCTGGACGGCTTCCGGCTGGAGATCACCTCGCTGGGGGACGAGAGCTGCCGCCCGCAGTATCGGGAATTGTTGCAAGACTTCCTTTTTGGGCTCGACCTGGATGACGAGACGCGACGGCGCGCCGAGATCAATCCGCTTCGGGTCCTCGACGACAAGCGGCCCGCGGTGCGGGCGATGACGGCCGACGCGCCGGTCCTGCTCGATCACCTGTCGGATGCCGCCAAGCAGCACTTCGACACGGTGCTGGCGCACCTGGACGCGCTCGGGGTCCCCTACGTCATCAACCCGCGGATGGTGCGCGGGCTGGATTACTACACGAAGACCACGTTCGAATTCGTGCACGACGGCCTGGGCGCGCAGTCCGGGATCGGCGGCGGCGGCCGCTACGACGGCCTGATGCGCCAGCTCGGCGGACAAGACTTGTCGGGCATCGGATTTGGGCTCGGAGTGGACCGGACCCTGCTGGCGCTGCGCGCGGAAGGCAAGGCCGTGGGGGAGACCGCGCGCTGCGACGTGTTCGCGGTGCCGCTGAGCGAGCCGGCCAAGCTCGAGCTGGCGGTGCTGGCGGCGCGGCTGCGCGCCGCCGGCGTCCGCGTCGACATGGCCTATGGGGACCGCGGCCTCAAGGGCGCGATGCGGGCCGCCGACCGCTCCGGCGCCCGGATCGCATTGGTGGCGGGCGAGCGGGACCTCGAGTCCGGGACCGTCGGCGTGAAGGACCTGGGGACGGGCGATCAGGTGTCCGTGCCGGCGGACTCGGTTGTCGCCGAGGTGCTTTCGCGGCTCGGGCGGTAACCCGCCACCGACCCGCGCGAAGCGCGCGTCGGCTTCGGGTTCATCAGCCGCCCGTGCGCGATCACGGATCCGTGTTGCTTGAGGCGCTGGGTGCGGATGCTGACCTCGTGGGTGAGGACCCCTTCGATCGCACCGAGGCCGTCGGTGAGGTACTCATACAGGTCGTGGACGTCACGGCAGATGGCCACCGCCATGAGGTTCTTGCTTCCGCTGACGGCGGCCGCGAACGCGATTTGGTCATGCGCGGCGATCAGTTCACCGACGCGGTGCAGGTGCTGGGGTGCCACCGTGAGCCACAGCATGGCGCTGAGGTGGTGACCGAGTCGCTCGGGAAGCAGATCGACGTCATAGAGCAACGCCCCGGACGCTTCCAGCGTCGCCAGCCGCCTGCGCACCCGTGCGACTGACCAGCCGGTGCATCCGGCCAGTCGCGAGTGCGGTGCGCGGCCGTCGTCGGCCAGCGCATCGAGCATGGGACGGTCCTCCGCGGTCGGCCGGGACGAGTGGCCGGTCGGCGGACGCTCGACGCCGGCCAGGATTTGTTCGGCCTGTTCGGCGTCGAGCTTGTGGCCGTAGCCCGTCCATGGCGCGCTCGGGGGTTGCCCGAACGTGTGCAGCACCAGGTCGATGTTGATGTCGGTGACCGAGGTTGTTCGCGGAAGCCCGGTTTGTTCACAAACGTTTTGCTGGCCCCACTTTGCCCGGCCGCCCTACTCGCCAAGCAGCTCGCCACGGTGGCGGACTTCGCCGGTGACCGGCTGACCCTGGGCCTGGGGGTGGGCAGCCGGCCCGATGACTACGCGGCCGTCGGGGTGGACTTCGGGCGGCGGGGGCGGGTCCTGGATCAGACGGTGGGATTGCTGCGCGCCGCGTGGCGCCCCGAGGCGGTCGCAGGCGACAGGGCGCTGTGCCCGGCCCCGGTGCGCATCCCCGTCCTGTTCGGCGGGAGGTCGCCGTCGACTATCCGTCGCGTCGCGACCACAGGCGATGGCTGGTCGGCCGGCGCGCTGCGGGACTACGCCAACCAGTCGTCGTTCGCCGACCGGGTACGCGACGCATGGCGGGAGGCGGGCCGCCCAGGTCAACCTCGGCTCCACGCCAGCGTGAACTTTGCCTTCGGCGGCGAGGAGACCGTCCGGCTCGGCCGTGCGCACCTGCAGGACTACTACGGATTCAAACCGGAGTACGCGGCTCTCAACGTCGCCGACATGTTGACCTCGCCGCAGGACGCGGCGGCCACCGCGCGCGCCTACCGTGACCTCGGTTTCGACGGGCTCATCTTTCACCCGTGCGTCGCCGGCCTCGAGCAGGTCGACCGCCTCGCCGACGCGGCGTCGTGATGTACCTGCCATGCCTCCCAACGCGCCATCGCACCCGGATGCCGAACACGACGATCCCCGCCATCACGAAGGCTACGCCTACGTTGCCGCCCATCGCGCGCGCTTGGAGGTGACCCGTCCAGTGCTGGTGAGAACCCCCGCGACGATCACACCGAAGACGAATCCGCCGACATGCGCGAAGAACGCGACGCCACTGCCACCGGTGCTCGTCGGATGGACTAACGCGTTGTTGCCTTCGAAGAACTGGTAGAGGAACCAGCCGCCGAGGTAGATCCACGCCGGGATGTTGACCGGGAACCACAGCACCAGCGTCCGGATATTAGAGGTCGGATAGAGCACGAAATAGGCGCCCAGCACGGCGGCGATCGCGCCGCTGGCGCCAAGGTTGGGTATCTGGGCATCCGACGCGCTGCCGAAGGACAGAGTCATCGCCGTCTGCATCATCGTCGCGGCGAATCCGCCGGCGAAGTAGAAGAGCAGATAACCGATCCGCCCGAATGCGTCCTCGACGTTCTTGCCGAAGATCGCCAAGAACAGCATGTTGCCCAAAATGTGCTCCCAGCCGGCATGCATGAACATGGCGGTGATCCAGCTGACACCCCACGGCAGGCCCAGGTGGCAGGTGTTGTTGACATCGCAGGGATGAAACGACGCCTGGTTGACCGCCGCATCCCCGTTCGGCAACTCATAGAACAAGAAGACCGCGAAATTGGCCACGATCAGCATGACATTGACCACCGGGAAACGGCGGGCCGGAACGTCATCGGAGAGAGGGATCATGCAAGCCTCCTCATAAATTCGTCGCCGACGTTGAAAAGGGTCCGCTTCCGCCGCAACCGGCCCTAGGGCCGAAGGTCCCGTGATGTAACGCAGTTGGTCGCCAACTGTGTCAACCCGCAACTGACGTACCAGATGAAGCTCGGTACGGCCATACCAGGAAGAATCCGATGACATGACATTCGCGCAGCCATCAGCGCTCTCGGCGCGTCGACCCATTAGCGAAATGCTGTGCTGCTGTCAGTGCAAAGAGATTGCATGGTGAGGGAATCCATCTGGTTCGCGACCAACGCGAGCCGACTACGAAGGATTGTGCGCGATCCGTCTGTCCAGCGGCACGTCGCAGTGCCGAAGGCTAGGGCTGGGCACTGACTACTGAGCGAAACGTCGGCCAGAGCCTAAGGTGGCGCAGTGGTTGGCCGGATCGCCACCGCTAGGGCGGTTCCGCTATGGCGGGGGCTGCTCCGCAGCGCTGCCCGCCGCGCCGTCAGCCTGGTTCCGGGACGGGCGGTCCGGCGGAAGCGTCCAGTTTGCCACTGCCCAGATGGCGAGGAGGTCGAATGCGATTACCACGACGGACCAGATGGGCGAATGCGGCAGCCACATGAACATGCTCAGGATCGATAGCGCAGCGATCACAATCGCAGCAATTCGTGCCCAGGTAGCGGTCCAGAATAGCCCCAACGCCACGGCGGCGAGCAGCACTCCCACAACAATATGGATCCACCCCCACGCGGTGGTGTTGAACTCGTACAGATAATCCGGCCAGACCAACACGACCTCGTCATGGGTCAGCGCGGAGATGCCCTGAAAAACGGTCATCACAGCAGCGACCCACAACACGGTGGCGGCGGCGAAGTTCCCGATGCCTGCCGCTACCTGCCGACGTGAATGTCCATTGGCCGAGTTCTGGGCCATACCTGCCTCCTGGATTCCAGAAGTCGTCGATCGCTCAGTTAATATGTTGGCGCTCAAGAGCTACGGTCGCGCGGTTGACCTGGTGTCGTTCCCTCGACGGCTTTAGTCATAGCGGGCCACAATCACCGGTATGCCGACCTCCTTTACCACGCCCGCGGCGACCGAACCGAGCAGCATGCCCGGGTGTCCGCCCCGGCCGCGGCTGCCAACGACAACGAGCTGGGCCGACTGCGACTGGTTGAGAAGGTGATGGGCCGGTTCGTTGTCCACGACAATGCGCCGAACCTTGACGTCGGGATAGCACTCGTGCCAGCCGGCCAGCCCCGCTTCGAGGGTTTCGCGCGCCGTGGATTGAAGCGCGGACCATTCCACAGTGGGCATCGTTGATGCGTCGCCATCACTACAGGCGTGCAGTGCCACCAATTCCACACGTCGCCAGGAGGCCTCTTGGAAAGCGATCTGCGTCGCCAATTGAGACCCCGCTGAGCCGTCGATGCCGACGAGCACCGGTAATTGCACGGACGGCAATGATCCCGAATCGTTCTCGTGGATCACCGCGACTGGACAGTGGGCGAGGTGCACCAAATTTGTGCTTACCGACCTATGCGGGCCGCGGTCGTCCTGCGCGGCCTGACCGCGACAACCGACCACCATAATCTGGGCCTCCACCGACATGTCAACAAGTGTCGGCACGTGCGCCGAATACAACAGGTCGGTGTTGATCTCGGTCTCGGGTACGTTTCCGCCGTCGGCGTCGTCTTCGATCGACTTCATCGCATCGGAAAATATTCTCCGCGCTTCATCCTCGCGCCACTGGAGCAGTTCGTCCACGTTAGGAGCGGTGGCGAGAACCCGTGCAGCGGAGCCGAATGCCGGCAAGGGCTCGATGGGCACGATGGTGAGCGCAACATCGCGCAGTATCGCCTCACGCGCCGCCCAACGCACAGTGGCGCCGGCACTGTCCGACCGTTCGATGCCCACGACCACGCCTGGATGCTTGTTGGCATTCGACATTTCGTGTTCCTCTCGATCCATATGCCCAGCTTTATGTCGATGACGGTAGCCGCCCAAGCCACTGCCGCCAGGAGGCATTGGTCACCGACGAAATGGTCGAACTCCCTTTGTCCGGGACGGGAACGGCACCCGTGCCCAGGTGCCCGCCCACGGTCGGGCGTCGTCTTGTCGCTGGTCGCGGTCGCGGTTACAGGAGCTGCGGGAACGATGAGGGCGGCGGGCGGAAGAAGCCGCTGAGGCGCTTGCGGATCCAGCCTTGGGGCGCTGGACCGTTTGTTGGATCCCGAACGTAGTTCTCTTGCTGTCCTTTTGAGGGTGATCTGCGTCGCCAAACGTTCCTGTTGAATGCGGAACCGACGTCGCGTCTCACCTTGCCGGCGCCCGAGGGCCGGTGGCCGGTGGTCGCACCGCGCGGTCGGTGATACGGCCGGCGTGACTGAACCGCGAAGCACGCCGATGGATGAGGTGTGCACGGCCGCGGGTGCGATGGGCGGGATCAGCCAGATGTATCGGGTCGGCGTAGAAGATCGTCTTGGTCACCTCCACCAGTATCAGGTAGGCGATGACGAACGCGCCCAGCGCGGCGAAGAACTGCCACGGCAGTGTGGTGAAGCCCAGTGGCTGAGCGAGCGGGGAAATGGTTAGCAGGACACCGACAACCACCACCGTGAGACTGGTGCACGTCAGGAGTCGGCCCGGTCGGCTGCGGAAAAATGGAATCCTGCGGGTGCGGATCGCGAAGATGATCAATGTTTGGGTGGCAAGCGATTCCACGAACCACCCGGTACGGAACTCCACCGCGCCCGCGTGTAGCACGCCAAGCATGAACCCGAACGTCAGGAAGTCGAACAGGGAACTGATGGGTCCAAACGTGAGCATGAACCGCCGGATGAACGAAATGTTCCAGTGTGAAGGCGCGTGCAGCTGCTCCTCGTCGACGCGGTCGGTGGGGATCGCCAACTGCGAGCTGTCGTACAGCAGGTTGTTGAGCAGGATCTGACTGGGCAGCATGGGCAGAAACGGCAATAGCGCCGAGGCAGCGGCCGCGCTGAACATGTTGCCGAAGTTGCTCGACGTGCCCATCAGTACGTATTTGATGGTGTTAGCGAAAATCCGCCGACCCTCGGCGACGCCGGTCGCCAGCACACCGAGGTCCTTCTCGAGCAGCACCACATCGGCGGCGTCCTTGGCCACATCGGTGGCGCTGTCCACCGAGATCCCGACATCGGCGGCATGCAATGCCAGCGCGTCGTTGATACCGTCACCGAGAAAGCCGACCGATCGCCCGGTGCGCCGCGCGGAGGTGACCAGCCGGGCCTTCTGCTCGGGTGATATGCGGGCGAAAATGGTGTGGTTTTGGGCGGCGTCAGCCAGCTGCTCGCCGGCCAGCGTTTCGAGCTGTGCGCCCGTGATGGTACCCCGGGATGCCAAACCCAAATCGGCACATACTTTCTCGGCGACAACCGCATTATCGCCGGTGGCGATCTTCAGCTCGATGCCCAGGGCGGCCAACTGTGCCAGCGACTGTCGTGCGGCAGCTTTTGGTTCGTCCGCAAAGACCAGGAAGCCGGCGAGCATCAGATCGCACTCATCGTCCGCGGTGATCGTGGTGAGCTCGGCCGCCGGCTTGACGGCTACCGCCACCACACGACGGCCGGCGCCGAACAGCGACGCCAAGGTGCCCTGCGCCGCACCGGGCACGGTGGCGCATTTGGCCAGCACCTGTTCGGGCGCGCCCTTGACCACAAGCAAACGTTTCCCGTTGTCGTCGACCAACGCCGACGTGGCCCGGCGGACATGGTCGAATGGCACGCTGGCAACGCGGTTTACGTCATGGCCGACCAGTTCACGTGCCCCGTGCGCCTCCCAGAGCTCGGCATCAAGCGGGTTGGCGCTGGCTCCTCCCGACTCCAGGGGGACATCGGTGGCCAGCAGGCCAAGACGCAGCACCGATTCGCTGTGCGCACCCGCAGGGTTCACCGTGTCGATCAAGCGGATCCGGCCTTCGGTGAGGGTGCCGGTCTTGTCCGTGATGAGAATGTCGATGTCGCCGAGATCCTCGATGCACACCAAACGCTTGACCAGGACCTTGACCCTGGCCAGCCGCCGCGAGCCGGTCGCCAAGCTGGTACTGACCACCGCCGGCAGCAGCTGGGGCGTGATTCCCACCGCGATCGCCAATGAAAACAGCACCGAATCGATCAACGGCTTTCGCAGCAGCAGATTGATGATCAAGATCAGGGTCGTCAGCGCGATCGCCACTTTCAGCAGCAGATACGAGAACTTACGCAACCCGACCTGAAAATCCGTTTCCGGCTGGCGCTCCCCAAGCCCGGCCGCGATACGTCCGAATTCGGCATGCCCGCCGGTCGCATACACCACGCCGGTGCCCTCGCCGGCGCTGACGATCGTGCCCATGAACGCCACATCGGACAGGTCTGCCAGCCCAGTGCCGACGCTAACCGGTTGCGGTGACTTCTCGGAGTCGGTCGTTTCCCCCGTCAGTATGCTTTCGTTGCATTCCAGGCCATTAACGTCGATCAGCCTTGCATCCGCGGGCACCGCCTCCCCCAGCGACAACCGAATCACATCGCCGGGGACGAGGTTGACGACATCGACCGTGACAAACTCGCCATCGCGGCGCACCACCGCGCTGTGGCGCAGCTGCGAATGCAGTGCCGCGGCGGCCTTTTCGGCGCGGTACTCGTTGAGAAAGCCCAGCCCGACGCTCATCGCGAGAATGACGGCGATGATCACCGCCTGCAACCTGTCGCCGAGAAAGTACGAAACAGCCGCGGTGCCTGCCAACAAGATCAGCACCGCGTTATTGCGGAATTGACGACCCAACACCTCCAGCGCACTGACGCGATGAGTGCGGACGGCATTGGGGCCAAAGCGCTCCAGTCGAGCCGATGCCTCCACGGACGACAGCCCGGCAGCCGAACTGTCCAACCACACCATGACGTCGTCCACCGAAGCCGCGGCTACCTGCGGGGCGGTCAGCCTATCGACAACCGACGTATTGGTCGGCTCCGGTGCTACCGACATTGCCTAGCTTTCTGCGAGCACTCATGCCACGCCGCTGTGCCGTCCCGAGGGGGACCAATCAGCCACTATGACCACGACAGATTGCGGTCACAGATGCATCGTGGTTTAGCTGGGTACCGTGCCATAGGGCTGAAAGGCCCTTAACACAGCCCGGTGATCTGCCGCGAGGCGTGTCGCGCCGACCCGGCGTGGCGAGTGACAACGGTTCGACACCTATGACGGCTTGCGAGACCGATTGTCTCACTGCGCATCGAGTCCTGGTTGGCGCCGCACCTCACATGCGCATGGCAACCGGCCATCCAGCCACCACCAGAGAGCCGGTCTGCCGCGGCTACCACCTGGTCAGGCCGCTCGCTGACGCGCCCCGTGGGCCATCCCCGTCACCACCTTTCCCGCCCTGTTGAGATCGCTGCGCGCCGCGAAGGCCATCACGATCTCGGTCAGGCCGATGATGACCAGCCACACCCCGGCGACAATCGCCAACACCGCGATCGAGTCGAACGGCCACCCCAACACGACCACCCCGGCGATCAGGCTCAGCACACCGCACACAATGGTCCAGCCCCGTCCCGGTAACTCCTTATGGCTGACCCCAATCGTCGTGGCCGCCACCCCCTGAAAGACGAAACCCACGCCGATCCACACGGCTAACAACCACACCGCATAGCCTCCGCCGAAGTGACGGAACGAAAAAATCCCCAGCACCAACGACAACGCCCCGACGATGAACAATAGCGCCCGGTCACCAGCGGCCACGTGCAAGCTGAACGCAAACAGCACCGCCGCAATGCCCGATGCCACCAGATACACACCGAGCATCACCGCAGCGAACACAATCGAGCGACTCGGCCACCCGAGCACAACGGCACCCAACGTGACCGTCAACGCCCCAACCAACAACACCGGCGCCCACGGATCACGAATGAGCACCGGAACTTCAGGAACCTCAGGAGACGTCATAGCAGTTACCCCTTCCTCTATAGGTAAGCTTTAATGCTCACCCCACCCGCCCAAACGCAATAGGGACAAAGGGCCATTCAAGACCCCCGAATAGTCACATTTGTGGCGCCGACCGGCAGCACCCGCCTTATGTCGCCCTGCCCTCGGATGAGAATCAGGTGACCTTCGTCCCTACTACGTCTTGGCCAGCACGCGCACGCTTCTTCTAACGTCGCGACGACGCGGTCAGCGAAAGGAACCTCACATCAGGTCATTGCCGCCAAATATGGGACATCTGGCCGTCCGGGCAAAGCGAGCCAAAGACAGGCGCCGGTCAGCTGTGTGGGCAAGATGACAAGCGCGCCAACGCTGGTGGGCCACCCGTGGAAGTCGTTGCTTGCGTCAGGCTTATTGTCCCTGTCCGTGGGCGCTGCGGTGCTGGCCTGGCCAAAGCCCTCAATCGTCGTCGCCTCCATCTTGTTCGGCGTCATCTTAGTTTTCAGCGGCACAGAGCAGCTGGTGTTCGCCTTCACCGTTGGGCTGCACGACGCCAACCGCACCCTGATGATTTTCAGCGGCGTGTTGTCGTTGATCCTGGCAATGTTGGCCTTTCGTCGCTTAGGCCAGGGCTCCGCGGTGCTGGTGTTGGCGTTCTGCATCGGGGTTGGCCTGTTGTTCCAAGGGTATGCGCACACCGTCTTGGCGATCAGCCATCCCGAGCTGCCCGGCCGCGGCCGGTACATCATTCTTGGCCTCACGACCGCGATCGCCGGCGTCGTCGTCGTTGTCTGGCCCTTCCGTTCCATCACCGTGCTGGCAGTTGTCGCCGGCATTTGCCTAGTCCTCGTAGGGATCGCACAGATCACGTGGTCGCGTTGGGGACGCATGGCCTTGCGCCGCAATGCGGCCCTCGAACGGCTGCCGAGGACTGTCCACTGAGGGTCATTCGGTGCGGGCATTGTTCGAAGAAGCTGTAGGTGCACCAGCCGTGGCCGAGGTCGTGGTGCTGCCAGGGTTCTCCGCGGCGGCTGCGCCGGAGCTGACGGTGTAGCGGTCGATGAGGACCTCGATGGCGCGGATGTTGCGCGCGAAGTATCGGGCTTCGGAGTCGGCCTTGGACAGCGTTTTCGGGGTGTTTTTGGCGTAGTGCTGGGTGGTGTTCGGACTGCGGTGCCCCAGCCAGGCCTGCAGCTCGAACAGCGTCATCGGCTGACCCGATTGCGCCGCAGTCTGACCGGCCCCAGCCCCGGCCAGCGCCGCGGATTCGCTGTCGAGCAACGCAACTCGGTGATCCGTCCCGCCGAGGGTATCGAGGCGGCTGGCCACCGCCGCTCTCGGCCGGCCACCCGGCGCGACGACTTTCATGCTGGAGCGTCCTGTCCGACTCCGGGCCCGCTGAGCATGCCGATTGGGGGCCGGCGTCTACACCTTCGGCATATACGCGAATCCCCACGATGTCCAGGCGCTGTCCTCGTTTCCGTTCCCGATCATCTTTGACGCGCCGATGCCCCAGCAGTGCGCATACCTCAGTCGCCTCTTGCCGCGAAGTGCGCATCAGTGTTGTTCTTAAACCGCGAATCCGAACCGCCAAATCGCCGGCTTCTTAAGCAGCGTTGCGCCCACGTAGGGCGTGTTGACGGGTGCGTTACCGCCGGGTATTGGCCGGCGACACCTCGACCATGAAGCCGGTAGCAAACCCACCGCTCGCCATTGACCCCAGGGTCGGGCGGTTGAGGGGGTAGCTTAAGGACTTGTCAGCAACCTGAAATGCCTGTGCCCGCTTCAGGATGGGCCAATAACTTCCGCCGTGTCGGCGTGGTCATGACCGGATCCCTTTCCTTGAGGTACTCCGTCAGGGAAACCGTTCGCTAACGTTCTCACGGCGACGTCCCCCAGAATTACGAACAGCACCGCCAGGATCGCGCCCCCAACGACGTCAGTGAGCCAGTGGAGGCCTAGATACAACCGGCTGAACGCAACGATCAACACACCGGCAACCGCCAACGCTGTGATCAGGGCCCGCACAGGATGGCTCCGTCCGACCCCGATGCGCACGGCGATGATTCCGAGCAGCGCGCCGGTGCCCGCCACGTGCCCGGACGGAAAAGGATGGTGGGCGGTACTCAGTAGCGGTGCTGCCAGGACCTCCGCTCGAGTCAGTGGGCGGTCAACGACCGCCTTGATCACGGACTCGGCGAGCACAGCCGCGCCGACCGTGCCAATCACTATGATTCCCAGCCTCACTGAGCGAGCACGCCAAGACAGTAGCGCTCCGCCGATCAGGCCGGCCGCCGCGATCATTGCGGGGCTACCGAGACGCGCGGTCATCAACGAAGCTTCGTCGAGCCGGCGGGATCGGTGGGTGGCGTTTCCGATGAAGGACGCGGTGGGTGCGTCGAACGTGGTTACCCATCCATGGGTATGCACCCCGATCGCGAGTGCCGTGAAGGCCATCAGGAGCCCGGCGGCGACCAGCGCCACTGCCCGCTTACGGTCACCGAATATTGCGCCGGCGACCAGTAATAGCGCGATCCCTATGAGAACGGTGGTGGTGATGTCGTTTTGGATGACTATATTCTGCAGCACGCACGGCTGAGCCCGCCGAGAACGCCTACCCGCAGCCGCGCATCCATCAAGGCGACCAAGCGGTTCTTAGCCAGTCGGTGCCATCATTGGCCCAACGCTCTGGGGGCGGCGCGATGAACGGCTGCCTGACGGCACTGGCATTCTTGGAAGACACCCCTACATTGCCGGTCTAAGCTGCGGCTGTTGGGTTGTTGTCCTGCTGCGACGATAGCCACGACGGTACTGAGGAGGATTCATGAAGGTGCGATTGGACTCGATGTCGGTGATCTCCGCGGCCATCGCTGTTGCGATTTGGGTTCTGATTATCTGGACGGCTATCGCGGCGATCGTCGCACACATTTAGTCCTTTCAGCGCAGGACTTCTCGACCAGCGCGGAACGGTCACCGGCTTAGCGTCCTGCAAGCCATCGCAGGGCACGGAAACCCTTATGAGATTGTGACGGGTGAAAAGCCGCACCTGTAGGGGTGGCGGTGATTGGCCGCGACCTGGCGGGCGAGGACATCAACGTGGTCATGTCAATGGCGAACACATGGCCAAGTGATGCGTCGTCGCACTGGCTCAGGCGGCGTGCCTACAGGTCGGACAGGTGCAATCGGCGCATGCGCAGTTGTTACAGGCATCGGCGCAGTGGGCGCACTGACACGCCTTGTGGTTACAGGTCGGACACGTGCAGTCGGCGCAATCACAGATTGCACACGAGTCGGAACAATGGGGGCATTGGCAGGTAGTGCATTCGTCGTAATGCACCCCGTCGGACGTGCGATGCTCCCGGTGCAAGCGACCGTCGTGCACATAGTCCACATGGTCCGCATGTAACACAGATGCATGCCCGCAACCGGGGCCGTGGGTGTGATGGTGCTGTTGCGCCTGGCGGTGCTCAGATGTCGTCACAGTGATTCCTTCCGTGTGCGTCGCCCACCAATCGTTATATGCAAGCGATTGGCGCAAATTTTGATGGTAGTTGAAGGCCTAACCCAGTGGCGCGGTTCCTACTCTATGGCGCCGAGAGGTCGAGGAATCGAGGTGGCGCCACCTACCCTGACGGCAGCGTGGTCGGGCACACCTACGTCACCGCCCCGGGCAGGGTGCCGCTGTTCCCGGCTCCGCCGCCGTTTTAGCGTGGCTTGACTTCCTGTCGAACGATTGTTCGAATAGAGGATATGCGCTGGGCGACCCAGGCCGTCGCGGTCAACGGGAACCCCGTCGATGACGGGGCGCTGCCGGGGCTGCAGCGGATCGGCCTCGTGCGCAGCGTGCGCGCGCCGCAATTCGAGGGGATCACATTTCACGAGGTGCTGTGCAGGTCGGCGCTGAACAAGGTGCCCGACGCGGCGGCCCTGCCGTTCCGGTACACCGTTAACGGCTACCGCGGCTGCTCGCACGCCTGCCGCTACTGCTTCGCGCGTCCCACCCACGAATACCTCGACTTCGACTGCGGCACCGACTTCGACACCCAAGTGGTGGTCAAGACCAACGTCGCCGAGGTGCTGCGCCGCGAGCTGCGCCGGCCGTCGTGGCAGCGGGAGACCGTCGCGCTCGGGACCAACACCGATCCCTACCAGCGCGCCGAGGGCCGCTACGCGCTGATGCCGGGCATCATCGGCGCCCTCGCCGGATCCGGCACGCCGCTGTCGATCCTCACCAAGGGCACGCTGCTGCGTCGCGACCTCCCGCTGATAACCCAAGCGGCCCAACAGGTTCCGGTGTCGGTCGCCGTGTCGTTGGCGGTGGGCGATCCCGAACTGCACCGCGACGTCGAGCCGGGCACGCCGACACCGCAGGCGCGCCTGGGCCTCATCACCGCGATCCGCGACGCCGGCCTGGACTGTCACGTGATGGTCGCCCCGGTGCTGCCGCACCTCACCGACTCCACCGACCACCTCGATCGGCTGCTCGGCCAGATCGCCGCGGCCGGCGCCACGGGGGTGACGGTTTTCGGCCTGCACCTGCGCGGTTCGACCCGCGGCTGGTTCATGGCCTGGCTGGCCCGCTCACACCCCGAACTGGTCGGCCGGTATCGCGAGCTGTACCGGCGCGGGGCCTACCTGCCGCCGAGCTACCGCGACATGCTGCGCGAACGGGCCGCGCCGCTCGTCGCCAAGCATCGGCTGGGCGGCGATCCCCGCCCGGTCCCACAGACCACGGCCAGACCGGAACCGCAGCAGGCGACGCTCTTTTGACTAGGTCGGCCGGTCGCCGCGCGGCTTGGTGAGCGTGAACTGGTCCACGGCGGTGACCTCGCCGAACGGGCCGCTCAGCGCGTAATGCGTGGCCTTGATCGACGTGTCGCCGCCGGGCCGGCCCGGGTCGACGTCGAAAGCCGCGAAGCCGTAAGGGTTGTCGCGGTCGCGAAACGCCGACCACGGCGCGTCCTCCAGCACGTAGATCGGCGCCTTGCGGCCAAGCCCGGGGTCGAACGCCCCGACGCCGGTCAGCACGCGGCACCGTGGCTCGGGAAAGAAGAACCCGTTGCTCGGCGCCGACGTGCCACCGCCGCCGATCACGAGGTGCACCGTGCCGCGGGTCGAATCGATGACGTCGTTGCGGGTGTCGACGGGGACCGGCGTTAGGGTGTCGGTGCCCAGCGTTCCGCGCAGCGGGTGCGACCGTTCGTAGTGGTGCTCGTGGCCGCACACCACCAGATCGACCTGGTACCGGTCGAACAACGGCAGCCATTCCTCACGGATGCCCAGGTCGGCGCCGTTGGTCTTGTCGGCGGTGGAGATCGCCGTCTGATGCATGCAGACGACGATCCAATCGATCTCCGGGTCCTGCCGGGCGGCGGCAAGTTCGCTTGCAAGCCAGCGTTTTTGCTCTCCGCCCGAGTACCCGTGCACGTAGAAGTTGCCGCCGTCCTGGAAGGCGATGTCGTCGTTGTTGAGGCTGATCACCCGCACCGAACCGGCGGTGAACGAGTACCACAGCCCGCGGGTCTCCGGGCTCGACCCCGAATCCGGCAACGCGAAATAGGTCTGATAGGCGCCGTAACCGATTGGCCCGTTACCCAATTCGTTCTCGTGGTTGCCCGCGGCAGGCATCCAGGGCCGGTACCGCGCCGAGCGCGTGTTGTTCTCGAACCAGTTCGACCAGGTGCGGATGCGGTCCTGCGCGAGGTTGGCGTAGCACAGGTCGCCGTTGACGAGGTTGAACAGCGGACCGAGGCGCTCGACCGCCAGCGTGGTGTCGGCGGCCGCGGGCGACCCGATGTTGTCGGTGGCGTACCTGCCGTCGGGCAGCCGGGCCAGCGTCGGGGTGGACTGGTCGCCGAAGCTGGTGAAGCGCAGCGGCTTTCGTCCGGACGGGGCGGTCCGTACCGTCCCGCTTTCCGGCTCGGCGCCGTCGTGCACCGCGGCGTACACGTAGTCGGTGTCGGGCATCAGCCCCGTCAGGCGCGCGTGGTTGACGCGAACCTCGACTCCTGACTTGGCGTCTCGGAAGGTGCGGGTCTCGGCGGCGACGATGCGCCCGAACCCGGACGTCGGGGTGCCCAGCATGACGCGCGGATTGCGGACGGCCTCGGTGGTGTGCCAGGAGACCACCACCTCGGCGGCGGCGTTCTTGCCGAACTGGAGATGCAGACCCGTCACCGGCGGTGCGCCGTTGTGGTCCGGCCGATACCACACCGAGGGGCCCGGGGGGTGCGCGCGTTCGGACCACACCAGCGTCGCCCCGCCGCCGATGCCGGCCCCCAGGGCGGCCGAGACCGCGCTCGTGCTCAGCAGCCGGCGGCGGCTGATCCCGGAATTGTCGCTCACCCTTGCTTCATACCTGAGCAAGGTTTCGGCCGAACCGCATGTAACAAATCCGGTAGCGTTTTCGACATGACGATCGTGCGAAAAGTGCTCAGCGGGGTCGCGCTGGCAATGTTCGCGGCGGCCGCAGCGGTGGCCGTCACGCCCGCGACCTCACACGCGGATCCCGCCGGCCATCAGGTGACCTACACGATCACCGCAACGGGCAATCTCACCGGCAACGTCCGGTACATGAGCAGCGATCCGCCCAGCCAGTCGGCCTTCGACGCCAACTCGGCGCAGTTCATGACCACCGTTCCGACGGCGTTCGCCGCCGGGCAGCCGCTGGTTTACAACGCGACGCTGGCGAACCCGAACCAGTGGGCGTTCGTCAACGCCAGCGGCGGGTGTCACTGGCCCGACTGCGACTCGTCGAACGTCCCGCAGATTCAGTGCCAGATCGCCGTCGACGGCCAGGTGGTGGTCACCCAGAGCGCCACCACGGGGGTCACCTGCTCGACGCGGCCCTGGTGACTCAGCCCAGGTTGGTGGCCGAGAAGGTGTCGCACTTGTTCGGGTCACCGGTCTGGTACCCGATGGTGAACCACTTCTGCCGTTCCGCCGACGAACCGTGCGTCCATGACTCGGGGTTGACGCGCCCCGTCGACTCCTTCTGAATCCGGTCATCGCCCACCGACGCCGCGGCCGACAGCGCGTCGGCGATGTCCTGGTCGCTCAGCGGCTGCAGGTAGGGCACGCCGGTGCTCTCCTGCTTGACCGTCGACGCGTAGTGCGCCCAGATGCCGGCGTAACAGTCGGCCTGTAGCTCCGTGCGCACGCCGTTGCCGCCGGCGCCCTGCGCGCCCTGCTGGGAGCGGCCCAGGATGCCCTGCAGCTGCTGCACGTGATGGCCGTATTCGTGCGCGACCACGTACTCCTGCGCGAAAGGCCCACCGCTGGAACCGAATCGATCCACCAGCTCCTTGAAGAAGTCGGTGTCGAAGTACGCCGTCTGGTCCACCGGGCAGTAGAACGGCCCCACCGCGGTGGTGGCGGGCCCACAGCCGGTGTCGACCGAACCGGTGAACAGGCGCACGTTCGGGCGGGTGTAGCTCGGCATGAGCTGATGCCACACGGCATCCACGGAATTGCCGGTGGCGATCACGCGGCACTGCACGTACTTGTTGGCGTCGGCCCCGGTCTTGCATTGGCTCAGATCGAAGCCGGGCGCCGAATAGCCACCGGTGTCCATCTGCTGGTTCATCACGCGGCCCGGGTCGACGCCCAGCAACAACGCGCCGATGAGGATGAGCAGCCCGATGCCGCCGCCCCCGATGGCCATCCCCATCCCGCCGCCACCGGACGAGGACGCGGTGCTGGTGTCGATTTGCATACCCTCGTTGAAGGTCATCACACGCTCCTAACGTTGCCGGGCGGCAAGGGCCGCATCGTCGACGAAGCTCAGGTCGACGCGCTCGCAGGGGAACATGGCTTGAATCTAGCCCGGGCCGTCGCTGGCCGCCGCCAGAAGTGGCACCAGC
>Ga0335071_10000497_pt1 | contig 43541 bp, 36 predicted proteins | sample Lox_Sample_15_FD_206724 | JGI IMG/M metagenome (GOLD analysis project Ga0335071, IMG submission 206724) | Soil microbial communities from Loxahatchee National Wildlife Refuge, Florida, United States - Lox_Sample_1.5 | ecosystem: Environmental > Terrestrial > Soil > Wetlands | place: USA... | reverse complement strand
CCGCCGTCCGAAGCGGAAGTCGACGCCCAGCGCCTCCGCCCGCGCTCGCAGCCGCTCCTGGAGCGTCCCCACGCCGTGGCGCAGGTAGTAGAAGCCGCGGTGCAGCTCGCTGTGCGCGTGCTTGAAGTCCTCCGCGCCCAGCCAGTGGTAGGCGAGCGTCTTGCGGACGAGGTCCCAGACCGAGTCGACGGTGATCCGCTGCGAGGCGGTCCGCGGGTCCAGCCGGGTCGGTTCGAGGCCCCAGACCTTGCGCGTGTACGGCCCGAAGTAGAGGCCGTAGAGCGTGTGCCCGAAGCGGGCGTCCGTCCAGCTCTCGAAGGAGTCGTCGAGGGGCGCCCGCACCGCGTTGCGCACCCGGCACCAGGCGACCTCGGCGATCGCCCGTGCCCCGAGCGCCAGGCCGATGTTGCGCAGCACGTCCACCACCTCGAACGGGTACTTGACGTAGCGCCCGAGGAAGTGGTGGGCGATGCGCTTGCGCACCTGCACCAGGTCGTCGCCGCAGACCTCTCGCACCAGCTCCACCAGCTCCGGGTTGTCGGTGCAGAGCTCGTGCGGCCCGAAGTCGAAGGAGAACCCCTCGCGCCGGAACGAGGCGGCCAGCCCGCCCTCCGCGGGCTGGGCCTCGTAGACGGTCACCTCCGCCCCCTGGCGGCGCAGCAGGTAGGCGGTGGTGAGGCCGGTGACGCCGGCGCCGACGATGGCGACTCTCAACGGGCGGCTCGCTCGGGGATCGGGTGGGGTGGTGGCAGAGCGGCGATCCTAGCCCCAAGGTCCCGGAGCGTCAACGCCGCCGGGTGGCCGGCGACTGCCCACCAGCCCTCGAAGGGCCGTGCGGCGCCGGTGGTGGCGTCGGGGAGCGCCGAGAGGCACAGCGCGTGCACGCCCGGGTCGAGCCGCCACCAGGACTGCTGGCCCTCGGCGATCGTGTCGCCCCGACAGGGCCCCGCGCCGAGCCGGCGGCCCAGCAGCAGCCGCCCGCTCAGCGCCACCACGCCGAGGTCTGCGCCGGCGGGAGCGGAGACGCAGGCCACCGTGTCGACTGGCCTCGGCGAGGCCGGCAGGAACAGGTTCAGCCGGCCGTCCGCCGGGACCGTCGCGCCGGCCGTGTCCGGCGGGCAGGTCGAGCCGGCATCCGGCGCCAGCCGCCGTTCGGCGTCCAGGAAGCGGCGGAAGAGGGCGTCGTCGACGTCGAACCAGAGGTGGGTGTGGCGGACGTGCGCCACCGGCTCGGCGTGATCGCGCAGGAAGCGGTGGCGCTCGAACTCGTCGACGCCGGCGAGGACGTTCACGTCGAACAGGTTGCGGCCGGGGAGCAGGTGGCCTGGGTTGAAGTGGACGACCTCGTTGCGGTGCGTTGCCAGCCAGCGCTCGATCCGCTGGTCGTTCTGTCCCCAGTCGAGGTTCGAGTCGGCCATCAGCCGGAACGCGTCGCGCTTGGGCCAGACGGCCGCGTTGCTGAAGGCCAGGGGGTTGCCGGCGTACATCGCGTTCTCGGCGACGGCCAGCAGGACGACGCCGGCGGCCACGGCCGGCGCCCACCGGCGGTCGGCGAGCGGCGCCAGCGCCGCGGCGGCCACCAGGTAGGCGAGCGGCAGGCACATCAGGACGTAGCGGTAGCCGACCTGCGTCTGGAACACGAACGAGAAGTAGGCGAGGTGGACGAGAAGCGCCAGGACGATGAATCCGGTGACGCGGGCCGCTGGCTGGAGGCGGCTGCGCCCGAGCCGCCACAGCCCGTATCCCTCCGCCGCCAGCACCAGCAGCGGCGTCTTCAGCGCCCACAGGACCAGGAAGTAGAACCAGACGCCGCGCGGGTAGCAGTGGTCCAGCAGCACGACGTTCCAGTCGTGGCGCTCGGCGGCGAGCGAGGCGTCGATGCCCGTGAGGAACCCCCGTGGCAGCGGCAGGCGCAGCCCGGGGAGCGTGTGGCCCACCGCCTTGAACGCGGCCGACGCCCAGGGACGACCCAGCGGCCGGCCGACGTCGTGGAAGAGGTACGCGGCCGAGATCGTCACGGCGCAGACGGAGGCGACCACCAGCGCCCCGAGCAGCCAGCGGGAGTAGCGGCGCCGCTCGGCGCCGGCGAACCACGGCAGCGGCAGCAGCGCGGGCAGCAGCAGCACGGCGCTGAACTTGGCGGTGAGCGCCAGGCCGAGCGCGGCGCCGAGGCCGGCCGCCCGCGGCAGCGACGGGCGCTCGGCAAACGCCAGCGCAGCAGCCACCGTCAGCAGCGTGGCCAGCGCGTAGACCACGTCGACCGTGGCCAGACTCCCGTGCGCGACCAGGTTGGGATCGAGCGCCGCGGCGGAGGTGGCGATCAGGGCGGCGGGGACGCCGAACCACCGCCGGCCGACCAGGAACACGGCGCAGAGCAGGAGCGCCAGCCAGCCGACGGTGGGCAGGCGGGCGGCGAAGCGCAGGGCCGGTTCCGAGGCGGTGGCGTGGGCCGCGGCCCGGCGGGCGACCACGTTCGGCACCAGCACCGGTGTCTTCGAGTTGTAGTGCTGGCTGTCGCGGGCGGCGCTGCCGGTCAGCAGCAGCCGCTCGTTCCAGGCGAGGAAGAAGGGCTCGTCGTAGGTCCAGCCCATGTCCCAGGCGGAGAAGACGGCGTTGGCCAGGGCCAGCAACACGAGGGCGAGCGTGACCCGCTTCCACAGCCGCCGCGAGCGCCACCAGGGCGTCATGGGGACGCGGCCGGCCAGATGAGCACCGGCAGCTCCAGCTGGAAGCCCGCGAAGCTGCCGCGGGAGGCGTCGGGCACCTTCACCGCGGGCAGGCTGGAGACGAGCTGCAGGTCGTTCGCTCCGGCGGGCAGGTCGGTCGCGACGCGGAAGGGGACCGGGCCGTCGCCGGCGGCCTCGCGGGAGAGCTCCGCCAGCAGCCTGCGGCCGCCGAGCATCAGGTGCAGGGTGTCGCCTTGCCGCAGCCGCGCGCGGCCGGCCAGCACGTATCGCCCCTCGGCCCTGGTCCGGGGGATCAGCTGCGACCGCGGCTCGGCCCAGGCGATCACGCGGCCGCCCTGGATCTCGGAGACCCGCACCCCGCCGCCCTCGCCGACCTGGGCCTGGGCGGCGGCACCGAGCCGGGGGAACAGGTCCAGGCACTCGAAGTAGAGCCGGCGGTAGTCGCCGTCCAGCAGCAGCGCCGCCCGTCCCTCGCGCAGCGAGCGCACGAGGAGCGCCGAGCGGCGCAGCTCGTCGGCGACGGGCGGGTCGGAGGCCCAGCGCTCCCGCTGCTCGGGCCAGCGCAGCACGTTCAGCGCCACCAGGCCGGCCAGGCCGGCGGCCAGCAACGGCGGCAGGGCGCGCTCGCGCCGCGCCGCCAGCGCGTCGAGGGCGAAGAGCAGCCCGAAGACGAGCAGCACCTGGTAGGGGAACGGATAGTACCAGAGCCGATGCGAGACCCAGGCGATGGGCGGGTGGTGCTCGAGCATGATCGCCACCATCGCCAGCTGGGCAAGGGCGGCGCCCACCGCCAGCACTGCCCAGGCAGCGAGGCGAGCGGGTCGGGCCCGCTCGCGCCAGCCCCAGGCGGCGGCGGCCACCAGGACGGCCAGCAGCAGCAGCCAGGAGGGCAGCCCGCCGAACAGCGCGGACGTCCAGTCCCCGAGCACCTCGACCGATTGCCGCCACAGCTGCGGGTCGGCGAGCCGCGCCAGCCGCAGCCTCTGGAAGCGCGTGGAGGGCCAGTAGCCCTCGACCGCGTGGATGAGCGGGGGGGCGAGCAGGCGGAAGTAGGCGTACCAGGCCGCGACCCCCGCCACCAGCCCCAGCAGGAGCGCCGCGCCGCGCCCCGTGCGCAGCCAGCCGAGAGCCAGGACCGTGCCCAGGACCAGCACGTAGAAGAGCCCCTGCCGATCGAGAGAGCCGAGGGCGAGCGCGGCCACCAGCGCCACCCAGAAGGCCGCCCGCGGGCGCAGGCGCGGCTGGCGGTGCTCAGCCAGCGACAGCAGCAGCAGGAACAGCAGCAGCGGCCCGACCAGGGGCTTGGTCGCCCGGTACAGCACGCCCATCGTGCTCACGAACACGAAGCCGGAGAGCAGCAGCAGCAGCGGCAGCCAGCGCCACCCGCCGGAGAGCCGGGGCAGCGCGCGAGGGGCGAGCCAAAGGACGACGGCGACGAGAGCCAGCGAGGCGAGCAGGGAGCTCGGCGGAACGAAGAACAGCACGTCGTGCGAGACCAGCAGGTGCAGCCAGCGGGCGTCCAGGTAGTCGATGGCGTAGCTGAGCTCCCGGCCCTGGAAGAAGTCCCAGCCGCGGACGTCGAGGACCTTCTCGAGGGCGCCGCGCTCGCCCCAGTACTTGCGCAGGAAGCCGACCGCCTCCTCGTCGAGCACCCGGCCGCTCCAGAAGAAGGTCGGCGCCAGGGTGAAGAGCAGCGCCGCCAGCAGCCCCGGACGGTGCCATCCGCGAGGAGTGGCGGAGGAGGAGAGCGTGCTCGCGGCCACCCGCTATTCTTCCGCCATGAACGGGTAGCGGTAGTCGAGGGCCGGGCTGAAGGTCTCCTTAACCGCCCGCGCGCTCACCCAGCGCACGAGGTTCAGCTTCGAGCCCGCCTTGTCGTTGGTCCCCGACGCCCGCGCGCCTCCGAAGGGCTGCTGGCCGACCACGGCCCCGGTCGGCTTGTCGTTCACGTAGAAGTTGCCGGCGGCGCCGCGCAGCGCGGAGGCGGCCTCCCGGACGGCCGCACGCTCGGTCGCGAACACCGCGCCCGTCAGCGCGTAGGGCGAGGTCTCGTCCACCAGCTTCAGGGTCTCCGCCCACCTGGCGTCGTCGTAGACGTGCGCCGTCACCACCGGCCCGAAGATCTCCTCGCACAGCAGCCGGTAGCCGGGGTCCGTGGTCTCGACGAGCGTCGGCTGGACGAAGAAACCGGTGCCGGCGTCGGCGCCGCCGCCCGCGATCACCTTCGCGTTGCGCCGGGCGTCGTCGAGGTACGAGGCGATGCTGTCGAAGGCCTTGCGGTCGATCACTGCGCCCATGAAGTTGCGGAAATCCCGCACGTCGCCCATGCGGATGTCGCCGATCATGGCGGCGACGCGGTCGCGCACATCCGCCCACAGCGAGCGCGGGACGTAGATGCGGCTGACCGCCGAGCACTTCTGGCCCTGGTACTCGTAGCCGCCGCGCACCACCGCCACCGCCAGCGCCTGCGGGTCGGCGGAGGCGTGGGCCACGATGAAGTCCTTGCCGCCGGTCTCGCCGACGATGCGGGGGTAGGAGCGGTAGCGGCCCATGTTCGCCCCGATGGTCTTCCACATGGAGTTGAAGACCTCGGTCGAGCCCGTGAAGTGGACGCCGGCGAGGTCGGGGTGGTTCAGGACGACGTCCGAGACCAGCGAGCCGTTGCCGGGCACGAGGTTGATGACGCCCGGCGGCAGCCCGGCCGCCTCCAGCAGCTTCATGATCCGCCAGGCGCTGGGGATCGCCGAGGAGGCGGGCTTCCACAGGACCGTGTTGCCCATGAGGGCGGGCGAGGTCGGCAGGTTGCCGGCGATGGAGGTGAAGTTGAACGGGGTGACGGCGTAGACGAAGCCCTCGAGCGGCCGATAGTCGAGCTGGTTCCACATGCTGCCGTTGGACAGCGGCTGCTCGGCGTAGAGCTCCTGGGCGTAGTGGGGGTTGAAGCGCCAGAAGTCGATCAGCTCGGCCGCGGAGTCGATCTCGGCCTGGAACGCGGTCTTCGACTGCCCCAGCATGGTGGCCGCGTTCAGCGTGGAGCGCCAGGTGGTGGAGAGCAGCTCGGCCGCCTTCAGGAACACGGCCAGCCGGTCCTCCCAGGGCCAGCGGGCCCACTCGCGGCGGGCGCGGGCGGCGGCCTCGACCGCCTGCTGCACGTGCTCCTTGTTCGCGCGGTGCCAGTCGGCGAGGACGTGGCGGTGGTCGTGGGGCATCACCGCCGGGACCAGGTCGCCGCTGCGCACCTCGCGCCCGCCGATCAGCAGCGGGATCTCGATCCGCTCCCGGGCCATCGCCGCGAGCCGGGCCTTGAGCTCCCGCCGCTCGGGCGTGCCGGGGGCGTAGGCCAACACCCGCTCGTTCGCCGGCGGCGGCACCCGGCGGATGCCGCCGAATCCGAAGTCGCTGGTCATCGGGGCCACGATACACCCGGCGCCGAACCGGGTGCCAGCAGGGTGGCGGCGCGGCGGCTAGTCGTCGCGGCAGGAGGCGCCGCGGCAGGAGAACAGCGCCTTGATCCGCTGCTCGTAGCCGTCGAGCACCGACGGGTCGACCGTGTCCCGCAGGTTCTTGAGCTGGTAGGGATCGTTCTTCATGTCGTACAGCTCCAGCTCGTCCGTGCTGTTGTGGATGTAGGAGAAGTCGGGGGTGCGCAGCGCCCACCAGGGCCCGTTGGCCCAGTTCTCGATCAGCGCCTCGCTTCGCCACGAGGAAGGCGGCGTGCCGTGGAGGAACGGGACCAGCGAGCGGCCGTCCACGCTGCCGGGGACGGGGACGCCGGCCAGCTCCAGCAGGGTGGGGGCGAGGTCGAGGTTGAGCACCAGCTGGTCGACAGCGCCTGTCGGCACTCCGGGGCCGCGCACGCTCAAGGGGACCCGCGCCGCCTCCTCGTAGGCGTTGCCCTTGATGCCGACGGCGCGATGCTGGCCCATCAGCAGCCCGTTGTCGGAGGTGAAGAACAGGTACGTGGTGTCGAGGCGGCCGGTGTCGGCGAGCGCCTGTCTCACGGCGGCGATCTCGTCCTGGACCGGTTCCATGCTGCGCAACCGATGCACCTCGAGCGTGTCGCAGCCGTCGATCTGGGCACTGGTCAAAGGCCCGATCTGCCGGATCCAGGACGGCTTGCTCTCGACCGACCTGCCCTCGTTGAACGAGGGGACTCGCGGGCAGGTGGCGTCGCGGAAATCGTAGGCGTATCGGCCCGGCGAGCTGGCAGGGGTGTGCGGCGACTCCGGGGCCAGGTAGAGGAAGATCGGCTCCGGCCGGCCCGCGGAGGCACGGATGAAGGACACGGCCCGCGCGGTCTCCACGTCCACGCTGTAGTCCTCCGCCTTGGAGTCGTAGGCCACGGCGTTGCCGTTGTCGTTCACCGAGTAGTCGAAGTAGCGGCCGTCCTCGGTATCACCGAGGTGGCCGAACCAGTCGTCCCAGCCGGGCGGGATGTAGGAGTCGTCCGCGCCGGTGGCGTAGTCGTTGATGTACTTGCCGACCAGCGAGGTTCGATACCCCGCCGCCTTCAGCCAGGTCGCCAGGGTGTCGGCCTCCTGCTTGCGGAAGGCCACGAAGCCCGAGGGCGCGCGATTGCCGGTCACCCCGTGGTTGTGCGAGTACTGGCCGGTGAGGATCGAAGCACGGGACGGCGCGCACAGCGGCTGCGTGATGTAGGCGTGGGTGAAGGCGAGCCCCTGGCTGGCGACGAGGTCCGCCAGCCGGGTGAGCCGCGGAGCGGTCGGGAAGTCGAGGTCGTCCGTCAGCACCACCACCAGGTTCGGCTGCGGCGGTGTCGGTGTCGGCGAAGGCGCGGCCGGCGCTGGCGCAGGGCCGCTGCCGCCGCACGCCGCGACCAACGACAGCGCCGCAGCGGTCAGCACCGGGAGCGCGTGGGACAGCGACGGCGACGCCATCGTAGGAGGGGAGGAGTCTAGCCCGCGCTGGCGGAGCGGACAAGCGGGCGATGGTGGTCGCGTGGGGGTAGACTGCAGCTCTTGAGAGTGGTCGCCGCCGACATCAAGGCCGGAACGGAGGATCGCTTCCCAGCGCACGTCGGCGAGCACGACTTCCACCTCCAGGACCGCCTGCCGGAGATCCTCGTTGCCTGGTAGGGACGGCGCATCCCGACTGCCGCGCCCCGGTCGGAGGCTCGCGTGGCTGGCGGCCCCGGCGCTGGCCGCAGCCAGCGTCCTCGTCACGCTGCTGGCGCTGGAGGCGGGGTTCCGGCTGGCCGGCGTCAGCGTGGGCACGGTCCAGATCAACCGGGCCACCGTCCGCCGCAGCGCTGACCCGCGGCTGCTGTTCGAGCTGCGGCCGGCCGCGTTCGTCCGCGGCGAGGTGGAGTACCGCATCGACGCCCTCGGCCTGCGGGGGCCGGAGACGACCGTGGAGAAGCCCGCGGGCGTGCGGCGGGTGGCGGTGCTGGGCGACTCGATCGCGTTCGGCTACTGGGTGGCCGAAGTCGACGCCTTCCCCCGCCAGCTCGAGGCGATGCTGCGGGGACGCAGCGCGGGGCGGGTCGAGGTGCTCGACTTCGGGGTGCCCGGCTACAACCTCGACCAGGAGATCGAGGCGCTGCGGACGAAGGCCCTGGCCTTCTCCCCGGACGTGGTGGTGGTCGCCTTCTGCCTGAACGACCTCGAGGGGATCTTCTCGTACGAGCTGGGGCTGGTGGAGGACCGGGCGGAGCGCGGCCGCTCGCTGCTCGGCCGGGCGCGCGAGCTCCTGCTCGCCCGCTCGCGCCTCGCCTCCTGGGTGGAGTACCGCCTCACCGAGCTCGGGGCCCGCCGGCGGTACGTGCACGCACGCAACCCCATCGCGGGGCCGCTCTACGCCGAAGCCGTGAGCCAGCAGCGGGCGGTGCTGGTCGGGAAGTTCGACGCGCTGCGCACCATCCTCCAGTCGAGGGGGATCCACGGCCTGGTGGCGGTCTTCCCGTACCTCGGCACGCGCTTCGACCGCTACCCCTACCGGGAGCTGCACGCCGCCGTCACCTCGGCCGCCGAGGCCTCCGGCCTCGCCGCCCTGGACCTGCTCGGCTGCTACTCGGGCTACGGCTTCCGCGACCTTCGGGTCGACGTCGTCCATCCGAGCCCGCTCGGCCACCGGGTGGCCGCTCACGCCATCCGCGACGCGCTGTGCGCCCACGGCTGGCTGTGCGAGGGCGGCGTGCCGCAGGGGCCGGGGTGCTCCGGCTACCGGCCTTCGGACTTCCCGAAGGTGCGCGGGTACTGAGGCGGGAGCGGCCATGGCCGACGTCGCCCTCGGATTCGTGACGCACTCCGGCTGGGCTGCGGTGGTCGGCGTCGTGGAGGCCCGACCCGGCTTCCGGGTGGTCCTGCGCGAGCGCGTGGAGATGACCGACCCGCGCGCGCCGGAGTCGAAGCAGCCGTATCACGCCGTCGAGCGGCGCCCCGTCGGCATGGCGGCGGAGCGCCTGGCCGCCTGGGCAGAGGCGGCGGAGAAGCGGGCGACCGACGCCCTCGACGAGATGCTCTCGCGGCTGGAGCGCGCCGGCCATCGGCCGGTCGGTGCCGGCATCCTCGACGCGCGCGGACGGAAGGGGAGCTCCCTCGAGACGACGCTCGCCTCGCACGCCCTCATCCACACCGCCGACGGCGCGCACTTCCGGGCGGCGATCGCCGGCGCGGCGGCGCGTCTGGGGCTGCCGGTGGTGCGGGTGGCGGCAGGGGCCCTGCCGGCGCAGACGGCTGCGGCGGCCGGCGAACCGGCCGAGGCCGTCGCCGCACGGCTGAAGTCCGCCGGTCGTGCTCTCGGGCCGCCGTGGGCCGCCGACCAGAAAACGGCGGCGATGCTGGCGTGGCTCGTGCTGCGATCCGGCGGGCGATCGGCGCTGCCGTGACCGGGCCGGGGCTGCTCGGGGACGTCGTCTTCGCAGGCGGCCTCGGCTTCGGCGCTGCGATCCAGCCGGGACCCCTGCAAGCGCTGCTCGTCTCGCGGGCGGTGGCCGTCGGCTGGAAGCAGACGCTGCCGGCCTGCTTCGCCCCGCTCCTCAGCGACGGGCCGATCGCGGTGCTGGCGATCCTGGCGCTCGGCCGGCTGCCGCGCGCGGGCTTGCCTCTGCTGCGCGCCGCCGGGGGAGCGCTCCTGCTGTACCTGGCGTGGACGGCCTTCCGCCAGTGGCGCCGTCCCGCGGCGCCCTCCGGCGGGGTCAGCGCCCCGCGAACCCTGCTCGAGGCCGCCGCCCTGAACCTGCTGAACCCGAACCCGTATCTCGCCTGGGCCCTCGTGCTGGGCCCGGCCGTCGTCACCGCCTGGAGGCGCCACCCGGTGCACGCCGTCGCCTTGGTGGCGACGCTCTACGGGACGATGCTGCTGACGATGGTGGCCTTCGTGCTCCTGGCCGGCACCTCCCGGCTGCTGAGCCCGCGGGTGCAACGGGCGCTCGTGGCGGCGTCGGCGGCGATCCTGGCGGGGCTCGGCCTGCTGCTGCTCGTCGCAGGCCTGAAGGAGCTCGGACCATCGACGGGAAGACGGTGGACCTGACGGGTCCGGAGGCGGTCGGGTAGCGCCGGCGGTCGCTAGGCCGGCGCCGCGGGCGCCGTCGCCGGACGGCGCAGGCGCAGCGCCAGCTGCGCCGCCGCCCAGGCGAGCAGCATGGCGATGGTCGTCGTCCAGTTGACCGGCTGGTAGATGCTGATCCCGGCCTCGGCGAAGCGCTGGTTCGTCCAGAAGAGCGCCTGCAGGGCGACGACTAGCGCCAGCACCTCGGCCGCCGGCAGCCGGGTCTCGGCCAGGAACCTGCGCAGGCACCACAGCGCGGCCGGGACCAGCGCCGGCAGCGCGTAGGCCAGCGGCCGCTCGTTGTTGTTGGAGATGGTGAGCGTCGCGTAGACCGAGGCCAGGAAGAGCGCGCGGTCGAAGTGGCGGCGGCCGAGGTCGGCCAGCCGGGCCGGGAAGAGCAGGGCGAGCGGCAGCAGCACCCCGAACGCGCCGAGGGTCACCACGTACAGCTGGCTGTCGAGGACGTGCTCCCAGCGGAACGACATGCTGTCGACGATGCCGGCGACGAAGCTGTAGGGCCGGTTGGCGGCGACCAGTCGGCGGACGGCGACCAGGATGGCCGCCGGCAGCAGGGCCACCGCCCCCGTGCGCAGCAGGGCAGAGCCGGCCGCCCGGGCCGGCCCCTCCTTGTTGAGACTGAGTCTCAACAAGTGAAGGAACAGGTACGGGTAGACGAGCACGTAGGTCTCGCGCACGAAGGCGGCGAGCACGCTGAGCAGGGCCAGCGGGAGCATCCGCCGGCGCTCGATCAGGAAGAAGGCCAGCGCCACCAGGAACAGCCCCGCCGGATCGGTCATCCAGTACTGGTACTCGGACCAGCGGACGGCGCCCTGGGTCAGCCCGACCAGCAGCAGGCCGGTGACCCGCAGCGGCAGGGCGAAGCCCAGGTCGCGCAGGTGCAGCCAGAGCACCAGCAGGAAGCCGAAGAGGACGGCGTTGGTGATCGAGAAGAAGGCGGCGTTCTCCGGCAGCCCCAGCCGCTGCAGCCGGCCGGCCAGCCAGGGCACCGCCAGCCGGAAGCAGTACGGCGGCTCGTGCCGCAGCTCCGCGCGGCCCCGCTCGCCCCGCGCCATCTCGATGTACCGCCAGTGGTCGTACTCCTTCACCTGCTTCGGCTTGTGCAGGAAGCCGAGCCGGGCGGAGACCGAGGCGACGTTGAGGGAGAGGAGCAGGACGGCGAGCAGCGCACCGAGACCGGTGTCGCCCGCGCGGGTGAGCCTCACGCGGCAGATCGTGTACCGACAGGCCGGCGGGGGCAAACCGCACGACGCGCCGCCGGGGTCGGCCGATGAGGTCGCTCTCGAAGACGGGGCCGCGAATGACGGCAAGGGGTCGCTCTGCTAGACTGCGATATTTTCGAGCGGCACGCGATGATCCGACCCTACAGGGACCGGCTGCCGAAGCTCGGCGCGCGCGCCTGGGTGGACGCCTCGGCCCAGGTGATCGGCGACGTCGAGCTGGGCGAGGACGCGAGCGTCTGGATGAACACGGTGGTGCGCGGCGACGTCAACCGCATCCGGGTGGGAGCCCGCAGCAACCTGCAGGACAACTGCGTCGTCCACGTGACCGCCGAGCACCCGACCACCCTGGCCGAGGAGGTGACGGTCGGGCACTCGGCCACCCTGCACGGGTGCACGGTCGGGCGGCGGTGCCTGGTCGGGATCGGGGCCACGGTCCTGAACGGGGCGGTCATCGGCGAGGAGACGATCGTCGCCGCGGGCACCCTGGTCCCGGAGGGCATGGTGGTGCCGCCGCGCAGCGTGGTGATGGGGGCGCCGGCCCGGGTGCGCCGGGAAGTGAGCGAGGAGGAGCGCTCTGGCCTGCGCCGGTACGCCGAGCGCTACGTGGGCTACAAGGACGAGTACCGGCAGGCGGAGGAGCGGCGGTGAGCGTCCACGCCGTCCGGGGCACCCGCGACATCCTCCCCGACGAGGTCGCCGCCTGGCAGGGCATGGAGAAGGCGGCCCGCGAGCTGTTCGCCCGCTACGGCTACCGCGAGATCCGCACCCCCGTGTTCGAGGAGACCGAGCTCTTCGCCCGCGGCATCGGCGCGGAGACGGACATCGTCTCCAAGGAGATGTACACCTTCGCCGACCGCGACGGCGGCTCGCTGACGCTGCGGCCCGAGGCCACCGCCGGCATCGTGCGCGCGGTGATCGAGCACAACCTGATGAACACCGACCCCGCGCTCAAGGTGTACGCCCTCGGCCCCATGTTCCGGCGCGAGCGGCCGCAGAAGGGCCGCTACCGCCAGTTCCACCAGGTCGACGTCGAGGCCTTCGGCTTCACCCGCCCCGCCATCGACGCCGAGACCATCGAGCTGGCGCTCGCCTACCTCGACGCCTGCGGCGTCACTCGCCACCAGCTGGTCCTCAACTCGGTCGGCGACGGCAACTGCCGGCCGGCCTACGTCGAGCTGCTGCGGCAGGCCCTGCGCGAGCGCGCGTCCACGATGTGCGGGGACTGCCAGCGGCGGGCGGAGACGAACCCGCTGCGGGTGCTCGACTGCAAGGTGCCGCAGGACCAGCCGCTGATCGAGGCGCTGCCGAAGATCACCGACCACCTCTGTGCCGCCTGCCGCGAGCACTTCGCCGAGGTCTGCCGGCAGCTGCGGCTGCTGGGCATCGACTACCGGCTGGAGCCGCGCCTGGTGCGCGGCCTCGACTACTACGTGCGCACCACCTTCGAGGTGACCAGCGACGCGCTGGGCGCCCAGAGCAGCGTGCTGGGCGGCGGGCGCTACGACGGGCTGGTCAAGGACCTGGGCGGGCCGGAGCTTCCCGGGATCGGCTTCGCCGTGGGCATGGAGCGCCTGAGCCTGCTGCTGCCGCCGTGTCCACCGCCGCCGCGCTGCCAGGTGTTCCTGCTGCCGCTGGTGGAAGGCGCCCAGGACCGGGCGCTCGTGCTGCAGCGGGACCTGCGCGCGGCGGGGGTGTCGGCCCTGCTCGACCCCGAGGGCCGCAGCTTCAAGTCGCGGATGAAGCAGGCCGACAAGCTGGGGGCGCGCTTCGTGGCCATCCTGGGCGAGGACGAGCTCCGCCGCGGCGCCTGGAGCGTGCGCGACATGGCGCGCTCGGCGCAGGAGGACGTGCCCGCGCAGCGGGTGCTGCAGTACCTGAAGGAGAGGACGAATGGCTGAGCCGCTGGGCGAGCTCGCGCGCACGCACTACTGCGGCGAGCTGCGCGAGTGCCACGTCGGCCGCACCGTCACCGTCATGGGCTGGGCGGCCACCCGCCGAGACCTGGGCGGGGTGGTGTTCATCGACCTGCGCGACCGCGAGGGGATCTGCCAGGTGGTGGCCCGGCCGGAGGTCTCGAAGGCGGCCCACGCGGCCGCCGACCGGGCGCGCTCGGAGTACGTGGTGGCCGTGGTCGGCGAGGTGGAGGCGCGCGCGCCGGAGACGGTCAACCCCAACCTGGCCACCGGCAAGGTGGAGGTGCTGGCCCGCGAGATCCGTATCCTCTCCGAGGCGCGCACGCCTGTCTTCCCGATCGAGGATCAGATCGACACCCACGAGGAGGTCCGCCTCAAGCACCGCTACCTCGACCTGCGCCGGCCGGCGCTGCAGAGGAACCTGAGGCTGCGCCACCGCGTCTCCATGGAGGTCCGGCGCTACCTCGACGAGCAGGGCTTCTACGAGGTGGAGACGCCCGTCCTGGGCAAGTCCACTCCCGAGGGCGCACGCGACTACCTGGTGCCCTCGCGCGTCCACCACGGCAGCTTCTACGCGCTGCCGCAGTCGCCGCAGCAGTTCAAGCAGCTGCTGATGGTGGCGGGCCTCGACAAGTACTTCCAGATCTGCCGCTGCTTCCGCGACGAGGACCTGCGGGCCGACCGCCAGCCCGAGTTCACCCAGGTCGACATCGAGGTCTCCTTTCCGCGGGTGCAGACGATCGTCGACCTGGTGGAGCCCTTGTTCCAGCGGGTGCTGAAGGTGGCGGGCCTGGAGGCGCCGCGTCCCTTCCCGCGGCTGACTTTCGCCGAGGCGATGCTGCGCTACGGCAGCGACAAGCCCGACCTGCGCTTCGGCATGCCCATCAGCGACGTCAGCGACGAGCTGCAGGTCCTGGGCCTGGAGAACTACCCGGCGCTGCTGGAGAAGGGGGCGCGGGCGCGGGCGATCGTCCTGCCGGCCAAGGGCGGCGTCTCCGGCACCCAGCTGCGCAGGATCAACGAGGACCTGTGGCTCGCCCGCATCGTGCCGGACGCCCGTGGCGAGAAGCGGCGCCTGCTCACCCTCAAGGTGAACGAGGACACGCTGGCGAAGCTCGCCGAGAAGGGCGCCTCCGCGGAGACGGCGCGGCGCCTGTTCCAGAAGGTGGGTGCGGACAGGGACGACACCGTGCTGATCGGCGTCGACCAGCCCGGGCCCGTGGCCATGGCCATGGGCATCCTGCGCCTGGAGATGGGCCGCGAGCTGAAGCTGGTGGACGAGTCCGCCTATCGCTTCCTGTGGGTCACGGACTTCCCGCTGTTCGAGTGGAACAAGGACGAGAAGCGCTGGGACAGCCTGCACCACCCGTTCACCGCGCCGCTGGACGAGGACGTCTCGCTCCTGGAGAGCGACCCTGGCCAGGCCCGGGCCAAGGCCTACGACGTGGTGCTGAACGGCTACGAGGTCGGCGGCGGCTCCATCCGCATCCACGACTCGGCCATGCAGGCCCGCGTCTTCAAGCTGCTGGCCCTCTCGGAGGAGGAGACGCGGGAACGCTTCGGCTACTTCCTGGAGGCGCTCTCGTACGGGACGCCGCCCCACGGCGGCATCGCCCTCGGGCTCGACCGCATCGTGATGATCCTGGCCGGCGAGAGCTCGCTGCGGCAGGTGATCGCCTTCCCCAAGACCGCGAGCGGGACCGACCTCATGACCGGCTCGCCGGCCTCGGTCCGCGACGAGCAGATCCGGGAGCTGGGTCTGCTGGCGGTCCGGCGCTAGCCGGACTGCCGCGGGTCGCCGGTGGCGGCGTGCTAAGCTCGACCTCGGATCCCTGGATGATGCGCGTGTCGGTCCCGGAGCGGGGGCTGGAGACGCTGTTCGGCACCAACGACGAGAGCCTGCGGTTCGTCGAGGACACGTTCAAGGTCCGGGTCAAGAGCCAGGGCCAGGAGCTGCTGATCGAGGGCGAGGAGAAGAGCGCCGCCCTGGCCGGCCAGGTGTTCGAGCAGCTCACCCAGATGATGAAGGACGGCTACGCCGTGGGCTCGGCCGACGTGCGGCTGGCGGCGCAGCTGCTGTCCCGCGACGGCGAGGCGCGGGTCCGCGACTACCTGCTGAAGTCGGCCGTGCGCGGCGGCAAGAAGGTGGTGGTCCCGCGCAGCCTCAACCAGCGCCTGTACCTCGAGCAGATCCAGCAGAACGACATGGTCTTCGGGATCGGCCCGGCCGGGACCGGCAAGACCTACCTGGCCATGGCGCAGGCGGTCGCGTATCTCACCGCCAAGCAGGTGAGCCGCATCATCCTGGCCCGGCCCGCCGTGGAGGCCGGCGAGAAGCTGGGCTTCCTGCCCGGGGACCTGCAGCAGAAGGTCGACCCCTACCTGCGGCCCCTCTACGACGCCCTCTACGACCTCATCGACTACGAGAAGGTCGAGCGCCTGTTCGAGCGCAACCAGATCGAGATCGCGCCCATCGCCTTCATGCGCGGGCGCACCCTCTCGGACGCCTTCGTCATCATCGACGAGGCGCAGAACACCACCACCGAGCAGATGAAGATGGTGCTGACCCGCATCGGCCTCGGCTCCAAGGTGGTGGTCACGGGCGACATCACCCAGATCGACCTGCCGCCCGGGCGCATCTCGGGGCTGGTCGAGGCCATCTCGGTGCTCTCGGGGACCGAGGGCGTCGCCTTCTGCTACTTCGACGAGAGGGACGTCGTTCGCCATCGGCTGGTGCAGTCGATCATCAAGGCTTACGAGCGGTGGGGCTCGGACAAGCCCGCCGGCCGCTGACCATGGAGGCCCCCGCAGGTCTGCGCGTCGTGCTGCTGAACCGCCAGCGGCGCCGCCGCGTCGACGCGCGGCGGCTGGGCCGGCTGCTGGAGCGGGCAGCCGTCGAGCTGGGCGTGGGCGGGGAGCTGGCGCTGGTGCTGGCCGGCGACCGCCTCCTGCGCCGGCTCAACCGCGACTACCGCGGCAAGGACCGGCCCACCGACGTGCTGTCCTTCCCGGGCGAGGGAGGCGAGGGCGGGCTGGGCGACGTCGTGATCAGCGTGGAGACGGCCGAGCGCAACGCCCGCAGCCTGGGGCGCACCGTGCCGCAGGAGCTGGAGGTGCTGGCGCTGCACGGGCTGCTGCACGTCCTCGGCCACGACCACGAGACCGACGGCGGCACCATGCGCCGGCTGGAGCAGAGGCTCCGCCGCCGCCTGCTGGGACGGCCATGATCCCGCTGCAGGGGCTGCTGGTGGTGCTGCTGGCGGCGCTGTCGATGTTCCTGGCCACCGTCGAGGCCGCCTTCAACCTGCTCAAGCGGCGCCGGCTCACCCAGGTCGGTTTCCACGACGAGGAGCGCATCGCACGGGCGCTGAGCTACCTGGACGACCCTCCCCGGCTGCTGATGCCCGCCCACTTCGGCACCTACACCGCTCACATCGGGATGACCGTGATCATCACCTCGATGGCGTTCCGGTCCCTCCAGCACTGGGCGCTGCTGGCGGCGTTCACGGTGATGATGGCCTACCTGCTGCTGTTCCGGGTGAGCGTGCCCTACATCCTGGTGCGCCGCAGCCCGGAGACCGTGTTCCTGTGGCTGCTGCCGGTCTTCGACCTCTGGGCCCGGGCGCTGCACCCGATCGTGGGCACGCTGCGCCTGCGGCCGAGCGCGGCCCAGGAGGAGCCCGAGCCGCAGGAGCCGACGGTGCCGCCGACGCCCGAGGTCCCGCCGCCGCCCATCCAGCAGGAGGACGCCGACGAGCTGGTGGCTTCGGTCGACCGCTTCGCCCGGACCCTGGTCCGCGAGGTGATGACACCGCGGCCCGACATCGCGGCGATCACGGCGCAGTCGCCGGTGAGCGAGCTGCGGCGGTTGATGGCGGAGAGCAAGTACAGCCGGATCGTGGTCTTCGGCGAGAACCTGGACGACGTGCAGGGCGTGGTCGGGGTGCGCGACGTGCTCGCCGCCGACCCGGAGACGCCGGTCGGCCGGCTGGCCCGCCCCGCCCACCTGGTGCCGGAGACCAAGCGCATCGCGGAGCTGCTGCGGGAGATGCAGGAGCTGCGCGTCACCTGCTGCGTGGTCATCGACGAGTACGGGGGCACCGCCGGTCTGGTGACGGTGGAGGACATCGTCGAGGAGCTGGTGGGCGAGATCAAGGACGAGTACGACGTCGAGGGCGACCCGCTCACGGTGGAGGCCGACGGCAGCGTGGTGGCCGACGGCCGGCTGGGTGTGGAGCGGCTGGAGCAGGCCCTGGAGACGGAGCTGTCGCTAGACGAGGAGATCGACACCGTGGGCGGGCTGGTGACCTTCATCTTCGGCCAGATCCCCCGTCCCGGCGAAAAAAAGGCCTACCGCGGGTTCGAGGTGGAGGTGCTGGCGGCCGAGAGGAAGAGGGTCAACCGCGTGCGCTTCCGCCGCCTGGCGGTGCCGAGCCCCGCATGAGCGAGGATCCGGGGAGGCCGCAAGGCTTCCGCGCCGGCTTCGTGACGGTGGTCGGCCGGCCGAACGTCGGCAAGTCCACCCTGGTCAACCGGCTGGTGGGGCAGAAGGTCGCCATCGTCTCCGACAAGCCGCAGACCACGCGCAACCGCATCCTCGCCGTGGTGAACCGTCCGCGGGCGCAGATGGTCCTGTTCGACACCCCCGGCATCCACAAGCCGATGCACGAGATGAACCGGCGCATGGTGGAGGCGGCGGTGAAGAGCATCGGCCAGGGCGACCTGGTGCTGTGGGTGAACGAGGCCGACCTTCCGCCCGGCCCCGGCGACGCCTTCATCCAGCGGCTGCTCTCGCAGTCGGGGCGGCCGCTGGTGCTCGCCCTCAACAAGATCGACCGGCTCCCCAAGCCCCGCCTGCTGCCGGTGCTCGAGACCTGGAGCCACGTCGGCTCCTTCGCGGAGCTGGTGCCCATCTCGGCGCTGAGCGGCGACAACGTCGACCGCCTCGAGTCGCTGCTGATCGCCCGGCTTCCCGAAGGGCCGGCGCTCTACCCGGAGGACTTCGTCAGCGACCTGCCCGAGCGCTTCTTCGTCGCCGAGATGGTCCGCGAGCGCATCCTGCAGCACACGCGGGAGGAGATCCCGTATGCCACCGGGGTGGTGATCGAGTCCTTCAAGGAGGAGGAGGGGCTGGTCCGGATCCACGCTGCCGTGCTGGTCGAGCGGCAGAACCAGAAGGGCATCCTCATCGGCCGCGGGGGCGCGATGCTGAAGCGCATCGGCACCGAGGCGCGCCAGCAGATCGAGGGCTTCCTGGGCACGAAGGTCTTCCTGGGTCTCTTCGTCAAGGTCCGCGAGAGGTGGCGGGAGAACGAGGGCATCCTCGGCGAGATGGGCCTCGGCGAGCGCGGGCCCGCCCGCGGCGAGTCCTGAGGCGACGACGGCCGCGCCCGGGTCGGCGGCTACTTGCCGCCGAGATGGAACGCCAGGACGACCTTGCCGACGATGTACTTCCCGCCGGCGTCGTTCTCGTTGTAGACCTGCGCCACACCGCCCGCGGGAATGCCGTTCGTCGCCGTGGAGAAGCCGCCCTCGGCCGCGAAGCGCAGCAGGCCGCGCCCGACCTCGACCCCCACCGACCCGACGAAGCCGGACTTCGAGGTGCTCGCCGTGAACGTCTCGCCGGCGACCGTGCTGGTCTCCTTGTACTTCGTCACCGCGCCCCCGACCGCGAGGTAGGGGACGACGAGCCCCCCCTGCAGGAAGCGGTAGCCGGCCTGGAAGAAGATGGGGGTGTTGGTCATGTCCAGCGGGAACCCGAGCTTCTGGACGGGCGAGCCGGGCGCGGCCACGAAGACACGCTCGCCGGACCTGGAGAACGTGCGCGCGCCGGCGGTCACGAACACGCCGCGCCACACGGTCGCCCGTGCGGCGCCGCCGAAGGTGCCGCCGCCGTTCGAGCCGAAGACGGCGCTGGCGGTGTTGGAGGCGGTCATGGAGAAGTAGCCGCCCTGACCCTCGAGCGCCAGGTCGACCCCCGCCGCCGCCGGCCGCGCCGCCGCCGTCACCGCCATGAACGAGGCGACCGCCAGGCGCACGCCTGCCCGCTGTCTCATCGCTGCTCCTCGCATCCTGGGACTACTCCTGCGGCCCGGTGCCGAGCCCCATCCCGGACAGCGCCTTCGCCGGCCGGACGAGCCCGTACCCGTAGGTGTCGTTGCGCCCGCCGGCGGGCGCGCCGCCCAGCCGCTCGGCCGTCTGCTCGAGCACCTGGCGGACGGAGCTCACGTCGCTGAACCCCTGCGAGTAGAGCAGGGCGGCGACGGCCGAGACGTGCGGCGTCGCCATGCTGGTGCCGTCGAGCCCGCAGTAGCAGAAAGTGTCGAAGCGGCCCTGGGCGACCGCGTCCTGGTCCAGCGTCTGCTGGAAGACGCAGTCCCCGATCGAGTTCGTCACCGTCGTCTCGCAGGTGCCGCCGGGGGCCATGAGCTCGAGGTCGACGCCGGTGTTGGAGTAGGAGGCCCGGTTCTTGAGCGGGTCGAGGGCACCGATCGCCAGCACGTGCTGGCCGCGGGCCGGGAACTCGACCACCCCCTTGCCACTGTTGCCGGCGGCGGCCACCACGGTGATGCCCTTGTCGTACGCCCGGTTGATGGCCGCCTGGATGGTGTCGCTCGCGTCCTCGCTGCCCAGGCTGAGGTTGATCACCTTCACCGGGTTCACGCCGCCGCTGCTGTAGTCGGCGGCGTAGTCGATGCCCTCGGCCACGGCGAACACGGAGCCGGTGCCGGTCTCGTCGAGGATCTTCACCGGCAGGATCGCGCAGCCGAAGGCGAGACCGGCCAGGCCCAGGTCGTTGTTGGTCGCCTCTGCGATGGTCGAGGCCACGTGCGTGCCATGGCCCTCGTCGTCGTTGGGGTGATCGTCGTCGTTGACGAAGTCGTGGCCGGGGAGGAACTCGGTGTCGCCCCAGTCCGGCGCCTTGTGGAAGCTCTGCTTGGTGACGGGGTCGAAGTAGTCCTCGTAGGCGATGCCGGTGTCGAGCACCGCCACCGCCACCTTGCTCTGCCCCTTCTGGATGCCCCAGGTCCGCTCGGCGTTCACCATGGTGAAGTTCCACTGGTAGTCCGCGTAGTAGGGGTCGTTCGGCTTGAAGGTGGTCCCCTGGGACTTGCGCAGCAGCCCGTTCGGCTCCACGGAGCGGACGCCGGGCAGGCGCGAGAAGGCCGCGATCGCCTGCGCCACCGTCAGGTCCGGAGACAGGGTCACCAGCAGCCGGCGGCCGGAGCGGCCGCGGCGCACCTCGCCCACGCGGCCGTCGCGCAGGGCCTTCTCGGCCGGGCTGCCGTCGGCGTCCTGCTGGAAGGTCACGACCACCTCGCCGGCCCGGGCCGCCCCGGGGGGAAGCGGCCCTCCGGTCCTGCGGACGGCCTTGATCACGTCGCCCGCGGCGTGCGCGCCGGTCGCGGCACGCCTGGGCGGATCGGCCTGGCGGGGAGGTGCCGCGGCCAGGGACACCGCGGCCCCGAGGGCGGCAGCGACGGCGAGGCTGAGCCGGGAGTTCATCCCGGGAGGATACAGCAGAACTACCCGGGAGCCTGTGCCGGGCGGCGCAGGGCCCGAACCAGCGGCCAGCTCGAGGCGATGCCGACCAGCAGGCAGGCGGTGCCCAGCAGCGGCTCGGGGGTGTAGGGCTGGGTGGGGTCGTCCACCAGCGGCGCCACCAGGAAGGTGAGCGTGTTCAGGGTCGCGTGGACGACGACCGAGGGCCAGAGCGAGGCGGTGCGCAGGCGGACCAGGCCGAAGACCAGGCCCAGGACGAACGCGAACAGCAGCCGCAGCGGGTCGTGGATGACCGCGAACAGCGCCGCCGTCAGCCCCACCGAGAACGCGGCGCCGAGCCGGGCGGCGAGCGACGTGAGCAGGATGCCGCGCATCACCAGCTCCTCGACGAGCGCCGGCAGCAGCGCGATGACCGCCACCGAGACCAGGGCGTCGAGCGGGTTCGCCGGACGGAGCGCCGCGTGCAGCCGGCGGAACACCTCCAGCTCCTCCGGCGTGGGCGGGCGGAACAGCGCCTGGACCGTGATGACGCCGACGCTGCCGACCCACAGAGTGCCGCCGAGCAGCACGCACAGCCCCGCCGTCCGGGCCGCCAGCGGCGGGCCGAGGACCGCGGCCCGCTCCTGCGGCCGGAACGCCAGCGCCACCAGCGCCGGGGCGCCGAGGAGGAGGGTCCCGGTGGCGACCGAGGAGCGGATTCCCAGGCCCAGGTCGGCGACCACCCAGCGGGTCAGCAGGAGCATGGCGGCGATGCCCAGCGCCGCCAGGACGATCGCCTGGGCGAGATGGAACGGCCGCGCGTCTTCGGACCCGTGCTGACCCATACGGCAGCCATTATCTCCGCGTCACTCTCCCGGTTAACATTCGTGCCTTCGGCATGCTCCTGGAACTGCCACGAGAGGAACGGCCCCGCGAGAGGATGGCGCGGCTGGGCGCCGCCGCGCTGTCCGACCGGGAGCTGCTGGCGACGCTGATCGGCACCGGGGCGCGCGGGGCCTCCGCCCTGGACGTCGCCTCCGACCTGCTGGGGAAGGGGGGGCTGCACGAGCTCGCCGCACGCTCGATCGGCGAGCTCGAGCGCACGCGGGGGTTGGGGCGGGCGAAGGCCACCCGCCTGCTGGCGGCGCTCGAGCTGGGCGCCCGGCTGGCTGCTCCGGCCGGCGCTGCGACACCGGCCCTGCAGTCGCCGCAGGAGGCGGCCCGCTACCTGCTCCCGCGCTACTCGGCGCGGCCGGTGGAGACCTTCGGACTGCTGGCGCTCGACGCCCGCCACCGCCTTCGGCGCGAGGCCGTGATCTCCGTGGGCTCCCTCACCGCCAGCCTGGTGCACCCGCGGGAGGTCTTCCAGGAGGCCGTCGTCTCCCGCGCCGCCGCGCTGGTGCTGTTCCACAACCACCCCTCCGGCGATCCCGAGCCCTCGCCCGAGGACCTGGCGCTGACCCGCCGGCTGGCCGCGGCGGGATCGCTGATGGGCATCGAGGTCCTCGACCACCTGGTGCTGGGGGCGGGCCGCTTCGTCAGCCTGAAGCAGAGGGGCCAGCTGTGAGGGTGCATCCGTGAGCGAAGCCCGTGTGGTCTACTTCGACTGCGCCAGTGGCGCCTCCGGGGACATGCTGCTGGGGGCCGTCGTCGACCTGGGGCTGCCGATCGAGACGCTGCGCCAGGAGCTCGCCGGACTGCGGCTGCCCGGGTACCGGCTCGAGGCCTCGCGGGTGAGGCGGGCCGGCCTGGCGGCGACCAAGGTGGACGTGCTCGTCGACCCCGGCGACAAGCCCCACCGCCACCTGGGCGACATCCTGGCGCTCCTCGACGCTTCGAGCCTCCGGCCCGCGGACCGCGAGCGGGCGGCCGCCCTGTTCCGGCGGCTGGCGGAGGCGGAAGCCGCCGTCCACGGCACCTCGTCGGAGAAGGTCCACTTCCACGAGGTGGGGGCGGTCGACTCGATCGTCGACATCGTCGGGGGGGTCGTCGCCCTGCGCTGGCTGGGGTCGACCCGCTTCGTCGCCTCGCCGCTGAACTTGGGCAGCGGGACCGTCAGCATGTCGCACGGCACGTTCCCGGTGCCGCCCCCGGCCACCGCCCGCCTGGTGCAGGGAGTGCCGGTCTACAGCGACGGCGAGGGGGAGCTGCTGACGCCCACCGGCGCGCTGCTGGTGACGGCCTACGCCGGCGGCTACGGCCCGCTGCCGCCGATGCGCATCGAGAAGGTCGGCCACGGCGCCGGCGGCCGGGAGACGAAGGGCCGGCCGAACGTCCTGCGGCTGGTGCTGGGGCAGGAGGACGCGAGGGCGACGGGCGAGCGGGTGCTGGTGCTGGAGACGGAGCTCGACGACGCGGCCCCGCAGATCCTGGGGCCGCTGCTGGAGACGCTGCTGGCCAAGGGCGCGCTCGACGCCTTCTTCACGCCGGTGCAGATGAAGAAGGGCCGGCCTGGCGTGCTGGTCACCGTGATCGCCCCCCCGACCGCGCGCGACGTGGTGGAGGAGGTCCTCTTCCGCGAAACGACCACCCTCGGCGTGCGCCGGCAGGAGTGGGAGCGCACGGTGCTCGAGCGCGAGGTCGCCCGCGTCGACACCGCCTACGGGCCGATCCGTGTCAAGATCGGGCGTCGCCGCGGCGTGGTCTACAACGTCTGGCCCGAGTTCGACGACTGCGTCAGGGCGGCCGGCGAGCGGGGCGTGGCGGTGAAGGAGGTGATCGCCGCCGCCCTCGCCGCCTGGCGCGCCGCAACCACGGAAAGGCCATGAACCCAGTGCAGCGCACGTCGGTCATCACGACGCCGATCTACTACGTGAACGACGTGCCGCACGTCGGCCACGCCTACACCACCATCGCCTGCGACACCCTGGCCCGTGCCCGGCGGCTGCGCGGGGAGGACGTCTTCTTCCTGACCGGCACCGACGAGCACGGCCAGAACATCGAGCGCATCGCCCGCGAGCGGGGCATCACCGAGCAGGAGCACTGCGACCGCATCTCCGCCGCCTTCCGCGAGCTGTGGCAGCGCTACGACGTCCACTACTCCGGTTTCATCCGCACCACCGAGGAGATCCATCGCCGCGGCGTGCTGAGGCTGTGGGAGCGGCTGCGCGCCGCCAGGACGCCGGACGGTCGGGACGCCGTCTACCTCGGACGCTACGCGGGCTGGTACTGCCCGCGCTGCGAGGGCTTCAAGGACGAGGAGGAGCTGCGCCAGCCAGGCGACGTCTGCCCCGACCACGAGCGGCCCTGCGAGTGGACCGAGGAGGAGAACTTCTTCTTCCGCCTCTCGGCCTACGAGGCCTGGCTGCGCGAGACGATCGAGTCGGACCGCCTGCTGATCCGGCCCGAGTCGCGCAGGAACGAGATCCTGGGCGTGGTGCGCCAGGGGCTCAAGGACTTCAGCGTCAGCCGGGCGCGGGTCAAGTGGGGGATCCCGGTCCCCGGGCAGCCCGACCACGTGCTCTACGTCTGGGTCGACGCGCTCAGCAACTACGTCACCGCCCTCGGGTTCGCCGACGACGCGGAGCCGTACCGGCGCTACTGGGCCTCTGCCGACGAGCGGCTGCACGTGATCGGCAAGGACATCATCCGCTTCCACTGCCTGTACTGGCCGGCGATCCTGCACGCCGCCGGCGTGCCGATCCCCACCCGCGAGTTCGCCCAGGGCTTCATCACCAAGGACGGCCGCAAGCTGTCGAAGACCACCGGCAACGTGATCGACCCGGTGGCGCTGGTGGAGCGCTTCGGGCCCGACGCCGCCCGCTACTTCCTGCTGCGGGAGGCTCCCTACGGCGCGGACTGGGACTTCACCGACGCCGCCTTCCTCAACCGCTACAACGCCGACCTGGCCAACGACCTCGGCAACCTGGTCTCGCGCTCGATCACCATGGCGGCCCGCTACTGCGACGGCAGGGTGCCGGAGGGCGTCGCCAGCGCGCCGGTCGAGTCGCTGGCCGACAAGGTGCTCGACCGCTACGAGGCCTTCGATTTCGCCGGCGCCCTGATCGAGATCTGGGCCTGGGTCTCCCAGCTCAACCAGGCGATCGTGAGGTTCGAGCCCTGGACGGTGGCGAAGGACGCGGACCGTCGCGGGGAGCTGGAGGGGTTCCTCTACCGCCTGCTCGAGGCGGTGCGGGTGGTCGCCGTCCTGGCCTCTCCGGTGATGCCGCGCGCCGCCTCCCGCATCCTCGGCATGCTGGGCCTCGGCGAGCACGACCCGGGGCCGGAGGACCTGGAGTGGGGCCGCCTCACGCCGGGGCAGCCGCTGGGGACGGTGGCGCCCCTGTTCCCGCGGGCCGACAGGCCGGCGGAGCCGGAAGTGGCGGAGGTCCCGGTGACGCCTCCTGTCGCCGAGCCCCCGAAAACGCGGCCGCGCCGTTCCCGCAGCCGAAAGCAGCAGAAGGAGACAGCCGTGTCCGACACCCCCGAAGCCCCCCGGCCCGAGGCCGCCGCGCCGCCGACGGCCAGCGCGCCCGTGGCGGCCGCAACCGACCGCATCGACATCTCCGAGTTCGCCCGGCTGGAGCTGCGCGCCGCGCGCGTCACCGCCGCCGAGAAGATCGCCGGCTCGAAGAAGCTGGTGAAGCTGCAGGTCGACCTCGGCACCGAGACACGCCAGCTGGTCGCCGGCATCGCGGACGCCTACGAGGCCGAGACGCTCGTGGGCCGGACCGTGGTGATGGTGGCGAACCTCAAGCCCGCGAAGCTGATGGGGGTCGAGTCGAACGGGATGCTCCTGGCGGGATCGGTGGACGGGAAGGCGGTGCTGTGCACGTTCGACGCCGAAGTGGCTCCCGGCACGAAGGTGAAGTGAGCCGCAGCCTGCGGGTGGCGGCGGCCGTCGCCGCCCTCGGTCTGGTCGGCTGCCCGGCTCGCCCCAAGGCGGTCGTCTACGACCTCGCCGCCCGGGCGGCGGTGGCCGAGAGCTGGTCGGCCGAGGACGTCCTGCGCTTCGGCACGCCTGCGGCCGAGCCGCGGCTGACCGACGGCTTCTACCGCGAGGCGGGCGGCGCCGCCGAGCCGTTCCTCTGGTCGGGGGAGGAGGCGGAGGTCGCGTACCAGTGGGACACCGTCGCCCCGCGGGTGGCCGTCCTCGACGTCGCGCCCTACAGCGGCGTCAAGGATCAGTCGGCCGAGGTGCGGCTCAACGGCACGCCGCTCGAGACGCTGAAGCTCGACGACGTCCGCCACCGCTACCGCATCGCCCTGCCCGCGGCCGCCCAGAAGCAGGGCGACAACCGGCTGCGCTTCGTCTTCGCCGCCACCGCCTCGCCGGCCCAGGCGGACCCGCACAGCCTCGACCTGCGCCGGCTGGCCGCGGCCTTCTACACGCTGGTCACCGGTCCCGCCGAGGACGCCTCGATCGAGGATCTGCTGGCGCGGGACGCGCCGCGGCCGTTCGCCGTGGGCGAGGAGAACGGCGTGCCCGGCCTGACGCTGCTCGGGCCGGCGATGGTCCGCTTCGCGCTCAAGCTGCCGGCCGGGGCCGAGCTGCGCTTCCGGCCCGAGCTGGAGCCGGCGGCGCGCGCCGCCGCCGCCGCTGCGTACTTCCAGGTGCTGGTGGACGACGGCCGCGGCGAGCGCGACGTCTGGCATCGTCTGGTCGACGCGCGCAGGGACGACGCCGCCGGCGAGCAGGTGGTGGCGCTGCCCGGCGCCGCCGGCGACGTCGTGCAGGTGGCGCTCGCCGTCTCCGGCACCGGCGGGGGCCGCTTTGCCTGGGGCCGCTTCGTGGCGCCGCGGATCCTCGGCCGCGGCGGCCGGTCCGAACCGCTCGAGCCGGGGCCGCTCCCGGCCGCGGACTCGGCCCGGGCCGACGCTCTGCGCCACCGGCTCGCCGGCGTCAACGTGCTGCTGGTGGTGCTGGACGCCGGCCGCGCCCAGGAGTTCGGCACCTACGGCTACCCGCGCGCCACGACGCCCGAGATCGACCGCTTGGCCGGCGAGGGCGTCGTCTTCGAGCGCGTCTACACGCCGGCCGTGTACACGCTGGGCGCCATGTCCTCGGTGTGGACCTCCCAGTACCCCGACCGCCACCACAGCGCCCTCTCCTTCAACGCGAGGTTGCCGAAGGACCGGCTGACGCTGGCCGAGGTGCTCTCGGGGCAGGGGATCTCGACCGGCGGCTTCGTCGCGAACTCGATCGCCGGCCGCATGTTCGGGTTCGAGCGCGGCTTCGCCCACTTCGACGAGGTGTTCACCACCCTGGGCAGCAGCGGCGGCGTCTTCCGCCAGGCGGTGCCGCCCTGGTTCGCGGCGAACCGCGACCGCCGCTTCTTCGCTTACGTCCACTTCCGCGAGCCGCACTTCCCCTACGACCCCGAGCCGCCGTTCGACACCAGGTTCGGGCCCGAGGGGCCGATCGCGAAGGCAGCCCGGCGCGACGACGCCTTCTTCAGGGACGTGAACCAGGGTCGCCGCCCCTTCAGCGAGGCCGAGCGCGAGCACCTGCAGCGGCTGTACGACGGAAGCCTGGCCTTCGCGGACCAGGAAATCGGCGCGCTGCGCCGGGCGCTCGAGCAGGACGGGCTGTGGGACCGCACCGTGGTCATCGTGACGGCGGACCATGGAGAGGAGCTGCACGAGCCCGGCTGCCTGGGCGAGCGGTGCTGGATCGGCCACAACGTCCACGTCTACGAGCCGAGCGTCCACGTGCCGCTGATCGTCCGCTTCCCGCAGGGAACGGCGCCGGCCGGCGCGCGGGTGGGAGCGCTCGCGGACCTGCTCGACCTCGCGCCGACGATCGCCGACGTCTTCGGCGTGCTCGGCAGGGGCGGCAGCGACCGCGAGTTCCAGGGGAGGAGCCTGCTGCCGCTGATCGCCGGAGCGCCGGGGAAGCCGGCGGTGCTGTCGCGCACGGTGTGGGACCGGCCCCGCTACGCCCTGCGCGACGAGCGCTTCAAGTACTTCTACGACACCCGCAGCGGCGAGGAGCACCTCTACGACCTGCAGAACGATCCCGGCGAGGCCCTTGACCTGGTCGCGCGCGAGCCGCTGCGCACGGCGTACTATCGCCAGTCGCTGCATCACTGGACGCTGCGCCTCGCCCGCCGTGTCCCGGCGACCAGTGAGCAGGCGTCGCCGCCGAGCTGCGAGCAGTGCCGGAACCTGAAGGCGCTCGGCTACATCCAGGGCGACTGCAGCCAGTACTGCAGGTAGCCGGCGCCGCGGCATCTTGCGTCTGCCGGGGACTCGGACTAACGTGGGTCCGCAATCGCCTGACGGGCTCGCGGGCGGCAGAGGCCGCAGGGCGGCAGGTTTCGCCACCTGACCCGAGACCGAGCGGTGGTGTCCTGATGAGCGGCAGTCCCCCGACGGCGCCAGGCCCAGAGCCAGGACGCAGGGTCCTGGTCATCGACGACAACGAGGACGCCGCGGAGAGCCTGCGCGTCATGCTGCAGCTCCACGGCCACGCGGTGGAGGTGGCGCTGAGCGGCGCCGACGGCCTGGAGACGGCGCGGAGGTTCCTGCCGGAGGTGGTCCTGTGTGACCTCGGCCTGCCCCAGCTGGACGGGCTGGCGGTCGCCGAGGCGATGCGCGCCGACCCGGAGCTGCGGGGTGCGCGCCTGATCGCGATCACCGGCTACGGCGGCCCCGAGGACGTCGAGCGCGCGCTGCGCGCGGGCTTCGACACCCACCTCACCAAGCCCGCGGATCCGGTGCGGCTGCTGGAGCTGGTCGCGGCCTGAGCCGCTCAGGCGGCCGCGGACCGGCCGTGAGCTGGTCAGGCCGCACGCCCTTCGGCCAGCCCCCCGGGAAGCGGGCATAGGCGCGCAGCGCGAGATCGTCCGGCGAGACGTGCTGCTGCGCCGAGGAGTCGAGGGCCACGGAGCTCAGCGCGCCGGTGAGGGCGAACAGCCCGCCGATGGCGGCGCCGACCAGCGCGCAACTGCTGGCACCGTTCCCGGAGACCGAGCCGCACGACACCGTCAGCGCGGCGGCGGACACCGCGCCGCCGATCAGGCCGATGCGCAGGGCGCGGCCTCCACCGAGGTCGTGTCGCTGCACCAGCACTTCCCGTAGCGCCCCGGCCTCGAACTCGCGCACGCGGCCCTCCTTCGTGCGCAGCCAGATCCGGCCCTCCTCGACGGCGAGGAGCTCGCCCTTCGCCCGCGGCTCGGTGGCGGGCTTCGGCACCAGCGTCACGTCGCGTCCGAGCACGTTCGAGGTGCTCGCAGCGCACCCGCAGAGCGCGCCGCTCGCCGCGACGAGGAGGCCGACCAGGGACGTTCGCAGCGTTCGCATGGCGCGCTTCACCTCCGGAACCGGCTCTCCCAGAACTGGCGCTCCATCCGGTCCTCCCGGGCCTTGTAGGCCGGCGCCAGCCGGCGCAGCGCGGCGGCAGGGTCGGCCACCGCCAGCCACGCCATCTGCGGGTCCTCCTCGGCGAGCCATTCCTGCCGCATCCACTCGTAGTAGTAGCCCTCGCTCTCGAGGAACAGGTCGAACCGGCCGTGGCCCCTCGGCAGGCGGAAGGTCAGGCGGTACGCGTCGCCGGGCTGGGTCACGAGGTGCGTCTGACCCGTGGCCAGCCGGCTGCGCGCCTCCGCGTCAGGGTGGCCGTCGTGCTCCACCCGCTCGGGCGCGAGCCGCACGGGCTCGACGGGGTCACCCAGGCGGGCGAGGGCCACCCAGTCGAGCCGCCAGTGCCCGCGCGCGAGGCTCAGCCGCACGTGCAGCGGGCCGGCGCCGGTCGCCGCGAAGGGCACCACCTGCACGTCGCCGGCGATGGGCCCCGGCTCGTCGAAGCTGCCGACGGCCCGCCAGTCTCCTCCCGCCTCGGCGACCGAGACCTCGATGGCTCCGAGGGCGCGCGCCATCCCCAGCGCGCGGCGGCCTGCCGCGGGACCGCCCCGTTCGAGCGACGCGAGGAAGTCGCCGGCACGGCGACCGGTGAAGGCCATGGTCTGGTAGAAGAGGTACGTCGACAGCAGCGTCTGGCGGGCGCCGATGACGATGCCGTGGGGTCCAGCGGCCGCGGCCGGGAAGGTGAGGTCCAGCGTCTCCCGGGCGGCGAGGTCGGCCGGATCCGCCTTGGACGCCCGCTCGGTGCCCCCCGCCTCCCGCACCGCGTCGAGGCAATCGCCCTCCGGTGCCCGACACTCGAGCGGGGCGGTGACAGCCGTCGCGGGGTAGAAGCGGTCGTCCGTCCCCGCGAGGACGCGGCCGCCTGGCGGCGGCTGGATGGCCAGCAGGCCCACGCGCCGCACCGCGTGCGTCTCCAGGGCCTCGTTCCGCATCACGATCTGCACCTTCGACCCCGCGGGACGAGTCACCCGCAGCGCGTCGACGTCGCGGGCCTCGAGCACGCGGGCGATCGACTCCGAGAAGCCCTCCGCCTGCGGCCGGTCCGGCTCTCTCCCCTGCGGGTCGAGGACGTAGAACGTGGGGCACGACCCGAAGCAGCTCTTGGGGCTGACCGAGCAGTAGAGGGTGATGCTGGAGACCACGAAACCGACCGTCCCCAGGAAGCCGAGGCTGGCCGAGAACTCTCCCTTTGCCGTGTCCGTCTCGAACAGGACCACGTCGGCCAGTGCGACGTCGACCGTCTTCGGCCTCTCGGTGAGCCGGGTCCGGGCAGCGTCGTAACGGTCGCCGACGCCCGTGAGGCGGGTCCCGTCCGGCGACACGCGCCACTGGGACAGGACGATCAGCTCGCCGGAGCTCATGTGCGCCTTGAGCTCGGCCGTCCCCTTGGCCGCGGTCGGTACCGACGAGGGGTCGTGCAGGCGAGGCTCGCGGATCGGGATCGTGCAGGCGGAGGCCAGCAGCGCCAGGGCGAACGCCGTCGATTGCGCGCGCCGGCCGCCGGCGCCGGCCAGGAACCACGAGACGCTGCCCATGTCGGTCTCCCCTCCCCAGTCCAGTGATACAAGGAGGAGCTGCAGGCGCAGACCGCCCGGTGTGTCACTTCGGGGCCTGTCACTGTGACGGTTGTGGATCCGTCACAGTGGCAGCGCGCGGCCCGGGTAGCTGGCGGCGGGGCTGGGGCTGGTCTAGCGCACCTCGATGTCGGCGCGCTGCCTGATGTCCGCCGAGGAGGCGCCGATCATCAGCCGGACCGGCTCGCTCTCCACCGTGAACGTCTTGCGGGCGGCATCCCAGTAGGCGAGCTGGGAGGCCTTCAGCGGGATGCGGACGGTCTTCGTCTCGCCGGGCGCCAGGTGGACGCGGCTGAAGCCGGCCAGCTGCAGCGCAGGCCGCTCCACCTTCGAGCGCAGGTGCTGGACGTACAGCTGTGGCACGGCGTCGCCCGCGACCTGGCCGGTGTTGGTGACGTCGACGCTCACCTCGAGCTGGCCGTCCCCGGCCAGGGCCGGCTTGTCGGTGCGGAGCCCGGCGAAGCCGAAGGTGGTGTAGCTCAGGCCGTGGCCGAACGGGTAGAGCGGGGCGCCCTTGAAGTACATGTAGGTCCGGCCGTGACGGATGTCGTAGTCCATCATGGGCGGCAGCTGCTGCTCCGACGCCGGCCAGGTGACGACCGTGTGGCCGCCGGGATTGTAGTCGCCGAAGAGGACCTGGGCGAGGGCCCAGCCCTCGTCCTGGGAGGAGTGCGCCATGTGCACGATGGCCGGCAGGTGCTCCTGCGACCAGGTGACGGTGTACGGGAAGCTCGACACCAGCACCATGACGGTCCGGGGATTGGCGGCGTGGACCTTCCGCACCAGCTCTTCCTGGGAGAGGGCGAGCGTCTCGCGGTCGCGGCCCTCGCGCCCCTCGCCGGGATCGGCACAGGGCACGGTGTTGCCGTCCTTCGTCCACTCGTGCGCCATGTCGGGGCCGCAGGTCGGGTGGTTGCCGACCACCACGATCGCGACGTCGGCCGCGGCCGCGGCCTTGACGGCAGCGCCGGTCGCGTCGTCGGCGGCGTAGCTCACCGTCACCGCCGACCCGACCGCGTCCCGGATCCCCTGGAGGGGCGTGATGGCGTGGGGCGGCGTGCCGCCGTACCAGTCCCAGTAGACGCTGTCGGCCCTGGGGCCGACCACGGCCAGGGACCGCAGCGCGCCCTTGCGCAGCGGCAGCACGCCGTCGTTCTTCAGCAGCACGACGGACTCGAGGGCCATCGTCCGCGAGATGGCGAGGTGCTCCTGGCTGTCCCACGGCGCCGGACCCTCGTGAACCTTGGAGTAGGGGACTACCTCCGGCGGGTCGAGCAGCCCGAGCTTCAGCGAGACCCGGAACTTCCGCCGCAGCGCCTCGTCGATCTCCGCCTCCGTCACCAAGCCTTCCTTGAGGGCGGCGCGCAGCTCGTCCAGCGCCCGGTCAAGGTACTGGTTGATGCCCGCCTTGAGCGCGGCGACCACCGCCGCTTTCTGGTCGGGGAGGACCTTGTGGGCCTCCCAGAGCTTGCGCACCGCTCCGCCGTCGCTGGAGACGATCTGCACGCCCCACTGGCCGATCACTACCTCGCGCAGCACGGGGTGCAGGGTCATGGGGGTGCCGTTCCAGGCGTTGTAGGAGGCCATCACCGCGTTGGCGCCGGCCTGCTGGAAGGCCATGCGGAAGGGCACCGAGTAGTACTCCCAGAACAGCCGCTCGTCGAACTGCGAGTTCGACGACATGCGTCCGTTCTCGTTCGAGTTGGCGAGGAAGTGCTTGAGCAGCGGCGCTGCCTGCCAGTACCTCGGGTCGTTCCCCTCGATGCCGCGGGCGAACGCCGTCGCCATCACCCCGTCGAGGAACGGGTCCTCGCCGTACACCTCCTCGCTGCGCCCCCAGCGCGGGTCCCGGGCCAGGTCGGCCTGCGGACCCCACGTCATCAGCACCGGGAACCTGGACCTGCCGGTCTGCGTGACGTAGCGTGCCTCGGCTCCCTGCACGCCGCCGGCCCGGCGGACCAGGTCCGGGTCCCAGCTCGACCCCATGCCCGGCGGCTGCGGGAACTGGGTGGTGGTGATCGGCGGGAGGCCCCGTTCCGGCGCGCCCCGCTGGACCAGGCCGTGGATGCCCTCCGAGAAGCCGATGCTGGGCACGCCCAGCCGCGGCACCCCGGAGTTGAAGCCTCCCAGAGCCTGCACCTTCTCCTCGGCCGTCATGAGCGACAGCAGGCTGGTGATCCGCTCCTCCGCTGGCAGCGCCGGGTTCCGGAAGGCCGGCGTCTGCGCCGCGACGGTCGTCGCCGCCATGAAGAGTCCGGCCATCGCCAGGGCGAGGCCACGCGCCGTCGAGTGTCCCCAGAGTCTCATCTGCGCCTCCGGCTATCCGCCGCGGCACCATAGCACCAAACCCTGCGGGCGCCGACCGAAGCGGCGGGCGGGACGCGCCGGCCGCCGCAGCCGGGCCGCGGGACCCGCCCGCGATCTGCCGTCGACGTAGGAGCGTGGTCGTGTATCACCGTCCGAGAGCGGCCCCGTGAATGAGGGGGCGATCCCGTACGAGAATCCTGGAGCACAGCCCCGTCGGCTGGCACGCCACGGAGGACGCAGATGGCACCGCCAATGCAGGTTCGAATGATCACGCTGGGGCTGGCCGTCGCCCTCGCCGCTCCCCTCGGGGCGCAGGTGACGACCGAGGTTCCACCGGCCGTGCCCGGCGCGAAGCCGGTCACCGTCGAGCGCGTGAAGATCCACGGCGCGGCGCTCGAGGGCAACCTCGAGGGCGACGCCGTCGACCGCGACGCGATCGTCTTCCTGCCCCCGAGCTACGCCGGCGCGAAGACGCGACGGTACCCGGTCGTCTACGCGCTTCACGGCTATTCGATCGGCGCCGAGCAGTGGACCGGCGAGATCCACGTGCCCCAGACGATCGAGGGCGCGTTCGCCCAGGGCGTGAAGGACTTGATCGTGGTGCTGCCCGACTCGAAGACGGCCCACAACGGGTCGATGTACTCGAGCTCGGTGACGACCGGCGACTTCGAGCGGTACGTCGCCCACGACGTCGTGGCCTGGGTGGACGCCCACTACCGCACGATCCCCGACCGCAGGAGCCGCGGCCTCGTGGGCCACTCGATGGGCGGCTACGGCGCCACCCGCATCGGCATGAAGCACCCGGACGTGTTCGGGAGCCTCTACATCATGAGCCCGTGCTGCCTGGCGCCGCGCGGGATGGAGCCGGCCGGCGCGGAGCTGGAGAAGGCGGTCGCCGCGATGAAGTCGCCTGCGGACGGCAAGGACCTGCCGTTTCTCACGCGCGCGCAGCTTGCGACCGCCGCCGCCTGGTCGCCCAACCCCAAGCGCCCGCCCCTCTACCTGGACCTCCCGACGAAGGACGGCGTCGGGCAGCCCGACGTGCTCGCGAAGTGGGTGGCGAACGCGCCGCTCGCCTTGGTGGACCAGTACGTCGGCAGCCTCCGGCAGTGCCGTGCGATCGCAATCGACGTCGGCGATCAGGACCGGCTGCGCGCGGACACCGTGAAGCTGCACGAAGTGCTCGACACCTATGGCCTCGCCCACGGATTCGAGGTCTACGCGGGCACGCACACGAGCCGCGTGGCCGACCGCTTCCAGAACCACGTACTTCCGTTCTTCGGTCGCAGCCTGTGCTTCGAGCTGAACTGCCCTTAGATCGCGCACTCCAGGCGGCCGCCTGATCGACTGCGAGCGCCGCAGCGTCTGGTCCGTGTACGGGACCGTCTGAGGGCCGACGCCGTGGACGACGACGGAACCTGACGGCCCGTCCGTTCAGGCGGTCGTTGGCGTGGGCCGAGCAGCGCGCAGGTCCCTGCGGACGCTGCTCGACAGCGCGGCGCGGGTGGTGCCGTTGACCAGGACCGCGGTGCCGAGCAGCGTTCCGATCGCCCAGACCGAGCTGTTCGGCCACTGGAAGAGGACCAGCAGGCCGAGCACCAGGCTGAAGAGGGCGCCGAGCAGCAGCCAGCCGCGGCCCATGGCCGCCGGCAACGCGAAGGCGAGCGCCGTCTCCAGGATGGCCTCGGCGACCAGCATGGCGCCGAGCACGGCGGTCAGCGTCACCACCCCCGCCAGGGGGAAGAAGGCGAGGGCGATTCCGCCGATGCCGTACACGACGGCGAGCAGCAGCTTCAGGAAGAAGTCGCCGGCGGTCCGGGAGGTGAAGGTGTAGGCGACCTGCACCGCGGCGGCGACGAGCAGCGCTGCGCCCAGGAAGACGGTGGACGCGGCGGCAGTGGCGAACGGGTAGAGGATCATGACGACGCCGATGGCCGCGGTGAGGACGCCCATGAACGTGCTCCAGCGAAGGCGTCGGGCGACCTCTTCAGTGAGGGTGTGGGTGGTCATTTCGGTCTCTCCTCTGGTCTGGGTCCCGTTCAGAGGCGCGTGTCCGCCAGCTGCTTGAGGGCGCGGCCCGCTGCGGCCGCGTTCTTCTTGAGGATCTCCCGCTTCGCCTTCTGGCGCGCCTGGAACGCCCCGCGCTGCTCCTCGACCTTCTTCTGCTCCGAGTCGATCCGCGCCTGGAGCGCGTCGATCTTCTGCTGGAGCTTCTTGCGATGGTCCGCGCGCGTCTTGGCGAGCTCCGCCTTCATCTGCGCGAGGTCGGCCTTCATCGCGGCGACGTGCTCCTCGCGCAGGGTCCGCCGCACCTCCGACACCGCGCGGCGAAGCACGGTTCCGCCGAGCGCCTCCATCCGGGTGTCGACGGGAGCGGTCCACTCCTCCTCGATGTCGGCCACCACTGCCACCTTCTTCGGCTGCAGCGACTTCTGGACGTCCTCGACGAAATCGCCCCCGATGCCGGCGTTGTCCAGGTCGACCAGCGCGCCAAGGGTCAGGCCCGACACCGCGCCGACAGCCAGCCCGACGGGTCCACCCAGGAGCCCGATGAGGCTGCCGAGCGACGTGCCGATCAGGCTTCCCGCCGGGCCGACGTCGTCGAAGTCCTTGACGCTCGCGGTGCCGTCCGCGTTCTTGGCGACCACCGCCCCCGCGTACGCGGTGATGGCGCCCTCGCGCTCCAGTTGCCGGAGAGCCGCCACGCCTTCGTACGCCTTCGCTTCACTGTCGAACACCACGACCAGCATCCGTTCCATGATTCAGATCCTCCATTGTCAGTTGGGCGGGAACGGGAAGCTCTCTTGTCGCCTCGTCGTCCCATCCGCGGCGATGCAGGAGCAAGGTGGGTACCTGGTCACGGCGGCAGGCATCGTCCGCGCATCGCGCTCACCACCAGCGGCTTGCCAGGAACTGGCTGCTTCGGCTTGCGGAGTTGCGGTGACGAAATGAAGCCAGACGCTCTGCCGCAGGCACCGATGGCCCGCGGCTCAGACGCGGAACGCCGCACGGCGGTCGATGGAGGACGGACAAACGGATGGGGAACTGGCAGGGGCGGGCGGTGGCGGGCGGCACGGGGCGGGAGCCACCCAGGCTGAGCCGGCGGGGCGGCCGGTGCCTTCTATATCAACGAATAGTATAGTAGGCGGACTCGCCGCGCGCGGTCCTGGACGAAGGGAGGGCGTGGTCGGGTTCGTCGCGCGGCGACCCGCAGCCTCGGGTGATCAGCGGATCTGTCGTGCTAGCGGCTGAAGCGGCCGGCGATCCAGCCGGCGGCGAGGCCGACGGCCAGGCCGAGGCCGGTCGCGACGGCCACGGTCTTCAAGGGCTGGCGCTTCACGTGGCGCGTTCCGTCGTCCCTCAGGTCCTCGATCCTCTCCAGGCCCCTGCGCACGGACTTGACCGCCCGCCGTGCCGCGTGGACGCCGTCGTCGAACGCGTCCTCGGCCAGGGACTTCACCGCCCGTGCTTCGTGCGCCAGATGGGCCCGGCGCGCTACGTCCGCCAAGCTGTTGTCAGGCGACGGCAGGTCTGTCTCCACGTGATCACTCGACATGATGCCTCCCGGCGAACGATCTAGCGTCGGTGGTCGGCCACGGCTCCGGCTGCGGGCACAGGCACTGTCAGTACGGGGCACGTCGCCCCGCGCACCACCTGGTGGGTGGTCGAGCCCAGGGAGGCCAGCGGCGTGCCGCCGCGTCCCTGTGCGCCCATGACGATCAGGTCAGCGCCGGTTTCCGACGCCGCCTGCAGGATCTGCCGATAGGCCCGGCCCGCCGCGACGCGGGTTGCAGCGCCACGGCCGACCGGCGGCTGCTCCGCCACCAGCGTTTCGAGCCGCGCGCGCTCGTCGTTCATCAGGCAGGCGCGGGCTTCGGGGACGGAGAAGTGGGCGATCGTGCGCGGTTCCTCCTCGGCGAGCCACTCGACCACCTCGAGCAGCGTCAGCGTCGCCGCGGCGCGGCGCGCGACGTCGACCGCGAACCCCACCGCGCGCAGGGAGGCCGGGGAGAAATCCACCGCACACAGGACCGTGTCGACGGCGACCCGTGACGGCATCTCCGGCGCGTGGGGCGGCACCGTGAAGACCGGGCAGGGGGCGGTCCGCAGCACCGTCTCCGCGACGGAGCCCAGCACGAGGCGATTCCACCCGCTTCGGCCGTGTGTCGAAACCACAAGGAGGTCGGCGTGGGCGGCCACCGCCTGCTCGACGATGACCCTGGACGGGTCGCCGGACCTGGCTGCAACGCAGACGCGGTCGGCATTGACGGCCGCTGCGTGCGCGGCACGACGGAGCTCTTCCTCGATTTCGTCGCCCGTCATCGGATACACGAACTTGACGGGGTCGAAGAGCCGGCCGGGCGGCACCTCCGCCGGCTCGAACGCGGGCACGACGTGCAGAGCCGTCAGCTCGCACCCGTACCAGCGGGCGATCTCGCCGGCGTAGGCCAGCGTGCGAACCGACAGCTCGCCCAAGTCGACCGGACAGAGGATGCGGGTGACGGCGGCGGGCTGAGGCAATTCACGCGTTGACATGTTCGTGCTCCCGCTCTTGCCTGACCTCTCCGGGCCGATTTGAAGGCTGCGGTCCGCCGCCGCCACCCGGACTGCCGGTCCCATTCGCAAGAGGGATGCCCCGTGTCGCCCGGGTGGCGACGCATGCAGGTGTCTGGTGATGACCGACTTGTGCGGTGGTGACGTTCCCGGTGTGCCGTCCCGCGGTGACGACATGAAGGCACACGTTCTGTGGGCGTCACGTCCGCGGGAGCATGTGGTCGGCCTGGTGCTGACACCTAAGCGGATGTGGCTGGCGGGAGCGTGCGGGAGGCGGGGTATCCGTCTTGCACATCGCCCGGGCGAACGCTGGAAGGAGAAGCCCGTGATCCCACTCGGTGACGCGTCGAGACGCCCCGTCCGATTCCCGCTGGTCACGGTCGGTCTGGTCGTCGCCAACCTCTTCGCATTCGCCTGGGAGATCGGCGCCAGCGACGAGGCGATCACCGCGTTTGCCGTCGTCCCCGCCCAGCTCATGCACGGCCATGGCTGGATGACGCCGCTCACGGCGATGTTCCTGCACGCCGGCTTCATGCACATCATCGGCAACATGCTCTTCCTCTCAGCGTTTGCTCCCGCTGTCGAGGAGGCGATGGGACGGGGCCGGTTCCTCGCCTTCTACCTGCTCGGAGGGCTGGCGGCGACGGCGGCGCAGGTCGCGGTCGAACCCACGTCCACGGTCTCGGAGCTCGGAGCCAGCGGAGCGATCGCCGCCGTGATGGGCGCGTTCCTGGTCACTTACCCGCGTGACCGCATCAAGGTCCTGCTGGTATTCGGGTGGTTCGTGAAGGTTGCGTACCTGCCCGCATTCCTGCTGGTGGGCGTGTGGCTGCTGTCGCAGGTCCTGAACCAGACGGCGGCAGTGGTGCAGGCCAACACCGGAGGCGGGGTCGCCTACATGGCACACCTCGGCGGTGCCCTCTTCGGCATGCTGACCGCGCACGCGTTCGAGCGGAGGCGCGAAGCCGTCTCGCCAGGCTGGTAGAGGCCAATGAACCTCCAGGCGCTTGCGCTCGACTACGACGGCACCATCGCCGTCGACGGCGTGTTCGATCCCGCCGTGCGCGCAGCCATCGCCGAGGCCGGTCGGCGCGGCGTTCTGGCCATCCTGGTCACCGGTCGCCGGATGGTCGACCTTCGGGCGGTCGCCGGGGACCTGAGCTGTTTCGACGCGATCGTGGCCGAGAACGGCGCCATCGTCGAGTTCCCGGCCGAGAGACAGCGCATCGTCCTCGGCCGTCCGCCCGATCCGGCTGTCGTCAGGGAACTCGGGCGTCACGGCGTCCCGTTCGTCGCGGGCGAGTGCGTGCTGGAGGCCGAGGCGCGATGGGCGGGAACCATCCTCGAGGTAATCCGGTCGATGGAGCAGCCGCTCGCGCTGGCATTCAACCGGGGACGGCTGATGATCCTGCCCCAGGGCATCGCCAAGGCGACCGGCCTGCAGCGGGCCCTCTACTCGCTGCGGCGCACGCTGCACAACACCATCGGCATCGGCGACGCCGAGAACGACCACGACCTGCTCAGCGCCTGCGAGGTGGGCGTCGCCGTGGGGTGGGGGAGTCCCGCGCTCCGGGCAATCGCCGACGAGGTCATCGAGGGTTCGGGGCCGGCGGCCGTCGCGGATTACATCAGGCGTGTGGTGCGCCAGCCCCGTCTGGCGACCCCCGAGATGGTCAGACGGCGACTCAGGCTCGGTCACGAGGGCAACGGCGAAGAGGTCGATCTCGCCGCTCGCGGTCGCGCGATCCTGATCGCAGGCGAGCCAGGGACCGGCAAGTCGTGGCTCGCCGGCCTGGTGTGCGAGCAGTCCATCCTGCAGGGCTACTGCCTGTGCATCATCGACCCGGAGGGGGACTACCGGACGCTGGAAGGTCGGCCACCTGCAGCGCAACGACTTCTCCCGGTGGATCGCGGGTGTCTTCCGGGACCCCGAGCTGGCCAACGACGTCCTGACCGCCGAACAACGCATCGATGCCGAGGATCCGCGCAGGGTCGCCGACGGCATCGTCCAGGCGATCCGGGACCGGTACGACGCTTCGGCTGGTCCTCCAGCGAACCGCGGGGCGGCTCCGGCGCGCACCTGAGCCAGGGCGTCGTCTCGGGTCTCGGTCGTCGGGGTCGAGCTGGATTGCGCGGCTTCAGCCGACGGCGAGCGTCGCCTCGGCCGCCCGCGGATCGGCCGCCGGGGCGAGAATCGCAAACGCGGGCCTCGCCTTGGTCTTGCGCCCGTCGACCCAGAGCTCGCCGCTGCCCTCCTCGAGGGTCACCAACCGGCCGCGTTCGGCGTCCGGCCAGTCCTGGCTGGCGTCTTCCGGCTCGTCCGGCATCAGGATTCGCTGCAGGAGGTCTGTGGCGTACAACCCGGCCCGGAGGCGGTCGTCCCGCTCGGCCTCGTTCGCGACTGCGTCGACCAGACGCCTCATGAGCGCACCTCTCTCCTGCTCGTGCCCGCCTGCAGCTTCTCGATCACGTACCGGTTCATGCAGCCCGACACCTCGAAGTGAACCCCGGCATCGGCCATTCGGCCGAGCAGGCGCTCGCCAGCGGCGTCGATGAAATCCACGTTCGATAGCGCGACCGTGACCCCGCTGGACGCCCCGTTGCGGGCGAGCGCCCGCCAGTGCTTCTCCAGCACCGGCACCCACTCGCCGCCAAGGGTCCCGTGCAGCTCCAGCCTGTAGCAGCCGTCTCCGTGGTGCACCGTGATCAGTCGCAGCATCGGTCGAATCTCGCTTCCCGCCCGAGGGACCGGCAAGATCGATACCTGCGCGTCACGAGCAGGGGGCAGTCGCATCTGCTTGATGGCGGCAGGCTTGTGCGAGCGCGTGGCGGGATGCCGGTTGCTGCGCCTGACGAAATGGAGTCAGGGGTTTCGGGGACGTCACCGAAGACGGCCCACGGCGTGGCGCGACACCGCCGCCCTGTCGCTGACGGCAGAGGGTCTGCTGCCTCCATTTCGTCGCTGCCGTCCGGGACGGAACCGGGCCTGACTGGGGCAAGGCCCCGCTGTCGAAGACGATCGACAGCCGTGCTGCAGCCCGCGGAACCGGGAACGGGTCTTGCCGCTGTGCTCGACCGGTGCTCGAAGGGAGCGATTCCATGGAGATTCCGGTTCAGACCGAACAGTCCCCCCACGCCGACGAGCGTTCGCTTCGCAGTGACCTGCACAGGTTGGCGACGTGGTCCATCGTGCTCAGCGTCCTGATGATCGCCGCTGGCGTCCTCGCGCTGTTCGTTCCGTCGCTGGCGGGCGTGACCGTGACGATCTTCCTCGGGTCCCTGCTGATCCTTGGCGGGGTCCTGCACCTGGGCTTTGCCTGGCACGCCGTGCGGCCCGCCGCGCTCGTCTGGGAGATCGTGCTCGCGCTCCTCTACGGAGGGCTCGGCGTCTTCCTGGTGGCGAAGCCATCGCTGGGCCTGCAGGCGCTCACGCTGACCCTCACGATCTTCCTCGTCGTCGTCGGCAGCCTCGAGCTCGCCACGGCGTTCGCCCTGCGGCCGCTTCCCGGGAGCGGGTGGCTCCTGTTCGACGGCATCGCGTTCGTGGCGCTCGCGGTGCTGACGTGGACGCACTGGCCGGCGGCCTCGAACTGGATGATCGGAGCCCTGGTCGCGATCGGCCTGCTGGTCAGCGGCCTTTCGCGCCTGTTCGTGTCCGTCACCGCGCAGCGGGTCCTGCGGCTGGGCGAGGCGCACTGACGCAGGTCGGGGTGGCATCCGCCTCCCCGCAGACGTAGACTGACACCCTCGGCCACCAGAGGATGCCAGGGGAGCCCGTGGCAGGCGACGCTGACGCGAAGAGCGACCAGGCACGCGTCCAGTCGCTCCTGGGCATCATCGGTCTGGTCGGTCGCGACACACGTCTCGACGAGTTCCTGCCGGACCTCGCCGGCTGCCTGCGGACGGTGGCCGATTTCGACCTGCTCGGCGTGGTTCTTCCGGACGACGGCTGGAGGGTCGCGCACCTGTTCGCCGTCCGGGTCGGGTCGAATGAGGCGGTGGCCAGCACGCCCGAGGTCCAGTCGATCAGGGTTGCGCCGCTGGCCAAGGACCGTGTCGCTGCGGCCGCTCGGGAACCGGCCGACGGCCTGGTCCTGGACCAGTTCGAAGGCGTGAGCGAGTACCTGAGCGTGGTCGAGGCCTTGCGCGAGCTCGGACAACGGTCCGCGTGCCTGCTGGCCATGGCGACCGCACTTGGCCCCGTCGGGCTGATCGCTTTCGCGTCCTCGCGCGAAGGCACCTACGGCCAGTGCGACATCGGCTTCCTGCAGCACGTGGCCGGCCAGGTAGCGGTCGCCATCGACAACGTGCGGCACCAGATGGAGGCGGTGACGCGTGAGCGCCAGCTGCAGGCCGAGCGCGAGCACCTGCGCGCGCTGCTCGAGCTGACGAACGACGTGGTCACCATCCACGACGTCGCCTCGCTGCTGGAGGCGATCGCGCCGCACCTGCAGAGGGTCGTCTCGCACGACGGCGCCAGCCTGTACCTGGCGCAGCCGCGTGGCCCGCAGGTGTGGGTGTCCGCGACCAGCCCGCTCCTCGCCGGGTGGACGGACGAGCTGGCGGCCGAGATCCGCCCCGACACCGAGCCGATCGCCGGCTGGCTGGCCGCCCGCAAGACGCTCGAGGTGGATCCGGAGCGCCTGGACTGGACGGGCCGGGAGGCGATCCGCAGGAACGTCGAGGCGAACGGCGTCAAGCGGCTCTGCTTCGTCCCGCTGACGACGCGTCGCGGGCCGGTCGGCTTCCTGGTGCTGGACCGCCGCTCGCCGCGCCCGTTCGACCAGGAGGAGATGGACCGCACCTCCCGGGCCGCGGCCCAGCTCGCGATCGCCATCGAGAACGCGCTCGCCTTCGACGAGATCGCGACCCTGAAGGACCGGCTCTCCCAGGAGAACGTCTACCTCAACGAGGAGATCCGGGACGCGCAGCACTTCGGGGAGATCGTCGGCGAGAGCCGTGCGCTGAAGAAGATCCTCGGCCAGGTCAGCACCGTCGGCCCGACCGACACCACCGTCCTGCTGCTCGGTGAGACCGGCACGGGCAAGGAGTTGATCGCCCGCGCCCTCCACGCGAGCAGCGAGCGCCGCGCCCGGCCGCTGGTGACGGTCAACTGCGCCACCTCGCCGGCGGGGCTGCTCGAGAGCGAGTGGTTCGGCCACGAGAAGGGCGCGTTCACCGGCGCCCTGGCGCAGAAGGTGGGCCGCTTCGAGCTGGCGCACCAGGGCACCCTGTTCCTCGACGAGATCGGCGACGTGCCTCTCGAACTGCAGGCGAAGCTGTTGCGGGCGCTCCAGGAGCGCGAGATCGAGCGGCTCGGAAGCACGCGCAACATCAAAGTCGACTTCCGGCTGATCGCTGCCACCAACCGGGACCTGGCGGAGATGGCGACGAACCGCGAGTTCCGCTCGGACCTGTACTACCGTCTCAACGTGTTCCCGATACGCATCCCGCCGCTGCGGGAACGGCGGGAGGACATCCCGCTGCTGGTTCGCTACTTCGTGCAGCGCTTCGCCAAGCGGCTGCGCCGGCCCATCGAGTCGGTGGCGCGCGAGAGCATGGAGCTGCTCTGCCGCTGGCCTTGGCCCGGCAACGTCCGCGAGCTGCAGAACGTGGTCGAGCGGGCGGTCATCCTCTCGCCGGGGACGACCCTGACGGTGTCCCCCGCGGAGTTCGAAGCCGCTGCGCCGCCGACATCGACGGCGGTGACGCTGGAGGACGCCGAGCGCGAGCACATCCTGCGGGCGCTCGAGCAGACCGGCTGGGTGATCGGCGGACCGGGCGGTGCCGCGGCGCGACTGGGCCTGAAGCGCACCTCGCTGGTGTCGACGATGCGCCGCCTGGGCATCGTGCGGCCCAAGCCGGGCGGTGGTCGCAGTGGTGACGCTCGAGCCCGTTGACCGGCCTGCACTGACCGAACACTGACGGCCGGGCATCTCGCGACGCTATTTCGTCACCGCTGAGATC
>Ga0335071_10000496_pt1 | contig 43571 bp, 27 predicted proteins | sample Lox_Sample_15_FD_206724 | JGI IMG/M metagenome (GOLD analysis project Ga0335071, IMG submission 206724) | Soil microbial communities from Loxahatchee National Wildlife Refuge, Florida, United States - Lox_Sample_1.5 | ecosystem: Environmental > Terrestrial > Soil > Wetlands | place: USA... | reverse complement strand
CTGACGGGCGGCGCCATGCCCGAGCGTGTCTACGTGGCGAATGTTTCGGCAAACTACTTCGATGTGCTCGGGATCAAACCGGCGCTGGGCCGATTCTTTCTGCCGGACGAAGAGGCTCGCGAGGGCGGCGTTCCTTATGTCGTGCTGAGCTATTCGCTGTGGCAGACACGGTTTGGCGGCGACCCGGGGATTGTCGGCAAATCCATCGAATTTGCGCGGCACCCGGTCACGGTGATCGGCGTGGCTCCGAAGGGATTCATCGCGGCCATGCCGGGCGCCCGGCAAGATGCGTGGCTGGCGCTGGACCCGCTGGGGACGGATCGATCGCGGATGACGGATCGCGGGGCAAATTTCCTAAACGTGATGGGCCGCCTGAAGCCCGGAATCAGCCGGCAATTGGCCGCCGCCGATGTCGAGACCATCATGCGGCAGATGGTGGCCGAATTCCCCAACGATCATCCTGGGGTGAACACCATCACCCTCGATCCGATGTGGCGATCGCCATTCGGCGCCAATGTGTACCTCGCGGCGTCTTTGCCCATTCTGTTGGCAGTTGCCGGCGTAGTTCTTCTGCTCACCTGCGTCAACGTTGCCACCCTTGCGCTGGTGCGCTTTGCCTCGCGCCGCCGCGAAATTGCGATTCGCCAGGCGCTTGGCGCCAGCCGAATCCAACTGATGCGCCAGATGACCATCGAGGGCATACTGGTTTCGCTCGCCGGCGGCGCGCTGGCGCTGGTTCTGACCACGTGGACGGCGAAGCAGCTGGGCGACTTCATTCCGCCCAACGCCAACCCCATCGTGCTGAATGGCTCTGTGGATCACAACGTGATTCTCGCTGTTCTGTTTCTGGCTCTGCTGGCCGGCGCCATTTGCGGCGCGTTTCCGGCCTGGCGCTCGTCGAGAGCCGGCGCGGCGGAGGTCCTGAAAGAGGAATCGGCCGGCGTTGCCGGCAAGACGCAAAACCGGCGCATATTGAGCGGACTGATTGTCACCCAGATCGCTCTTTCGCTGGCTTTGCTGACTTCGTCGGGACTGCTGCTGCGCACGCTAAGAAACATGAGCAACGCAAACCCGGGTTTCGACCAGGACCATGTGCTGACAGCTTCGGTCGGTTTAGGGATCGCGGGCTATTCGCAAAGCGAGGCGAATGCGATCGAGCACAGGATCCTCGATCGCGTTGCGGCGCTGCCGGGGGTCAAGGTGGCAGCGCTCAGCGACTGGTTGCCGCTCAGCTTCAACGGCAAGACCGCCGATGTCTATCCCGAGGGTTACGTTCCAGGGTTGCACGAATCGCATGAGATGCGCCGCGCCGACGTCACGCCGGGATTTTTTGCGGCAATGGGAATCCCAGTGATTGCCGGACGCGACTTTACACGCGATGACGGCGAAACCGCGCCGCTCGTGGTGATCGTCGACGAGGTTGCCGCCAGACAATACTGGCCCAACCAGAGCCCGATCGGCCGCCATCTCTCCATTTGGGGCGAGAAGTTTACAGTGGTCGGCGTGGTCAGAAACTCGAAGCATCAATTCATCAGCGAACCGCCGGAGCCGATGGTTTACCGGAGCTTTTTCCAGGGCTCCGATGAAACCACAATCATCGTGCGTACCGATGGCGCCCCGACCGCGCTGGCGCCCGCGGTGAAAGATGCAGTTCGCCAAATCAACGATCAGGTTCCGGTGTTCGATGTGCGTCCGCTCCGCGAAACGACGCAGGTTTCGAATGCATTGGCAATCATGGAGAGCACCTTTGCGGGAATCTTTGCGATGGTCGCCCTTGTGCTGTCGGCGACGGGTATCTACGGCGTGATCGCATACCGCACGCAGCTGCGCACGCACGAGATCGGAATCCGCATGGCTTTGGGCGCTTCTCGCGGAGACGTGGTGCGGCTGGTGGTGCTTCAGGGCCTCTGGCTGACGATCATCGGCCTACTGGTGGGATTGACGCTCTCGTTCGGGCTGAACCGGTTCATCGCCGGCCTGCTTTTCGGGATCGGCGCCGACGATCCGCTGACGATGGTCGCGGTGCTTTTGGTGCTGGGTGCGATGTCGTTTCTGGCGTGTTATTTTCCCGCGCGCCGGGCTACCCAGCAGAATCCGCTGGCCGCAATTCGGGAGCTATGAACGGCGATCAGGAACCGTTGCGGCGAAGGCGCGGGAGATGCCGGCACTGGGCCTCGATCACAAGGGGCCGTTTTTGATGTTTCGATGGGGAATGGAGCAGGAGTTTACGAACGTCTTAGCCGAGCAGGGGCGCAGGCACACCTGACCGTCCGCCGGGCGGCGGTCTTTCGAATTCGCCCGGTTAACAGGCGCTAAGCAGCGTTATGAGCGGTGGCATCCCGGAAGCGGACTACAGCATCCGCCTGCGGGCCTTTCTGCCCTTCGACTATGTCGAACTCGACCTCATCGCCTTCCTTGAGCGTCTTGTACCCATCCAGTTGAATTGCCGAGTAGTGGACGAATACATCCGGTCCGTCTTCGCGTCCGATGAATCCGTAGCCCTTGGCGTTGTTAAACCACTTCACTTTCCCTTTGTACTGAGCCACAGGTTCCTGCCTTCCTTTTTTGCATGTGGGAACGGCGGGGTGTGCGGGGAAGCTCCTCCGCCGGATACCTCTTAAGACGCCGAAATGCCGCCAAAGGTTGATCCGTTTTGTACAGTTGCGCTGTCTGTAACCTGAAAATCCGGCTAATTCGGGGCGATAGGTAGCGCTATTCTGTGGAAAATGAAGGACTAATCCTACGATCTGGTCCGCTTTTCCTGCATGCGGCTGTAGAGCAGGACGCTGACCAGGGTTTTCCCGTCCTGGATGGCTCCCTTATCGATCATCTTCAGCACATCGGAGAGGCGCACCAGCCGGAGCTCGATCTCCTCATCTTCTTCGGGCCGGGCATCGCCGGCTCGAAGGCCTTCAGCCAGAAAGACTTTCATCGCCTCGCCGAGGAAGCCGGGGCTGGCATAGTACTCCACCAGCGGGCGCCATTTTCTGGCGCGGTAGCCTGTTTCCTCGATGAGTTCGCGTTTGGCGGCCGCGAGGGGCTCCTCGCCGGCATCGATTTTGCCCGCGGGAAGCTCCCAGAGGAACTGGTTGGCGGCGTGACGGTACTGGCGCTCCATCACGATCCATGGGTTCCTCTTGCTCTTTGAGTTGTCGAGAGCCAGGATCACGACGCTGCCATTGTGGCGGATGACTTCACGCTCGGCTTGCTTGCCGCCGGGCTCGATGATCTTGTCGTGCTGCACGCGGAACAGAGGGCATTCAAAGACGGTTTCGGAGCTGAGGAGCGCCGCTTTGACCATCACTCCGCCCGTTTTGGGAGGCTTGGAGCTCTTCTTGACCTTCTTTGCGGGTTTGCTCGCTTTCTTGCCGGGCATCTTGTCCTTCCTCGACTCTCCATGCTCGTTTCGGACCAAGTTCAAATCGAGTATACGCAGTTGCGGCGCGCCGGGATCAGCATCAGGGACGACGGTTCTGCATCGATCCGCGCGGGCATGGCATCCTTAGATGAGCAGGCTGCGGAATTCCTCGGGCCGGGCGGAAATCTCCTGAAAAGAAGGCAGATCGCAAGCAAGTGAACGATTTGATCACCGCAGACTGTTATCCCGTGACTGCTGTGCCGGGACTGAGCCGGCTGTTTGTGGACTTTTGCGCGGGAACTCTGCCAGGATTTCTGCCCTCGCCGAAAAACTGGCAGGTGCGGCCGGCTCTTCCATCCCACTGGCCGGAACTGGTGAATCTGCTCGCAGCGCAGAATCCCGCGCCTTCCGCTGCGAAGGCGCTGACCGCGCTGGCCGAAGGCGCCGGCACAATATTGACCGGGCAGCAGGTGGGCTTGTTTGGCGGGCCGTTGTACACGCCCTACAAGGCGGCGACGGCTGTTGCGCGCGCTCGCCGGGGTGTCGAGCACGGCACACCTCATGTGGCCGTGTTCTGGCTGGCATCAGAGGATCACGACTTCGCCGAGGTCAATCACGTCGTCTTTCCAGCGGGCCGCGAGCTGGCTCAGCTGGTTTACGATCACGCGCCCGCAGTGGCATTGCCGGCGGGGCGCATCGTGCTGGATGAGACGATCACGCCGCTGGTGGAACGCGCCGCGGAGCTGATGGGCCCGGCGAGCGCGACCGACGCGCTGGTGGCGGCGTACCGGCCGGGAAGAACATTCGCGGAGGCATTCGGCGAGTTCTATTCCAAAGTGTTTGCGGCGCAGGGGCTGCTGATTGTTGACGCGGCAGGGCGTGAGTTTCATCGCCTGGGAGCGCCGGTATTGCGGGCGGCGATTGAAAGGGCCGATGAGCTGCACGCGGCTTTGGTCGAGCGCAGCCACGCGCTGGAAGCGGCCGGCTATCACGCGCAGGTGGTGGTGGCCGAACAATCGAGCCTGCTGTTCCTCTTCGGCGAGGAGACGGGCGGGCGGATAGCGCTGAAGCGAATCGCACCGAATGTCGCCGAACCGGACGGGCTGTGGCATGCGGCGGGAGCGACGGGCGCGCAGAGTTACTCGACGGCGGACCTGCTGGGAATTCTGGATGCCGAGCCGGAGCGCATCTCGCCCGCGGCATTGCTGCGGCCGGTGTTTCAGGATTTTCTCTTTTCGACGTCGGCGCAGATCGGAGGACCCGCAGAGATCGCGTACCTCGCTCAGTTGGCGGTGCTGTTTGAGCGCATCCTGGGCCGGCAGACGCCTGCGTTGCCGCGCTTCTCGGCGACGCTGGTTGAGCCCGCTGTCGCCGCCCTGATGCGCAAGCACGAGCTGACGCTGGAGCAGGTGTTCGCGGGAAACGCGTTCGACCTTGCGCAGCGTCTTGCGGCGCGTTCGATGCCTCCCGAGACCAAGCAAAAACTTGCCGCTGCCGGCAACGCCATGGACTCGGAGCTGACACAGCTGGTGGAGTGGATGCAGTCGCAGGACAAGGGGCTGGGGCAGTCGGCGGATACCGCGGCAGGAAAGATCCGGTACCAGATGAACCGGCTGCGCACGCTGGCGGCGAACTTCCAACTGCAGCGCGAGTCGACGCTTACGCGGCACGCCGAGGCGATTGCCCAGGCGATCTATCCCGACGGAATCCTGCAGGAGCGGGTCCACGGAGCGGCGTACTACTTTGCCCGCTATGGGGAGTTGGCCGAGGTGCTTTGCGAACAGGCTGCGAATCCGTGCCCGGGGCATACGGCGATGTGGGTGTGAGAGAGCAGGGATCAGGGACCAGGGCGAGGGGCTAGGGGCTGAACCCGGGTCGCTGACTTATAATTCCGGCGAAACCAATCGAGGCAGTGCGATGAGAAGGATCTTAGTGTTCTTGGCCGGCATTCTGTTCGCCGGTGCATCGTTTGCTGAAGCTCCGAACTGCGCAACTCCGGGGACGGACAACACCTTTCTCGGTATCCAGACGATCCGGCTTTGGCCGGGGCCGGCGCCTGAGGCGAAGGGGGCGACGTGCGACGACATTCCGGCACTGACCGTCTTCGAGCCGCTGCAAGGCGCTTCAAATGGTTCGGCGGTGATCATCCTGCCAGGCGGGTCGTACATGATGCTGGCCGCCGATCTCGAGGGCCGGGAGGTTGCGGATTGGTTTGCGATTCGCGGCTTTCGCGCTTTCGTGCTGAGCTACCGGCTGGCATCGCATGGCTACGTGCTGCCGGTTCCTCTGCTCGACGCGCGGCGCGCGGTGCAAACGGTGCGGGCACGAGCCGCCGACTACCACATCAATCCCAACCATATTGTCGTCATCGGCTTCTCGGCGGGTGGACACCTGGCCGCGCTTTCCGGCACGCAGTTCACGCCCGGCGATCCCAGTGCCGACGATCCGATTGCGCGGGCCTCAAGCCGGCCCGACTACCTGGTGCTGGGCTACCCATGGATCGGCGCTATCACCACCGATCCGAATGAATACAGCTACTGCAAAGTCGCGAACCTGATGGACCGTTGCGAGGCGCTGCGAACGGCTTACTCTCCGGAACTATTTGTCACCAAAGAGACGCCGCCGACGTTCATCTACCACACGTTCAATGACGCGTCGGTGCCGGTGGAGCAGCCTCTGCGGTTTTATCACGCGTTGATCAAGGCAGGCGTGCCGTCGGAGCTGCATATCTTCGCTAATGGCCCGCATGGCACGGGAATGGGGAAAGGCGATGCCGCTCTCGATCAGTGGCCGGTGTTGCTGGAGGCGTGGCTGCGGGCGCAGGGGTTGATGGGGAATAGGCAATAGGCAATAGGCAGTAGGCATTAGGCAATAGGCGGCGGGGCGCGGGCCAAGGGAAGATTGAGCTGAAAATTAAAGGCGGGCAGGCGACTGCGGGAGTGGAAGGATTCCCGGAACCGACTGCCCGCTGGACCCTGGACTGGGTCTAGGTGGTATTTCCAGTCTAGGCCCGTTTTGAGCAAAAGCAAGCCTTTTTTGCATGAATATCCCATTTCGTGACAGCAGTCACAGGGGACCGTTTTTGCAGGCTCCGGCGCGTTGACTTCGGGGCTTGCCCCTGATACAAAAAAGTGTTCCGCCTGCGATTTCTTCGTCTGCAAGCCGCCGCGATTCAGTCGCTTTTTGAGGGCGCGCCCACCTCGTAGAATGTCAACAGGTTCAACAAGATCTCTGAGAGCGCCACAGCACCGCCATGCAAGATATCCCTCAACAACTCGGGCAGCTTATGATCAGCGCCATACCGACGGCGCTGCTCTTTATCGTTCTGGTTCTCTGCTATCAGTTTCTGGTGCAGGGTCCGCTGACGGCGGTGCTGGCCAGGCGCCGCGCACTGACCGAAGGAGCGATGGAGGATGCCCGAAAATCCATTGCCAAAGCGGAGAGCAAGGCGGCCGAATATGGAGAACGCCTGCGGCTGGCAAAGGTGGACGCCCTGAAGATTCGCGAGCAGCGCCTGAAGCAGTGGGGCGCAGAGCGCGACGCCGCTCTTGACGCGGCGCGCAAGAGTGCCGGGGACAAGGTGAAACAAGCCAAGGACGCGCTGGAAGCCGAGGCTGCGTCTGCGCGCGAGGCGATCCAGGCTTCGGTCGCCGAGCTGGCGCGCCAGGCTGTTCGCGCGGTCCTGCCGGCGACGGCCGGGGGTTCCCGTTGACAAGTCACGGCTTCGGGGCGCGCGTGGCGCTCTCTCTTTCTCGCTCGGTGATGGCTGTGGCGGTGGTTCTTGCCCTGACATTCTCGCCCTATCGCGCGCTCGCTCAGACATCTCAACCGGCCGCTGCGGGCTCCTCTTCAGCAGCGTCGAGCGCGGGATCGGCGTCGACGGAGCAGCCGAAATCAGAAGAAGCGCAGGAGAAGGCCTTTCTTTACTCGCCTGCGGTGCAATCGATCGCGCGCATTCTGCACCTTGACGTGAAGACCGCATCGCAGATCTTTGTGGGGCTGAATTTTGCGGTCATCTTCTTCGCGATTGTGATTCCGCTGGTCCGGGTGATGCCCAAGATTCTCCACAAGCGATCGCAGACGCTGAGCCACGACTTACAAACAGCGCGCCAGGCCACGGCGGATGCGAATGCCCGGTTGAGTGCCGTGGAAGCCAAGCTGGCCGGCCTCGATGAAGAGATGAAGAGGTTTCGCGCCCAGGTGGAGAGCGACAGCCTGGAGGACGAGAAGCGCATCAAGGCGGCCATCGTCGACGAGAGCGCCCGCATTGTGGCCTCAGCAGAACAGGAGATTACGGCGGCCGCGGCCCAGGCCAGGCGCGGACTGCGCAACTTTGCTGCCGGACTCGCCATCGATCACGCGGAGAAGCAACTGGCCCTTACCGCGGAGACCGACCGCGCGGTGATTGCCGAGTTTGTAGCCGGAGTGGGCGGCGACGGCGCAGCCAGGGGAGGGAAGAGCTAATGCCCGCCTTTGTCGCGCGCTATGCACAGGCCTTTGCCGAGGTGGTCGCGGACCGCAAGCTCTCGACCGACGCCGTCGAAGGGCAGCTAGCGGATTTTCTGGCCACATGGAACGGCAGCGCGGAGCTGAGGCAGTTCTTTATCAATCCCGCGGTTCCTGCACAGCAGAAAGTGGCGATTCTCGACAATCTGAACGGCCGGCTCGGCATGCAAAAGGAGCTGCGCAACCTGATCGCGGTGCTGATCAGGAACGACCGCATCATCAACGTAAACGAGGTTGTAGAGGCCTACCGCAGGATCCTGCAGGAGCAGCTGGGCATCAAGCCGGCCGATATTTTAACAGCGAGAGAGCTGAGCGCAGACGAGCGGAACTCGCTGGCCGCCGAAGTGGGAAAGCTCGCCGGAGGAAAGATCGACGCGAGCTTCAAGCTGGACGAATCGATTCTGGGCGGCACGGTGGTACGCATTGGATCGACGGTGTATGACGGCAGCGTAAAGGGAAGGCTGGAGAGGCTGAGAGAAGCCCTAACAAGCTCCTAGCGGCTGGCGAACTCAAACCGGAATCAGAAACAGGATCGACAAAATGGCTCAAATCAAAGCAGACGAAATTACGCAGCTCCTTCGCGAGCAGATCGCCAATTACGACTCGAAAGTCCAGGTGGACGAGGTTGGGACGATCACCACGCTGGGCGACGGCATTGCCCGCATCTACGGTCTCGACAAGGTCATGGCCGGTGAGTTGCTGAGTTTCCCCCACGGCATCGCAGGCCTCGCGCTTTCCCTCGAGGAAGACCAGGTCGGGTCTGTCATCCTCGGCGACTACACCGAGCTGAAGGAGGGCGAAGAGGTTAAGCGGACGGGCAAGATTCTCTCCGTTCCCGTGGGTCCGGCGATGATCGGCCGCGTGGTGAACGCGCTCGGGCAGCCAATCGACGACAAGGGACCGATCGACACCAAGGAGACGTTGCCCGTCGAGCGCCTTGCCCCCGGCATCATTGACCGCCAGGGCGTGCGCGAGCCGATGGCTACCGGCCTGAAAGCCATCGACGCCATGATTCCGATCGGCCGCGGCCAGCGCGAGCTGATCATTGGCGACAGACAAACCGGCAAGACAGCCGTTCTGCTCGACACCATCATCAACAACGCCAAGAACGACCTGATCTGCATCTATTGCGCGATCGGGCAGAAGCGGTCGTCGATTGCGCAGGTGGTGCAGACGCTGACCGAGCACGGCGCCATGGGGCACACGATCGTGGTGGCGGCATCGGCATCGGAGCCGGCACCCATGTTGTATCTCGCTCCGTACGCGGCCTGCGCCATGGGCGAGTATTTCCGCGACAACGGCAAGCATGCGCTGGTGATGTACGACGATCTTTCCAAGCACGCCATGGCCTATCGCGAGATCTCGCTCTTGTTGCGGCGCCCGCCGGGACGCGAAGCCTATCCGGGCGACGTGTTCTATCTGCACTCGCGGCTGCTGGAGCGCGCCTCGAAGCTGAGCAAAGAGAGGGGCGGCGGGTCACTGACGGCGCTGCCGGTGATCGAAACGCAGGCGGGCGACGTCTCGGCCTACATTCCCACCAACGTGATCTCAATTACCGATGGGCAGATCTTTTTGGAAACTGACCTGTTCAACTCCGGGGTGCGGCCGGCGGTAAACGTGGGGCTTTCGGTTTCGCGCGTGGGCTTCTCGGCGGCCATCAAGGCGGTGAAGCAGGTGGGTTCGACGCTGAAGCTCGACCTGGCACAATACCGCGAGCTGGCGGCCTTCGCGCAGTTCGGCTCCGATCTCGATCCGCTGACGCAGAAACAGCTGGCGCGCGGCGTGCGGCTGACCGAATTGCTGAAGCAGCCGCAATTCCATCCGCTCACCTGGCAACAGCAGACGGTGGTGCTGTTTGCCGGAACGCAAGGCTATCTCGACGATTTGAAGGTGGAAGACATTCGGGCGTTTGAAGACGGCCTGTATAAGTACTTCGCTGCTGCGCAGGGCGCGCTTTTGGACGAGCTCACAGCCAAGAAACAACTGGACGACGATCTGCGCAACCGGCTGCATGCGGCGATGAAGGAATACGCGGGGATGTTCAAGGAGCAGCTGGCCACCGCGACTGCGTAGCGGCGGGTCCTTGGCTCTTAGCTAGGAACGCGATGCAGTTTTGCTTGAAGCGCAGAAATGGAACTTAACGAGGAACGGGTTAAGAGCTGACAGCTCATAGCTCGCAGCCGGGAAAAGCATGGCAAACGTACTCGATTTACGGCGGCGGATCCGCAGCGTGAAGAACACGCGGCAGATCACCAAGGCCATGAAGATGGTTTCGGCGGCCAAGCTGCGTCGTGCGCAGGAGCGCGCGCTGGCGGCGCGGCCCTACGCCAAGATGATCACCAGCGTGCTGGAGTCGCTGCGGCGGCGCGTCGATCTTTACGACGAAAAGACCGGCGACCTGTGCAGCCCGCTCTTCATCACCCGGCCCGAAAAGCGCGTGCTGCTGATCGTGGTGACCGGCGACAAAGGCTTTGCCGGGGCTTTCAACGCCAACATCCTGAAAACTGCCTATCAATTCATCAGCGGCAACCAGGACAAGGAAATCGATGTTGAGGCGGTGGGGCGCAAGGGGCGCGACCAGTTGCGCCGGCGCTATCCGGTGGCGGTCTACAGCGAGCAAACCGACGAGCAGGGCAACAAGCGGCAGGTGAGGCAGGCGCGCAAGGGGCCGGTGGAGGTGACGGGCGATCATCCCGGCATGCTCGTAAACCTCGAGGCTGCGCGCGTCGAAGACATGGCGCACAACATCATCGATCGTTACGTGCACGAGGAGATCGATGCCGCCTACATCGTCTACAACGAATTCAAATCGGTGATTGCGCAGCGACTCGTGGTTGAGCGGTTGTTGCCGCTCATCGAGTTGGGCAAGCAGCAGATCACCGGCGCCGTGGAGCCGACCGCCGAAGAGAAAGAACGCGTGGCCGAAGCGGCGATGACGGCAGGCATCGAGCTGGAACCGGCAGACACGACCGAGGCCGACGAGGAAGCGAAAAAGTTCGGCACCGCCAACGTGGATTACATCTACGAGCAGCCGGCCGAGGAGCTGTTTCGCGGCCTGCTGCCGCAGTACATTTTCGCAATGCTTTACCACGCCATGACAGAGTCAGTGGCCGCCGAGCACGCCGCGCGCATGACCGCCATGGATTCGGCAACCAACAACGCCTCGGACATGATCGACGACCTGACGCTCTACATGAACCGCGTGCGCCAGGCGGCGATCACCAAGGAGATCATCGAGATTGTGAGCGGGGCGGCGGCGTTGTAGGGATTGGAAATGAAGGTCCGTGAGCTTTTGCGATCCGAGACTTGGAAAGATGGAACTGAAGGATATCGAAGTCGGACAGATTCTAGGCGCCAGGCTTCACCAAGCGCTTGACTGCAAAGGATTGAGTTTCTAAGAAGGCACAAATGGCAGAAAACATCGGCAGAGTGATTCAGGTCTCCGGCCCGGCCGTAGACGTTCAATTCGAAGAGGCGACCATGCCTCCCATCTACCAGGCGCTGCGCGTCACCGACGATGGCTTCACGGTTCCGACGCCCATCAACGTCATCCTCGAGGTGCAGCAGCACCTGGGCGAGGGCCGGGTGCGTACGGTGGCGATGGAAGCGACCGACGGCATGGTGCGGGGCATGAAGGCCATCGACCTCGGCGGACCGATCCGCGTGCCCGTGGGGAAAGAGACGCTGGGGCGCGTGATCAACGTGATCGGCGAGCCGGTCGACGAGCTTGGCCCCATCGGCGAGAAAGAGCGCGACCCGATCCATCGGCCCGCGCCGCTCTTCGACGAGCAATCGACGAGCGAGGAGATGTTCGAGACAGGCATCAAGGTCATCGACCTGATCCAGCCGTTTTTGAAGGGCGGCAAGATCGGCCTCTTCGGCGGCGCCGGCGTGGGCAAGACGGTCGTCATCATGGAACTGATCAACAACGTTGCCAAGAATCATGGCGGTTTCTCCGTCTTCGGCGGCGTGGGCGAGCGGACGCGTGAAGGCAACGACCTGTGGACCGAGATGACCGAGAGTGGTGTGATCAAGCCGGGCAAGTGGCAGGAGTCGAAGTGCGCCCTGGTCTACGGCCAGATGACAGAGCCGCCGGGCGCGCGCCTGCGCGTGGCCCTCACCGCCCTCACTGTGGCCGAGTATTTTCGCGACCGGGAAGGCGCTGACACGCTGCTCTTCATCGATAACATCTTCCGGTTTACGCAGGCCGGTTCCGAGGTTTCGACGCTGCTGGGCCGCATGCCCTCGGCCGTGGGCTACCAGCCGAACCTGGCCACGGAGATGGGCGAGCTGCAGGAGCGGATCACGTCGACAAGCAAAGGTTCGGTGACTTCGGTGCAGGCAGTCTACGTGCCGGCAGACGACTTGACTGATCCGGCTCCGGCGACGACCTTCGCTCACCTCGACGCCACTACTGTGCTGAGCCGGCCGCTGAGCGAGCTGGGAATTTATCCGGCTGTCGATCCGCTGGCCTCGACTTCGCGCATCCTGACGGCGCGGGTCGTGGGCCAGGAGCACTACGATGTGGCGCAGGGCGTGAAGCGCATTTTGCAGCGCTACAAGGATCTGCAGGACATCATCGCCATTCTGGGCATCGACGAGTTGTCGGAGGATGACAAGCTGACCGTGGCTCGCGCCAGAAAGGTACAAAAATTCCTGTCGCAGCCGTTCCACGTGGCCGAGCAGTTTACCGGCATCGAGGGGCGGTATGTGAAGATCGCCGACACCGTGCGAAGCTTCAAAGAGATCATCGAAGGCAAGCACGACGACGTGCCCGAGCAGGCGTTTTATATGAAGGGCGGCATTGAAGAGGTGCTGGAGACCGCGGAGAAACTGAAGGCGACGGTGTAACCGCAGCTATTAGCCCTTGGCTGCCGGCTTTTCGCTCTGTTGTGTTGAACCGGACGGTCTCGACGAGCCTATGAATTCGGCTGTGGCGGGATGAGCTAAAAGCTAGCGGCTAACGGCCTGGAGTTTTACTGATGGCAGAAGCAACCGACAACCAACTTCGCGTTCGCCTCGTCACTCCCGAGCGCACGCTCTTCGAAGCCAGTGCGACGGCGGTCGAGCTGCCGTCGAAAAGCGGCTATATGGAAGTGCTCTACGGCCATGCGCCACTGATGGCCGAGCTGGGCGCCGGCGACGTGCGGATTCACACCGGTGCAGGCCTGGAGTCGCACAGCCCCGACACGACTCGGTACAACGTCAGTTGGGGATTTGTGGAGGTTCTGCCCGATCGCGTGACCATACTCGCCAGCGATGCTCTCAAGCCCGAGGAGATCGATGTGCCGCGGGCCGAGCAGCAACGCGACCGCGGAGAAAAGATGTGGAAAGAGGCCGGCGAAAGCGAGCCTGCCTACGACGAAGCCCTCCGCGTTATCTCCGAGGCCGACGCCAAGCTCGCCTCAGCCGCCGACAAATCCTAGCGCCGCTCGCGCGAATAACCAAAACCGGAAAGCCCCGCTCACCGAGCGGGGCTTCGGCTGTTCACAATTCCTTCGACTTCTGTTTTCGTTCTTCAAGTTCGGCGCGCGATATCAGGCCCTTTTCAAACTCAATTCGAGCTGACTTTCGGATCAGCATCATGAGGAAGGGGCCCGACAGAAATCGTAGGGCTCTCAAAACAGCTCCGAAAAGCGGGTGAGCCTGTCGTGAATAATTTCGCGAGAGCCTGACCTTCCATTCATCGGCTACATCTTCTCTCTCGCGGTGCTCTGGTTGCACAACGAAATGAATATGGTGCCCGATTTCGTGGAACAAGACGTCGCCGATCAATCCATCTCGGTACATTTGAGACTTGAGCCACCAGCCGCGCTCCCAGTTACGGAGCGCGCTGTCGACAAAAATCTCAATCCATGCTGGACGATTATTCCAAGCCGGGTGGTACAGCCCCTGCGCTTCAATCATTCTGATCTTTTTCTTCCTCGATTTCGTGACGCCCCTGCGGATTTTTCGCGGCAAGCCCGCGGTGTCCGTAAGAACGATTTCGTCAAGGCCGACAAGAAACTTCGTGGGCACCGTCGCGACCATTTTCTCGACCTCAGACTTAACATCGAAGGGCGGCACGTAACCTGTGTAGCGCTCAACCACAGTGGGCCGTGCCGATGTGACGACAATCGGTGCATTGCCCGTTTCTGAAACGTCAGATTTCATCGTCGGTAGGTCCTCGCCATTCTACCTCGATCGCGAACTCCGCTATCTCCGCCAACCCCGCTGCTCCTTCCTGTGGTAGCATCGCTCTTCGCGCAGGGAGAGGAGTTTCAAGTGTGACCGGATCCCGTCCGCTCTTCGCCGGCATCATTTTTCTAAGCGCATTTCTGCTTTTTCTCGTCGAGCCCATCGTGGCCAAGGAACTGCTGCCCACGCTCGGCGGATCGGCCGCGGTCTGGATCACGTGCCTGGTCTTCTTTCAAACGGCATTGCTGCTCGCCTATCTTTACGCGCACTGGCTGGCGCGCCATCCCCGCCGGCGAGTCCATCTTATTTTTCTTGCGGCGGCGCTGGGACTGGCGATTTTCTGGGCAGCAGGCAAGATCGACCTGACCAACGGCGCGCAGCATCCGATTGCGACGATCTTTTTTGCGCTCAGTTTGTGGATCGGTCTCCCCTTTCTGGCCCTCGGAGCAACGAGTCCGCTGCTGCAGGTGTGGTGGTCGCAGATCGAGGGTTCGGCGGTCCCGTACAAGCTTTTTGCGCTCTCCAATCTAGGCTCGTTGCTCGCGCTCGCCGCCTACCCCACTCTTATCGAGCCGAACTTCACGCTGCACGCGCAGCGCGTCGCGTGGTGCTGCGGATTCGCGGTGTTCGCGCTGCTGGCGGCATGGCTCAGCTGGCGAACACGCACAAACGCGATGACAGAGCATCCCGCAGGGGCTAAAGCCCGTCCCTTATCGACACTTGAAGGCACGGCTGAAGCCGTGCCCTTTCAAAACACTTCCGGGCCTGTAGGCCACGTCACCCATACGCCTGATTTCGGGAGCCTGAAGGCCACCGCTTCTTCCGTTCGCCGCGCGAGCGACAGGGTTCAAGGGCCGGCGAGCGAGTCGGAGACGCGCGCACCGCTCGGCCACAAGCTCCTCTGGCTGTTATTGCCCATGGGCGCGTCAATGCAGCTGAGCGCCGTGACCAGCTACATCACGGCCAACATCGCGCCCATCCCACTGCTCTGGATTGTGCCGCTTGGCGTCTATCTCCTCACCATCATTCTGGCGTTCCAGTTTCCGCGTTTGCTGCCGCGCGGCATCCTGGTGCGTTTTCTGGCCGTGATGCTGGGCGGGCTGGCGTACATGCTGGCGCAGGTCGATCACACGGTGCTGATCGCCATCGGTGTCTCGTTCTTTCTCGTGGAGCTGTTTCTTGCCGGCCTCTTCTGCCATGTCGAGGCCTATCGACTGCGGCCGGCACGTGCGTCGGAATCGACGGTGTTTTACCTGATGTTTGCCGCAGGCGGTGCGCTCGGCTCGTTTCTGGTCGGCATCGCTGCGCCGCTCATCTTCGACTTCAACTACGACATCGCGGTGACGTTTTTGGTTACGGCACTGCTGGCACTGGCGGCCATGTGGCGCGCGGGCTGGGCGCAGAGGATGCTCTGGTCGGCGGCCAGCATCATGCTGCTCGTGGTCTGCATCTGGATTCATATTGCGTATCAGCGCGGAACGATGGTTGCGGTGCGGAATTTCTACGCGGCGTTGCGCGTGAAGCAGAACTACGGTTTCCCCGGGGCTACGTTGCGAACGCTGACCAATGGATCGATTGAGCACGGCACGCAGATCTTCGGGACCGATGCACAGCGAAAGATGCCCACCACCTACTACGCGCCCGATTCGGGCGTCGGGCTCGCGCTGCGCTTCTGCTGCCCCGGCCCAAACGAATCTGTTCGCCCGCGGACAGTCGGTGTCATCGGCCTGGGAGCGGGAACGATTGCGGCGTACGGGCAGCCCGGCGACCGCATCCACTTCTACGAGATCAACCCGGCGGTCGTGCCTATCGCGCAGAACGTCTTCACCTATATTCGGGATTCGGGCGCGCAGATAACGATCGTTCCCGGCGACGCCCGCACGACGCTTGCCGGCGAGAGCCCGCAGCAATTCGACGTGCTCGTGGTCGACGCATTTTCAGGCGACGCGATCCCGCTGCACCTGCTGACCACGCAGGCTCTGGCGCTTTATCGCAGGCACCTGGCGCCGGGCGGCATCATTGCGTTCCACATCTCCAATCAGCACGTGGACCTGGAGCCGGCCCTTGCGCTGCTCGCGCAGTCGGCGGGGATGAAGGTCATGCGTTTTGCGAGCCTGGCCAACGACGATCGAGGCGAGTATGCGGCCTACTGGGTTTTGCTGACCGACAATGCGGATTTCTTGGCGCAGCCGGAGGTGGCGGCGGCAGGGAAGGCAGCGGTCTTCAAGCCCGGCCTGCGGTTGTGGACGGACGATTACTCGAGTTTGCTGGCGCTGCTGCACTGATGAGTATCGCTGGCCCCGTGGCTCGCCGACTTGCCTGCCCGACCTCCTGCCCGATAAAGTTTGAGCCGAGGCTTCTCCCGCGCTGACGCCGATCCTTGAGCTCGCGGACCCCAGATCACTGGATTTTCTAAAGGATTCTCATGTCTTCAATGCCGCCCTCCGACGTCGCTCAGCTCGACATCGACTCCACGCTGCGCGAAAATCGCGTCTTTCCTCCTCCGCCGGAGTTCAGCGCCAAAGCGCACATCAAGAGCCTCGAAGAATATGAGTCGCTATACCGGGAGTCAATCCAAAACCCCGAAAGGTTCTGGGCCAAGGCAGCGGGCGAGCTGCACTGGTTCAAGCCGTGGGACAAGGTGCTGGAGTGGAACCTGCCTTGGGCGAAGTGGTTTGTCGGCGGCAAGATGAACCTGAGCTACAACTGCGTGGACAGGCACGCTCTTGGCGATCGCGCGCAGAAGACCGCGATCATCTGGGAAGGCGAGCCGGGCGAGATTCGCCGCCTGACCTATGCCGAACTGCATGCCGAGGTGCAGAAGTTTGCCAACGCGCTGAAGGCGCTGGGAATCCAAAAGGGCGACCGCGTTGCGGTTTACATGGGGATGACGCCCGAACTGGCGATTTCGCTGCTGGCCTGCGCGCGCATCGGCGCCGTGCACTCAGTGATCTTCGGGGGGTTCGCGGCGAACGCTATTGCCGACCGCGTGGCCGATTGCGGTTGCGTTGCGATTATTACCCAGGACACGAGCTACCGCCGCGGCAATGAGATCAAGCTCAAGGCAACGGTTGACGAGGCCATGCCGGCGTGCCCTACGGTCAAGCATGTTGTGGTTTATCGCCGCACCGGCACGGCGGTGAGCATGGTTGCCGGCCGCGATCACTGGTGGCACGAACTTGTCGACAAGGCCGCGCCGGAGTGCGCTGCCGAGGCCATGGATTCGGAAGATCCGCTCTACATTCTTTACACATCGGGCTCGACGGGAAAGCCGAAGGGTTTGCTGCACACCACAGGCGGCTACGCGGTGCAGACCTATCTCACCGCAAAATATGTCTTCGACCTGCGCGACGACGACATCTACTGGTGCACGGCCGATATTGGCTGGGTGACCGGTCACTCCTATGTGGTGTATGGGCCGCTGCAGAACGGCGCCACGGTGCTGATGTACGAGGGCGCGCCCAATTTCCCCGACTTTTCGCGTTTCTGGAAGATTGTCGACGACCATCGCGTCACGATTTTCTACACCGCGCCCACGGCGATTCGCGCCTTCATCAAGTGGGGCGACCAATTCGTCGATAAGTACAAGCTCGACTCGCTGCGGCTGCTGGGCACCGTGGGAGAGCCGATCAATCCCGAAGCGTGGATGTGGTATCGCGAGAAGATCGGTCACAACCGCTGCCCGATCGTCGATACATGGTGGCAGACCGAGACCGGAGCGATGATGATTACGCCCATTCCGGGGGCGATCGCCACCAAGCCCGGCTCAGCGACGCGGCCTTTTTTCGGCATCCAGCCGGAGGTGGTCACCAAACCTGATGCCGAAGGACGGTTTCACGCGGTGCCTGCCGGCCATGGCGGGTTGCTGGTGATTCGCAAGCCCTGGCCGTCGATGGCACGCACGATCTACGGCGACCCGGAGCGGTTCAAAAAAACCTACTGGTCTGACGTTCCCGGCTGCTACTTCACCGGCGATGGCGCGCGGCAGGATGCCGATGGATATTTCTGGTTGATGGGCCGCGTGGACGACGTGATCAACGTGAGCGGACATCGGCTGGGAACGATGGAAGTGGAGTCGGCGCTGGTAGCCCATCCCAAGGTGGCCGAGGCGGCGGTGGTGGGCCGGCCCGACGATTTGAAGGGCCAGGCCATCGCGGCATTCGTTACGCTCGAAAGCGGCAACCAGGCGTCGAACGAGTTGAAAGACGAGCTGAGGAAGTGGGTCGCGAAGGAGATCGGCTCGCTGGCGCGGCCCGATGATATTCGCTTCACCGAGGCTCTGCCCAAGACACGCAGCGGCAAAATCATGCGCCGCCTGCTGCGCGATCTGGCCACGCATGGCGAGGTGAAGGGCGACGTGACTACGCTCGAAGACTTCACCGTGATCGCCAAGCTTAGAGAAGCGGAAGAAGGGTAGGCTGCAATTCGAATCGGCCGGCAGGCTTTCCGAGCCTGCGCACATTCGGTTAAACTTTGACTTCCCCGCAGCTGGCTGAAGACTTTCCCAGGAGGCCGAATGACAACTCTGCCCGTTTCCGCGCTCGAGGGCGTTCCGGTGAAGCTGCGTCCACTCAGCGGCTTTGAATACTTGTTCTGGGCCATAGAGAAAATCAACGGATTCAACTTTGGGATCGCCGTCACATTTCGCGGCACCATCGCCCATTCCCGCTGGAGAGATGCCTTCGACCGCGTGCAGAAGCGGCATCCGCTTCTCGATGCCGGCATCCATGAGGACGACCCATGTGCGCCTTACTTTGCGCGCGGCGCAGGTCTTCCGATTCCGTTGCAATTCTTGCGGAGAACTTCGTCCACTGTGTGGCAGCGCGTGATGGAGACGGGGATCGCCGAGCCGTTTGATCTCTCGACGGGTCCCCTTCTGCGCGCTGCAATTCTCGAAGATCAACACGGATGCGATCTGGTCGTCACTGCCAGTCATGTCGTCATCGACGGCATGGGAGTGCTGGTCTTCATCGGTGACCTGCTTCGCGTGCTCGCGGGCGAGTCCCTGGACGGATTGCCGCTTCCGCCATCGGCCGAAGACCGCGCGGCCGACGTTCGTTCGTTGAACCCTTTGCCGTCGGCTCTCGATCCGGCTGCGTACGCCGCCGAGCCGCAGCCGCGAGATCGGACCTATGCCTCGCGCAATCGCAAGGGCACATGCGCCATCGCTTCGATTCGCTTATCGCCGGAGCAATCCGCAAGCCTGCTGCGTTACGCGCGCCGGGAGCAGACCACCGTTGGCGGAGTGCTCATGGCTGCGGCCGGATCCGCCCTGCGCGAACTTTCGCCGCAACTGAACGAAGCCGATTTGCGCATCACCGTGGCTCTCGACACGCGTCCCTACCTGGGCAACCCGGACGATTTTGTTTTATCGATCATCTCGCCACGTGCTATCGCGTCTTATCCCTCCGAAGAGTTCGCTGCCAGCGCGCGGGCGCTCAAGGCGCAGATCACGCCGGCTCAATCGTTCCTTGCCATTGAAGCGACATTTGCGCGCGTCAGCGAAATTCTTACCCAGAAGCTCGACGCCCCGACCGTCGTGAATCTGCTGGCCCAGGCGGTCGGATACGACGTAGGGATCAGCAATCTCAGGACCGTCGAATTTACCACTCTGCCCGGTGACCTTGCGGTCGAGTCGGTGTGGGGCCCGTCGGTGCTTGCCGGCTATGAAAACGAGCACTTCATTGGCTCTGCCACATTTGGCGGCGCTTTGCATCTCGTTTACTCGAGCTTTACGCCGGTAGAGGGGTTTCTCGAGGCAATACAGCAGAAGATTGCAAGTGCCTGCAGTGACGCGTAGCGCGGTGCGTGGTGCGTTGCGTTGTTTGCTTCCTATAATGGAGAGGTGTTCGCAGGGCGCCACCCGCTCCGCGGCCTTTTGACTTCTCCGCCAGAGGAACGCATGGCTGCTCTGATTGAAGCAATCGATGTGAAACGCAAGATGGTTTTTGAGTTTGAAGGCACGCCCTACTACTGCCTCGAAGCCGAAATCTCCACGCCAACCGCCCGCGGCGGCCAGACTCTGGTCCGCCTCAAGATGCGCAATCTGCTCACGCGCGCCGTCTTCGACAAGACTTTTAAGGCCGGCGAAAAATTCAAAGAGCCTGACCTGGAGATGGTCGAGTCGTCTTACCTCTACAGCGACGCCGATGGCTCCTACTTTCTTGACCAGCAGAGCTTCGATACGCACACGCTTTCGCCGAGCATGGTGGGCGACGCGCTCGAGTTTCTGGTGGAGGGCTCGTTGATTCAGTTGCACAAGTTCAACGGCAACCCGATCGGACTGCAGCTGCCGTCCCAGGTTGAGCTCACGGTTGCCTACACCGAGCCGGGGGCGCGCGGCAATACGTCGGGCGATGTAACCAAGTTGGCGCGCCTCGAGACCGGTCTTGAGATCAAGGTGCCCCTCTATGTTCAGGAGAACGAGAAGGTGAAGGTTTACACCGAGACAAAGGAATTTGCCGGGCGGGCGTGAGGGCGCGGTTGCCCGCCATTGAAAGCTGCTTTCTTGTAATCCACCCTGGGGCGTTTCCGTCCATCTCAATGTGAGCATTCCAGTTGCAGTGCGCTTCCGTTGCCCCTGCTGCGGCTACAAGACTCTGGATGCGCCCGAGGCCATGAAGCTCTGCGCGGTCTGCTGGTGGGAAGACGACGGGCAGGGGGACGGAGATGCCTCGGAGGTCCGCTTTACAGTCAACGGTCAGCTCAGCCTGCAGGAGGCGCGCGCCTACTACGCTCAATTTGGCGCCGCCCATCCTCGTTTCCTGCCTTACGTGCGCAGGCCTCTGGCCGCGGAACAGTAGCGGCTAGCAGTTTGCCGGTAGCATGCAGGCGGCAGCCAAGAGCAAGAGGGTGACATCGGCCGCCGCAGTGGCCGACCTACAGGCTGGGTCCGATTGGCTGCTAACTCCGTTGCCTTGTTGCCGCCTGTCTGGTTTGACCCCATCACGCGCGCCCCCGTACCATAAGACTTGGCATTTCCGGGCCGGGGCGGACGGCAAATTTGAGCGCCGGCCCAGGTCCGCAGGTCCCACCGAAAGGCACACCGTTGACTCCCAGCACCACCCTCGAAAGCAATCCCGAAACCGATCATCCCGAGCCCGATCACGAGCACGCGGGCGAAACTCACGAGCATCAGCACGGGCCGGTCTTTAACCCCGAATGCACCCGCGAACTCGTGATCGACATCCCGGCGGACGAAGTGGCGAAGACCTATCGCAGTGTTGCCGCCAACTATCGCCGCTACGCGAAGATTCCCGGCTTCCGTCCCGGCAAGGTGCCGGAGAACGTGATCCGCCGCCGCTTCGCCGCGGAGATTCGCAAGGAAGTGATCGACACGCTTCTGCCGGAGCGCTTCAATAAGGGAGTTGCGGACCTGGGTATCAGGCCGGTCGGTCAGCCGCAGATCACTGAGCTCACGGTTGAGGACGGCACCCCGCTCCATGTGAAGGCGGTCTTCGAGTTCATCCCGGCCTTCTCGATCGAGGGCTACAAGGACGTGGCGGTTGCCAAGCCATCTGTAGAAGTAACGGAAGAAGAGTTTCAGGCAGAACTAGGACAGCTTCGGGAGTCGCGCGCCACCATTGAGCCGGTGGAAGAAGATCGCACGATTGCCGATGGAGACTGGGCGGAGATCAGCTATACGGGCCAAATCGAAGGCACGCCCGAGGGCGAGCCGGCGCCGGAACCCATCAAGGGTGAGAACGCCATGGTTGAGATCGGCGGCAAAGATACGGTCGAGGCGTTCACCAACGCCCTGCGCGGCGCAAAGCCGGGACAGGAATTGAAGGCCGAGGTGATCTATCCCGCCGACTACGCAGAGAAAAAGCTGGCCGGGAAGACCGTGGCCTACGACGTGGAAGTGAAGGCGATCAAGAAGCGCACATTGCCTGAGCTGAATGACGAGTTCGCCAAGGAACTGGGCCACTACGAGAATCTCGCTGGATTGGAAGCGAGCGTCCGTGAATATCTGGCCAACCGCAAGCGGCGCAGCGTGGAGGCCGAGACCAAGGGCAGGCTGTTCGAGGCGCTGGCTGCGAAATTCAACTTCCCCATTCCCGAATCGCTCATTCAGGACCAGATCGATACTCGCCTGGAACGGGGCCTGCGAGCCCTGGCAGCGCAGGGAATGCAGGCCGAGCAGATGCGCAAGCTGGACTTCGAACGCCTCCGTGGGGCACAGCGTGATAGCGCCATCAACGAGGTGAAAACCAACATCCTTCTTGATCGCATCGCCGGCGAAGAGAACGTCACGGTGAGCGATGAGGAATTGGATCGCGAACTGCAGCTGGCAGCTCTCCAGTCACGCGAGCCTCTCGATGCCCTGAAAGTGCGATTGACCAAGGACGGGGGCATGGCTAGGCTCAAGGAACAACTGCGACGGGAGAAGACTGCCTCAACGCTTTACGAACGCCTGCCCGGGTAGGGAAGCGGCGAGAACAGACCGGATTCGGTTCATTCAAGCCAGGATACGGGCACGAACAAGCTGAAGGCTGAGAAGCTGGAGGCCAGGAGCTAGCAGTTCATGGCATTGGTTCCCATGGTGGTTGAGCAGACGAGCCGGGGCGAGCGCGCCTACGACATTTACTCGCGTCTGCTGCGCGATAACATTATCTTTCTTGGTACCCCCATCGATGACCAGATCGCGAATCTAGTGGTTGCCCAGATGCTTTTTCTACAGGGCGAGGATCCGGAAAAAGACATCTCGCTTTACCTCAATTCGCCGGGTGGGTCGATAACCGCAGGGCTGGCCATTTACGACACCATGCAGTTCATCAAGAACAGTGTGGTTACGTACTGCATCGGCCAGGCGGCCAGCATGGGGGCATTCCTATTGCTGGCGGGAACGAAGGGAAAGCGGTTTGCGCTGCCCAATTCGCGCATTCTGATTCATCAGCCGTCGATGGGCGGGCTGAGCGGGCAAGCCACCGATATCGACATTCATGCACGGGAAATTCTGCGCATTCGCGAGATCACCAACAACCTGATCGCCAAGCACACGGGCCAGCCCCTCGAGCGGATCGAGCGCGACGTCGAGCGGGATTTCATCATGAATGCAGAGCAGGCAAAGGATTACGGTATCGTGGACGAGATCATCGATCGACCCCGGACGTAGCCTGAACAGGGGAAATGAGTTAAACTCTTCCGAGGGGAGCCACCGTCATGAAAACGCGCACCGGGCCCGAAGAGGCATTGCGCTGCTCATTCTGCCATAAGTCGCAGGATGCGGTTGCCAAGCTGATCTCTTCGCCGAGCGACTATCCTCGCGCCTACATTTGTGACGAGTGCGTGGCCGTCTGCAATTCGATCCTCGATGACGACCGCGGCGACGCGGCCCCGGCAACCACGGCCGGCCATCTGCCCAAGCCGACTGAGGTCAAGAGCTTCCTCGACGATTTTGTGATCGGCCAGGACCAGACCAAGAAGAAACTGGCTGTGGCGGTCTACAACCATTACAAGCGCATCCAGATGAACCGCGCGCGATCAGGTGAAGTGGAGCTGGCAAAGTCGAATATCCTGCTGATCGGGCCCACCGGCAGCGGCAAGACGCTGCTGGCCCATACGCTGGCCAAGATGCTCGACGTGCCGTTCGCGATCGTCGACGCGACCACGCTGACCGAGGCCGGCTACGTCGGCGAGGATGTCGAAAACATCATCCTCAAGCTGCTGCAGGCTGCCGATGGCGACGTGACCCGCGCCCAGCAGGGCATCATCTACATTGACGAGATCGACAAGATCGGACGCAAAGACGAGAACCCCTCCATTACTCGTGACGTTTCGGGCGAAGGCGTGCAGCAGGCGCTGCTCAAGATCCTGGAAGGGACCGTGGCCAACGTCCCACCGCAGGGCGGCCGCAAGCATCCGCACCAGGAGTTCACAGCTGTCGACACCACCAACATTCTGTTCATCTGCGGCGGCGCCTTTGTCGGCCTGGAGCGTGTGGTGGGCCGGCGCGTGGGCAAGAAGGCGCTCGGCTTCCGCACCGTGGACGCTGAATCCGATCAGGCAACAAGCCGTTCGCATCGCGACACCGAGTTGCTGCGCAAGACCGAGCCGCAGGACCTTATCAAGTACGGCCTGATACCCGAGTTCGTCGGCCGTCTGCCGGTAGTCGGCGTTCTTGACGAGCTTGACGAGCCCGCGCTGATCGAAATCCTCACCAAACCGCGCAACGCGATTCTCAAGCAGTACCAACGGCTGTTCGAGTACGAAAACGTCCGGCTGCACTTCTCGCAGGAAGCTGCCTGCGCCATCGCCCGCGAGGCCCTGGCGCGCAAAGTGGGCGCGCGTGGCCTGCGCATGATCCTGGAAGAGCTGATGCTGGACCTGATGTACCACCTGCCGTCGAACAAGCGGGTCCGCGACATCGAGATCACGAAAGACATGGTCGATCGCCGCGACCTGTCACTGTGCCTGCTGGAGAAGGCGGGATAGGGCCGTTTAGACTTCAAGTTGCCGACGCCCTCGCCATTGCGTGAGGGCGTTGCTTTTGGTGCGCCGGGACTACTTTCCCAGCGCGGAGCTCTTGCCTGGGCCAAGGAGGGGCAGGCCGGGGAACACGTTGGGCACGATTGCGCCTTCATCGACGAGGATGGAGCCCGCCACCACCAGATAGCGCACGCCGACGCTCGGCTCCATGGGCTTCTCGAAAGTGGAGCGGTCGGTGATGGTCGCAGGATCGAAGACAACAATGTCGGCGTCAGCGCCCTCCTGCAGCCTGCCTTTCTCGCGCGCCGCGGGGGTTGAGCGCTCCAGCATCTCTGCCGGCATCAGGGTCATTTTTCGCAGGGCATCCATCAGGGTGAGGGTGCCCTTTTCGCGGACGTATTGCGCGAGCACACGCGAATAGGTCCCTGCGTTGCGAGGATGGCCTTCGAGGCCGTCACTGGCGATCATGATCAGAGGATGGGGAATGATTTTGTCCACGACTTCCTGCGTATTGCTGAAAACAATCACAAAGCGCTGGGTGGCGGAGTTGTGCAACTCATCGAATCGCTGCTGATTCAGGCGCTCGCCTGTCTCGGGGAGCATGAGATCGCCGTAGCTGATGCCCATTTTTTCCTGCCAGCCGGGATTGAAGAGAGCCGAGTTGATCGCTGTCATTCCCGCGATATAGGGATACGCCTCTGTGGTGACGTCGAGACCGCGGGCTCGCGCGCCTGCAATCATGGAGAGGCATTCGAGGGAATCGGCCGCGCAGGTACTGTTGATATGCACGATGTGCAGCGAGGCGCCCGTGATGGCGGCCGCGGCAATCACCTCGCTGACCGATTCAATGGAAGAGCCAGGGTCGGTGCGGCCGTTGCTGCGCACATGGGTGTAGACCGGCATTCTGCGCGCTGCGGCGAGCCGAAACATGTCGATCACTTCGGAGCGAGTGGCTCCGGGTGTGTACTGGATGCCCATGCCCAGGGCGAGGCCTCCGGCACCCAGTTCCTCGTTGAGGCGCTGCTTGATTTTTTCCAGTTGCTCAGGAGTCGCGGGCCGATCGGTCGCAGGGCCGCTTTGAGGCAAGATGGTCCCGGCCGGCAGTGGAGAGCCGAACGCAAGCGACCGCGCTGCCACCTGGCTGGCCGAGGTTCCGTAGTGAATGAGAGAGCGACCTTCCTTCGCCTGCAGAAACTCAGCCACGTCGGGCGCGCCGATCTCGAGTTCCAGCGCAGTGGTTACGCCATCAAGCGCCTTCACGCGCTGGCTGGCGAGATCCTGGGCGTGCTGATGCAGGTCGATGAAGCCCGGAGCCACGACGAGCCCGGCGGCATGCACAACGCGGCGAGCCGGCAAAGTCTCGGTTGTGATGCGGGCGATCTTTCCGTCACGGATGCCTACGTTTCTCACGGCATCCAGGCCGGTCTCGGGATCCATAACGCGCCCGCCCTCGATGACGAGATCAAATTGCTGCGCGGACACGACGGCGGCCGAGGAGGCGAAAAGAATGAGCAGGAAGGTCAGTTTGCGCATATGGGCAGCTCAATCGTACCAGCATGAGGGTTTGACCTGGAGGCGGCCGGCCGGGGCGAGCCATGCCGCCGCTCAGCGCGTGGTCTGAGTTACTGACGGACCGGGAAGAAAAGAGCTACAATTCTCACCGATTTCATCGCACCGCCAGATCTGGACCGCCCTGCGGCTGTCTAGGACAGAGTCATTCCGCGTAACGCGTGGGCATGTCTGGAGAGACTGTGCCGCGCAATTATTTCGATGGCTCTTATGCATTCCGGGGCCAGATGACGAGGAAGGCCACCCTATGCGCATTGCGCCTGTGATTTCCTTGCTCTCGCTTGAAGTTGCCTTGCTTGCGGTTGCCGGAGCTCGGGCTCAGACCACACAAACCGCCCGAATCATCGACAGGATCGATGAGAGCCAACTGGTCACGCTGAAGGGCAATACGCTGCCGGTCGCGATTCCTCAAAATGACCTCGGTCGGGTCAAATCCGACACGGCGATGACCGACCTGGTGCTGGTCCTGAGCAGGAGCCCGGAGCAGCAGGCGGCTTTCGACACATTTGTGGCGAGCCAATACGATGCATCGTCGCCGAATTTTCATCATTGGCTTGAGCCCACCGAAGTGGGCGATGAGTTCGGACCGTCCGCTGCCGACATCGCGATCATCTCAAACTGGCTGGCTGGTCACGGGCTGGTAGTCTCCGCGGTTTCGAAAGATCGCATGGCGGTCCGATTCAGCGGGAGCGATGCGCAGGTCGAGAGCGCATTTCACGTCGAGATTCACAATCTGAAGGTGAACGGCCAGGCGCATATTGCAAACATCAGCGACCCGCAGATTCCGGCGGCCTTGGCGCCGGTAGTCGCAGGCGTCAAGGCGCTTAACGATTTTCATCCCCGCCCGCTGCACACGCTGGGAAGCAAGGTGCGATATGACAGTTCTACCGGCATGTGGCGCCGGATTCCAGAGGCCGCGCCGGATGGGGCATCGCCGGACTGGGCAGGCCTGCAGCCGGAATTCGGCATTACCGTAACGACGCAGAGCGGAAGCTACCCGATTGAAGATGTTTCGCCGTACGATTTCGCAACCATCTACAATGTGCTGCCGTTGTGGAACGCGGGGATCGACGGAACCGGACAGACCATCGCCATCGCTGCGACGAGCGATGTGAGCCCAGCCGACGTCGCAAATTATCGTAGCCTGTTTGGACTTCCACCAGGGCCCACACTGAACACGATCATAGCCAATGGAGTCGATCCGGGACAATGCACTAATCCCGCCAACTCCGGCGCACCGTGCACGATCGCCGACCTTTACGAAAACACGCTGGACGTGGAACTGTCGGGCGCGGTGGCGAAGGGCGCGCAGATCGACCTGGTAGTGTCCGGGCCCACCTCGCCCACGACCGATCAGGTTTATTCGTCGGCAAGCTACGTCATCGAAAACAATACCGCGAAGATTCTCAGCTTGAGCTACGGGCAGTGCGAGCTGTTTCTGGGCACGAGCGGCAACGCCGCATACAACAACCTGTGGGAGACTGCAGCAGTCGAGGGAATCGGGGTCTTTGTGGCAAGCGGCGACTCCGGTTCGCCGGCCTGCGATCAGAACCTTGAGAACAGCGTTCCGTACGGAGCCCAGGACGGATTGTCGGTGAGCGGCCTGGCATCGACGCCCTACGACACCGCACTGGGCGGGACCGATTTCACGTGGTGCAAACCCACGATCAACTCATCGGGCAATCCTGTCGGATGCGCGACGGTGACGCCGTATTGGAACACCAGCAACAGCGCAACGACGGGCGCAAGCGCCGCAGGTTATGTCACCGAGGTTCCCTGGAATGACAGTTGCACCACTCCCCAAGCCACCGCCTATCTCGCATCCGTTGCATCGTTCCTCAAGATTTCGGGTGTAAGCGACGCAGAGACTGCCTGCAATTTTGTCATCAATCACTACATTTCAATCAACCAGCAATATGGCGTTGACCTGTCCGGCTTTGTCATCTCTGCGGGAGGCGGGGGCGGAGCGAGCAACTGCACGGTGAACGCGACGACCGACAGCACGGTCTCACCCGATCCCACCAGCTGCTCAAGCGGTTATGACAAGCCGACGTGGCAGGCAAACGTAGCCGGAATCGTCTCGGACGGCCGGCGGGATATCCCTGACGTTTCCTTCTTTTCAGGCAATGGGGATTGGGATAGCGCGACCCTGGTCTGTGTCTCCGAGGCCGGCTCCTGCGTGACTGCGACAACGATCACGACGGATCCGACGGCTCAGGAGGTAGGTGGGACCTCGGTACCGACGCCGGAGATGGCGGGGGTGATGGCGCTGATCAACCAGAAGGCGGGCGCTCCGCAGGGCAACCCTAACGCCGAACTCTACGCACTCGCCGGCCGCCAGAGCTATTCGAAGTGCTCGGCAGAGAGCGTGAAGACCAGCAGTTCCTGCTACTTCAACGATGTGGATACGAGCACGAATGCGATGCCCTGCCAGGAGGGCGCGCTCAACTGCGTGGTGAGTCATTCCGGGGACACGTGGGGGATTTTGTCGGGATTCAGCGCGGCGACGGGATATGACGAAGCCACGGGCCTGGGCTCATTGAATGTGGCAAATGTAGTGAACGGGTGGAGCCACGTTGGCGGCACGGCGACAGCCACGGTGACGGTGACGCCGAGCCAGAACACCATCGCCATCGACCAGAGCCTTACCGTCACGGTGACAGTGACTGGAGCGAGCGGGATGCCAACGGGCAACGTGGGCCTGGTGAGCGCCGGCTACACGGGAACCGGTGGAGCATTGTCGAGCGGATCGTACACGTTCACGATTCCGGCGTACAGTCTTGCCGCAGGAAGCGACGCGCTGACGATCAGTTACGGCGGCGACACGACGTATGCGGATGCGAGCAGCGCGGCGAGCATTACGGTTACAAAATTGACGCCGACGGTGACGGTGACGCCCACTCCCTCAACGGTAGGCGCGAACACCAGCGTGAGTGTGGCGATTACGGTGAGCGGCGCAGGGCCAACTCCAACGGGGACGATTCAGTTGTCAGGTGGTGGGTACAGCGGGAGTTGCACACTGGCGAGCGGGACCTGCACGTTGAGCGTCCCCTCAAATACGCTCGTCAACGGGACGGATGCCCTGACAGCCGCATACAGCGGCGACAACGACTATGCGACGGCAAACGGAACGGCAACGGAAACGGTGAATGCGCTTACTCCCACGGTGACCGTGACGCCGTCGCTGACAAGCACGGACACCCTGACGCCCTTCCAGGTTGCCACGACCGTAACCGGAACCGGACCGACTCCGACGGGAACCGTCTCGCTTAGCGACGTGTACACGGGTGCGCCGCTCGCAGCCGGAACCCACACATTTTCCGTCGGCCCATGCGAACTCCCCGGAGGGGTGGATACCTTGAATGTCACTTATTCCGGGGACACAACTTATCTGCCTGCGAGCGGAAGCGCAGTTTTGACGGTTACGAAGGTGACGCCACCTATCACCGCGACTCCGTCGTCAACCAGCATTTCCACCAACGATTACCTCACCATTACAGGGACAATCGCTCCACAGAGCTGCTACTTAGGGGGCTCGATCACAGTTAGGAGCGGAGGGTCTGTGATCGGAACATGGACGGTGAACGCGAATGCGGGCTACACCATCCTTATCCAACCCGGCTCTCTGAGTGCCGGCAACGATATCTTAACCTTGACCTACAGTGGCGATACGTTCTTTAACCCGGCGAGTACAACGACTGCAGTCAACGTCACGCAATGGGTGAAGATTGCCCCGATGCTTACTGTGACTCCGGATTTAGATACGATCTACACGGGCCAAGCATTGGGGGTCGGCGTCGACATAACCGGGTCCAGCTGGAGCCCGACCGGGTCGCTCTCTTTGAGCGGCGGCGGTTACAGTATTTCGACTGTTATCTCTGCCGGAGGGAACTTCACATTCACGGTTCCCCCGAATACCTTTAGCGCCGGGGGCGTAACTCTGACTGCGAACTACGGCGGCGATGTAACCTACCTGGCTGCAAGCCAATCGACCACGTTTACCGTACTTCAGTCGGTGTTTTCGCTTTCTGCGACTGCGGCGGCTCCCCGATCGATCCCCAAAGGCGGTTTGGCGAGGTCTACGATCTCAAGCTCATCGTCCTCTGGCTATAGCGGAACGATTGCGTTCGCCTGCGCCAAGACCTCCGGTCCTACGAATCAGAGCGGCGACGATCCCATATGCTCCATCGCGGGCACCGCTGTGAATTTAGGCACAACGACGACCGCAACCGTGACCACGGTAGCTGCCGCCAGCGGTGATCTCGTCCGTCCAGAATTTCCGGGCAGGAGGCGCGGATTAGCCGGCGGTGCGGCCGCACTGGCCCTGCTGATCCTGTGCGGGATTCCTGCGCGACGGAAGAGCTGGCGGCGCCTGGCCGGCATGATTGTCCTGCTCGTTGCGCTTGGCGCGGTGGCCTCGTGCGGCGGGGGCGGAGGGGGCGGTGGCGGCGGTGGCGGTGGCGGAGGCAATCCCGGAACGGCCGCTGGCAGCTACACCTTCACGGTGACCGGAACCGGCAATCCGCCGGTGACACCGGCGCCGACTGCGACATTCACGGTAACGGTCGACTAGAGCGACGATTTGTCACAGGCTACCGGTTCCGCAGCAGAAGGTGCAAAGCACCGATTCGTCGTGCACGCAACAATTTGCTTCTGTCTCAAGTCTGCGCTGCGGTAGCATGCGATCAGACTCGGAGAATCTGCTCTTCCCCGGCCCCGCGACTTCCCTGCGGATGACTCTGAGACCATCGACAGAACAAGGGGTCGCCGGTGATCGACACCGAAACTCAGCAGCATTTTCTCGAGGCCGAGCACGAAATCGAGCGGCACAGCGGCCAACTCAGGAAGGAGCTGCGCCTCGGCGACCTGATCCTCGCGCAGCTTATCTATATCGCCGGCCCGCAGTTTCTGGGCATCGCAGGCAAGCTCGGCCCCGCCCAGTTCATGTACTGGATTCCCGCCGTTTTCCTCTTCTACATCCCCACGGGGATCGTCGTGATCCATCTCAGCGGCGAGATGCCGCTGGAGGGCGGGCTCTACCAGTGGGCCAAGCTCCGTTTCGGAGACCTGACGGGCTTTCTGGTCGCGCTCAATCTGTGGGCCACCGCCGTGCTTCTGATCTCATCGCTCATCTCGATGCTGACAGACAGCCTGGCGTACGCGGCGGGCCCGTATGCCGGCTGGATCGTGAACAACCACGTCGTTAACTCAGCCATCGCCGCGCTTCTGATGTGCGCGCTGGTGTTTCTGGCCGTGCGCGGGCTTCATGTCGCCAAGTGGTTTCATGACCTAGGTGGCCTCGCGTTCCTTTTCTTGTTCATCGCGCTCCTCGCCTTTGCGCTTCCCCGCTGGGTGCACGGCACGGCGGTGACGGCGCCGGTAGCATTTGTTTTTCCGGCGGTCACTTTGCTCAACCTGAATATCGCCGGCAAAATGGGATTCGGCGCATTCTGCGGTCTTGAAGGCAGCTCTGTCTTTTCCGGAGAGGTGCGCAATCCCAAAGTGGCGCGCACGCTGCGCCAGGCGGTCCTGTTTGGCGGACCTGTCATCGCGCTCATTTATATTCTGGGAACATCGTGCGTGCTTGCGTTCACGCGTCCTGCCGACATGGACCTGGTGTCGCCGATCAACCAGGCGCTCGCCCGCGGATCGGCGGGCACCTCGCTGGCGCTGGTAGCGCCGAATGCCGCGGCGTTGCTGCTCTTCTGCGCAATTTGCGGAGCGGCGAGCATCTATTTCAATGCGGTGGTGCGCCTGCCGATGGTGGCCGGATGGGATCATCTGCTGCCGGCCTGGCTGAGCCGCCTTCATCCGCGGTTCAAGACCCCGGTGGGATCGATCATTGCCGTCGGGGCCGCCGCATTCGTCCTTACCGTTCTCGGCAACATGGGCGTGGGCACACAGGAGGGATTTCAGATTCTTCTCAATGCAGCGCTGATCTGCTGGTCGCTGGCATACGTCGTTATGTATGCCATTCCGCTGGTTGCACGGGGAGAGAAACCGGCGATAGGCGTTCGCATTGCGGCGCTTTCCGGCCTGGGCATGACGCTGCTGTTTGCCTTCCTCTCCATTTTTCCCATCATCGATGTCAAGAATCCGGGTGGGTTTACGGCGAAGCTCGTGCTGCTGATTGCGGGGATCAACGCGGCAGGCGTTTGGCACTTCCGCCGCGCGCGCCGGCGCATGAGGGCGGTTGGGGTGTGAGCCGGACCGCCCCCTTGGAACAGTCATGCTGCACCTCCCGGCCCGGGCCGCAAGCCGCCGCCGTCTGGTGAAAAGGGCTGGATATCCCCGTAATTACTGATCTACATAGAGGTTCCCATCCCACCTTTCTGTTACTGCCTCGTTTAAGGGAAAGAGCTACAATCTTCACGAGTTCCGTACCGCAACCTTCGGACCGCGCTCCGGCTGTCCTGGACTGAATCGTGTACGTGTGCACCGATCGAGTCTGCTTCGAACGCGTGTGCCGTTCGCACATATTTCGACCGCTCTTATACGACACCGGGGCCGGATGACGAGAAGAGGCCATCCTATGCGCATCGCGCCTGTGATTTCTTTGCTCGCCTTGGAATCTGCCCTGTTTATGGCCCCCATTGCGCAGGCACAGGCGGCCGCAGGCGCCGCACGGGTGCCTGCTCGGATCGTCGACAGGATCGATGAGAACCAGCTTGTCACGCTGAAGGGCAATACTCTGCCGGTGGCGATTCCGAAGAACGACATGGGACCGGTTCGTCCCGATCTGCAGCTGACCGATCTGGTGCTGGTGCTGAGCAGGAGCCCTGAGCAGCAGGCAGCTTTCGACACATTTGTGGCAAGCCAATACGATGCCTCGTCGCCGAGTTTTCATCATTGGCTGGTGCCGGCCGAAGTTGGCGAGGAGTTCGGGCCGTCCGCTGCCGACATCGCGATCATCTCAAACTGGCTGGCTGGTCATGGGCTGGTAGTCACCGCGGTTTCGAAAGATCGCATGGCGGTCCGTTTCAGCGGGACCGATGCGCAGGTCGAGAGCGCATTTCACGTCGAGATTCACAATCTGAAGGTGGAAGGTCGGGCGCACATTGCAAACATCAGCGACCCGCAGATTCCGGCGGCCTTGGCGCCGGTAGTCATGGGCGTGAAGGCGCTTAACGACTTTCATCCGCGTCCGCTGCACACGATGGGGCGCAAGGTGCAATACGACAGTGCCACGGGGATGTGGACGAGGGTGCCGGCAGGCTCACAGGCTGCGGGCTCAGCGAATGCCGCGGCGGCGGAGCCGGCAGGAGTGCTGCCGGAGTTCGGCGTCGCCGGATCGGCAGAGTCATTTCCGACGGAAGACGTCGCGCCCTACGATTTCGCAACGATCTACAATGTGCTGCCGCTGTGGAACGCGAATATCGACGGCACAGGCGAAACGATCGCGATCGCTGCCACCAGCGATGTGAATCCCAGCGATATCGCCAGCTATCGCAGCATCTTCGGTCTTCCTGCCGGGCCGGCCGTGAATACCATCGTCGCCAATGGCGTCGATCCGGGGCAGTGCACTCTTCCTGTCGAAGCGGAGGCGCCCTGCAGCATCGAGGATCTCGAAGAGAACACGCTCGATGCAGAAGTGTCGGGCGCTGTGGCGAAAGGGGCGCAGATCGACCTGGTTGTTTCCGGAGGGACGTCGCCGGCGCTGGATCGCGTGTATTCCTCCGCCAGCTATGTCGTCGACAACGATACGGCGAAGATTCTCAGCGTGAGTTACGGAGAATGCGAGCTGTTTCTGGGCACGAGCGGCAACGCGGCATGGAACAACCTTTGGGAGACGGCGGCGGTCGAGGGCATCGGAGTGTTCATCGCAACGGGCGATTCCGGCTCGCCCACCTGCGATCAGTTGCTGCAGACCTCCATTCCTTACGGAGCGCAGGACGGCTTGTCGGTGAGCGGCATGGCATCGACGCCGTATGACACCGCGGTGGGCGGGACCGATTACGCGTGGTGCAACCCGACGATCAATTCGTCGGGCAATACAGTGGGATGCTCAACGGTGACGCCGTACTGGAACACCAGCAACAATGCAACCACCGGCGTGAGTGCGGCGGGGTATGTAACCGAGGTTCCCTGGAACGACAGTTGCGCCAGCCCGCAAGGCGCGGCCTACCTGGATTCGCTTGCGACGTTTCTCGGGATACTCGGCGTGACCGATGCTGAAACGGCATGCAATTTTGTGGTGAATGATTACTTTTCAATCTACGCGGAGTACGGCGTGGACCTCGCACCGTATGTGGAGTCGATTGGCGGCAGTGGCGGAGCCAGCACTTGCACGGTGAATGCAACGACCAGCAACACGGGCTCGCCCGCCCCCAGCAGTTGCTCGGGGGGCTACGCGAAGCCTTCGTGGCAGGCAAACGTGATGGGAATTCCCTCCGACGGCAAGCGGGATATTCCCGACGTATCGTTCTTTGCCGGAAACGGAGCATGGCAAAGCGCCACGGTCATCTGCGTTTCAGAAGGCGGGGCTTGCGTGAGCACTACCAGCCCGGCCACGGCTCCCAGCGCGCAGGAGGTGGGCGGCACATCGGTGGCCGCGCCGGAGATGGCGGGCGTGATGGCGCTGATCAACCAGAAGGTGGGCGCCGCGCAGGGAAATCCCAACGCCGAGCTCTATGCGCTTGCCGGCCGGCAGACCTATTCGAGCTGCTCGGCCGAGAGCGTGAAGACAAGCTCATCCTGCTATTTCAACGACATCGATACGAGCACGAACGCGACCCCCTGCATGAAGGGCGCGCTCGACTGCACGGTGACGCACTCCAGCGATTCGTGGGGTATTCTGTCAGGTTTCAGCGCGACGACGGGCTTTGACGAAGCCACCGGCCTCGGCTCGTTGAATGTTGCCAACGTAGTGAACAACTGGAGCACGGCAGGCGGCACTGCCGCGGCCACGGTGACGATCACGCCGAGCCAGAATGCCATCACCATCAACCAGGGCCTTACGGTGACGGTGACGGTGACGGGCGCGAGCGGCACGCCAACCGGGACCGTGGGGCTGGCCACCAGCGGCTACACGGCGACTGCGGCTGCGCTGTCGAGCGGATCGTACACGTTCACGATTCCCGCCTACAGCCTTGCTGCCGGCGCCGACACGCTGACCATCGGCTATGGCGGCGACACGAACTACGCGCAGACCACAGGAACGGCGAGCATCACGGTGAGCAAGCTGACGCCGGCTGTCGCCGTTACTCCTTCACCCGCGACGGTGGGCGCGAACGCCAAGGTCAATGTGGAATTTTCGGTGACCGGCGCCGGTCACACGCCGACGGGCTCGGTTCAGCTGTCGGGCGGGGGCGCCTCGGGAACATGCACTCTCACCAACGGCGCGTGCGGGCTAGCCTTGTCGTCGAATACACTCGCGAACGGAACCGATACTCTGACGGCGAACTACAGCGGAGATCCTGACTACGCCGCGGCGGTGGGAAGCGCCAGCCTCACGGTCTTTGTGCTGACGCCAACGATGACGGTGGTGCCCTCGCCGGTCACCCTGGACACCGCGACTACCCTTCAGGTGCAGGTGACGCTGGCGGGTACCGGACCCACGCCGACGGGAAACGTTTCGCTGACCGGTCTCTATGGATACTGGACGCACAATGGGACGCTCAGCAACGGTTCTTACACTTTCTCGGTGAACCCGGGGCAGCTCGCTCCGGGCAGCGATACGTTGACGGTGACATATGGCGGAGACAAGACGTACACTGCCTCGTCGACGACGACTACGGTCACGGTGAGCAAAGCAACGCCAGCCATGACCGCGACGCCCTCACCAGCCACCATCTACACCAACCAATCGGTGACCATCAGCGGGACCATCGGCCCCCCCACCGGCGTGCCGACCGGCAGCATCACGGTGAGCAGCGGCGGCACTACCGTGGCTACCGCTCAGGTGACCAGCCAAACGTACAAGATCATGATCCCGGCCAATTCTCTGAGCGCGGGCGCCGACATCCTGACGGTGGCTTACGGCGGCAATACGTTCTACAACGCCGCAAGCACCACGACCACGGTGAACGTTGCGCAATGGACGAAGATCGCGCCCAGTATCACCGTGACGCCGACACCGACCACCATCGACTCGGGCCAGGGATTGCAAGTGAACGTATCGGTGACCGGCACCGACGGAGCTCCAACCGGTACCCTGACCCTGATGAACGGAGGCACGACGCTGGCCTCGGGCAGTCTCGGCGGAAATTTGACGGCCTATCAGTTTTCGCTCGCCGGCAACGTGCTCCCTGCCGGCAGCGTCACCCTGACCCTCAACTATTCAGGCGACTCGACCTACCTGGCGGGCAGCGGTACGGCCACGGTCACGGTAACCCAGTCGCTGTTTGCGCTTTCGGCGACCAGCCCTGCGGCGATCGCGCCGGGCAGCCCGGCAACTTCGACAATTAGCGTTTCCACTTCGACCGGCTATACGGGGACCGTGACGCTGGCGTGCAGTCTCACCTCGGGCCCGTCGAATCAGCCGGGCGACGCCCCGGCATGCAGCGTTCCAGGGACGCCGATCTTCGCGGGCAATACGATGAACGCCACCGTCACTACGGCAGCGGCAGCAACAACCAGCGCGCTGGTTCGGCCGGAATCACCGCGGAGAAATCGCGGTCTGGCGGGTGGCGCAGTTGCTCTGGCCATGCTGATCCTCTTCGGCATTCCTGCGCGGCGGCGCAGCTGGCGGGCGATGCTCGGCATGGTTGCCCTGCTGGCAGCGCTGGGCATGCTCGCCGCCTGCAACAACAAGGCAGGCGGTGGCGGGGGTGGCACAAGCAATCCTGGAACAGCCGCCGGAGCTTACACTTTCACGGTGACCGCAACCGGCAACCCGGCGGTGGCCCCGGCGCCGACTGCGACATTCACGGTAACGGTGAACTAGAGCTGGTTGCATAGATGATTCGAGGCAGGTCGAAAACACCCCAGGCAGGCTGAAGCCCCCGCCATCGATGAGGACTTTGACGCACGGCTGAAGTCGTGACCCTTCAAGCTCTATTTATGCAGCCAGTTCCAGGGCGGCTTATCCTCGCGCACCATTGGCACTGCGCGATAAGGACACAAAGGGCGGCACTGTAATTCGGCGTACCGCCTCAGGCAGGCGCCGGAGCACGCTGGGACAAGTCCCGCTGTGCCGGTTGTTTGAGGACAAGCGATTTTCTGGCTGTGACCCGCCCAAAGTCGGATCACATCCTCCATCCAATCAGCTACGATGAGAATATGAACCCCGAAAGCCGAGGGAATTGTTTGCCTGCCATTTTCTTTCTTGCAGGGCTCCTGGTTTCAACGCAATTCTTCACATCCATCCGGCTCGATGCACAGGCGCCCGCAGCCTCTGCAACGTGGCAAGGAACTCTGCGCAATGCCGCCGGCTCGCCGATCGCCAGTGCCACCATCGAGCTGTCGGACAAAGGAACGACTGCACGAGCGTTGACCGGCCCCGATGGCCGGTTCAAGGTTGAGTCGCCTAAGCCTGGCTCGTTCCGCCTGTCGGTCACGATAGAAGGCCGGGTTCTGGAGTACGCGCAGCCGATTCAGGTGGCGGCGGGGTCTCCAGCTGCCATGCTGACGCTCTTGACGAACGACCAACTCACCTTAGCCGCCGCGGAGCAGAAGGTCGCCACGGGAGGGGAGCGGCTTTCCAGCGCCTCGGTGAGCGAATTGCCGCTGAACAAGCGCGACTTCAGCCAGTTGCTTCTGCTTGCGGCGGGCACCATGACCGATGCCAACGGCGCCACCAACTTCACGCAGCAATTTGCGATCAACGGGCAGCGCGGAGTGGAAGCCACCTTCGCGATGGACGGGGCTGATATCAGCGACCCGGAGATGGGGGGATCGACGTTCAGCAACTTCAACGTGGACGCCGTCGAGGAGATCCAGTCCAGCTCGGGGTGGATGCCGGCGGAGGTTGGCCACGGCGCTTCGGGCTTCACCAACATCATCACCCGCTCCGGAGCCAGCGGCTTTCATGGGTCGCTCTTCGAGTTCCTGCGCAACTCCGCGCTCGACGCCCGCAACTTCTTCGACCACGCCACGCCGGTTTATCCCGGGCGTATTCCTCCATTCCGGCGCAACGAGTTTGGCTTCACTAATGGCGGGGCCGTGATCGTGCCGCATGTTTACGACGGACGCCGTCGCACGTTCTATTTTGTGCAGTACCAGGGATTCCGTCAGGCGCTGGGAACGACACAGGTGATGCCGCTGCCGACGCCGGACCAACGCGCGGGCTCTGACACCACAGCGTTTCCCGGCGATACTCTCCAGGTTCCAGTCGATCCGGGAATCGCGGGGGTTCTGGCGCGTTATCCCCTGCCCAACGACCCGAGCGGCCCCTTCGGCGCCTCCACCTATGCAACGCCGTCCACGGTCACCACCAACGCCAACCAGTTCTCCGCGCGCATCGATCACACCTTCAGCCCCAAAGACCAGTTCTTTGCGCGCTTCAATTTCAATAACCTGACCGGGCCCACGACCAATCCCGATCAGACGGCCGTCGATCCCTCATTCGGCGTGATGTACGTCGACCAGCAGCGCAATGTTGAGGGGACTTACACGCGGACCGTTTCCCCGCGTCTGACTTTGCTGTCATCCCTCAGCATCATCCGTTCCACGCCGGGATTCCCTACGACGAACCGAACCGACCCCGCCGTCAAATTCAACGACGGACTGTTTGAGGCCTTCAACTCAGCAGCCGGCTCGGTGATGCAGGCCTATGGAAATCTCTTCCAGGGGCGCGAGTTTGTCAGCTACGCGACCGGCAACCATGCCTTCAAGGCGGGAGCTGACGTGCGGCTGAATCGGGATACGACCTACTTCGGCATCAGCCCCAACGGCGAATACGACTTTGGCGGAGGAACGGCCTATGTCCCCACGCCGCAGAGTTGCATCGGAGTGCCGGACTGTGTCGCGATCCCGTCGGCAAGCGGTACGCACGATCTGCACCCCGGCGATCCATTTCCCGACACGCTGTCGTCTTTCCTTTTCGGCAGCCCGTTCACGTACACCATTGCCATTGCTCCTCCGTATGTTTCCGGGGGGGCGCACATCGGGCCTGCGGCGATCAATCGCAACAATGTCGGCTTCTTCGTCGAAGACACATTCAAGATCAGCAGCCGGCTCACTCTCGATTACGGCGTGCGCTGGGATCTCTACACTCCAATCACTGAGCGAGCCCGCCGCACTGCAGCCATCGTTACAACCGGCGACTCGCAGCAATACCTGATCAATCCCCAGCCCGGATATAAGACGAACTGGAACGCCTGGCAGCCGCGGGTTCAGGCCTCATGGCAAGCGCCTGGCAACCTGCTGGTGCGGGCGGGCGGCAGCGTGATGGCCGTTCCGCCGAATATCTGGCAAGACAACATGCTCACCGGCTCCAATCCTTTCGCCGTGAATCCGCGCCTGATTGCGACGGCGGCGGCGCCCGTTGCTTATGGATTCAAGATCACATCGTCTGAACTGCCGCCGGTTTACTCAACTTCGGGAAAGAACATCTTTCCCACCCTTTCGACCAAGGAGGTTCCGGCGAATACGCTCATGGACGTCGATCGCTATGAGCAGGACCTGGCCGCGCTCACGCCCGGTGGCCTGGTCAGCGATTTGAATCTCGCCGGCATCGATCCCAGGTTCGACAACTCGACGCTGTTCACCTGGACGTTGGGCCTGGAACGCAAGTTCGGCGACCTGACCGGCGACGCGACCTATGTCGGCACGGTCAGCGAAAAGCTTCCTGCCATCATCTTTCCGAATGCCTACCCGGGCGCGGGACCAGGCTTCGCGCCTTACACGACCTTCGACAGCGCGGGCGATGTGAACGGCGGCTTCGGCGTGGAAAACCTGATGGCGGCGGTGTGCCACTCGAGCTACCATGCACTGCAGCTTTCGCTGGCGGGAACCGTGGGACACGGCGGGCCCGGGATTCAGGCCGGCTATACATGGGGCCGGTCGATCGACAACGACAGCGCAGTGCTTGGCGGAACGGGATCGACGGGTGCAGTCACCATTCCCGCGCCGCAGGTTCCGTTCAACTACAGTGGTGAGAAGGGCCCTTCAGCGTTCAACGTGAGCCATGTCTTCACCCTGAGCGCAGCGCAGGATCTGCATCTCGATCGCGCGGGCTTTCTGAGTTCAGCCCCGCGCAAGCTCACCGCCGGATGGGAGCTGCTGAATATCGACACCGTCTCTTCCGGGTCGCCTTTTACGATCTATTCAGGCATTCAGCAGACGGGATACGGGTCCAGCGGGGTCGACCGTCCCGATCAGATCGCCAAGCCTCGTCTTTCCACCGCGCGCGCCAATCGCGAAGACTACTTCGGCGAGGGAACCAGTAACGGCGCCGACTACTTCTCTATCCCGATTCATATCGCAGGCGGCACAGGACCGAACCAGGGACGCTTCGGCACCGTGGGGCGAAATACCTTTGTGGGGCCAGCCTTTTACGATTCCGACTTCGCCATGATCAAGGACACGCCGTTCGGCTCGCGCAGGAGCGGCGCCGAGCTGGTCGATCTTCAGTTCCGCGCAGAGTTCTTCAACCTCTTCAATGTTGTGGACATGGGTTTGCCGGCAAATATTATTTCCGGCTCCGGGTTTGGCGAGATCAGCAAGACCGCCGGCACCTCTCGGCAGATTCAGTTCTCGCTGAAGGTGATCTACTAGCGAACCTCAACTTAGCGAGTGCGATTCGGCCGCGGCTCCATGGTAAGCGGATGGAAATGCTCTCGGGCGTGTCTGAAGCTATGCCGCTCGAGCAAATGGGCGGCAGACTCGGGGTTCTTCATCCATTGCAGGCTCAGTCGCATCGCCGTCCCCAGGTCCAGCTCTTTCGCCGAGACTAACGCCCAATGCAGTGCGAGGTAGCTTTGGATACTCTCCGGGACAGGGCGATGCAATGCAGATGCAATTTCCTGCTTGAGGTGGAGATTCGATCGATAACGTTCCCAGTGCGCGATGGACCGCTGGCTTCCACCAATCCAGTTCTGGCGATAGGCGACGACGTCGGGAACGAAAACCGCGTCGCCGAGGCCTGCCAGCTTGATCCAGAACTCCGCTTCATCCCCGTGCTGATGAGCGAAGGGTCTTCTCTCGTTCCAACCGCCGGCGGCAAGCGCAGCCTTACGGCTGTGACCGACCTGGACGGGAGTGCCAAGGGGAGCCTCGTCGAGCATCATGAGAGCGAGAAGATCGCGCGATCGGACTGCGGAGGGAGTTGTTACCGGCGACCGTGCCGGCCCGGACTCTCTCCCATTCTGATCGACCTGCATGGCCACGCCGGAAATCGACGTCGCAGCGAACCCGCATTCACTTGCGCTCTGCAATGCGCGAGAGAAGATCTCGATGCAATCGGGCGCCAGCCAGTCATCGTCGTCAAGCGGCTTGATCCACTCACCGCCGGCCGCTCTAATGCCGGCGTTAGCGGCGGCCGAGTGCCCGCGCGCAATCGGATTGCGGAGGTAGCGAACCTCGGGGAACTCGCTTACTACGGCGGGAGTTTCATCGGTGGAGGCATCGTCGACCACGATGCATTCGCATTGGATGGTTTGCTTCGTGCAACTGGCAATAGCGCGGCGAAGCATTTGGGCACGATTGCGCGTGGTGATGACAAGGCTCCAAGAAATCGGCACCGAGGCTCTCCCATGTGCTGAACTGGGAACCAGTCGCGGGCGCGGAGCTACACAGCCCCGGATCGTGGCCGAGGTTTGCTCGATCGCCCCCTGGCGCGCGTTTCATCGCTTTGAATCAGTGCGAGGGTCACTGCCGATTTCTGGATAACACGCCCGATGAAAGAACGCGGAAATGGGAAATGAGAGCAAACGGGGCCGGACCCGGTGTGTTGTCTGGTTTGCACCGCAACTGGACCGTCCTCGCGAGAGGCGCATTGATGGCCCGTTACCTGTCGTGGGATAGAGCCATTCTAAACCGACAGGTCTACTCGCCGGGCGGCCGGCGATTGGTGAACCTGCACTGCCAACACTCTCAGGTAACGTGCTCGGCGCATTCATGACATTACTTTTAGCACGCATACAAAAGTTGCAACCCCCCTTTCGCTTCGTCACCGGCCGATTAGGCTGTACAATCCCAACAAAGGACACGCATCGGCTTCGCGCACAAGCGCGGGTGCGTCCCCGACCACAGGTGAATCGATGACCGCAACCCGCGAGAAAACCGAGCCGCGCAAGCTGCCCATGATGCCCATTCGCGACATGGTCATCTTTCCCTACATGATGACGCCGTTTGTGGTGGGCCGCGAGTCGAGCGTACGCGCTCTCGAAGAGGCTCTGACCGGCGACCGCAAGATTTTTCTCGCCACGCAGCATGACGCCTCGATTGATGAGCCCAAGGCTAAAGATATTTACCAGGTCGGTTCGATCTGCAACATCGTGCAAAGCGTGAAGATGCCCGACGGCAATGTCAAGGTGCTGGTGGAGGGCGTGGAGCGCGCCAAGTCAATCGAAGTGACGGACCGCGACGGCTTTTTCGTGGCCACGGTGCGCACCGGCAAACACGAGTTTGAGATGACGCCGAACCTTGAGCAGATGATGCAGCGAGTGACCACCCTATTTGAGAACTACGTCAAGCTGCAGCAGTCGCTCAACTACGAAACCATCATCGCCAGCGTGCGCATGGACGAGCCGGCCAAGCTCTCCGACACCATCGCCGCCAACTTGCAGGTGGGCATCGAGGAGAAACAGGAGCTGCTGGCCATCTTCGATCCGGCGGCTCGCCTGGCCCGGCTTGCCGATGTGCTCGACGTGGAGATCGAGAAGCTCGATCTCGACCGCAATATCCAGTCGCGGGTGAAGCGGCAGATGGAGCGGGCGCAGAAAGAGTACTACCTGAACGAGAAGATCAAGGCCATCCAGAAGGAGCTGGGCCGCGGCGAAAAGAGCGAATTCGACGAACTGCGCAAGAAGATTGAAGCCGCCGGCATGCCCAAGGACGTTCTGGAAAAGGCGACGCAGGAGCTGAAGAAGCTGGAAGCCATGCCACCCATGTCGGCCGAGTCGACGGTGAGCCGCAATTACATCGACTGGCTGCTGGCGGTGCCATGGAAGAAGCGCTCCAAAGAGACCCGCTCCATTGAGTATGCCGAGAAGGTGCTGAACTCCGACCACTACGGCCTGGAAAAGATCAAGGAGCGCATTCTCGAATTCCTGGCGGTGCGCCAGTTAGTCAAGAACCCGAAGGGTTCGATCCTGTGCTTCGTTGGGCCTCCGGGAGTGGGCAAGACATCGCTGGGCATGTCGATTGCGAAATCGACAGGCCGCAAATTTGTCCGTCTTTCCTTAGGCGGCGTACGCGACGAGGCCGAGATTCGCGGTCACCGCCGCACCTATATTGGCGCCATGCCCGGGCAGATCATTCAGCACATGAAGCGCGCGGGAACCAAGAACCCCGTCTTCCTGCTCGACGAGGTGGACAAGATCTCATCGGACTTCCGCGGCGACCCGGCCTCGGCGCTGCTTGAGGTGCTGGATCCGGAGCAGAACACGACATTCCAGGATCACTACCTCGACGTTGATTACGATCTTTC
>Ga0335071_10000493_pt1:0-42500 | contig 43726 bp, 34 predicted proteins | sample Lox_Sample_15_FD_206724 | JGI IMG/M metagenome (GOLD analysis project Ga0335071, IMG submission 206724) | Soil microbial communities from Loxahatchee National Wildlife Refuge, Florida, United States - Lox_Sample_1.5 | ecosystem: Environmental > Terrestrial > Soil > Wetlands | place... | reverse complement strand
CACTGCTGCCTCCCGTAGGAGTCTGGACCGTGTCTCAGTTCCAGTGTGGCTGATCGTCCTCTCAGACCAGCTACCCGTCGTTGCCTTGGTGGGCCGTTACCCCGCCAACTAGCTGATGGGCCGCGGGCTCATCCTGGAGCGATAGCTTGTGTACAGAGGCCACCTTTTCCCTCAGGAGCCGAGGCTCCCGTGGTCTAATCCGGCATTAGCGCGCCTTTCGGCGAGTTATTCCGGACTCCAGGGCAGATTACCCACGTGTTACGCACCCGTGCGCCGCTTTACTCACCCTTGCGGGCTTTCTCGCTCGACTTGCATGTGTTAGGCACGCCGCCAGCGTTCGTTCTGAGCCAGGATCAAACTCTCCAATTAAGAGATTCGATCCAAAGCCTGTCGCCTCTCTCTCCGAGGCGAGCTGGCTCGGTGATGATTCCAAAATGCTGCAAACTCAAAGGGAATGCGGGACCGCATTCTCTCGTCGGCTTGCTATCCAGTTTTCAAAGACCGAGCACCATCCCTCGACCGAGAACCGCGCTCGAGCCGAGCCTTGACCGACGCGGAGTCGCGAGGACAACCCGTTGCGTCAAGGAGGGCGGCGTATTTACCAGAACCGCCCAGGCACGTCAAGGATGGCCCCGAGCCGTCGCTCGAAGCGTCCCTGGCGTAAGGGGAACCTTGCTTATCCCACTTCCCCTCTCCCGTCAACCCCTCCGTCGGCTTGCGTCGACCTTCGGCGCTGGCGAGGGGCAGCCTTCTATCCCCTCGCCGGGGGTCCCGTCAAGTGGCGGCCTCGACCTCCTCGCCGACTCGCCACCACCCGCACAGGGGAGTAGCTACTACCCGTCTCCCCGAACCCGTCAAGATCCGAGCGAAAACGATACCGCGGCGCGTTTCTTTTGGGTGGGGGCAGCGCACCCGCCCTCACCCCTCCCAGCCCGCCAGCGCGGCGACGCTCTTTCGGCAAGCCGCCGCAGTGCGGGACGCACCGGGGTCTGGCGCTCCGCCCCGACGGGCCCGCTCATGGGTCACGATGGCGTCCAGGCACACGAGGGCCCTCTCCACGTCGTCGTTCACGACGACGTAGTCGTAGCTCGCAAGGCCGCGCGCCACCTCGGCCCTGGCCGCCCCGAGCCGCTTTGTGATGACGTCCTCGGCATCCGTGGATCGCCCCCGAAGCCTTCGCTCCAGCTCGGCCGGGCTCGGGGGCAGCACCAAGACGGTGGCCGTCGCCTCGGGCCAGCCCCCCTTGATGTGCTCCCCTCCCTGGACGTCGATGTCGAAGAGGGCGACCCGCCCGGTGGAGAGCGCCTCCTCCACCGTGCCGCGGAGGGTGCCATAGCGCTCGCCGTAAACCTCGGCCCACTCCGCGAATGCCCCCTCCCTGACCAGCTCCTCGAAGCGGTCCGGGGTGAGGAAGTGGTAGTCCGCTCCGTCCGTCTCCGCGCCTCGCCGGGCCCGGGTGGTGGCGGAGACGGAGAAGACCGCGTCGGGGTGAGTCTCGCGAAAGCGGTGAGCCAGGGTCGTCTTGCCCGCGCCGGAGGGCGCCGACAGGACGAGGAGGAGCCCCGGGAGCGACCCGCCCGCCCGGTCACTCGACATTCTGGACCTGCTCCCTCATCCGCTCGATCTCGGCCTTGAGCGCCACCACCACCCCGGCGATGTCGGCGTTCTGCGACTTCGAGCCGATGGTGTTGGCTTCGCGGTGCATCTCCTGGACGAGGAAATCGAGCTTCCTCCCGGCGGGCTCGCTCACCTCGAGGAGGGCCCGCACCTGCCCGAGGTGGCTGCGCAGGCGCGTGATCTCCTCCGCCACGTCGGTCCGGTCCGCGAAGACGGCCACTTCCTGGGCCAGCCGGCCGGGATCGAGGGGGAGGCCGCGGGAGAGCTCGGCGATCCGCTCGGCCAGACGCCCCCGGTACAGCTCCACCGCCTGGGGCGCGAGGGCCGCGACCCGGGCCACAAGGCGCTCCAACTCGTCCAGCCGAGCGACCAGGTCGCGAGCCAGCGCCTCGCCCTCGCGCGCGCGCATGGCCACAAGCTGCGAGAGGGCGGCCGCCACCCCCCGGCGCAGCGCCTCCCCCACGATCTCGAGGTCGACGGCCCGCTCGTCGAGCCGGACCACCCCCTCCGCCGCGATCACGTCGGCGAGGGTGACGCTCCCCGGCAGCCCCAGGCGTGCCTGGACCTCCGCGAACGCGCGCGCGTACGACTCGGCGAGGCCGACATCCACCCGGGGCGTGACCAGGCTCCCGGAGGGGGTCCGCCGCACCGCCACGTCCACCCCACCCCGCGAAAGCCGCTCCTTCACCGACCGCACCACCTCGTGCTCCAGAGCGGCCAGCTCGCGTGGGATCCGGACCTTCACCTCGCAGTACTTGTGGTTGACGGAGCGGACCTCGACGTCCACCTCCTCGCCGCTCATCGACCCGCGGCCGGAGCCGAAGCCCGTCATGCTGCGGATCATCGTGTCACCCAAAGAGCACTCACGACCGCCTCGCGAGCGACCGTATCTTCCGGGCCCAGGAGCGTCAAGGTGAGGCGGACGGGGCCCGGGGGCCTGCTGCCGCCGCCCCGGGGATCTCTCCGAAGGGCCCGTCCCCCGGGCCTGTGCTGTCTGGCCGCCCAAGGTTGGACACGGTCAGTCATTCCAGGGGGCGGGCCTCCTCGAGGAGCATGACGGGGATGTCCTCCTCCACCCGGAACACCAACCGGCAGGAAAGGCACCGGATCTCCGCCGCCTCGTCGCGGAACTCGAGCGGTCCCTTGCAGCGGGGGCACGCCAGGATCTCCTTCAGCTCGGCGGGGACTGGCATGGCGCGTTCCTCCGGGGCGAGCCTAGCCGGCCGGGGGGACCCGGGGGAAGGGTACGTCGGGGGGCCGCACACGCTCATCCTTTGTGCGCCGCCCCGAGCCGGTCCAAGAGCTCGGTGGTGGAGTGCCTCTTCGCGTCCCCCGCCACCGCCACCCGTCCCCCGTAGGCGTGGACCTCGGCCGCCTCCGGGATGCTCTGGGGCGTGTAGTCCGTCCCCTTCACCTGCACCTCCGGTTTGAGCGCGCGGATCACCGGGACGACGTCGCGCGAGTCGAAGAGCACCACGTGATCCACGCAGGCCAGCCCCGCCACGATCTCCGCCCGCTCCGCCTCGGGGACGAAAGGACGCCCGGGCCCCTTGTTCTCCCGGGTGGAGCGATCGGTGTTCACCGCCACCACGAGCAGGTCGGCCTCTTCCTTCGCCCCCTGAAGGTAACGCAGGTGGCCCACGTGGAAGAGGTCGAACACGCCGTTCGCGAGGGCGATGGTCTTCCCGGCGGCGGTGGCGCCCGCGCGGAGGGCGGGGAGGTCGGCGAGGGAGAGCAGCCGTGGCAGAGGCTCGGTCACGATCGGCACAGCTCCGCCGCGAGCTCGTCCTTTGTCACCACCGCGGTCCCCGGCTTCTGCACCACGAGCGCCCCCGCCACGTTGGCGAGCCGGGCGGCATCGACCGGGTCGCCGCCTCCGGCCAGCCCGGCGCTGAAGGCGGCGGCGACCGTGTCCCCTGCCCCGGTCACGTCGACGGCGTCGAGCGACCCGTGTGCGGGCAGATGGACCGGGGGCATTCGGCTGCGGAACAGGGACATCCCGTTCCGCCCCCGGGTCACGAGCAGCATCTCGCAGCCGAGCCGGCGGAGGAGCGATCGCGCCGCCCGCTCCAGGCCGCCCGGGCCGGCCACGGGAAGGCCGCTGGCGGTCTCCAGCTCCACCTCGTTGGGCTTCACCATGGTGAGCCCGCCGAAGGTGCGCAGGGCGTATCGCGAGTCCGCGCAGACGGGCAGTCCGGCCCGGCGGAGCCGGCGGAGCGCCTCCTTCACCGAGGGGCCGACCGTCCCCGAGCCGTAATCGCTCGCCAGGACGGCCTGGGCCCCGCCCCCCGAGCGGAGGACCTCTTTGACGAGGGAGCGTTCCACCCCGGCCGGCAGGTCGGGCCCCGGGGCGCGGTCGATGCGGAGCATCTGCTGCCGCCGGGTCGAGCGCCCGCCCGCCAGCACCCGCGTCTTCGTCTCGGTGGGACGCCCGGGCACCCGCAAGAGCCCCGAGACCTGCACTCCGCTCTTCTCCAACAGGTCCGCGAGAGCGGTCCCGAGCGCGTCGTCCCCGATCACCCCCACCGCCTGCACCTTCACTCCCAGCGAGGCCAGGTTCAGGGCGGCGTTGCCGGCGCAGCCCGCCTTGAGCTCGGCCGACTCGTAGCGGACGATGAGGACCGGGGCCTCCCGGCTCACCCGCTCCGTCTCGCCGTACAGGTACTCGTCGGCCACGAAGTCGCCCACCACTACGACGCCGGCTCCGGAGAAGGACTCGAGGAGCCGCACCAGGGCGGAGAGCGGAGGCTCGGAATCCCGGGGGCGGCGCACGCGACCTTCCTACCGCGCGCCCTCGTGGCCCGTCAACGCGGAGGCGGGCGCGGGCGCCTCCTTCCTGCGTTTCCACCGACGGTGTAGCCAGTACCACTGCTCGGGATAGCGGCGCACCCAGGCTTCGAGCCGGTCGTTCAGGTCCTGCATGAAGGCGAGGGTGTCCTTCTCGCGATCCCCGGTCTCGGGGGGGAAGAGCGGTCCCTCGATGACCACGAGGTGGCGCCCCCCGCCGACCGGCAAGGAGACGGTGAAGAGGACCGGGGCGCCGGTGCGCCGGGAGAGCACCGCGGGGGTGGCCGCCGTGGCGGCGGGAACGCCGAAGAAGGTCGGGTAGATGGCGTTGCGATTCGGCTCGCTCTGGTCGATGACGTACCCGAGGACCCGCCCGGCCCGGAGCGCCTTCATCGCGGCGGAGAGGGTGTTGCCCGGGTGCACGTAGATCTCCTCCACCCCCGCCCGCGCCCGGGTGCCCTTCCACAGCCCCACCCCCATCTTGCGGCTGATGGTGGTCATGGGGACGCCTCGCAGGTTGTGGGCGGCGGCCAAGAGATCGAAGTGGCCGAAGTGGCCGGTGCAGGCGATGACCCCCTTCCCGAGGGCCCTCGCCCGCTCGAAGTTCTCCCACCCCTGGTACTCGAAGATCCTGGTCAGCTCCCCGGCCTCGAGGTACGGCACCCGCAAGAACTCGGGAACCATCTCTCCCAGGTGCCGGTAGGTGGCAAGGGCGATGGCTCGCCTCTCCGCCTCGGTCTTGTCGGGGAAGGCGAGGCGGAGGTTCGCGAGGACCACCCGGCGCCGGACCCCGAACACGTAGCCCAGGACCGCCAGGCCGCCGAACAAGGCGGCCAGCGCCCGGCGCGGCAAGCGAACCCAAATCCACCCGAGCGCCCGGCCGATCATCCGGGACCACTCTACAACGGGCGGTGGCGGGCCAGGGCCAGGTCGAGCGCCTCTCCCAGCGCCTCCTCGCCCCGGACCACCTCGGCCTCGATCCTGAGGGCCCTGAGGTGGGGGTGGCCCGCCACCTCGGGACCGAGCCGTACCGCGTCCTTCTCCGTGGTGACGACCCATTCCCGGGCGGCGTCTCCCTTCGGCGAACCGAGCCAGTCGCGGAGCTCCGCCTCCCGGAACCGGTGATGGTCGGGAAAGACCCGCTCCCCGGTCACCACCGCACCGAGCGCCTCGACGGTCCGGCGGAACCCGCCGGGCCGCGCGATCCCCGAGAGGAGGCGGACATTCCGCCCCTTCAGGGAGTCTAGGCCGAAGGAGGTGGCGAGGCGCCCGTCCAGCACGTCGAGCGGCCGGTGGCGGGCCTCGACGGGATCGCGGCCGGTCGCCTCTCGCGCCAGGGCGCGCAGTTTCTCGATCCCGTTGGCGGTGGCCCCCTCCACCCGCGAGAGCCAGACGAGCCCCGCCCGGCGGAGCGCGGCGCGGGGCTCGCGGTTTGGACCGCGCGGCAGGAGGTGGCCGTTTCCGAAGGGGTTCCCGGCGTCCAGCACCACCACGTCCAGGTCGCGGGAGAGGGCGCGGTGCTGGAACCCGTCGTCGAGAAGGAGCGCGTCGGCCGCGAACCCAGCACGCGCCAGCCTCGCGAGCTCCGTCCGCCGAAGACCGCACAGGACCGCGACGCCGGGGAGGCGCCTCGCGAGCAGCACGGCCTCGTCCCCGCCCTCGTCGGCGGAGAGCAACAGGCTCTGCCCGTCGGACACCACCCGGGCGTCGGAGCGCACCGCGCCGTAGCCGCGCGAGAGCACCGCCACGCGGCGGCCGCGCGCCAACAGGCGGGCCGCGACGGTCATGGCGGCCGGCGTCTTCCCGGCCCCGCCCACCGCCAGGTTGCCGATCGAGACGACCGGGACGTCCACCTCTGCGGCGCGCAGAACCCTTCCATCGTACAGAAGGCCCCTTGCCCAGGCCGCCGCCCGGAATGCCCATTCCGCCCCGAGGAGCGGGAGGAGCAGGGCCCCCCGGCCGGGGAAGGGCCGCTCCTTCCACCAGAGGGCATCGAGGAGGCTCATCGGCGGAGCATGTCCCGGGCCACGGCCAAGACCGCCTCCGGCGCCAGGTCTCCCAGGCAGCGGTGGTGGCCTTCGGGGCAATAGTCGCCGCCGTGGTTAGAGCACGGGGCGCAGGGAAGGCCCAAGGAGAGAGCGCGGCCGGGGGAAGGCGGGCCCCAGCGGGTTACCGAGGTGGGTCCGAACAGGGCCAGGACCGGGGTGCCGACCGCGGTGGCGAGGTGGACGGGCCCCGAGTCGCAGGCGACGAGGAGCTGGACCCGGGCGATGGCGGCGGCGAGCGCGTCGAGCGGCAGGAACGAGAGGTCCGCGGCCACCGGGGCCCGAACCACCGCGCGGAAGGCGGCGAAGGCGTCCCGATCGCCGGGCCCGCCGCACAGGACGATGCGGATCCCCAGCCCCGCGAGCTGGTTGGCCACCGCGGCGAACCGCTCTGCCGGCCACCTCTTCGTCGCCCAGCGCGCCCCCGGGGCGAGGGCCACCGCCGGCGGCTCCACCCCGCGCAGGGCGTCGGCGGCGAGGGCGACCGCCCCGGCCGAGAGGCTCACCTTGACCGGCCCCGCCCCTCTCACGCCCAAAGGCGCGAGCGCCTCGGCGTATAGCTGGGTGGCGTGGGCCCGGACCAGCGGCGGGTCGCTCCCGAAGAGCGCCAGGAGAGCGCGCATGGCGGTGCGACGCCGAAAGACGGTCCTCAGCGGGGCGGCGGCGCGGGCCACCACCGCGCTCCTCATCTTGTTCTGGAGGTCGACCACGGCGTCGAAGCGGCCCCGCAGCCGCCCGGCCAGGGCCAACGCCGAATCCACACCTTCCCGGGCGATCCGATGCACCCGGGCCAGTTCGGGCAGGCCCTCGAGGAGCGGGGCGTAGAGCGCGTCGGTGACCCACTCGATGCGCGCCTGGGGGTATCTCTCCCGGAGGGGCTCGAGAACGCTCGTCGCGAGCACGACGTCCCCGAGCGCGCTGTAGCGGATGACGAGGATGCTCGACGGCTCGCTCACGCCGCGGCCTTTCCCCTGGGAAGGATGGAGATGAGGTGGTCGACGTTCCGGGCGCTCGCGCCCCGGATGGCGCTCACCGACCGTCGGGCCATGCTCCCAAGCTCCTCGATCTGGTCGGGGCGCTGCAGGAGCTCGTCCGCCACTTTGTAGAGGGCATCGGGCGTCGCCACCTGGATCCCGCCCCGTCCCTGGAGGACCTGGACCGAGTCCTTGAAGTTCTCCATATGGGGCCCGAACAGGACCGGGCATCCCTGGGCGGCGGGCTCGAGGACGTTCTGTCCCCCCCGGGCGACGAAGCTCCCGCCCACGAACACCAGCGTGGCGAGCCGGTACGCCACCGCCAGCTCGCCGATGGTGTCGAGAACGGTCACCTGCGCGTTCCCCGCCCCCGCCCCCCCGCTGCGGAGCCGGACCGACAGGCCGGCCTCGGCCGAAAGCGCCATGATCCGGCCCGAGCGCTCCACGTACCGCGGAGCCAGGACCAGCTGGAGCCCGGGGTGGCGCTCGGTCAGCCGACGGTAGACCGCGAGGGCCAGCTCCTCCTCTCCTTCATGGGTGGAGCCGGCCATGAAGACGGGGCGGTCGGGGTCGAGACCCATCTCGGAGCGGAGCGTGTCCTCCTTCCCGCCCATCCCCTCGAGCAGCAGGGCGTCGAACTTGGTGTTCCCGGTCACCCAGACGCGGTCGGGGGCGGCCCCCAGCGCCAACACCCGTTCCGCCTCCTCGTCGGAGCGCATGAGGAAGCAGTCGATGCGCCGGAGCGGGTTCCCGACGGCCCGGAAGAAGGCGCGGTAGCGGGAGAGTTTCTCGGGGTCGAAGCGCCCGTTGGTGAGGGCGATCCGCACGCCGGCCCGGTGGGCGGCACGGATGAGGTTGGGCCAGATCTCGGTGTACTCGAGCACGAGGAGGTCGGGCCGGAGGGCCGCTACGGCCCGCCGGGTGGCGCCGGGCAGGTCGTAGGGGGCGTAGACCACCACGTCGGCCACGTCGGAGAGCTTCTTTTGGGCCATGGCCAGGCCGCTGTTGGTGATGGTGGTGACGACGATGCAGCAGCCGGGCAGGCGCGATTTGAGCTCGCGCATCATCGGCTGGAGTGCGAGCAGGTCGCCGGCGCTGGCCCCGTGCAGCCAGACGCGCGGGCTCCCCGTGCCCCGCCGAAGGTGCCGGTAGAGGCCGAGGCGGGCGCCGATCCCTTGCCTCAGCTTGGGGTGGGTGAGGAGCACCGGCAGGCCGAGCAGGAAGATGAGGTAGCTGGCGAGGGAGTAGAGAAGGTGCACGGGGGCCGGCCTTGTTTACTCGATGCGGACCACGTTGGTGAAGACCCACACCGCCCCTCCCCGCCTGAGTTCGAGCCGGTAATCACCCGGCGCGCAGGGTCCCTTGCAGAACGACCTGAGTGCGAGGCGGGTTTCCCCGGCGGGGAGGAGCAGGGGCTTCTCCCCGAGCACCCACCCGTCCCGGACCAGCCGGACGGTAGCGTCGGCCACCCTCGACCTCGTCTCGAGGACGAGGTCCGGGTCGGCCCCGCCCCGAAGCGAAGCGCGTGCCAGCGCGCCGCGCCCGTCCATCACGCAGGCGGCGGAGCCGTCGAGGAGCGCTCTGGTCACCGCCCGGGCGTCGGCCGGGCCATCGCCGGTGAGGGAGACCGGAACGTGCATCGACACCGAGGCGAAGGCCGCCCGATAGCTGGGGAAGCCGCGGGCGTCCGCGGCACATAGGAGCGCCGGGCCCGGCCCTCTCCCCGCCCGCCGCGCGGACTCATTCTCAAGGTCGAAGCGGACCAACTCGGAGGTGGGGGGGGAGGCGACGTCGAGGACCGCGCGGCCGCCATCGAAGGGGAGCTCGAGGGCGGCGAGGAGGATCCGCCCGTAGGCCTCCTCGTCGAGCGCCTTTTGCCAGGAGGCGTCGTTGGAAAAGACCTCCATCCCGCGCCAGGTCGCCCCCCGGCCGAACGCTCGAAACGGCCGCTGGGGATCTTGGGGGTGAGCGAGGACCGCCGCCCCCCCGAGCCCCTCGACGGCCCCCAGGGGATCGCAGGCGCTCTCGTCCTCGTCGAGGGGTCGGCTCAGGCCGAGCACGACGAGCTGTCCGAAGCGGGTCGAGGCCTCCATCGCCTCCACCACGAGCACTCCGTCCCGGTAGCCTTCCTCGGCGGGCGTCACCCGGTCCTGGTCCGCCACCACCACGAACTGGAGCCCGGCGGCGTGCGCCGCGGCCACCACCTCGTCGAGGGTACCGCGCCCGTCGCTCCGGGTGGTGTGCACGCGAAAGGCCCCGCGCGACTCGCCCCGAGCCGGCGGCCCGGGCGCACACCGACGGGCGAGGGTGCGAAGGCCGAAGGCGGCGTAGGAGAGGGCCAGGGCGAGACCCAGGCCGAGCGCGATCCGCCTCCGGTGCGGGAACGGGAGGGAGGGGAAGCGGAGGGGGGGCAAGGGACTCACGATTGTAGGCCAATCCCCCGCCCCAAGCGACGGGTTCTGGGCTACTCCTCGAGCCCCTTCACCTTCCCCTCGGCGCGCCGCTTCTCGATGATCTTCTGGGCGATGGGGGGCGGCACGGGATCGTAGTGCGAGGACTCCATGGTGAAGTAGCCCACCCCCTGCGTGAGCGAGCGCAGGTCGGCGTCGTAGGTCATGGCCTCGGCGTGCGGGCAGAGCGCCCGGACAAGCACCCCCCGGGCCAGAGGCTCCATCCCCTGCACCTTGGCGCGCCGGCTGTTCAGGTCGCCCATGACCGCACCCACGTACTCCTCCGGCACGCGCACTTCGAGTTTCATGATCGGCTCGAGCAGGATGGGCCGAGCCTCCATCACCGCCTTCTTGAAGGCCAGGGAGCCGGCCACCTGAAAGGCCATGTCGGAGCTGTCCACGTCGTGGTAGCTGCCGAAGACGAGCTTCGCCCTGAAGTCGACCACCGGGTACCCGGCCAGCGGCCCGGAGGTGATGGCGCCGCGGATGCCCTTCTCGACCGAGGGGATGAACTGGCGCGGGATGACGCCTCCCACGATCGCGTCCTCGAACTCGAAGCCCTCGCCCCGGCCCTTGGGGTAGAGCTCGATGTGGCAGTCCCCGTACTGTCCGTGGCCGCCGGTCTGGCGCTTGAACTTCCCCTGGGCCTTGGAGCTCGCGGTGATGGTCTCGAGGTAGGCGGGGGTGGGGGGGGCGAGGGTGATCTCCACCCCATGCTTGCGCTTCACGCGCTCCACCGTGACCTCGATGTGCGCCTGACCCATCCCCTGGAGCAGCATCTCGCCGGTGTCGGGCGAGCGGGCCAGTTCCAGGGACGGGTCCTCCTCGATGAGCTTGTGGAGGGCGGCCGCGGCCTTGTCGTCGCCGCCCTTGGCGTGGACCGCGTAGGAGACCGGACGGGTGTGCTGGCGGAACTCGGGGAGCACGGCCGGGGCGGCCCCGTCGGCCAGGGTGTCGCCGGTGCGCGCGTCCTTCAGCTTGAGGAGGACCGCGAACTCCCCCGGACCGGCCTCGTCGATCTCCACGTTCTGCGCTCCGTCGGTCCGGAAGAAGTGGGCGATCCGCTCCTCGGTCCGGGTTCGCGGATTGACGAGCGTCATCTCCTTCCGGAGCGTGCCGGAGAAGATCCGGGCGTAGTCGATGCGCCCGGCGAAGTGGTCGATGGTGGTCTTGAAGACCTGGGCGCAGAAGGGAGCCCCGGGATCGGCGCGCCGCTCGATCTCGGCGCCATGGGTGTCCTTCGCCTTCGCCGTGCCGGGGGCAGGCAGGACCGAAACGGCGAGGTCGAGCAACTCGCGAACCCCCACCCCGCTCCGCGAGCAGGCGCAGGCCACGGGCAAGAACTTCTGGGTGGCGGCGCCCGCGGCCACGCCCCTCAGAATCTCCTCGTCGGTGAGAGGGGTGCCCTCCAGGTACTTGCCCAAGAGCTCGTCGTCGGTCTCGGCAGCCGCCTCGACGAGCGCGGTCCGCGTCCGCTCGACCTCGCCCTTCAGCTCCGCCGGGACCTCCCCCTCGGCCCACCTGGCGAAGGTCTTGCCGTCCCACAGGTGCGCCTTCTGGGAGATGAGGTCCACGATCCCCTTGTGGTCGGGGCCGATGCCGATGGGGAGGTGGATGGGGATGGCCTTCACCTTGAGCGACGTTTCCACGTCCGCGAGGGCCCGGGCGAAATCCCCCTGCTCGTGGTCCAGGCGGGTCATGACGGCCACCGCGGGGCGTCCCGACTCGGTCAGGACGTCATAGGTGCGCTCGGCCCGGTTGTGAGCGCCGTCGGCCACGGAGACGGCGAGGAAGGCGCCGTCGGTGACCTGGAGGGCCCACTCGTCCTCGGTGAGGAAAGCGGCGAAGCCCGGACAATCGATGACGTGGAAGGATCGGCTGCCGTCCTCGAAGCTCTGGGGATGGAGGGAGAGGGTGAAGTTTCGCTTTTTCTCCTCGGGCTCGGCGTCGAGACGACCGGTGGAACCGTCGTTCGTGGCCTTCTTGGCGTCGGCCACGCGCAGGAGCGCCTCGACGAGGGCCGTCTTGCCCGCGCCGTCGGCGCCGAGCAAGGAGAAGGTGCGGCTCACCCGTTCATTCGCCATGGTGTCATGTCTCCCGCCGCCCGCGCGCGGGAGCGCGGGGCCATTGGTTTCAAGGTCCTCGGGCACCGAGGTGCGGGCCTAGCATGCTACGGTTCCCCCCGGGCGCGCCACGCCTTCTTTTCACGACGGTCGCGATCCCGTCGCCCGCGAGGGGCCTTGGGACCGAGCTGCGCTCGGCCGGACGAGGTGCCGAACGAAGAGCCCAGGGCGCGGAGCTAGCGGAACCGGAGCAGGGCGGGCAGCGCCTCGCCCACCCCGTCCAACATGAACTGGATGGCGATGGCCACGAGCAAGAGGCCGGCGGCGCGCTCGAGGATGGCGAGGCCGGTCCGCCCCAGCACCCTCTCCGTGCGGGCCGCGCCGGCCAGGATGAGGTAGCTCGCGAACGCGGTGGCCACGATGGCTCCCAGCACCGGGGCCTTGTGCCACCAGGGAGCCCCCCGGGTCCGCGCCATGAGCACGATGGCGGTGGCGATGGAGCCCGGGCCGGCCAATAACGGCATCGCCAGGGGGACGATGGCGATGTCGTCCTTCCCGGCGCCCGCCTCGATCTCGCCCTCGGTGATGCGGGTCCGGGAGGGCTGGGTCCTGATCATGTCGAGGGCGAGGAGGAGCAGGACCACGCCGCCCGCCATCCGAAAGGCGGCCATGCTGATGCCGAGGAGCCGGAAGACGAGCTCGCCGGTCAGAGCAAACACCGCCAAGACCACGCCCGCCGTGACCGCGGCCCTGAGCGCCGTCTCCCGCCGCTTGGCGGCATCGTCCTCCCGGGTCATGGCGAGGAAGAACGGCACCGCCGAGAGCGGGTCCACCACGAAGAACATGGCCGAGATCGAGACGAAGGTGAGGCTCAGGATCTGGCCGGTGGCGGACATCGGGGCACCACGATAGCAGACGGCTCAGGGAGCCGGGTCCCGATCCCGCCCGGGCGTGGGCCCGGGGGAACCATCGGGTTCCGAGGGCGCCGCGCCTCTCCCTTGCCGCCGAGCCTCCCGCGCAAACGGGGAGAAGCGGATGGCCCAGACCTTGCGGAGCGCTTCGAGCACGATCCGCTTCGACATCTTCGACTCTCCCGCCTTCCGGTCCGCGAAGACGATCGGGACCTCGACCACGCGGAAGCCGCGGCGGACGGCCCGGTAGGTGAGCTCGATCTGGAAGGCGTAGCCGGTGCACGAGACCGAGGGGAGGTCGATGGCCAGAAGCACCTCCCGCCGGAAGCACTTGAACCCTCCGGTCAGGTCGCGGACCCCGAGCCCCAGGATGGTGCGGGCGTACAGGCTACCGCCCCTCGACAAGAGCCGGCGCCCCAGCCCCCAGTCGACCGTCCCACCCCCCGGCGCGTAGCGGGAACCGAGCACGAGATCGGCGTGGGCGGCGGCGCGGAGCAGCTCCGGCAGGTAGCGAGGGTCGTGAGAGAAATCGGCGTCCATCTCCAGGACGAGCCGGTACCCCCTCTCGAGCGCCCAGGCGAACCCGGCCAGGTAGGCCTTCCCCAGCCCCTCCTTGCCGGCTCGGTGGAGCACCTTGACCCTCGGCTCGCGCCGGGCGAGCCGGTCGGCGATCTCGCCGGTCCCGTCGGGGGAGTCGTCGTCGATCACGAGCACCTCGACCGCGGGTGTGGCTTCGAGGATCGCCTGGCAGATCCTCTCGACGTTGTCCCGTTCGTTGTAGGTGGGCAGGCAGACCACCGCCTCGCGGCTCCCGGTCATTTCATGGCCCTCGCGATCTCTTCCGCCACCCGCCTGGGCGCCCCGGGCTGGCCCAGCGACGCCCTCACCTCGCGCAGCGCCGAAAGCTGAGCGTCGCGGGCGGCGCTATCCCCGAGGAGCCGGTTCACCTCGGCAGCCATCCGTTCAGGGCTCGCCTGGCGCTGCAAGAGCTCAGGGACGATTCCCTTGCCCGCGAGGATGTTCACCAGGGCGAAGTGAGCGATCCTCACGAGGAGGCGCCCCACCAGGTAGGACAGCCAGGAGAGCTTGTAGACCACGACCATGGGGCGGAGCATGAGCGCCGTCTCGAGCGTGGAAGTGCCGCTCTTCACCAGGGCGGCATCGCTGGCGCCGACTGCGGCCTCGGCCTTCCCGTCCACGAGGGTGACGGCGAGGTTCCCGTGGGGAGCGAGATACCGTTCCAGGGCGTCTCGCTTGAGCGTGGGGGCGACCGGGACGACGAACTGCGCGTCCGGGTGGGCCGTTTGGATCCGCTCCGCCGCCTCGAGCATCGGGGCAAAGAGACGTCTCAACTCCGAGGGTCGGCTCCCGGGCATGATGGCGATCGTGGTCCGGCCGGCCGGAAGGCCGAGTTGCGCCCGGTAGGCCGCGGGCGGCTCTGGGAGGGGTTTCTCAGCAAAGGGGTGGCCCACGAACCGCGCCGAAACCCCGGTGCCTTCGTAGAACCGCTCCTCGAAAGGGAGGATGCAGAGCATGCGGTCGACGATCCGGGCGATCTTCCGGGCCCTTCCCGGCCGCCAGGCCCAGATCATGGGGGAGACGTAGTAGACCACCGGGATCTTGTGGCGCTTGAGGCGCGAGGCGAGCCGCAAGTTGAAATCGGGGAGGTCGACGAGCAGGGCGGCGCGCGGCCGCCGCTCCGCCGCGAGCCGGGAAAGCCTCCGCAGGATGGAGAGGATCCGCGGGATCCGAGGGAACACCTCCGCGAGCCCCATGACCGAGATGTCCTCCGCGGGGGCGATCGCTTCGAGCCCGGCTGCGCGGAGGTGGGGACCGCCGACGCCGAAGGCCCTCACGCCCGGGACGAGGCGGCGAAGCTCCTCGAAGGCTCGGGCGGCATGGAGGTCCGCGCTCGCTTCCCCGGCGACGATGAGCACTTCGTCGGCCAATCGGGCGCCTTATAACACGCGGACCCCGCACGGGGTGCTCCCGCCACGAGCGACCGCCGAACGATGTCGCACCCCGGAGGGAGAGATATACCCCTTCGGGCGGTCGTGTCTCGGAGCCTCTCTTCTCTCCCCGTGAATCGGGTGCTCGACAAGGTATGGCGGTGCGTATAGAGACAGGGCCGTGGAGCGCTCCGGCCTCGCCGCCCCGGCGTCGACGGCGACGCAGGAGGGCGAGCGGCCCCCTGCCGGTGCCGTTCCCTCCCGCTGGTGGCGAGCTCTCCCCTCCGCCCTCCCCCGGATCGTGATCGTCTACGCGGTCTTCGGCCTCCTCTGGATCGCGTTCTCGGATCGCCTCCTCTCGGTTCTCGTCCCTGACCCCGTGCTCCGGGACCGGCTCCAGACGGTCAAGGGTGCGTTCTACGTCCTCATCACCTCGGTGCTGCTCTACGAACTCGTCCGCAGGGGGCAGCGGCGGCTCGTCAGTTTCGGGACGGAGATCCGGGCCGCGGTGGAGTCGATGTTGGACGGGGTGATGGTCTTCGACCGGGCGGGGATCGTGGAGGCGAATCGCGCGGCGGTGCAGCTCCTCGGGGCGAGCAGGAAAGGGGAGATCCTGGGTGAGCTCGAGAGGTTCGTGAACCTCTACCAGCCCCGCCTCTCCGACGGAACTCCGATCGACGCGCCGGGCCTCCGCGGCTGGCTCTCGGCCCGTTCCGATCACGGCGGACGCGAGGTGGTGCTGAGGCGCCGCGACGGGCGCGACATCGTGGTGAACGTCTCGGCCGCGCCCATCCTCGCCCCGGACAGCTCGGGACTCACGATCTCGGTCTTCCGCGACGTCTCCCGCTCCCACCGGCTCGAGGCGATGCGGGACGAGTTCCTGGCCACGGCCGCCCATGAGCTCAAGACGCCGCTCGCCGTGGTCAAGGCCTACGCCCAGCTCGTGCAGAGACGAACGCCGGCCGAGGCGCCGGCGCTGGCGGTGGTCCAGCGCCAGGTCGACCGCATGACCGGGCTGGTGCAGCACCTCCTCGACGCCTCGCGCCTGAGGCTCGAGCCGGGTTTCGGGCCGCGGGAACGCTTCGACCTCCGCCTCCTCGTCTCCGATGTCCTCGACCAGATGCGCGCGGCCGGGCCTGGGCACACGCTGACCCTGGAAGGGCCCGGCGCGGTCCTGGTGGAAGGCGATCGCGATCGCATCGCTCGGGTGGTCCACAGCCTTCTCGACAACGCCGTCCGGTTCTCGCCGCGCGGAGGCCCGATCGAGGTGCAGGTGACCGAGGGGGCGGGAGAGGCCCAGGTCTCCGTGGCCGATCATGGGCTCGGCATCCCGTTCGACCGGCAGGAGCGGATCTTCGAGCGTTACTACCGAGCCCACGCCGGCACCCTCGAGGATTACGGTGGACTCGGGCTTTCCCTCGATCTGAGCCGGGAGATCGTGGCTCGCCACGGCGGCAGGATCTGGTTCGAGAGCACGCCCGGCCAGGGCTCGACCTTTCACTTCACCCTCCCCAGTCGCCGCGAGGGGCCGTCATGAGCGCGAGCGTGCTCGTGGTCGAGGACGATCTCGACCTCCTGGGCCTCCTCGAGATGCTGCTTCAGGACGCCGGGCACCTCGTCCGGACCGCCCGGGACGGCGCGCAGGCCCTGGAGCGCGTGTCCGAGGAGATGCCGGCGCTCATCCTGCTCGACATGCGCATGCCGGTCATGAACGGGTGGGAGTTCGCCCGGGAGTTCCGGGCCCGCCACGGTCGAGCCTGCCCGATCGTGGTGGTGACGGCGGCCGAGAATGCCCGGCTCCGCGCAGCGGAGATCGAGGCGGAGGGCTTCTTGGCGAAGCCATTCGACCTGGACGACGTCCTGCGCATGGTCGCCCGTTTCGTGCCGCAGCCGAGCGGTGCTCGGGCCTAGAGGCGGGCATCTCTTCTTGCGCGCCGGGCTCACCCCTTGGGACGCGGCTTGTGCGTTTCGCGCGCCCGGGTTAGGCCTCGGGCGTCGCCATGACCTCCCCTCCCCCTTCCGCCGTGGCCGCGATCCCCACCCGCGATCCCGTCTGTGGGATGGAGGTCGACCCGGCGAGCCCGCCCGGCGGGACGGTGGAGCGCGGCCGCTATCGGTACCATTTCTGCAGCGGCGCCTGCCGCACCCGCTTCGAGAAGGACCCCTCGGCGTTCATCGCCAGGGACCCGGTGTGCGGGATGGAGGTGAACCCCAAGGCGCCGAAGGGCGGCCAGCTCGAGCACGGGGGCCAGCGGTACTTCTTCTGCAGCCAGAGATGCCTTTCGAGGTTCACCGAGGACCCCGGCGCCTTCCTGCGCCGCGGCTCGGAAGGCGCGCCGGCCGTGGAGGCGCAGGCGCCCGCGATCCCGTCGGGGGTGGAGGTCGAGTGGGCCTGCCCGATGGACCCGGAGGTGCGGGAGAAGCAGCCGATCCCTTGCCCCGTCTGCGGCATGGCCCTCGAACCGCTCGTCGTGGGCGGACTCCCCGCCGGCGAGGAGCCGACGAGCCCGGAGCTCGCGAGCATGAGCCGGCGGTTCTGGTTCGGGCTCTTTCCGGCGGCGGCGGTGCTGCTCTTGTCGATGGGCCCGATGCTGTTCGGGATGCCGCACGGGCTCCCTTCCGGCTCCCGGCGAATCGCCCTCCTCCAGCTCGCCCTCTCGACGCCCGTCGTGGCCTACGGCGGCTGGCCCTTTTTCGAGCGGGCCTTCCTCTCGATCCGCACCCGGAAGCTCAACATGTTCACGCTCATCGGCCTGGGGACGGCCGCCGCCTACGCCTTCAGCGCGGCCGCGACCCTCTTGCCGGCGAGCGCCTTCCCGCCCGAGGTGCTCGAGCACGGGGGCGCCCCTCCCGTCTACTTCGAGTCGGCCGCCGCCATCGTCGAGCTGGTGCTTCTCGGGCAGGTGCTGGAGCTGCGGGCCCGGCGCCGCGCCTCGGGCGCCGTGCGCGCCCTGCTCCGGCTCGCGCCCCGCACCGCCCGCCGCATCGAGCCCGGCGGAGAGGAGGGAGACGTCCTCGTCGATTCGCTCCGACCGAACGATCGGCTCCGGGTCCGGCCCGGGGAGAAGATCCCGGCCGACGGGCGCGTCGAGTCGGGTTCCTCGACCGTCGACGAGTCGATGGTGACCGGGGAGTCGATGCCCGTCGAGAAGGGCTCCGGCGATCCCGTGACCGGCGGCACCCTGAATGGCCGGGGCGCGCTCCTCATCCGGGTGGAGCGGGTGGGCAAGGACACGCTGCTCGCCCAGATCGTGCGGATGGTGACGGACGCCCAGCGAAGCCGGGCGCCCATCCAGCGGCTCGCCGACGTGGTCTCGGGCTATTTCGTCCCGGGGGTGATGGCCGCGGCGGTCCTGGCGTTCGGGGGATGGGCCGCCTTCGGCCCCGAGCCGCGGCTCGCCCACGCGGTCGTGGCGGCCGTGTCGGTGCTCATCATCGCCTGCCCCTGCGCCCTCGGTCTCGCAACCCCCATGGCCATCATGGTGGGGACCGGACGGGGGGCCCGAGCGGGAGTCCTGGTGCGGAGCGCCGAGGCGCTCGAGCGCCTCGAAAGGGTCGAGACGTTGCTGCTCGACAAGACCGGGACGCTCACCGTGGGGAAGCCCGCGATCTCCTCGGTGGAGGCGCTCGCCCCGGGCGGCGAGGACGAACTGTTGCGGCTGGCGGCGAGCGCCGAACGCTCCGCCGAGCACCCGCTCGCCTCGGCCATTCTGACCGCCGCCCGGTCCCGGGGGCTGGCTCTCGCCGAGGCGACCTCGTTCGAGGCCCTCCCCGGCCGCGGCATCAGAGCGGTGGTCGAGGGGCGGCGCGTGGCGCTGGGGAACGCGGCCTGTCTGGAGGAGTCGGGCGTCGACGCCCTCCCCCTCTCCGAGCGGGCCGAGGCGCTCTCCGCCGCCGGGAACACGGTGGTGCTCGTCGCAGTGGAGGGTGCGCCGATGGGGCTCCTCGCGGCGCGGGACCCCTTGAAGCCGGGCGCGGCCGAGGTCCTCCGCACCCTCCACGCGGAGGGGTTTCGGACCATCGCGATGGTGACCGGCGATCGGTGGGCCGCCGCGCGGGCCGTGGCCCGCGAGCTCGGCCTCGACGCGGTGGAGGCGGAGGTCCCCCCGGCGGGGAAGAGGGCCGCGGTCGAGCGGTTCCGGGCGCTGGGGCGGGGGGTTGCCTTCGCCGGCGACGGCATCAACGACGCCCCGGCCCTGGCTGCGGCCGACGTGGGCATCGCCATGGGGACCGGCACGGACGTGGCCATCGAGTCGGCCGGGCTCACCCTGGTGTCGGGGGAGCTTGGGGCGCTCGTGCGCGCGCGGCGCCTCTCGCGGGCCACCTTGCGGAACGTCCGCCAGAACCTGTGGTGGGCCTTCGCCTACAACGCCGCGGGAGTCCCCATCGCCGCGGGCGTGCTCTACCCGGCGCTGGGCGTGCTCCTCTCGCCTTTGGTGGCGAGCGCCGCCATGAGCTTCAGTTCCGTGACCGTCATCGCCAATGCCCTTCGGCTGCGCCGGGCGCGGCTGTGAGGGGGGCGTCGGCCCGCCAGGGCCGTGGCCCGCTCGCCCGCCCGCTTCCCCGCATCGGGGTGTCGCCCGGACCGGGGGTGTCGGTTAGCAGTGAGGCCCATGGCCATCGCCGTGAAGGACCTCCCGGTGCCGCGCCGCGTCTCTCGCCTCGGGCTCCTCTGGCAGAGCACCATGGGCAGGAAGGCCCTCATGGCTCTGACCGGCGCGATCCTGTTCTTGTACGTGTTCTTCCACCTGCTCGGAAACCTCCAGGTGTTCGCCGGCCCGGAGCAGATCAACGCCTACGCCCGGTTGCTCCACGTTTCGCCCCAGATCCTGTGGACGGTGCGGGTGGTCCTCCTCGCGGCCGTTCTGGTCCACGTGGTGGCCGGGGTCTCGCTTTGGTACCGCGCCCGGTCGGCGCGCCCCGAGGGCTACGCCGAGTACCGGGCGGGCGCGTCCTCCACCGCCTCGCGGACGATGATCTGGAGCGGCCTGCTCATCTTCGCCTTCGTGGTCTATCACCTCCTGGACCTCACCGTGGGGGTGGCCAACCCCGACTTCCGCGAGGGGGACGTGTTCCACAACGTGGTGGTGACCTTCGGCCGCGGGGCCGGGGTGCTCGCCTACCTCTTGGCGATGGTGGGCCTCGGATTCCACCTCTGGCACGGCGTCTACTCCATGTTCCAGTCGCTCGGGCTCTCGAACCGCCGGCTCACGCCCAGCGTGAAGCGGTTCGCGGCTGCCCTCTCCGTGATCCTCGCTCTCGGCTTCGCCTCCATCCCGATCGCCGTTCTGGTCGGGCTCGTCGGCTGAGGAGAGCCCGCATGGAAGCTCGCCCCTCGATCCCCACCGCTTTCGCCCCGTCCCACCCGCGCCTCGACGCTCGCATTCCGAGCGGTCCCCTCCCGCAGAAGTGGGAGCGCCGCCGGTTCGAGATGAAGCTCGTCAACCCCGCCAACAAGCGAAAGTACACGGTCATCGTGGTAGGAACGGGGCTGGCCGGCGCCGCCGCCGCCGCCTCGCTCGGCGAGCTCGGGTACCGGGTTCTGTCCTTCTGCTACCAGGACAGCCCCCGTCGGGCGCACTCCATCGCCGCCCAGGGTGGGATCAACGCCGCCAAGAACTACCCCAACGACGGCGACTCGGTGGAGCGGCTGTTCTACGATACCGTGAAGGGCGGCGACTTTCGCTCCCGCGAGGCCAACGTCTACCGGCTGGCCCAGCTCTCGGTGAACATCATCGACCAGTGCACCGCGCAAGGGGTGCCCTTCGCCCGCGAGTACGGGGGAACCCTCTCCAACCGTTCCTTCGGCGGGGCCCTCGTCTCCCGGACGTTCTACGCCCGCGGCCAGACCGGGCAGCAACTCCTGCTCGGGGCCTACCAGGCGCTCATGCGGCAGGCGGCAGAGGGGCAGGTCCTCCTCCACCCGCGGACGGAGATGCTGGAGCTGGTGGTGGTCGAGGGTCGGGCGCGCGGCATCGTGGCCCGCGACCTCGTCACCGGCACGATCTCCTCCCACGCCGCCGACGCTGTGGTCTTGTGCACCGGCGGGTACGGCAACCTCTTCTACCTCTCCACCAACGCCCGGGGCTGCAACGCCACCGCCATCTGGCGGGCCTACCGGCAGGGGGCCCTCTTCGCCAACCCCTGCTACACCCAGATCCACCCGACCTGCATCCCGCGCTCCGGCGACTACCAGTCCAAGCTCACGCTCATGAGCGAGTCCCTCCGGAACGACGGGCGGGTGTGGGTCCCGAAGGAGAAGGGGGACGGGCGCTCCCCCCAGGAGATTCCCGAGGGCGACCGCGATTACTACCTGGAGCGGATGTACCCCACCTACGGCAACCTGGCCCCGCGGGACATCGCCTCGCGAGCTGCCAAGCTGGTCTGCGACCAGGGTCGCGGCGTGGGCCCGGGCGGGCTCGGCGTCTATCTGGACTTCTCGGACGCCTTCGAGCGCCTGGGCCGAAAGGTCTTGGACGAGCGGTATGGCAATCTGTTCGAGATGTACGAGCGGATCACCGGGGACGATCCCCATCGGGTCCCCATGCGCATCTACCCCGCAGTCCACTACACCATGGGTGGACTATGGGTGGACTACGACCTCATGAGCACCATCCCGGGCCTGTTCGTCGCGGGGGAGGCAAACTTCTCCGATCACGGCGCGAACCGGTTGGGGGCGAGCGCCCTCATGCAGGGGTTGGCGGACGGGTACTTCATCGTGCCCTACACGGTGGGGGACTACCTGGCCCGCGGCGGGCTGGGCAGGGTCGACCCGTCGCAGGGCCCCTTCCGCGACGCCGAGGCGGTCGTCGCGGCCCGGCTCCGGCGGCTCTTGGAGGTGCGGGGCACCCGCCCGGTGGAGGTCTTCCACCGAGCGCTCGGCAACCTTCTCTGGAACGACTGCGGGATGGCCCGCTCCCGCGGGAGCCTCACCCAGGCGCTGGCCGAGATCCCGCGCCTGCGCGACGAGTTCTGGCGCGATCTGCGGCTGGTGGGCACGGGCGAGGAGCTGAACCAGGACCTCGAGCGGGCCGGTCGGGTGGCGGACTACTACGAACTCGCCGAGCTCATGTGCCTCGACGCCCTGGAGCGCGAGGAGTCCTGCGGCGGGCACTTCCGGGTGGAGCACCAGACCGAGGAAGGCGAGGCCCTCCGGCACGACGACCGTTTCACCCATGTGGCCGCCTGGGAGTGGCGGGGCCCGGGAGAGAAGCCGGTGCGCCACGAGGAGCCGCTCGTGTTCGAGGCCGTGCCGCTGCAGGCGCGCAGTTACAAGTGAGGGAGCTCCGGTGCGGATCGTCCTCGATGTGTGGCGTCAGCGCAGTCCCAGGGAGGCGGGCCGCTTCCTGCGTTACGAGGTGCCCGACCTCTCCGAGCACATGTCGTTCCTCGAGATGCTGGACGTGCTCAACGTCCGGCTCGTGGAACGGGGCGAGGAGCCCGTCGCCTTCGACTCGGACTGCCGGGAGGGCATCTGCGGGACGTGCGGCTTCCTCGTGAACGGGGAGGCGCACGGACCGCTAATGAACGCGACCATCTGTCAGACGCACCTGCGTCACTTCCGCGACGGGGAGGTGCTGCGCCTCGAGCCCTGGCGTGCCGCCGCCTTCCCGGTCCGACGCGACCTGGTGGTCGACCGGAGCGCGCTCGACCGCATCATCGCCGCAGGCGGCTACGTCTCGATCCGCACCGGGAGCGCGCCCGAGGCCAACGCCCTCCTCGTCCCCAAGCCTGAGGCGGACCGGGCCATGGAGGCGGCCGCCTGCATCGGTTGTGGCGCCTGCGTGGCGGTCTGCCCGAACGCCTCGGCCGCGCTCTTCACCGGGGCTAAGATCTCGCACCTCGGGCTTTTGCCGCAGGGGCAGCCGGAGCGGGCCCGGCGGGTCCTCACCATGGGCGCCCAGGCCGCGGAGGAGGGGTTCGGGCACTGCACCTCCATCGGCGAGTGCGCTGCCGCCTGCCCGGCGAGCATCGATCTCGAGGTCATCGCCCGAATGAACCGCGACTTCCTCCGGGCCGCCCTGTCCCGGCGCGAGCGGGAGCCGATCTCGACCCTCTCCCGCTCCTCCCTCCGCGAGCCGACGGCCGAGCCATAGCGAGCCATGGAGGTGGGGGGACCCGCTCCGACCCGACCGGGGTCGGCTCTTCGTGCGTGGACAGGCCGAGGCACCCCCGGTAGACCCTCGCTCGCGGAGGCCCGGCACGCCGGCGCGTACCCCGACCGTTCACGGGGAGAGCAAGCCTCCTTGGAAGGTGCACCATGGCCCAGGCTCTCCACCGCTTCAGGTTCCACCGCGTCGGCGGGCTGGATCAGGTCTCGCTCGCGGCCGCCGAGGACCTCGAGGACCTGGGCAACCTGGACCAGAAGCTCTGGACCGCCCTCTCCTGCCCTACCCGCGGGCTGGAGCTCGACGCGGGGACGCTCGACCTCCTCGACGGGGACCACGACGGCCGGGTCCGTGCCCCCGACGTGTTGGCCGCGGTGGACTGGTGCAAGCCCCGCCTTCGATCGCTCGGCGAACTCCTCTCCGGCAAGGACGACCTCCCCCTCGAGGCGATCGACGCCGACACCCCGGAAGGCCGGGCGCTGCTCGGGGCCGCCCACCAGATCCTGGGCGCCCTCGGCCGGCCCGGGGCCGAGAGCATTGGCCAAGGCGACATCGCCGACGTGAGCCGCGCCCTTCACGGCACGCTCTTCAACGGCGACGGAGTGATCACCCCCGCCTCGGCCGAGGGAGACGCCCCGCTGGCGGCGGCCATCGGCGACGCCCTCTTGTGCGTCGGCGGGGAGATGGACCGGTCTGGCCAGCCCGGCATCGACCGTAAGCTTTCGGAGGCCTTCTTCACCGATCTGGCCTCGTACCGCGCCTGGTGGGAGGCGGGGGCCACGCCGGCCATCCAGACCCTGGGTGCGGCCACCGCGGGCGCCTATCGGGCCGTCGCCGCGGTGCGGGCCAAGGTGGACGACTATTTCGCCCGCTGCCGGCTCTCCGCCGTCGACCCCCGGGGCGCCCTCTTGCTCTCCGGCAGCGACGCCGGGCTCTCCGCGCTCGCCGCCCGCGATCTTTCGTCTCTCCCCGCCGAGCTCGCCGCCCTCCCCATCGCACGCGTCGAGCCGGGCCACGCCCTGCCGCTCGGCGAGGGGGTGAACCCAGCCTGGGCGAGCGCGGTCTCGGCGCTCTCCGCCGACGCGGTGGTCCCCACCCTCGGCCCACGGGCGGCGCTTTCGGCCCAGGACTGGTCCGCCCTCCTCGCCCGGCTCGGTCCCTACGACGCCTGGCAGGCAGAGAAGAAGGGGGCGGCCGTGGAGCGCCTGGGCATCGAGCGGGTGCGGGAGCTCCTGGAGGGCGGGTTCAAGGAGCGGATCGAGGCCCTGGTGGAGCGGGACCTCGCGCTCGAGCCGCAGGCGCGGGCCATCGCCGACGTGGTGCGGATGGTCCACTACCACCGGGACCTCCACACGCTCTTGCGAAACTTCGTCTCCTTCGCCGACTTCTACGACCCCGAGCACAGCGCGGTGTTCCAGGCCGGCACGCTCTACCTCGACGCGCGGAGTTGCGAGCTGTGCGTCCGGGTGGACGACCCCGCTGCCCACTCCGCCCTGGCCTCGCTCTCGCGGATGTACATCGCCTACTGCGAATGCCGGCGCACCGGGGGGTCCGGCATGCGGATCGCTGCCTGTTTCACCGAGGGAGACTCGGACTACCTCATGGTCGGACGCAACGGGGTCTTCTACGATCGGCAGGGCCGCGACTGGGACGCCACCATCGTCAAGATCGTCGAGAACCCCATCAGCCTCCGCCAGGCGTTCTTCGCCCCCTACAAGAAGTTCGTGCGGCTCATCGAGGAGCAGGTCGCCAAGTTCGCGGCCGCCAAGGAGCAGGAATCCGCCGCCCGTCTCCAGGCGGCCGCGAGCGGCACGGTGGGACAGGCGACCGGCACGGTCCCGACCCCCAAGGCCGAGGCGGTGGACATCGGAAGGATGGTGGGGATCATCGCCGCCATCGGCGTCGGCGCCGGCGCCCTGGGAACCCTTTTCGGAGGTCTCATCTCCGGGTTCTTGGGCCTTGAGCCCTGGTGGGCCAAGCTCGTGGCCGTGGCAGGCGTCCTGCTCGTCATCTCCGGCCCTTCCGTGCTCGTGGCCTGGCTCAAGCTGCGCCAGCGCACGCTCGGACCGGTGCTCGACGCCAACGGCTGGGCCATCAATGGCCGGGTCAAGGTGAACCTCCCGCTCGGGCAGGCGCTCACCTCCCGGGCCGTGCTCCCCCCCGGGTCGATCCGCTCGTTCAAGGACCCGTACCAGGACCGGGCCGCCACCCGGAGGCGGTTCCTCTTCTGGACCGTCGTGGTCCTTCTGGCCGCCGCACTCGTCCTCGCTCGCCTTGTGCACTTCTGGCCGTTCGGGCCGTTGTCATAGGGCGCGCTCTCACGAGGTCGCGGGTCCCGTGGACGAGGGCTCTCTTCGCGTGCGATACGTCGGTCGTGCGTCTCTCCCGCCCTCGCGTTCTGCTCCGCGCCCTGCTCCTCGTGGCAGGGGGAGCATTTCTCTTATGGAAAGCGTGGGGCTCGCACGCCGCCGCCCGCGCCTCGGGGGGCGGGCCGGATGCCGTGCTCCTCGCGCGGACGGCGCTCGTGGAGGGGCTCATGGGCGTCCTCGGGCTGGTCGCGGCGGCCGTGGCCTTCTTGGCGCTCCGGCCGCGCCGGAGAAGGCACACCCTCCACCTCGGCGATCTCGCGCAGGGGAGCCCGGAAAGAGACATCCGGCGGGGATGAGCCGGGGCCGTCGGGCCCGGCCGGCGCGCCCTCCTCTAATAGATCTTTCCGACCTCGGCTCCGGAGAAGTACGCCCTCAGGATCTCCTGGTACTCCTGTCCGGACATGGCCCGGCCCACCGCCCCCCACTGGCAGAGCCCCACTCCGTGCCCCCATCCGCCCCCCCGGAGCACGAGCGAGTCTCCATCGCGGTCCACGACGAACATCGCCGAGGGCAGGTCGCCGAGCGCATGGCGGATGCGGAGCTCGGGGCCGAGATCGATGACCCCATGGGCCCCCTCCACCCGCACCGAGCGGGCCCGGCCGGAGGCGCCCCGCGAGGTCACCCGCACCGACCGAACGCGGCCCACCCCCAGAGCCTCGCCGATGGCCTCGAGGCGAGGGGGATCGAGCCGGCGCTCCCAGCGGAACTTGTCGCGGCTCGCGGCGGGGAGGCGGCAGTACGCGGCCGACGGGGCGGAGAGGAAGGCGCGGAGGGCGATGTCCCTCGAGAGCCCGCCCGCCCAACGCGCGGCCTCCTCCCGCGGCATGTCGGGCCGCCCCCTAAGGCTGGCCGAGGGTGCGTTCCCCCAGACCGCGTCGTTGTCCTCGCCGTGCCCACCGCACATGGCCGAGTAGACGCCGTCCACCAGCCGACGATCGCGCACCCCGAAGAGCGCCTCGCCCCTTGTGGCCCGCACCGCCTCATCGGTACGGGCGGTCCGGGCGCCATCGCCCCGGTAGGCCTGGCAGTGGACCTCGGCGCAGAGCATGAACGGGTCGTTGAGGTGCCGGATGCCCAGCTGGGAGAGCACGTTGGAGCGCGCCGTCACCGCCTGGGCCTTCAGTGCCTCGAGGGGCGAGTTCCCCGGCATCTCGCTCGGGACGATGCCTCGGAGCAGCTCCTCGAGCGGCACGCCGTGTATGACCGCGAGCGCGCCTTCGGGGTCGAGGGTCACGAAGAGCCGCCCCTTGTAGGAGCGGTCTTCGCGGGCCCGGGCCGAACCGAGCTCGTGCTCGACCGACTCCACCACCACTACCGCTTCCCCCTCGACGAGCACGGTGAGCGCGCTGTCTGCCTCGCCCAGCGGCGCCCCGCCGGGGCCGAACAAGAGCAGCTGCCCGGACGGGCGGATCACGATCTCCTTGTCGAGCACCGCACGCCTGCCGAGCGCTCTCAGGCGGGCCACCGTCGCCTCCGCGCCCGCCTCCCCGCCGTCGCCCTCCACGACCACCTGCTCGCGGCGGTTGTCGACGACCCGCCCCGCGATCCCGTAGACCGGTCCGGAGACCCTTATCCGGGCGGCCATCCCATCGCCCTCGAGCTCCCGGCGCAGGGCGACGGCCGCCTCGTGGGAGGGGAAAGGCTCGTCCACCACCGCCGACCAGGCGACCCGAGCCGCGACCGCGTCGCGGGGGCGAACCGTCAGGCGGATCCCTGCGGGCGCATCGACCGTCCCCCCCCCGCGCAGGAGCACATGGGCCGGCCCCTGGGGTCGGAAGGAGATCTCGCGCTGCCCTTCCATGAGGCCGATCGTGACGAGCGGTTCGCCCCCCGAAGCAAACTCCAGCCGATGCCCCCAGAGGAGGTCGAGCGGGTCGGCGAGGTCCACCGCGGGAGGCGGCGGCTCCGGGACCGGCAAGGGCAAGGGAGGAGGGGGGAGCGCGGCCTCGCTCTCTTCCGGCGGGGTGGGCGCCTCGACCTCGACCGGCGGCGCGGGAGCCTGCTCGGGCACCGGGGGCCCGCTGGCGACGCTCGCGCACCCGCAGGCGAGCAGGGCTTGGAGGAGCGCGGCCCTCACGGCGAGAGCCGATGCTCCTCGTCACAGGCCGAACGGTGGATCACGATCTCCCTTCTACCTCGCTCAGGGGTCCGGCGGCGACACGGTCGGGCGGGCGAGGGACTCCCCAGGGCCCTAACGCCGCACGGTGAGGCGCCGGAAGGCGCGGTGCAACCTGGCCGTCACGGGTCCGGGGCGGCCGTCGCCCACAATCCTCTCCCCCACCCGCGTGACGGGGAGGATCTCTCGAGAGGTGGAGGTGAGGAACACCTCGTCCGCGGTGAACAGGTCCTCCGGCTCGAGCAGGACCTCCTCCACGGTCACCCGCTCGGAGCGAGCGAGGGCGAGGACCAGGCCCCGGGTGACCCCCTCCAGAATTCCGGCGGTGAGGGGGGGCGTGACGAGCGTCCCCTTCCGCACGGCGAACAAGCTGGACGAGCAGCCTTCGGTGACCCTCCCGCGTCCGTCGAGGAGGAGGGCCTCGTGTGCGCCCGCCGCTCGCGCCTCTCGCATCGCCAGCACGTGGGGGAGATGTGCTCCGGTCTTGGCGGTCGGATCCACGGCCTCGGGCGGAGGCCGCGGGACGGTCGCAAGAGCGACCTTCACGCCCTCGGCGTAGGCGCGCTCCTTCGGCCCATCCAAGGGCTCAAGGAGGATCACCGCCAGCGGATCGACCGCCAGGGCCGGATCGAGCCCCAGCTCCCCGGCCCCGCGAGTCATCACGACGCGAGCGGACCACTCTCCCCGGTTCCAGGGAGCAGCCTCGGGATCCACCGGTGGGAGGGGCAGGTCCTCGGCCGCGCGTAAGGTCCGCTCCAGCTCCTCGGCGGTCCGCGGAGCGTCCCAGCGCGGTGCGAGGGCGATGCGCTCCGCCGAGTGGGCCAGCCTTCGAAGGTGGGCCCCGAGCTCGAAGGGGCGCCGCTCGTAGGTGCGGATCACCTCGTACACGCTGTCGCCGTGCAGAAACCCGCGATCGAGCACCGAGACGCGGGCGCGGTCGGGGGGAACGAGGTCCCCGTCCAGGTTCACGATGAGCGGGGTCGCCATGCGAATTCGATCTAAGCCCCGGCGGGGGGCGCGGTCACCGGGAAACCGAGGCATCGGGTGGGCCCCACGCTCGAACCGGGCCGCAGCGAGCGCTCCAAACCGGTCGCTGTCCGTTTCTTGACCGGACCGGAAGCGGGCGATATCACGGGCGGAATGGATCGGGACGTCGAGTGCACTCATTGCCACGTAGTGATGACCAGCTGGTCGGCCCCCGGCAGCCCGGTCCGTTACTACCAGTGCCCGTTCTGTACCCGGACCCATTCCTCGCCCTACGGCGAGGTCTTCCGGCGCGGTGCCGGCGCGCGGGTGCTCGCCGCTCGATCCGTCCCCGGCGGCATCCCCACGGCCACGGCCGACGACGTTCGCTGGGCAGGAATCAAGGCCAGCGCGGCCCGCTGGTTCGCGCGGCTGGACGCGGAAGAGCGAACGCGGCGTACGCCCTGCGATGCTTCGGCCCCGCCCCCATTCGCCCGCGCCCGTCCGGCGGTCCCCCTCGGAGACCCCCGACACGTCGTCGCTCTCCAGCCGACGGGCTCGCGCCGAAAGCCGTGAGGTGTTGGAGCCTCTCCGTGCGGCGGCGACCGCCCGATCAGCTCGTCCCAGACCTCGACCGGCCCCCGGAAAAGAGCCAGCCCCAGAAAGCGCCCAAGAGCGCGAGTCCGAGGCTGGCGCGAGCCTCTACCGGAATGGTGCGGGCGGGCGAGACCGCCGCCTCGATGAGCGCCGCAACGATGAGAGCGGGAACCACCAGGGCCAAAAGGGGTGCCACCTCGCGGCCTGCGGCCTGCAGAGCGGCGCGCCGGGGCCACTCGCCGGGTTCGACCAGGGCTCCGGCCATGACGAACCCTGCCTGGGCAGCGAGGAGCAGCGCCGAGATCTCGAGGGGACCATGGGCGGCCACGAAGCCGAGCAGATCGGCGAGCATCCCGTGCTGGGCCGCGTAGGCGAGCACCGACCCGATCAAGAGCCCGTTCAGGAGGAGGAGGAGGGCCGTCCCGATGCCGGCGCTTAGTCCCAGGCCGAACGCCAGAGCGGCCGCCGTGACGTTGTTGTGCAGCAGGGCCGCGCCCGTCACGCCCGGCGCCGCGGAGAGCAGCTGACCGGTCCAGGTCCGTCCTGCAGCCATCGCTTCCCGCGCCGGGAGGGGAACGAGCAACTCCGCCGCCGCGGGATCGATCGCAACCGCTAGTGCGCCACCCCCGAGCCCGGCCAAAAGGACGAGCGCCGCGAGGAGCAGGGCCCCGGGGTGCCGCCGAGTGGCCGCCGGGATCCGGTCGCGCACGAGGCGGGCCAGGGCGGCGGCCCGGGCTCTCGGGCGGTAGAGGGCCCGGTAGGCCTTGGCCACGAGCTGCGAGAGGTAGCCCTCCGCGTCCGTTCCGGGGAACCGGGCACGCACGAGCGCAAGGTCCGCTGCAGCGCGCCGGTACAGCCGATCCAACTCCCCCACCTCGGCGAGCGGGAGGCGGGACCGCTGGGCCCGCTCCGCGAGCGTGCTCAAGCGCTCCCATCCCTCGCGGTGGGCGCGGACGAAGACCGCCACCGAGCGGGCCGAGCCGCTCATGCCCCCTCCGCATACCAAGCCGCGAACGCCTCGAGGAACGCCTCCGCGTCCGCCTCCTCCGGCGTCACGACGCCGGCTCGCACGGCCAGCGTCTTGGCGAGAACCGCGGCGACCCGGGAGCGCGCCTTCCCTTCCAGGTCGGGGCGGCGCCTCAAGAACTCCGAGAGCCGCTCGAAGCCCTCCGCCGCGAGCGCGGGTCGAGCACGGCCGCGAAGCTGCGGGAAGCGTCGAGCCGCGGCCTCGGCCGGACGGTCGTAGCGAGAGAGGTCGTAACGACGCTGGCGGACCACGAGCGTACCGGCCACGAGGTCCCCGAGCCGCTGTCGGCGGCTCCCCAGGGCCACCGAGAGGATCGCCGGAGCGTAGCCCAGGGGAAGCTCCATTGCGCGCAGCACGTTTCGGAGCAGGGACTCGGACAGCCCGGGCGGGCCGCCATCGGCCTTGACCACCCGGATCCCGGCGAGGCGTTTCCCGGGGGTCTGGCCCTCCCCCAATAGCTCCCATACAACGTCCCAGCCCCAGCCAGCCAAGAGCACCGACACGGCGGTGAGCAACTGGCCCGCGAGCGAGAGCGCCTCCAGGTCGCGGAGGAGGTCGCCGGAGATCGAGTAGACGAGTAGACCGGTCACCGAGAGGAGGAAGATGCACAATGCGTCAGCCAGCCAGGCGAGAGCCCTGGCCCCGATCCCGGAAAGCTCCAGCGTGACTGCGACGCGCTCGGGCGTCAGGAGTTCCAAGGTCGGGCGCTCGTCCATCGTGGGGAGATGTTAGCAGACCGACCTGCGACAAACCGTTCTGGAAGTCCGCGTGCGTCGGTTGTAGTGACCGGGCCATGAGTCGGTTTCGCGCCCTCGTCCTCGATCTCGGCAACGTCCTGGTTCGCTCGCAGCCCCCGGACCTGGTTCGGCGAATGAGCGAGATCGCCCTCGTGCCGCTCGCCACGTTCACCAAGGCCTATTGGTCGCACCGGAACGCCTACGACCTCCACGGGGACGCTCGCCGGTACTGGAACGAGGTGCTTAGGGACGCGGGGAGCCCGCTCGATGGGTTCGCCGGTGAAAAGGCCCTTATGAGCCTCTCCGCGGTCGACGCGGAGTCGTGGACCCAGTACCGGGAGGAGCTGTGGGAGATCGCAGCCGCTTTCAGGGCAACCGGCGGCCAGACCGCCCTTCTCTCGAACTGCAACCCGGAGGTGATGGGACTCGTGCGAGCTCAGCGGGCGGTCGAGCGATACTTCGACACGCTCGTGGTCTCGAGCGAGGTCGGGTGCCTGAAGCCGGATCCCGCCATCTACCTCATCGCCCTGCGCCGGCTCGGCGTCGAGCCCGGGGACGCGCTCTTCGTCGACGACCGCGCCGAGAATGTGGCGGGCGCAACGGCCGTGGGACTGCAAGCTCTCCTCTTCAAGGGCGACGGCTCGGTGGGCGAGCTGCGGCGCCGACTCGAGCAGGCGACGTGAACGACGGCGCGCAGGGGGCCGGCCGCCAGCTCCTTCGGAGGCATTTCTCGGGCGCAGGAGAGAGGCTTTCGGCGTCAGCCGCCGCTCGCGGAGAGCAGTCCCGGCTCTTTCGCTTTCCGCGCCACCGCGATCGTCCGGCCGCGTCGGAAGCGGTAGCTGCCGCAAGGCGAGCCCCTAGCGAGGCTCCGCGGCCAAACGACCGCTGGGCGCCTCGCCCCGCCTTTCCGCGTCAGGCAGTCGGCCAGGGTCGCAACTCGATTTGGCCGAGCCGCAGCCGAGCGACAGCTCGACGGTACGAAGGGGTGCCCGGGGTAGGCGAGAGGCTCCGCGCTCAACGACGAGGCGAGCCGTGCCGCATTCGAACGGATCGTGAGGACGAAATGCTCAGGAACTCCGGGCCATTGCAGCGTCGCTCGACCGGGCCCGCGACCGTTTGCGCCTTCGATGCGCGAGGGCTCCACGACCCCGGCAATCGGCGGGCGAGAGCGGGAGCGGCGTCGAAGGGTCCCTGGGCGGACGAGCTTCGGGACGTCACCTGCGGTGGGCACACAGACCGTGGGATAACGGGCGACTCTGCGAGGCAGGAGGATGGTGGGCATGTTCTGCCACGCCTGCTACGGGCCAAAGGACGTGTGTGAACGCTGCGGCTATGCGACGTGTCCGAGTTGCTCACCGTGCCCTTGTGTGACCGGCGTGGGAAGCCCGCGTGCCCTCGCCGCGATGCGATTCTACGACGAGTACGGTGCATCGCCGCAGGAGCTGGCCAGGTGGCGACTTCACGAGTTGCTGTGTGAGGCGACGGCAAGGAGTCGCGGATGACGTGATGGGGGCGGGACGGGTCTGCCCCTCGACGGTCGGCCTCGCCTGTTCGAAGCCTCGCGGCTCTCTCGGCTTGGCGCCTTCACTTGCCAAAGGCATTTTTCGCTGGGGAACTTCATCGAACTGGCGTTCGGCCTCCCCTGGCGGCGATCGGGTCCGTCCTTTCGAACGCCCTGCACAAAGCGACAAGATCTGCTAGGAATGTCTGAGACTTGGGGTGCTAGCTCAACCAGGCAGAGCAGCGGCCTTTTAAGCCGTTGGTTCCGGGTTCGATTCCCGGGCGCCCCATCTGCGCTCCGGCTCCGGCCGGTTTGTATTTCCTGCGTCCTCCGCTCTTCCCCAGCGTTCCCCCGCGTGTCCAGAAGCCTTCGGCGGTCTCTTTGAAAGCGGGGGAACCGCCGTCCACCTCGCGGACGGCCTGTGCTGTTTGGGGGACGGCCGTCGAGGCGTTGGCAGCGCAGGCGGGCCGCTCTCGATCCGGGCCGCCTGGACGACACGTCATCGAGTTCTTCGCACACCGGTTTCGCGAGGTGAGCGTCGAAGCCGGCTGCCACGCCTCATTCGGCGGTGGACTCTCGGAGCCCCGGGTAGGAGGCACCGCAACGTTTCGAACGCGCTCGATTCCAGGGGAGCAGTACACCCCGATCTCGCAGCGCTTCGCGACGGGGTACATCACCCTTTTCAGACCCGGGGGGCTTCCCTCCTCCTTGCCACTTCGGCCGCGAAGGCGCTCGTCCCGCACTGGGATGGCCGTGGACGCGGATCGCTCGTTCACTGGACCAAGTTGGGCGTCCCGGCGTCGTAGCGAGCCTTCGCGGGAGCGTGTAGGTCGTTCCGGTCGTGGGATCGACCCAGGGCCAGGTGCAAGAGTCGCCCGAACAGCACGCGGAGTTCATGAAGGCCGGCTCCATCTTGTTGAGACCATCCCAGTCTGCCGTCGGGGAGCGTGGTCTGCTTTGTGTACGGATGGACGCTGTCGTAGGGGCTGTCATCGTCCAGCCCAGCATCCAGATCGCCGGGGGATCATGGCCTGGTTGTCGGGGCTACTGTCATGGACCCGGCTCGCTCCGGAGCCGACCACCCCGGGCGTTCCGAGCACGTTCTCCAAGAAGGAGAACCAGTAGCTGTAAGTCATCAGGCGAACGGTACGGAACGGCCCACCATTGGTGTAGGCCTGGCCTAGGGCGAGGTGAAGTTGCCATCCCTGGAAGTGGCAGCGAAGCGCCGTGTGGTGAATGCTGTTCCCGTGGGTGGTGACGCTGTCGAAGTTGTAGCCCTAGTTTCCCTCAAAGGGCGTGTGAGCGCCGATGTCATGGGAACCATTGACGCAACACTCGTCGAAGTCGTTGCATCCGGGCTCCTCGGCGGGGCCGGAGCCGATGAATCCCTCGTCCGCATAGTTGTAAGTCACGACCGCTCCCGCCCCGGAGGATCGTGCCACCATGACTTTGTCGGCGCGCAAGAAGACATTGTTCTCCCACAGGTATTCGGACAAGCCCAGCGAGGATCCAATCACGTGGCCACCACCACCGGGACCCGGCCACGCTCGTCATGGATGTAGCTGTCCCCGAAGCTCGGACTGAAATATGTCTTGGAAGTTCACGCCGACATTGAGCCACAGGCCGACCTCGACGTTCTTGACCCAGGAATTCGCGGCCCACTACGGTCACCGTCCGGCTTTCCACTCCCGCATTGACGACCCAGTCCACCCGACGTTAGTGCCCTGCATCCAGTTCGATAGCTCCGCGTAGTGAGACACGCGGTATGGCGTGTGAACGGGCGTGGTGAGACTGCTGGCCGTGCTGGTACAGGCGGGCCCAGGGGTCGCCGTCCCGCACGAGGCGATCTGGTGAATCTCCGACATGGGCCGGTCTTTCGCATGAACCAATGCGCTCCCTGCCCCTGCACGGTCGTGTAATGGTTCGCCTCGGTGGGAGTCTGGAGCACCCATCGGAGCGAATCGGCGGCCAAAGTCTGGCTGAGGACCCCTTGTTGGGGCCGTGTGATGCGGCAGGCAATCGTGCCATGGTTTGCTCTGATTCAGGAAACGGCCTCCCCGTCCACTTGCAACGGGACTCGTTGTGTCGGATCGGATCACCGAGCTCGAGGCGGCGGTATCCATGCTTGCCGATCGGGTGGCGAGCCTCTCGGATCGGCTCACCGCCCTAGAGGCGGAGCGTGGAGCGGCGGGTGAGAGACGATCGGCCCGGGCGGCCGTCGCCCCGCGCCTCCCGTCGGACCTCCCTGGGCCGCAGACCGGCTCGGATCCGGATGCGCGATTGGTCGTCGGCGTCCTCACCCTCGGTGGACGAACGCTGCTCGCGCTCGCCGGTGGGTTTGTGCTGAGGGCGTTGACCGAAGGGGGCGCCACGCCCGGATGGATCGGCTTGACCCTGGGGCTCGTCTATGCGCTCTCCTTCGCGGCCCTCGCCGAGCGTGCTGCGCTCCGGGGAAACCTGGCCAGCGCCACCGCGCATGGGCTGGCCACGCTCTTGTTGGGCTTTCCTCTGCTCTACGAGTCGGTGGCCCGCTTCCAGCTCCTCGGCGCCCCCGCAGCGACGGCCGCGCTGGCCGCGTTCACCTTGGCCGCGATCCTCTTCGCACACCACCGTCGCCTCTTGGCTTTGGCCTGGCTCTTCACGGCCGGGGGGATGGCCTGTGCGCTCGCGATCATGTTCCAGGCCGAGCGCGGCGTCCCCGGGGTGATCTTCCTCGTCCTGCTGGCCGTCGAGTGCTCCTGGCTTGACCAGGATCGCAAGTGGAGGGGGCTCCGCTGGGTGTCGGCCGTCGTTGCTGACCTGTGCGCGCTTGGAGTGGCGGTTCGGTCGCTGTCCGCCTACTCGGAGGAAGGCCCTCGCGCCGCCATGGTGATGCTGGCGGTGGTACTCGCCGCCACCATCGCGAGCGTCGCGGTGCGAACCCTCCTCCTCGCCCGCGTCGCCAGCGTCTTCGAGGCGGGGCAGGTGGTGGGAGCAATCGGCGCAGCCCTGGGGGGCGCGGCGATCATCGCCGCCCGGACACCGATCGGCGCCATGCCCCTCGGAGCCGCAGCGGCGCTCTGCGGTGCCGGGGCCTACCTCGCGGCTTTCACCTCCCGTCATCGCATTCAAGGTCGCTCCAACCTGACCTTCTTTGCCAGCACCGGGGCGCTGCTCGTCCTGACCGGGACCGCGCTCGCGCTGGGGGGGAGCCCGTTGCTCTTCGCGATCTGGTCTCCGCTCGGAGTCGCTTCGGCCGCGCTATCCCGCCGCCTCGGCTGGTGGTTCGCGGTACACGGTGCCGTCTATACCTGGGGGAGCGCGGTTGTGGGTGGACTCACAGCCGTCGCCGCCGACGCCCTCTACGCGAGCGCTGCCGGCCCCGTCAATCCCGCGAGGGCCTCCGCCCTAGTTCCCCTCGTCGCCGCTGTGGTGAGCGCGTGGCTCGCCTCGCCCCCCGCAAGCGCCACTCCCCGACTGGGAGCGCACCTGCCCAGGCTCGCCTTCCTCCTCCTCATCGCCTGGGGGGCAACTGGCCTCGTCGTCGCGGCTCTGGCGCCGTCAATCGCCGCAGCGCCTTGGGCCGAGCACAGTCCCGCCGCCCTAGCAGCCCTGCGAACCGCGGCGCTGGTCGCGACCTCGGCGCTCTTCGCTTGGATCGGCCGGCGCGATTCCTGGCGAGAGGCCGGTTGGATCTCTCACGTTGTGCTGGGGATAACCGGGGTGAAGATCCTCCTCGAGGACCTGCCCGGGGGGCGGCCGGCCTCGCTGGTCGTCACCTTCGGTGTATACGGTGCGGCGCTACTGCTCATCCCGCGTCTTCGCCTCCGCAGGCGGGGGAAGGTGGCCCCCGGCGAGCACCCGCGAGCCGCGGCCGGGTAGGCAGGCTTTTTTCCCCTCCCCCTGCGACCGGCGCGATCGATCGCAGAAGGTCCCAGGGCACATTTCGAGATTCAGGTTGGAGCGATCCCGGTGGTACCCTCGGGCATGGTCCTCGACCCCAGCCGCCTCGCAATCTTCATCGGTGCGGCTCTCGTCCTCATCGTGACTCCAGGTCCGGCCGTGCTTTACATCACGACCCGCAGCGTGAGCCAGGGGTTAAGGGCGGGGCTGGTCTCGGTTGTCGCGATCGAGACTGGCAACTGCGTCCACGCCCTCGCCGCTTCCCTCGGGCTAGCAGCGCTCCTCGCCTCCTGGCCGCTGGTGTTCTCGGCGGTAAGGCTCTTGGGCGCCGGGTACCTCGTGTTCCTCGGTGTTCGTAAGCTCGCCGGACGGGCGAACGGTCGTGCGGCACGACGCGATGGTGACCCGGGAGGACGCCTTCGATCTGTCTACCTCGAGGGCGTGACCGTGAGCCTCCTCAACCCGAAGACCGCCCTCTTCTTCCTCGCCTTCCTCCCGCAATTCGTCTCGCCGGCGCTCGGTCACCTCAGGGCTCAGATGTTGCTCCTGAGCGCGAGCTTCGTCTCGCTCGCCACCCTGAGCGATGCGGGGTATGCGCTCCTCTCGGGGACCATGGGGCGCTGGCTTGGAGCGCATCCGCGGTTCGTACGAGGAGAGCGATACGTGAGCGCCACAGTCTATGCTGGCCTGGGCCTCGCCGCCGCGCTCTCCGCGGTGCCGGCCGGGACGACTCCGCCGTCCGTACCCTAGGGGGCCTGCCGTCCGCTGTGCCGTTTCGAGCCGAACCTGCTTCAACGGCCTCCCGACTCCCCTCGCGTGGAGCCGAAGAGTCCGGGTACTTCCCCGCCGTAAGATCCTTCCCCGGCTCGCGTGTTCGTGCCGCGGTTGCCTGCGGAGGACCGCTCGACGGGTACATCCGCTTGACAGGAGGTGCCCCCGACTATAGTGGATTCGTCCGTTATAACAGACACGGCCTGCCTCGGGCGGCCGGGGGAGCGCGGATGCGCATCGCGGACGACGTCACGAAACTCATCGGGAACACCCCTCTTGTGCGGCTCGGCCGCATCATGGATGGCGCCAAGGCGACGGTGGTTGCGAAGCTAGAGAGCCGAAACCCGGCCGGATCGGTCAAGGACCGCATCGGCGTCTCGATGATCGAGGCTGCCGAGCGCGATGGGAAGATCAAGAAAGAAACGATCCTTCTTGAGCCCACGAGCGGCAACACCGGGATCGGCCTCGCCTTCGCCGCCGCCGCCAAGGGTTACCCGCTCGTCCTCACCATGCCGGAGACCATGAGCATGGAGCGACGGCGCCTTCTGCTTGCTTACGGCGCTAAGCTGATTCTGACGCCGGGGTCGGAGGGCATGAAGGGCGCGATCGCCAGGGCCAATCAGATGGCGGCCGAGGACACTCGCTACCTCATCCTCCAGCAGTTCGAGAACCCCGCCAACCCGGAAATCCACCGGAAGACCACTGCGGAGGAGATCTGGCGCGACACGGACGGCCGTGTGGATATCGTCGTGGCCGGCGTGGGGACGGGTGGAACCGTCACCGGGGTCGGCCAGGTGCTGAAGCCCCGCAAGCCCTCCATCCGAATCATCGCCGCCGAGCCCGCCGACTCGGCCGTGATCTCCGGTGGAAAGCCGGGGCCGCACAAGATTCAGGGGTGGGGTGCCGGATTCATCCCCAAGGTGCTCGACACTTCCCTCCTCGACGAGGTCATTAAGGTCACGAACGAAGACGCCGGAAAGGATGCCCGTCGGCTCACCCGCGAAGAGGGGATCCTTTCCGGTATCTCGTGCGGCGGCGCCGTCACTGCAGCCCGTGCGGTAGCCCATCGGCCGGAGAATGCCGGCAAGCTCATCGTGGTGGTCCTGCCCGATACCGGTGAACGGTACCTCACGACCTGGCTCTACGAGGAAACGCCGCCTCCCCAGATTTGATGTCGCGGCGCGTTAGAAGGCGGGCGTGCAGGCGCCCACCAGGGAGCGTCACCGAGCCGTTGCGTGGCCCGAGCCGGCTTCGTACCTTTCGAGGCGAAGTGTCGTACGCGGCCCGGGAAACAGGTCCATGACCCACGCATCGCGCGAGGAGCTCCGTGCGGAGCTCCTGGCGAGTGTCCCGCGCTGGTATTCGCCCGTCGCGCACCTCGCCCTACCGGCCCTGGCCGGGCTCGCCCTCGCGGCGCTCGCCCTCCTGCGTATCCGTGACCTCCGCCTCTGGCAGGTGGCTCTCGTCCCCCTGTTCTTCGCCTTCGGGAACGCCGTCGAGTGGCACGCGCACCGCGGGCTTCTGCACCGGAGGACGCGCTTCCTTCAACTCCTCTACCTCCGCCACACCCCCCAGCACCACGCGTTGTACGTTTCGGACGCGATGGCCATCCGCTCGTCCCGCGAGTTCCGGTTCATCCTTCTCCCCGGCTACGGGATCCTGGCGATCCTGGCCGTCTCCTCGCCGCTCGTGGTCCTGTTCTTCGCCATCGGTCAGCCGAACCTTGCCGCCCTATGGGTCGCATCCGCGGTGGTGTACCTCATCGCCTATGAGTGGCTTCACCTCGCGTACCACCTGCCTGAGTCGAGCTCCATCGGGCGGCTACCGTTGATCCAGCGGCTCCGCCGCCACCATCAGCTCCATCACGTCCCCCAGCTCATGCAGCGGTGGAACTTCAACGTCACGGTGCCGCTCTGGGACCACGTCAGGGGCACGGCGTACTCGCCGTCTCTGACCAACCCGGCGCCCACACCGGTGGCGGCCGCCTCCCCCCCGAAGGAATAGGCCGCGGCTACGGCGGGGGCGGGTTCTGCAGCCGTCGGCGCCCTTTACAGCAGCGATGCCACGGGGTATCAGTCCGCGGCTTAGACCCCATCGTCTAGAGGCCCAGGACACGGCCCTTTCAAGGCTGGAACCGGAGTTCGAATCTCCGTGGGGTCACTGCTTAACCAACCTTCCCGCGTCCACTCCTTCGCCCCGACCTCCTTCGTCTCCCCGACGTCTCCCCGGACCTCCAGGGCTTGGATCGCTCCCTTCGGGCAGCGGCGGCGGGGTGCAGGTACCTCATCGTGGTCTTGAGGGCGCGGTGGCCGGCGAACTCCTGGATCGCCAAGAGCGGCGCGTTCCGCACGGCGAGCCGCGAGCAGGACGTGTGGCGAAGGATGTGAACCCGCGCCTTCCGCTTCATGACGCTTCCTCCTTGGGCGGCTTCACCAGGACAGCGATCACTTGCGCCCCGCCGACGACAGTTACGACTTCTCCGGTTTCCCGAGGATCGCCACGAGGTGGGTGACACCTCACCGCGGGAGGTCGAGGTAGTAGACCCGGACCCCTCCCCGCTTGCCCCCGTCGATGGCGCGCTGCCCCACCCGGATTTTTCGGGGTCCTCCAGTTCCCAGCACCAGGTCGCCCGCCTGGGAGTCGGCCAAGATGCTCTGCTCCAGCGCCACCACGTCGTCGTGAGTCAGCTGGCGCGCCTGCTCGAACCGCTGCCGATCCTCGGCGAACCCGGCCGATTCGAGATCGAGGGCTGGGCGCATGGTGGCCACCCCCCACCCTGCATGCGGCCATAGAGGTGCGCCAGGTAGGACGCGGTGGCGGCCCGGGAGCTCCAGCGGCCAGTCGATTGCGCACCCGCCCTCGACGGGGTTCCGCGCAAGGGCGACGCACAGACCAACGAGATGCAAGCCGGCCCCCGGCCGGCTCTGATGCGGCCGCTCGATCTCGGGGGCGGTGCCGCTGCCACTTCTTCCCGCGCCAGGGGTACCCCGGCTGGGGCCGCAGAGGTCGCCGCGCTACCGAGCGATCCGGTCCCTTCGGCGACTGGTGTCTCCGCTAGGTCGGCGTAGACTCACCCAGCCCGCCGGCCGTTCGGCCGCGAAGTTCCACGATCAGAGATGCTGTCAGGCCGTAGCCACCGACGCACGCGCACTGCTCGCAGAGCAGGAGGTAGTCCATGGTGATCATCTGGTGGATCGTCGTAGGGCTCGTGGCGGGTTGGCTCACCGGCAAGATCATGGGGGGCCCGGGCAAGGGCTTCGTCATGGACGTCATCGTCGGCCTGATCGGCGCGCTCGTGGGCGGGTTCCTGATGCGCCTGCTCGGCTTCCGGTCTGAAGGCGGCTTCATCTACACCGTCGTCGTCGCCGTCATCGGTGCCGTGCTCCTGACCTGGATCTACCGCAAGCTGACGTCCGCAAAAACCTGATCCGGGTCTCGCCTCTGCAGGAGGTGTGGCCTCGCCTGCCCGGCTCCGCCGCCACTTCGGGGCGCCGAAGCTCTTGAGCCGTTCCCTCCGGCGGGGGCCCCGCGTTGCTCTTCCCGCCCGGGCCGGCAGGTGATGATCGGCCTCGTCCCATCGCGGCCGCGAGCTCGGGCCGCGCGCGTCGGCCTCCTCCCGGCGACCGGCGATGAGCGCGCCGACGGTCACCGTGGAAGGCGCGGGTGATGCGCTCGCGGGGGGCGCGGGCGGATCACGGGGTCGCCATGGGTGGAAAGCCTTGGGACTACGCTCGTGATGCAGCCGCGCTTCCCCAGGCCGGTCTCCTCTCGTTCCGTCTCCCTGTCTCCCCGACCCAGGCGGATTCGTGTGGACTCGCAAGGAGCGACGGGGGGAAGACATCGAGCGGGGATTCGTTGCGGCCCAGGGCGTTCGAGAGAAATCGCGTGCGCCACCGCCCTTTTGGATTTCGCTCCGGTATCGAGTTCGAATCTCCGCGGGGTCCTACCGAGCCCCAGCCGGCCACTGCCGGAACTGGTCCCAGCGCGGGTCGGACATGATCAAGGCCTTCACCGGGTACACCCTCATCGGTCGGCGGCGAGAGCGATCATTTTCACGGAGACCAGGACGCCCGGGATCTCGACGCCCAGCCTGGCCACCGCACGCGCTGGCGGGTCGGTGGGAAAGAGCTTCGCATAGGCCTCGTTCATGCCAGCGAAATCGCCGGGCTGGCCGAGCAGCACGAGGACGTCCACAACGTCGGCGAGCGAGGCGCCGGCGGCCCGAAGGATTTGCTCACAGTTCACAATGGCCTGGCGGGTCTGGTCCTGGATGGTTGGCCCGGCGAGCTTCCCGGTTCCCGGATCGACGCCGACGATGCCCGACAGGTGAATGGCCGAGCCCACCCGGACCGCCTGGCTGAACAGCGGGGATGCCGGTGCTCCTGCGGTGCGGATGACCTGACGGCGACTTTTCATGGCGGGTCCTCCCGATGGCGCGTCACTCCAGAATCGAACGGACGCCGACGGGACTCAAGAAACGATCCGGCGGTCAACCCGTGGCGCAGCCGGTCCCGGTACTCCTCGAGAAAGCGTGTCGCCGGGGGCCGGGTCCGGGTGCCCGCACGCGGCGTGCCTCAGAGCCTCGGCGGCTCCTCGGGCTTGAGCTCCTGGTGGTCGCCGGCCTTCGCGGCCGCGGCGGCCCCGCTCGTCCGGGTTCGCCTCGAAGGCTTGCGGGAGCTTGCGGTCGCGTTCGTCGCAGGCGCTGAGAGAGCCTCCTGTCCGGCCAGCCCACAGCAAACGGGCCGGACCTTGCGCTCCCCCGTATGGCCATGTTCCCAGGGTCACCGAACCGAGCGTCGGAGGGTTAGCCCGCGGGGCGAACCCTCGAGGGGACGAGACCAAGCATGTCTTGCTCTGCAAGAGACCCGGATCGAGGGTGGCGCCAACGCGGCAGCGAATCCCTATCTTGGGCCATGCCGGCTTGGGCGAGGCTATTGGCTGGTTTGGCTGTCGCGGCCAGTGCGGCACCTCCCACCGCTTCCGTGCCCTCTGACGAAGCCATCATGGGGCACCTGAACGAGACCATCACCTGGTACCGCCAACAGATGACGCAGGTGCAGCTCGCGAACGGCCCAGCCGACCTGGTTTTCGCGAGCGTGGCCCGGCAGAGCGCACGGCAGATACTGCAGCTCGCATTTGCCTTTGCGAGAGCGGAGGCGCCGCTCGTACCTGACCAGGGGCTGGACAAGACGCCTGCATCGCCGTCGGGTCCGGCGACCGCCCTGGCCCGCACGACGAGTGAAATGGAGCGAGCTCAGGCCGCGGTGGAATCCATCGAGCATCAGCTGGGGCAAGCCGCTGGGCGCTCGCGAAAGCTCCTCCAGTCCCAGCTCGCCGAAGCGAAGAGCGAACTGCAACTCGCGCAGGCCCGCCACGACACGATCGCTGGTTTCGCGACCTTCATGAGCCAGGTCGGAAGCGAGGCGGGTGGCGGGGGGCTCCTTTCGCGTATTGAAGAGCTCCAGCGCTCGGTCCCCGAGGCGGCCGGCGAGGATTCCGGGACGCTGCAGATGACAGGGCCCGCCAAAGACGGTGGAGCTGCGGGCCGCCCGGCGCCGAGCGGGCTCCTTGCGCTGACGAGCGATCTGTTGTCCTTTGAATCGGAGCCGGTAGCGCCTGGCCGACGGAATCGA
>Ga0335071_10000492_pt1 | contig 43752 bp, 68 predicted proteins | sample Lox_Sample_15_FD_206724 | JGI IMG/M metagenome (GOLD analysis project Ga0335071, IMG submission 206724) | Soil microbial communities from Loxahatchee National Wildlife Refuge, Florida, United States - Lox_Sample_1.5 | ecosystem: Environmental > Terrestrial > Soil > Wetlands | place: USA... | reverse complement strand
GTTCATGATCCACTGCCGCGCACGCAGGTTGCGCTCGCCGTCGTCGTGACGCGCGACGAGCTCCTCGAGCTGCGCCGCGTCGCGAATCGCGCGATCGACATGATGCTCGCCGCGGAGTCGTCGCCATGACCTACAAGACGCAGCCTCACGAGCCCGAGCAGCTCGTCGAGTGCGACGGCGGCTTTGAGTGCAAGGAGCGGCTGATCTGGCTCCCCGCGCTCGAGCGCGAGCCGAGCTCGGGCGCGATGTTCACGCGCGCCGGATGGCTCGAGGTCGACGGGAAGCACTACTGCCCCGCGCACCGTGCCCCGATCGACAAGCGCCTGCTCGAGCAGCTGATCGAGCGGGCGCTCGGCGCCGATCACGAGCGCCAACGCAAGGCACGCGCGGATCGCACACGTCGACTCGTCGCGGCGTGTGGACTGACGCTCGCGCTCGCGTGGGGCGTGCTCGCGCTGGTGATGGCGCTCGCGCGATGACGATGGAGGTACACATGGGACGAGCTGAGGCGATCGAGCGGGCCGCGCGAGCGTTGCGCGAGTGCGTGCGCACCTTCCCGTTCGCAGCTGTGGCGCGGGGTGGGGCCACCTCCTCATGGGAGTCTCTCATGGCGCGCGCAGCGGAGCTCGACGCAGCCGTCGCGCTGCCGGTCGAGGCGAGCGTCGAGGCGCCCGCGGCCGTCGTCGCGCAGTCTCACGTGCCACGCGTCGAGGTGCATGTCGGCGCGCAGACGCTCGTGCTCGGCAGCCTGGCCGAGCTCGCGCAGGTGCATGCGGTCGTCGAGCGTGCGCTCGAGGCGCACCGGGCATCGTCGACGGTGGTCGTGACCTATCCGGCGCCGCCGATCGAGAGCAAGCCGTGTGCATCGTCCCCGCTCGAGACGCCGCACCATCCGGGCTGTCTGTGCACGGCGTGCGTCTGAGCGAGGCGCTCACCGTGGGCGTGGACGATGTTGCGTCTTCTTGAAAAGAGAGACACGATGCGATCCATGCCTCTTAAGCGTCCATCGTTCCCGTACGAAAGCGCGCAGCGGGAGATCGCTCGACGCATGGAGTCGCTATCGCCGGAGCAGGCTCACGCGCTGCTGGTCGACCTTGGGATGGTCACGAGCGATCATCGACTCACGAGGATCTACGGAGGCGATGCGGAGCCGGAGCCCGGAACGCCGCGTACGATGATCTGAACGCAACGAGGAGGGTCGACCATGAGTGAGACGAGTAAGAGCATCGATCTTTGGTTGGTGACCGGAAAGGAAGACGGTCCTCTCGACTTCGAAAAGGTCGGCGTCGCTGGGTCGCGCAAGGCGGCCATGGCCATGGCGAAGCGTCTTGCGGGAAAGGGCGCGAAGTTCGTGCGTCACGGGCAAGACATCGGCTACGTCGGCTCGCGTGGCACTGTCTGGCTTGGCGAACCGCCGAAGTAAAAAACGCGCCCCTGCGCGGGTGCTAGCATCGGGGATGCTCGCGGGGCTGTTGGCCGGGGCGACCGGCTTCGTGTGGTGCGCCATCGTCCAACATGTGCGCTGGATGCTGTGGCCGATCGATGGCGGTCCGCGCGTGCTCGCCGTGCTCGGCGGCCCCGGCGACGTAGCGGCTCAGGTGCAGGGGCGCATGCCGTACCCTGCTCCCGCGCGCGTCCCGATCCCCGCGGCGATCAGTCTCCATCCGCCGCGCGTGGTGCGCGTGTCGGTCGACGATCAAGGGCCGGCCGACGTCGAGCACGTGCTGCTCGCGCAGCTCGTGGGCGAGCGGATGCGCATCGTCGACGTGAACCGGATCGGTCGGGCGCTGCGGCGTCCCGCGACGTTCGAGTTCGAGCGCGGCGAGGGCGAGCCGGCGTAGTCGCTCGAGCCGCGACGCTGCGGTACGATGGCCCGATGCGAGAGACCCAAGGGCTCGACGAGAACAAGCTCGAGATCAAGCGCGGCGACGTCGTGATCACGTGCGAGCACGAGCATGCTCTACGCGAGGGTTCGTCGTGGTTCCGGCTGCCCGAGAACACGACGGCCTATCGCGCGGACGCGAGCCCGATCAAGCCGCGGTGGGCGCGGGCCTGTCCGCAGTGCATGCAAAAGGCCGGCGGCGATCCGAACCGAGTCGCGTTCGGGCGCGACTACGTGCACGACGGGAGCGAGATCGTTCTGCTCCATCCGAAGAACTGAGAAGGAGAGCCTCATGCACGGGTTGCAGGTCCAGGTCAGCCATGTCCCGCACATGACCGACGCCGAGCTGCGGCGGTACGAGCGAGCGGCGATCAAGTACGCGAAGCACGAAGTCGGCGACGCTCGCCGCGGTGCAGAGCTGGCGCGTGCGATCCGAGCGGAGATGAGCGAGCGCGGTCTCGTGAAGACGAAGGCGAAGAAGAAGAAACCGAAGGCGCGCGTCGAGAGCGCGAAGCATCGCAGGCCCAAGCGCAAGAAGCGCGACCCGAAAGGGAAGAAGGGCGGTTTCGCCAAGCTCGAGCACGAGCTCGAGCGTCGTCGTGGCGTGAGGAACCCGCGCGCGCTCGCGGCGTACATCGAACGTAAGGCCGGTCTGATCCGGTGAGCCGGTGGCCGTGGGGTTGTCCGGACACATGAGCGGGCGCATCGAGACTCTGAGCGGCTGGGGCTACGAGCTCACGGACGATGATCTCGCGTGGGCCGCGCGCATGTGCACCGGCGAGGGCGGCCTGAACAGCGCGACGCTCTGGACGATGGCGCAGCGGTTCGCGCTGCTCGCGCAGTCGTCGCCCGGCCTGTATCCGACGTTCGCCGATCTGCTGCGCGCGCGCGTACTCCGAGCCGATCAATCCGAAGTACCAGGCCGATGGTGTGTTCTGTCGACCGTCGGGGCCGCTGCACGATGCTCCGGTGTGCCTACCGGGACGACTCGCGCATCGAGCGTCGATCTGCTCGCTCGTCCCTGGCGAGACACCTGCAGACGCGACGCTCGCGATCGCGTGGGCATCGGCTCAGCACTCGGTGACGAGCTGGGCAGCGGGCCGTGTGCCCAACCCGTGCCCGCGTGCCGTGCACTTCGCGGTGTCGGCGCTGATCGACGCAGAGATCCGCAACGGCGAGTGCAGCCGCGTGATCCTGCGCGCGGGCAACGTCTACGCGAGCACGCGCGTCTCGGACCGATGGCCCGACGACTTTGTCAAGGTGACGGGCACCGGGGACACCGCGCCGACGCTCGATTGATCCTTTTCGGCTGGATCCCCTCCGCGGGCGGATCGTAGAGTCGTGTCGGATCATGAGCGAGACAGCGGACGCACGACGCGCTGCCCGAGCGAGGCTCACGCCGCAAGGCCGAGTCTTCGCGTCGGCCGTCGACGGGGAGCGCGAGGCGCGCACCCGGACGATCGCGATCGCGGTCGTGCTCGGGCTGTGCGTGCTCGGAGAGATCGCGCTCGCTTGGGCGCCCGTCGATGGCCCGGGCTCGGTGATCGCGAGCCGTCTCGACGGGGCGATCCTCGTGCTGATCCCCGCGCTCTTCGATGCGATGCGGCATGCAGGGCGGGCGCGTGCGGCTGCGGCGGATGCCGTCGCGTCGCTGCGCCCGCCGCCCGCGAATCCAGCCGACGAGTCGAACGCATGACGACGCGCGGCTGGAACAGCTGGGGGATCAGCTCGCCCGAACGGCGACGCGCTCTCTCGCAGCTCCGGCCGGGAACGATCATCGCGGTACGTGTGCAAGGCGTCTGGCACGAGGGGTTGCTCTCGGATCAGCTCGACGCGAACGGCGAGCCGCGCGTACTCCACAAGTCGAAACGGACCTATCGAGCGGCCGAGGAGTCGGCGCAGCAGTACGCGCCGGACGGGCGCGAGCTGCGCGTGATCGGCTATCCGGGAGCTCGCGCGCCGTCGCTCGTGATCGGTCACGCGCGAGCGCGCATCGGCGAGGCGTGGAGCGTCGCGGACAACTGCCAGCGATACACGCGTCGGGCGCATGGTGTGCCCGCTCGCTCACCCGATCTAGAGGCGTTCTTCGCGTGCCTCTTCTTGGGGTTCGTTTCGGCGTCGTAAAAGGACGCCCCCGCGCGGGTGCAAACCGCCGGGGGCAGGTCAGCAAAAGGAGGGGCTGCCGACGTGTCGAGAGTAACACCGCCCACACGAAGATCAAAGGGCGCGAAGAAAAAGACGCTGGCCGAGCGCTTCCTCGAGCAGTGGCGCGCCGCGGACGAGCGTGAGGGCCGGCGCGCCTCGTCGACGCGCGACGGCTCTGCACAGCCGCCGGTAACCTCCGAGAGCGCGGTTACCAGCGCTGCGAAGGACGCGCCGATCGGTCCGGGAAACCCGCTGCCGCCCGAAACTGCGGCTGAGCTCGCGGCGCTGCGTGCGCGTCTCGCACCGCCACCGGGCAGCCGAGCCGATCTAGTCAAGAGACGTGCGGAGTACGACGAGCGCGCTCGCGCGGCACGACCCGCAGTCCCCGATGCGGGACGAGCAGGTCTGCTCGCGCTCGAGCGCGTCGTGCTCCGTACGCCGGCGACGAGCGACGGCGTCCAACGTCCGACGGCCGCGCGCGACGTCGAGCAGGACCTCGTCACGCCGCCGGCGGCGCGCGCAAAGCTCGGTCACGACGCGTCGAGCAGCTCGACGCGGCGGGACACGGCGCGCTTGACTCGCGCGCCGCTTGCGCCGTCCGAACCGCGTGCACCTCGCAGCGATCGTGGTGATGGGCGACCCGGCCGTCCGCGTCGACGACGCAGCGATCGCGGGCGCGAGTGGATCGAGAAGGTCCGAGCGGTCGTCGTCGACGGAGTGAGCTCCGCCGAGTTCAGCCCGAAGGACTGGCCCGCCTGGGTCTACGCGCTCGTGCACCGGATTCTCTACGCCGCGCCGAGCTCGCGCACGGCTGAGCGCGAGCTGCGCAAGCGGGGCGCGCTCGCTGCACGAGCTCGTCTTGCTGCGCAGGGCCTCGCTCGAGCGACACCGAGGCGCATGGAGTCGTGGCGAGCGCGCGTGATCGCGACGATCTTCTGCGTCGCTCACGACCTCTCGCGCGAGACGCAGCGTCGCGGCTACTGGCGCAAGCTCGACGGGTTCTCGGTGGCGATGTGGCAATCGCTGATCCCGACACCGCACGCGACGCGCGACGGACAGAAGTACGGGCGATCCGCGTTCGATGCGACCTCATGGGGCGCGGATCGCGCGGCGCCCGACGACTGCGGCTTCCTCGTCGCACTCGAGCGCGCGGAGGCGATCGAGACGTGGGCGCCGCCAGTCGATCACGCCGATCCGCGCTTCGTAGGTCCGCCTCGTCGATGCGCCGACGGTGTCGTGCGTCGCTTTCCGTTCGTCGTGATGTGGTTCCCGCTCGCCGAACCGCCGTGATCGCGATGCGATAGCTCGACGGATGCGCGCTACGCGCAGGCGGTCGTGTATCTAGCGCCGGCGCCTACACGGCGGCCGTTCAGTGTTTCGCGGCCGATCCGACGTCGTCGCGCTCGCGCGCGGGCCGCTGCGCGCGTCGTCGTGCGCTGATCGGCGTCGTCGAGCCGCGCGGCAACGGCGATCGTCGGAAAATCTCGTTTGAATGTACCGCAGCGGTACGCTCTCCCATCCCTCCGGAATGGGGGCGTGACGCGGGCTCTACGAGCCCGATCGCGTCACGGGAGCAAGAGCGTGCGCGCTTCGCGCGCGCTCACGAGCTCGGCGCTTGGGCGCCTCGCATCCGAACGGCGCAGCATCGAGAGAGGCTGAGCACGCCGCGTGCCGAGGACCGAGCCGCGCGGCGAGGTGACGACCTGCACGTGATGGCCGAGCTCCGCGTCGCACAGCGGCCGTCACAGCGCCGAGCAGCGCTCGCGCGCCGTCGCTCGAGCTCCACATCGCGCGAGGCCTTCGATCGCGAGCGCGCTTCGCGCTCACGTTGCGCGCGCCGGCGCGACGTCGTGCGAGTACTCGCGACGGCGCTCGCTCACCGTTGTCCGGACAACGTGCGCGCGCGCACGACGTCGCGCACGACGTCGCGCTGCGCGAGCATCGGCACGCGGGCCTTGCTCGACTTCGCGTCTCGTGCCTCTCGACGTGCGCGTGCCTGTTCGCGCTCGAGTCGCTGTCGGCGCTTGCGCGCGAGGCGCTCGATCTCACGCGCAGCAGCTTCGCGGGCTTCGTCACCGAGGAGATCGGCGCTCTCGGGCTTGGCGATCTCTCGTTTCATCAACTCGCGCAAGAACGCGGGCAGCGAATACCAGCTGCGCGACGCCGCGATCAGCTCAGCGTCGGTCCATTCGTCGACGGTGAAGAACACCCGGACGCAGACGTTGCGTCGCTCGCGTTCGCGGGGGCGTCCGACAGGCACAAAGGCAAGTTTTGCAGCCACGACATGCACCGTCAACGGAGCTGCGCGGCGGTCGCGATCTGCGTAGCGTCGATCATCCACGGCGCCCGCCGCGCGGAGCGCTTCTCTCTCGGAGGTCCCCCGACATGTTGCAGCTCCTTCCTCAGCGCACCGCGAATCAGCAGCTCGACCGCGTCCGCGCCCAGCTCAACGGCTGGCGCGAGAAGGCGGCCGAACAGACCGAGCACGTGATGACGACCGGCGTGACCGCCGTGGGCGGCTTCGCGCTCGGCATGGCCGATCGTCGCTTCGGCGAAGATGCCGTGTGGGGGATGAGCACGAGCCTCGCGGTGGGCCTCGCCGGTCACGCGCTCGCGCTCTTCAACGTCGGCGGCCCGGAGATGTCGCGCGTCACGCGCGCCATCGGCAACACCGGCGTCGCCGTCTACTCGTACAAGAGCGGATACGAGATGATGGAGCGTCGCTCGCAGGACGCGGGCGGCGGCGGCGGCGGCGGCGGCGGCGCGCAGGGCTGAGCTCGCGCCCGCACACGATCACTACGCGCGCGCCTCGAGCGCACGCGGAGCTCGCCCGCTGATCCCGCCGCGCGTCTGATCCACGCCCCGCCGCATCGGCCGCCGAGTGGTTCCAGTCACGACAACCACGAACCAGGAGATTCTGATCATGACCTACTCGATCGTCGGCGCCCAGGGACAGCACATCGATCCGGCCACGCACGAAGCGCGCGTCATCCTCGCGGGCCTCGAGCAGCAGCCGGACCACATGGTCATGGGACAGGCGGCCTCGCTGATGAGCCGCTTCCCCATGCTCCCCACCGTGGCGGCTCAGCAGAGCCCGCGGATCTCGAACCTGCTCGCCGCGGCGCGCACGATGCCGATCCACCTGAACCCGTCGCTGTTCCATGCGCCGGGCATGGCGGCGCAGAGCTCGCCCGCGACGTCGCCCCTCGTCTCGCAGCCGAGCGTCGGCACGAGCGACCCGGGGCCGGTCGGTCTCTCGTCGATCCCGCTCTCGCAGACCACGCCGATCGCGGCCGGTGCGCAGTCGGTGATCACGAGCTCGCCGCAGTCGATCTTCAAGCCCTACAAGCTCGTCGTCGACGCGGTGATTCAGCCGTTCTTCCTCGTGAGCGACTTCCGAATCGGCACCGTGCCGCTCTTCGACTTCGCGGGCGTGACGGCGGCGACGCTCTACACGCCGGCGGCGATCCCGTCGCTCAAGAAGATCACGGCGAACCCGGGCGTGCAGATCACGCTCACCGTGCAGAACCGCGACGGCGCCTCGCACCCGTTCTACGGGAGCGTGTACGGCGAAGCCGCGCCGACGCAGTGCGGGTGATCTCATCGCGCGCGTAAGCGCGCATTGACCTCGGAGGGCTCCTCGTGTTGCGTGCGCTCTTCCTCACTGACTCGGCCGATCTCGATACGGCCGCCGTCGTTCTGGAAACGCTCACCAGGTTGAACGAGCTCCACCTCGCGCAGCACGAGGAGCCACCTCTCTACAAGTCCGGCGTCGTGTGGATCCCTCCGCCCGACTGCATCCAGTTCTGCGAACAGGACTGGCCGACGATCCCGATCGTGCGGCAGCGCGGCAAGGCCCCCTGCAACGCACTCGCGCCTTGGCGCGCCGCTGAGCTCCGCAAACGCGGCTATCCGCTCGCGACCGCGTTTCCGATCATCGTGCCCGGGCCGCCCCCGCCCGCGCCGACACAGATGCACGCCGTCGTGACGCGCGATGGGACGATCGGCGGCCTCGAAGATCCCTCGGCACGCCTCGGCATGCCGCCGATGCCGCACGAGCAGCTCGTCACGCTCGCTCGAGCGCACCTCCGGTTCCTCTCCCCTCGCTGCACTCACTGGCGCTGAGGTCTCCATGAACGTCGCTGCTCCGCTCCTCTTGCTCGCCACGTTCGCCGCGCTCGCCGCGGCGTCGAGCAGCAGCGCGTCCGCACAGACTCAGCCGAGCCCGACGACTCCGCGACTGCCCTCGACCACGACGCCCGCGCCCTCAACGCGACGACGCACCACCCCGCGCGCGCCGACCGGGCCCGCGTGTACGGACACCGCCGCGACGTTGTCGACGACCGACATAGCGCGCGCGCGGCAGTGGGCCGCGTGTGCGGGACGCACCGCCGACGAGCTGCACGCCTACGTCGCGCGCGCCGGCGCAACGTCGGCGGCCGGTCGCGCCGCGCAAGAGACGTTCACTCGAGCGCAGCAAGTCGCGCACGAGGATCCGAACCCCTCGACCGTCGCGAGCGACACGCGCTCGGCCGTCGATCAAGCAACGCAGGCGTCCGACGATGCAGCGCGGCAGCTTCCCGTCGAGCCCGCGCCCTCGAGCGCGGATCCCGTTCCTCCGACGCATGCGACCGCGCCTGCGCCGAGCACGACGACGCCGTCGAGCACGACGACTCTCGCGCCGGACGCGGGATGGTACCGCCAAGTCGATAGCTCCCGGTTCGTTGTCAACCCGACGCAGGCTCGCGCGCTCGCGCCCGACTTCGCGCGGTACATGGCGAGCGCGGGCACGCGCCCCGATGCGGATCGCGTGCGCGAGTTCCAGCGCGCCGCAGGCATCCGGCCCGATGGCCAGTACGGCGGCACCACGCGCGCCGCTCTCGTCTTTTGGGGCGTCGCCAATCCGCCGCGCGCGCTGTCCAACGCAGCAGCGAGCTATTCGGCTCCGCGTCGTGCCGATGGGACGACGTACGCAGCCCTTCCGGCGCAGACGATCGATCTACCCACGCCCGCGCGGCCGTCGATCACGGTGCATGCACCGACGACGCGGCCGAGCTCCTCGAGCACGAGCCGCACGCCGCCGAGCGCTGCACGGTCGACGACGTCGAGCGCTGCGCCCGCTCCGAGCGCTGCACGGTCGACGTCGAGCGCTGCACCTGCTCCGAGCGCTGCACGGTCGACGACGTCGAGCGCTGCACCGCGCGCCACGAGCGCGTCGAGCTCGAGCACGACGTCGAGCTCGAGCACGAGCGCGGATCCCGTCGTGCAGGCGGCGCGCGATGCGCTACTCGCAGCGCGAACAGGCACCGTCGCCGACACCGCGCGGCACGAGTATTACCGCCGATTCCAGCAGGCGATGATCGACGCGGCGCACGACGAGAGCGATCCGCACAACGGGCTCGCGCGTCTGGAAATAGACGACGCATGGCACGCGGACGGGAACTACGACACCGCGACGCAACATGCGATCGCGCATGTGCTCGCGATGTCCGTCGACGACGTGCCCGCCGAGCCGGTCCCGTCAACGCCGCGTACCGCGAGCTCGCCCAGCACGCCGACGCTGTCGGACACCGCCGGCAGCACGGCGGCGCCGAGCTCGTCCTCGAGCGCGAGCTCCGCGCCCTCGAGCGCGTGGGCGCGCAGCCGCTCGAGCACGACGCCCTCGAGCACGAGCGCGAGCACGCGCTCGACGACGAGCAGCGCATCGGCGCCGAGGACGAGCACGCCGGCGTCCAGCACGCCGCGCGCGAGCGCGACGACGTCGGCGCGGCCGAGCACGTCGACTGCTGCGGCGCCGAGCGTGTCTCGACCAGCGGCGGCGAGCGCGGCGCCGAGCGGTCACGCCACGCCACCGCCCGAGGCGGCCGCCGACTCGCTCGGGCCGCATCCGTCCGAGACGCTGCAACCGGGCCAAGCGCCCAGCGCGGAGGACACCGCTCGCGCGCAGGCGCACGATCTCTACGATGCTGCGCAGCAGCGCTTCGACGCCGGCGACTTTCAGGCGGCGCTCGAGGGCTACGAGCACGCCTATCAGGTCGCGAACGACGCGCATCTCGACACGGCCGCGCGCGTGCAGCTCGCAATCGCGAGCGCGAACGAACGGCTCGGCCGGACGGCGGCCGCGATCTCCGCGCTCGAGGAGTACCTGCACGAAGCACCGACCGCGTCCGATCGCTCGGACGTGCAGGCGCGGATCGATCGGCTGCAACATCCGGTCGCGAGCTCGTCGACCACGTCGAGCAGCGCGAGCAGCGCGAGCCCCGCGTCGAGCACGACCGCAAGCCCCACGTCGAGCACGACCGCGAGCACCGCATCGAGCCCGATCTCGAGCACCGCGTCGACCTCGAGCTCGAGCGACGACGATGGATGGTACCGACAGGTCGGATCGCAGCGCTACGACGTGCACCCGTCGGACGCGCAGCACCTCGCATCCGATCTCGCTCAGTATCTCTCGCACGCGACGGCGCAGAACTACGATCACGATCGCGTGCGCGTGTTCCAGCGTGCCGCTGGCGAGTCGCCCGACGGCAACTACGGCGGCGCCACGCGCGCAGCGCTGATCTTCTGGGGCGTACCCAACCCGCCGCGCGCCTTCACGACGCCAGGCACGACGTACTCGGCGCCGCGGCGTGCGGACGGCACGACGCATCCGCCCGTCGTGGCCACCGCATCGGTCGGCGACGCTGGCGCTTCGCTCACGCGCGCTCGCACGCTCGCGAGCATGACGGCCAAGGCGATCACACGACAGACGCAGCACTGGCAGCGTCGACTGCACGAGTTCCAGCGCGCGGCCGGTCTGCCGACGGGCGCCTACGACGGACGTACGTACAACGCGCTCGTGTTCTTCGGCATCCGTCGGCCGCCCGCTGAGCTCGTCGGCCCCGCACACACCGCGCCCGAGGCCGCGTACGACGGAAGGAACCTTCGATGAATCTCACCGCCGAAGCGCTCGCGTCTCAGGCCGTCTCGCTGCTCCCGGATCGCGCTGCGGCTCACGAGCTGATCCGTACATGGGCGGACAGCGCGACGAGTCAAGCGCAGCTCGAGCAGGCGGCCGTGCAGTTCGGCTTGCTGGGGCATCCCGAGCTCTCACAAAGCCTGTGGCGCACGGCGCAAACGGCCCCCACGGACGTCAGCATCGGACAGACCCCGGTGATCGTCGGACAGACGCCCGTGATCATGGGCGGCGAGGCGGGTGCCGACGCGCTCGCTGCGATGCCGCCGGCCGTGAGCTACGACGACAAGAGCGCGACGAGCGCCGCCCCGGTCGTGGTGCCGCCGTCGCCGGCGGTCGTCGTCGCGCCCTCGAGCTCCTCGAGCTCGTCGTCGTCTGATCAGAAGGCTTCCGCAGCGCCGATCGCGCCGGCCGTGAGCTACGACGCGAAGGCGTCGGCTCCTGCAGCGGCGACGCCGCCCGCGCTCGCGCCGGCTCCGGTCGTCGACTACGGCGCGCAGCCGCCGGCGATCGACTACGGCACGGTCGCGCCGTTCGCGCCGATGTCCGCGCCGATGTCGAAGAACATCGACCCGTCGCAGCTCGACCCGTCGCAGCAGTGGGGGCTCGTGCCCGACGACGCGGCGTTGTACGCCGACGCCGACTACGGCGACGACGTCGACGACGACCAGGCCGCGCTCGAGCTGCTCGCGCAGCAGCAAGCGCAGTGGGGCCTCACGTCCGATCAGCTCGCGGCGCTCATGCAGACGCCGGCCGACATGAGCGGTCTCGACCCCGATCAGCTCGCGGCGCTCATGGCAGCGCAGCAGGCCCCGCCGGCGATCGACACGAGCCAGCTGTCGCCGGATCAGCTCTTCGCCCTCGCGCAGTCGAAGACGCCCGACGGCGTGCAGCCCTACGACGCGAGCGGCTATCAGCTGCCCGGGATGATGCCCGGCACGCAGGCCTCGATGCCCAGCGCGGCCGGGATGCCGCCCCCGCCGCCTGCGCCGGGCTACGACCCGACCGCCGGCTATGCGGCCGCGCCGACGCCGGATCAGAGCGCCGCCGCCGCTGCGTACCCGCCGGGCTACTACCCGCCGGGCTACTACCCCTCGGGCTATCTGCCGCCCGGCTATCCGTCGCCCACCGATCCGAACGCGCCGACGACGACGTACGATCCGACCACCGGCACGACGACGACGTACGATCCGACCACCAGCCTCTACACGACGACGCCGGCCCCCGCAGCGCCCGCGTACGCGCCGCCGTTCGCGCCGGCTGCGGCGAGCCCCGCGCCCGCGCCCACGACGACGCCCTCGGGCTCGTTCGACTACGGTGCAGCGCTCTCGTTCTTGCAGCGCTCCGGAGGGCACCTACAGCTCATCCCCGCCGGCGCTGCGGCGTACAACGGGCAGTGGTGGCTCGGGACGATGTTCGCCGCGCCGGATGCGTCGGAGTACGAGCCGCTCGGCTACGTGATGGAGACCTCGTACTCGAACCCCGCAGGGTCCGGGATCATCGGCTTTCCGCTCTGGCGTCTCGTCACCGAAGATCAGGCCGAGTACGACTCGGAGGAGTACACGCCGCCCGCTGGCTCGAGCATGGCAGGCGTGCGTCTCGTGCGGCGTCGTCGTCCCGGGTCGGTGATCGGCGCGCTGCTGTTGCCGCTCTCGCACGCGCCGAAGGGGACGCTCTTCGCGCCCGTGACGAAGGTGCAGAAGACCGCTCCGCAGAAGAGCGCGACGAGCAGCGCAGCGCCCGCGAGCAGCTTCGCGACCGCGCGCGTGCGTCTGCCGAGCGGCAAGCCGGCGACCAAGGTCGTGGCTCCGTCGCTGCCGCGTACGGCGACCATCGTACCGCGTCCGTTCGCGCCTACGCCGCGGGCGGTCGTCGTGCATCCGGCGACGCGTCCTCTCGCGCCGGCGCCGATTCGCGTGCGTCCGCAGATCGCCGCGCACCTGCTGCCGCAGATGGCCGCGCCCGCTCGCACGGCGCCGCAGGCGCCCGTGCCCGCGACGCCCTACGATCGGCAGTGGCGGCTCACGTCGCAGTGGTCGCCTCCGTCGCCCGCGTCGCCGCAGTATCGGCTCGTCTTCCGATCGACGCCGCAGGGCACGGTCTGGCGCGCGATCACGCGTCTCGTCACGGCCAAGCCGTCGAGCGCCAAGCCCGGCGCGACGCCCGCGAGCGCGTTGCGAAACGGCGCGGTCGTCGCGAAGATCGGCGCGGGCTCGAACGTGTGCGGCGGCGCGGCGACGGGGAGCTCGACGTGCGGTGCAGCATCGTGCGGAGCAACGCCGCCCACGCATGACGCCGCATCGAATGGTCCGTACCTCGGGGGCGAGTGGGGTTCGGGCGGGTGGCCTCCGACGTCGTCGCGCCGCAAGGACGCGACGGATGCGCTCGCCGACGCCCGCTATCAGGACCCGCGGATCGTGGTGCCGTCCTCTCTGCTCAGCGCGCCCGAGCGCGTGCTGCATCAGGACGCGATCGTCGGCGCGACGTACACGATCGTGGGCGCGAGCTGCCTCTCGAGCGATCGGCGTTCGTCGATGGAAGACTTCTGGCGTCGTCGCGAGGCGATCGTCGGTGATGCGCCGCAGTGGCTCCAAGCGATCGCGAACGTGGCGCAGAGCGCGGGACAAGCGATCGCGAACCTCGTGCAGCCGCCCCCTCCGTCGGACGCCGACGCGGGGAGACAGCAGACGCAGACGGTCGTCGTCCCCGACAACACGCCCGCGGTCGTCGTCGCCCCCAAGGCGCCGATCATCACGCGTCCGCCGGACGCGCAAAACAAGCCGTGGACGCCGGCGACGCGTCCGAGTGGCGCCGTTCGTCCTGGTGCGCCGGCCAAGCCGATCGCGACCCCGCTACCGCGGCCCGCGCCCGATCCGGTCGTGCCCTATGGCATGCAGTGCACGGCGTGGCAGGTGTCGTCGCAGCCGCCGGCGGCGCTCGCGTACCGCACCGATCTCGTGCCGCAGACCCGATCGGTGCAGGCGCCGGTCCTCTCGTGGGGCCCCTACACGCCCGGGGTCGCAGCGCCGGGCACGGTGTACCGCTGGCACATGCGAATCCCGCCCCTGCCGCAGTGGGGCGCGTGGCAGTCCGGGATGCCGCCGGCGCAGAGCTCGGGCGCCGTGCCCTACGGCGCGCAGATCGAGATTCAGCAGGGCATCCCGACCGGGCACATGCTCGGACAGGTGCAGCACCGATGGTGCTACCCGCTCGCAGTGCAGCCGACGCCGGATCAGACCGAGCAGTCGCTCGTCGACGCGGTCACGACGCAGGCGCAGCTCGAGCAGCTCTTCGCGGAGCTCGCGAATCTCGACGATGCCTCGCGGTGGGACTGGCTGAGCCAGAACCCCGACGTGCTCTCGATGATGATTCAGCTCGGATGGATCCAGGTGCCGCCGACGCTCGACTCGCTCGAGAACGCGCCGCCCGATGCGTACGCGCCGGCCGGCTACGACAACGGCGGCTACCCCAAAGCGTTGTACGGACAACCGTCGACGTCGGTCTATGCGCCGACGGGCCCGTCGTGGCAGTCGTCGCAGCGGCAGCAGACGCTCGGCCCGACGCCCGTGCAGGGCTGCGGCCCGTGGCGCCGTGTCGACGTCACACAGAAGCCGCCGAGCGGCGCGCAGTGGGTGTTCTCGGACGATCGGCAGTGGATGTGCCTTGCCGAGACGAGCGATACGCGCTTCGCCAAGGGCGGACAGTACGAGGGCGGTGTCATCGGTGCCGCGCAGGTCGGCGCCGCTCAGGTCGGCCGCGTGCAGGTCGGGGGCGTGCAGGTCGGGGCCGCTCAGGTCGGCGCGCAGGTCGGCGCGCAGGTCGGCGGCGCGCAGGTCGGTGCAGCGCAGGTCGGCGCGGCAGACGAGGAAGAGGAGCACGGTCCGACGTGTGGGCCCTGGCTCGATCGCGTGACGTTCGAGCGCGCGATCGGGCAGCTGCCGCCGGGCTACTACTGGCAGCGTCGATACGCGCAGGGCCAGGTCGTCGCCGCGCGCGCGTGCCCGAAGCGCGCGACGGTCGCGGGCGTGTCGTGCTGCTCGCACTGCGCGGCGCGTGACGCGGGCGGTCTGCGCATCGGCGACGTGTGGCACGACATCGGGCACGCGGTCGCCGACGCCGATCAGTTCATCTCGCAGAACGTGTGGGAGCCCGTGAAGCAATACGTCCCCTACGGCGCGCAGATCGATCAGCTGCATCAGGCACGCATGGACCTGCTGCGGCAGGTCGCGCCGGAGTTCTACGGGCAGCAGGGATCGGCGACCGATGACGCGATCCGAGCTGCGCAGGCGCTCTCGCGCGGCGTGCGCCGCGGCGATCAGAGCGCGATGGACCAAGCGGCCCATCTCAAGGAGCAAGCTGCGGCGGGCGATCCCGCGGCGCGCCGAGCGTGGTTCGCATACGTGCGAGTCGCGCGCGACGATGATCGCCGTATCCAGACGGGCAGCTGAGCGGCCCGCGTTCCCGACCCCCACAAGGAGAGAGCCATGTTGAACCCCACCGCAGTCAGCCCCCGCCTCGTCGCCTTCATCTCGCTGAACATCGACGCCACCACGAACAGCGGATCGTGGGGCTACTCGTCGATCACGCAGCTCGTCGCCGCGACGAGCTGGACGATCCTTCTCTCGCAGGAGTTCGCCGGTCTGATCCTGGTCGGCAACATCGCGAAACAGCTGCACATCACCGTGTCGACGAAGGAGGGCGCGGCGACCACGGCCGCGATCACGCCGGTCGCGAACGGCTTCACCCTGACGATGGGCGCGGCGCTGACGCAGCCCGTGACGATCAAGGTCGAGAAGCTGATCAGCGAGTGATCGGTGGCCTCGCCCCTGGAAGAAGCCGCAGAGCTGGTCGCGCGGAGGATGGCCTCCTTCCTCCGCGCGCCGCTCTACTCTGGCTCGCCGTCGATGGTCGGCGGCTCGCCGATCACGATCCCGCCGAAGTCGGGCGCGACCGGCGTGCAGGCTGGACAGATCACGGGCTTGCAGCTCCAGGGGCAGACCTGGGCCGTCACGATTCACTCGCAGTACAACGTCGCAACGAGCGGCGGCCCAGGCGGAGGGCCGTTTCTGATCAACGCGCGCCCGTGGATCTTCGCGCGCGTGCTCTGGACCATCGGCGTCGTGAAGCACACCGCCGAGATCGATCTGCCGCTCTCGTCGGTCACGTTCACGCTCCCGTTCGACACCATGCAGCTCTACGTCGTGAACCAATCGCCGGACGGCACCGATCCGGCGCTCGAGTTCGCGCCGTCGGTCGGTCTCGCTGTCGCGACCGCATGGGCGGGCCGAGAGACGGCGCGTGCACGACGCACGATCACGGGCTCGGCCGACGGAGTCGGTGTGCGGTTCGTGCCGCCGGCGTTCTCGACCACGATGCAGCTGACATGGGCGGGCGCGATCGCGTTCGATCTGACGGCGGAGTTTCTGGACATCGCCGGCAACGTGCTCGCGACGACATCGCTCTCGCCTGGACCGCCCGCGCAGCAAGCGCTGCCGATCGACATCCCGCACGGCACGGTGCAGGTGCTCGTGAAGTCCGGAGGCAACGCGCAGGGCTTCGCGGCGATCTTCACGCTCTCCCTCTGAGGTGATCATGGGTGCCTTTCTCCTCGCTCTCTTGTTCGGCGCCGGCGTCGCGGCTGCGACGGCCGAGAGCCCGCAGCACGATCTCGACGTCGACGACGCGGACCGTGCTCGACGTGCGCGCGCGTCCGGCGATGCGCCTCGAGGCGCGACGTCGAGCACGCCGAGCAGCGGCTCGAGCAGCTCGAGCAGCTCGTGGGCGCGCCGGCGCTCGAGCTCGAGCTCGAGCTCCGCGTCGCGCGAGGCGCCCGCTCGCGGCCGCGCGCAGGCCGCACCCCCGGCCGATGTCCCGATCGAGACGCAGGATGCACCGACGGGCGCACGTCTCGTCGTCGCGGCGATGCATGGGGGCGTCGACGGTCTGAGCCACGCACGTGCGCTCATCGAGCGCTGGCTCGATGCGCCGGGGCGCACGAGCGCGCAGGCCGGGCAGTTCATCGTGCAGCTTCAACAAGCGAACGAGAACAGCCTCGCCGATTGGGCGCTCGACCATTGGCGCGCGCCGAACGCGCCGCCGGTCGCCACCGCGCCGAGCTCGACGAGCGCCACGACGAACGCGGGCGCGATCGCGGCTGCGCACGTCCTCAACCTCGTGCAGTCGGGCGGCTCCGACCTCGTCGGACCGTACCTCACGAACTGGATCCGGGATCCGCAGCGCACGTCGACGGACGTCGGTCGCGCGGCGCGTGATCTACAGCAGGCCGGGCACGAGGGGCTCGCCGACGAGCTGCTCGACGACTGGAACGAGCACGAACACACGAGCGCGATCAGCTGAGGGGCTGTGACGACGAACGACGAGATCGATCCGTCCGCCTTTCGCCAGTGCGCGCATGCACCGGCGGACGGACGGATCGTCTCGCCGTTCGGCATGCGTGCGTCGATCCAAGATCGAGGCGTGCGTCGTCATCACCAGGGCCTCGACATCGCCGGCGCGATCGGAGCGCCCGTGTACGCGGTCGCCGACGGGCTCGTCGAGGCGGCGACGCCGAACGGCGCGCCGGGCTTCTCGTGCTACGGGCACGTGATCGTGATCCATCATCCGCAGTGGGGTGAGGATCGCACGTTCTACGCGCACCTCTCCGCGCTCCACGTGACGCCGGGACAGCGCGTGAGCATGGGCGATCGGATCGCAGACATCGGCAACACGAACGGCACGACGCGCTCGCCGGGGACCACGTTCGCGCAGGGCTCGTGTCAGAGCGGTCGCACGCCGCCGTTCCTTGCCTCGCTCGCGGGCCGCAGCGGGCCGCATCTTCACTTCGAGGCAAGCCCGCACAGCTATCCGCAGCCGTACGAGGCGCCGCGCTATCAGCCGCAGCTGTGGCTCGCAGACCGCGGAATCACCTACGACGATCAGGGCCGGCTGCTCGTGGCCGAGAGCTGCACGGAGCCCCACGAGGATCCATCGGCCGAGCTCGGCCCGACGCCCAGCGACCCGTACTCGGCGGCGACCTCGAGCTCGCCCGCGCACGATGGTCTGACGACGCGCGCCGCCGGTGGCGTGCTGGTGCCGGCCGTCGCGATCGGTGGCGCGGTCGGCCTCGCGCACCGCTATCTCCGCAGCTCGCGTCGACGATGACCGTCGTCGACTTGTCCGTACAACGACACCCGCCACCAAGAAGGTAACGCATGCTCACCCCGGCCAATCCCTACCCCGTCGGCTTCGCCGCGTTCTCTCCGACCGCTCCGAGCGCGCTGCTGTCGGGCTCGTGGGGGATCCAGAGCATCACGGCGACGATCGCTGCCCAAGCGTTCCAGGTGCTCATGTCGCCGCAGTACGCGGGCGGCATGACGTCCGCGCAGGCGCAAGACCTGCAAGTCGTGGCGACGGCGCACGAGCTGTTCGCGGGCCCGACGATCACGCCGATCGCGCAGGGCTTCGTGATCGACTTCGGCGTCGCGATGGTCAACGAGATCACGCTCGACATCCGCAAGCGCATCAGCGAGTGAGCTCGGCGCCGTGATCGTCAACCCCGGACCCCCGCTGTTCGCGGTCGTGCCTACCGGCGCGACCGCGCAGCGCTTGCTGCCCGCGAGCAGCATCGCGGGTCTGGCGGTCGGGCCCGAGAGCGTCGTCTACATCGAGCCCCCGCCCTCGCAGGGCGGCCGCGGCGACGACGCCACCGCGCAGCGTGGGAACGCGGGTCTACCGTGCGCGACGCTCGACGCGGCCTTTGCGCTCGCGGTCGCTGCGCTCCCGGACGTCACGCAATACGCGATCGCGCCCGGCTTCTACGATCCGCCCTCGACCGCCGTCGATCCGCGCCTCGTGATCGGCGCGATCGACTGCACCACCGGTGTCGCTGCGATCGACGGCACCGGGCTCGGCCGCGCTGCGTTGGATCTCTCGGGCGGTGATCGGATCGAGTGGACGATCGGCGCCGGTGTGCAACTTCTTTCCGACATCGGCTCGCCAGCGCGGCGCGCCGTTGGCTCGACGTCGCCGCCCGATGCGTACTTCCGGGGCGGCGACCTGACGGTGCGAGGGTTGCTCGGTGGTCCGGGCGGTGCGCTCGTCGTGCGGTACGCGGGCAGCGTCATCCTCGAGCAGCTCGTCGCCGAGGGACACGACCCGTGGACATTTCAGAGCGTCGGCGCGATCGACGTCCGCGCCGGCTGCGACATCGCGACGATCGCGAGCATCGACTGCGAGTATTGGTACGATGCGACCGACGCGAAGGCGCCCGACACGCTCGCGCCCGTGTTGCAGGTGCTCCCCGGCGCCGTGTGGCACGGGGGAGCGATCAAGATCGGGGGGCAAGCCGGCGTGATCCAAGAGCCGGGCTCGACGCTGCCGGTCGTCGCCGGGGATCCCGCGCATCCGCCGAGCATCGCGGGCGGCTTCGCTCCGACGTTGCAGGTGCACGGCCGAGCCGCGCAGCTCAAGTTCCATGGCGTCGACGCGCCGGGCTTTCCCGACACCGCAACGAAGCTCACGCTCTCGATCGATCGCGCGCAGATCGATCTCGGCTTCGACATCGGGATCCAAGCGAGCCCGGTCGTGCATCGACAGACGCTCAGCGCGATCGGTATGACGGTCACGGCGAACGGCGCGATCGCGAGCGCCAACGCCGGGATCGACATGGACTATTCGGGCGGCAGCGTGCCGCGGCTCATCTCGCACTTGCAGACGAACGGCGCCGGCGCCGATCGCGCGACGGTGATCCCGCCCGACTTCGCGACGTTGCCGCAGCCGGCATCGGGCCTCGCGGTGGCGGTCACGTTCCCGTTCCAGCTGCCGGACGGCGCCTACAGCGCGATCTGCGAAGCGGACAACGTCGCGACGTTGCCGCAGGCGTGCACGGCGCGCACGGGTGCAGGCTGCACTGCCAACGTCACAGCGGCAGCAGGTAACATCCGCGTGTTCGTGCACTACGTCGGAACGTGAGCAGCAGAGAAGGAAGGACCCCACACCATGATCGTCAATCCCGGCCCCGATGCCCTCGTTCAGTGCGTGCCGCCCGGCGCGTCGACGATGCAACTGCTCCCGCTCGGCGCGCTCTCGGGCGACGCCGGTCCGTGGGCGACCGTGCTCTACGTCGATCCGACGCGCGGCAACGACGCGACGGGCACACGAGGCGACGGAAATCGTCCGTTCGCCACACCGCAGGCCGCCGTCAACCAGATGCAGACCGGTGATCAGGTGGAGGTGATGGCCGTGCGCATCACGCTCGCGGCGCCGATCACGATCCCCGCGACCGTGGTGTCCGGCTCAATCGTGAGCGAGGCGCGGAACATGGCGAGCAACGGGTTCGTCAACGGCCAGGGTCCGCAGACGCTTCTGCGAAACCCGGCCGGGAGCGTGTTCGACTTCGGCGCCAACCTCGGCCTGTCCACGTTCGTCATCGCCGGCTGTTCGATCAACGGCGTCGGTGCGACGAGCGTCGTCGCGGACTTCTCGGCGTACACCCTCGGACAGAACCCCGTGCTCGACTTCGTCGATTGCCAGATCGGCGGCGGCGCGGGCGTGTCGTCGAAGTACGCTCTCGGGATCAACTTCTACAAGTGCACGTCGATCCTCGACTCGACGTTCCAAGGCGTGTCCTTCTTGACGTTCTTCGACACGTACACCAGCACGGCCGCGAACTTCACGTACATCTACGACGTCAGCGACCCGAAGACGCCGATCAGCCCGACGGCATCCCTAAACTGCGGATGGGGCACGGTCCTCGGCACTGTGACTCTGTCGGCGCAGGCGTCGCTGCTCGTCGACAGCACGAGCTCGGTGTGGGGCGTGAAGGGCTCCGCTCTCACCGTGAGCGGCACGACGCGCACCACGATCGGCGTCGCGGGCAACGTCGGGCCCGGCAACATCGATTTCGCGTCCGCGGGGCGCGAGCTCCCCGACACCACCAACGTCATGACGATCCAGTTCCGGCCCGGGCAGGGTGCGGGGCAGGTCAACATCTTGTCGCCGGCTTCGGGCGTCGCCGCGATGACGGCGGCTGCGTTCAAGGTCGGCGGCGCTGCGGCGAACTCGCAGAACGTGACGCTCGAGATGGCGAGCACGAGCGCGGCGTTCACCGCAAACCAGGGCGTCAACCTCAGCCTCGGGGGCGCGCTCCTTCCGGGCGCGTCCTTCTCGACGCCCGATGCGAGCGGCACGATCCAGCCGACGCGTCTCTCCGGTACCGTGAACCTCGCGGCCGGCGGCGCCGTCGCGCAGACGTGGTCGGGCACGCTCGGGATCACGGGCCTCGTGCGCACGACGTCCGCGCCGAAGCAAGTGCTGATCACGTCGATCGCGCAGGGCGCCGACGCCGTCGTGACCACGAAGGCAACCACGGGGTTCACGACGACGGCGACGGCGCAAGCGGGCAACACCGCGGCGAGCTGGGAAGCGATCTGGCCCTGAGCCCATCAAGACGCCGAACGAGAAGGAGACCCCGAACATGCAGGACGACATGACGACCGACAACGCGCGCGACGACGCTTCGACCGCGTACGAGCTCTCCACGATCGAGGCTGCGCCGATCGAGGCTGCGCCGATCGACACCGCGCTCGTCGACGAGCGTCTCGATTGCCACTGGTGGGCGTCGGCGCTCATGCAGCGCTGGGATCTCGATCGCGAGATCCTCGCCATGAAGGCCGCGGCCGGCGTCGAGGTGCCTGCGCCTCCTCCGGCTGCGCAGGGGCGCCCGCCCGTGCACTGGCTCGGACGCACGCAGCACGAGCAGCACGAGCTCACCGATTGGGAGCGTGCGTGGATCATCCAGCGGATCCAGGACGCGCACACCAAGCACGAGGAGCGGCTCGAGCAAGCGCAGAAGCTCCTCGCGGAGCCGCACGAGGTGCACCTGCGACGCGAGCTCGACGCGAAGGCGCGCGTGCTCTTCCGCGGCCGCACGCACGCAGAGCAGCTCGAGGAGCTCACGCGGTACGGCGCGCTCGTGCGACAGACGTACGGCGTGGTGAGCGGTGAAGACCGACCGGCGCGGCTCACCGAAGCGCACTTCAAGGCCGAGGCGCTGCCCTCCGACGCCGTCGCGCGCGCCGCGCAGCTCGAGGAGCTCAACCGGAAGCACGCGGCAGACTACGCACGCGAGACGGCCATGATGCGCGACGCGTATCAGCTCGTGCAGCGCCACATCGCCATGGTGACGAAGGAGGTCGCCGACGAGCGCGAGCGCGCGGCGCAACGCCAGCAAGAGCACGACGTGCTCAAGAGCGAGCCGCTGCACGCGCAGATGCCGCGTGTGCTCGCGCAGGTCGAGGCGGAGATCCGTCGAGGCCGCGCGCCCAAGCCTCCGGCGCCGCAGCTCGGCAGCGGAGACGACGCATCGAACGCGTGAGCTGGCCCAAGGCCGGCGAGTGCGCGCTCTGCGATCGGCCGACGAACGTCGCGCCGGCAGCCGAGACGCGCACGCTCCCGCCGCCGCTCGTGTGCTCGAGCTGCCGAGGGCCGGGTGCGGCTGAGCGGCTGCGCGCTCGAGCGCTGCACGAGGGCGCGCGCGTCGAGCCTGCACCTTGCGCTGGGGTGCGGTTCGCAATCACGCTCAGAGCGTGAGCACCGACGAGGACACCACCAAGAAGATCGGGAAGCCCTCCGAACCGCGCTGGCTCACCATCGCCCGCGGCGAGCTCGGGCAGCACGAGCTCGCCGGGCCGGCGAGCAACCCGCGCATCGTCCTCTACCTGCGCTCGGCCGGGATGTTCCCGAACGACGAAGCGCCGTGGTGCTCGGCGTTCGTGAACTGGTGCGTCGAGCAGGCGGGCCTGCCCGGCACCGATCGCGGCGCGGCGCGCTCGTGGCTCTCGTGGGGCGTGCCGCTCGAGCAGCCGCAGCTCGGCGCGATCGCGGTGCTCTGGCGCGACGCGCCGAACAGCCCGCACGGGCACGTCGCGTTCTACGTCGGCGGCGACGCGAACACGATCACGCTGCTCGGCGGCAACCAAGGCAACGCGGTTTCGATTCGTCAGTACCCGCGCGCGCGTGTGCTCGCGTATCGCTGGCCGGCGAGCGCATGAACGACGGGAGCTATCGCGCTTCGTCGATGCCGTTGCCCGTGCAGTGGCGCGCACGCGCGCAGCGGCTTCGCGACTTGCGCGAGCGCATCGGTGAGACGGATGTCGTCTCGGAGGCTCATCGCGTGCAGCGGCGCGGCGACTTGCAGACGCTCGCGGAGATGGCGGCCATGCTCGAGCAGTGCGCGCTCGAGCTCGAGCGCGAGCGCAACGCATGACGCCTCGATCGTCGTCGAAAAACCAGCAGACCCGCCCGAAGGCCTCCGTGATCTTCACCACCTCGGCCGACCGGCGTCTGCTCCTCGGCAACAGCCGCGGCCGGCTGCGTCGGCAGCAACGGCGCCGCCTCGACACGGAGGAGTGGCTCGCGCGCGTCCGCTATCACGAGGCCATGCGTCGCGAGCAGCGCGTCGCGCCCGATTGGTTCGAAATCGTCTGGCTGGTCGTCGTGCTGGCTCTGGTCGGTCTGCTCGCCGCGATCGCGCGCTGACGCGGCGCGGAGAGATGTACGGACAACCCGGCGCGCGGCGTTTCATGGAATACGCGCGGGCGGTGTTGCGTCTCTTGCGCAACGGGGGCACGATCGACCGATGACGACGCACGCGAGCATGGGCACGAGCTCGACCAACTGGCGCGGGTTCGTGGCAGGCGCGGCGATGCTCCGCGCCGATGGGCTGCGCGACGTCGTGCGCCGGCGAGCCGCGACGTCGAGCGCGCTCGACGCACGCGTGCTCGGGTGGCGCGCGCTCTATTGGGAGCGGCTCGCCGTGCATCTACTCGCGCGAGTCGCGCCGATTCGCGCGTGAAGGAGGATTCCCGATGTTCATACCGCGCCCCGTCCTGCTGCTCCTCGATCTTCGCGACCGCGTCTCTACCGGGCTCGATGCGCTCCACGCTCGCGCTCGCGCGATCGCCGACGGTGCACCGCTTGCGGTGCCCGAACCCGGCTCGCTCAGAGCGCGCATGTTCGAGCGCGTGAAGGCGCTCCCGCACGACGAGGTCGAGTCGTTCTCGTGCGGCGCGTGCGGCTGCATGGTGCGGTTCTACGAGCCGCGCTCGCGAGCCGTGCGGGCGCTGCACGGCGGCTACGTGACGCACTGCTCGGGATGCTTGCGCTTCCAGCTCGCGATGGCGCTCGAGGGCCTCGCGGGCGTGCGCGCGCTGCGCACGGCGCAGCCGTCGCCGCAGGCAAGCCCGTTCTGGCATGGGGGACGCGAGAAGATTCAGGCGTGATCGCGATCGGCGCGATCACTTCAAGGAGGAAGCTATGCATCAGGTCCGATGGTTCGCGTTCGTGTCGATGGTCGTGGTCGTGGTCGCGTGCGTGCTGGGCGCGGCTGCGTCGATGATCTCCGGCTGCTCGTCGCCGGCGTCGGCGCCGGACATCGTCAACGAGCCCTGCACGTTGCTGCGCGACGTGTTCGTCGATCGAGGCGCGGCGCTCGGAGACGAGCCCGCAGCCGCGAACGCATACGTATGTCCGTGGCCGACGTCGACGGCCGCGATCGATGCGGGGGCGTTCGACGCATGCCTCGCGCGCATCGAGGCGGCGACGACGCTCGACGAGCTCGAGTACCACGCGACGCAGAGCTGCGCTCCATGAGCGCAAGAACGAGCGCCGAGGCGTTGCTCGACGCGCTCGTCGAGCATGCCGCGCAGGCCTTCGACCGCACGACCGAAGCGCTTGCGCTCGCGGACGAGCGAAAGGTTCTAGGCGTGTCCCCCGAGACATGGCGACACGTGCGTGTCGTGTACGTCTCGCATGCGCGCGAGCGGCTTGCGCAGGTCGTGCAAGCCCTGGCGCTCTCGCCCGAGGTGTTCGCCGTGACAATGCGCGATCGCGAGCGGCTTGCCGACGGCGTCATGCTCGCCTCGCGGCTCTTGAACGAGGACGCGGACAGCGGCAATGAGACGTGGCGCAACGGCACGACCGCGGTCGAGCGCAGGCGAGCGGCGGACTTCCTTACGCGCTGCATCGAGGCGGTCATGCGAGGGGAGTACGACGCCGAGATCGGACGGCGCCGATGACTCGCTCGCTCGCGCGTCTCGAGCGTCTCGTGATGATCGCGGCCGCGATTCGTCGCAGCTATCCGGAGACGACGGCGGCCGATGTGATCGGCGGCGCGGTCGTGGTCGCCGACATCGACGACCGCTGCGGCGAGTCGATCTTTACCGTCGAGCACATGGAGCGAGCCCAGCGCGGCGAGTGCGACTGCATGCACTGCGCGACGCGCTCCATGCCCGATGTGGCCGACACCGTCGTGTTGTCGTTGTTCGCGAGTCGTCGGCGGCCGTGAGCCTGTTCTGTACCGATCCGCGAGCCGTGGTCTGTGACCACTGCCGCCGCCGTCGGCTGCGCATCCGTGGTCGGCTCGCGGTCGAGCACGATCGCGCGATGCGGCTCGCTGGATGGGTCGAATACGAAGCTCGCTTCTTGGCGCGACCGCCGTTCGGCAAGCCGATCGCGGCGGTGCTGCTGCACATCTGCCCGGCATGTCTGATCACGCTCGCCGAGCGTGTGTCCCGGCTCTGCATGCAGAGCGTGGACCGCCGCGATGGTCCGGCGCACGATGCCGAGGCGCTCGCGGCGGCTGAACGACGACTTGCGAAGGAGCCGCAGCCATGACGCCGCTCGAGGAAGCGCGCGCGCGCTTGCACCGCGCTCGCTACGTATTGAAGTCGTTCGTGAAGCGCACGAATGAAGCGCGCGAACAGGCGCGCAAGCTCAAGGCCAGGATCACGGAGCTACAGCGCGAGCTGCTCGAGCTCGAAGCCGAGCTCGCAGATTCGGACGAGCAACACACCGAAGCGCGGAGCGAGCTCGAGTCGGCGAAGTGCGCCGTGGTCGAGCTCGAGGCGCAGGTCGACGGCGCCGATGCAAGGAGGCACGAGTGACGGACATCGAATGGACCGATCGGGTGTGGAACCCGATCGTCGGCTGCTCCCGCGTCTCCCCCGGCTGCGAGCACTGCTACGCGGAACGGCATGCGCATCGGAAGCTACACGAGTCGCATCGTGGGCTCACGGTGCTGCGCAAGCACGGGCCCGCGTGGACGGGCGAGGTGCGGTTCCTGCCCGAGCGTCTCGCTGATCCGTTCAAGTGGCGCAAGGCGTGTCGGGTGTTCGTTAACAGCATGTCGGACGTGTGGCATGAGCAGGTCACGAACGAACAGATCGGCGCGCTCTTCGGGGCGATGGCTGCCACGCCGCACATCACCTATCAGGTGGTCACGAAGCGACCCGAGAGGATGCGGGCGTGGTTCAAGTGGGCGGCGCGGGCGGGGCGCCGCGGCGCGCCGAACGATGATCCATGGTGGATCGTGTTCGAGTGCGCGTTGCTGTACAGCCAGCTGCGTCTCGATGCTCCGATCACTCCGGAGGCGATTCGAGATCGACGCTGGCCGCTCGACAACGTCGGGCTGCTCGTGACATGCGAGGATCAGCAGCGAGCGGACGAGCGGATCCCGCTGCTGCTCGACACGCCCGCAGCATGGCGCGGTGTGAGCTACGAGCCTGCGCTCGGGCCGGTGCACTTCAATCGTCCGGGTGCAGCATGGCTCTCGCGCGACGTGTCCGAGGACCGGCCCGCGATCGATTGGCTGATCATCGGCGGCGAGAGCGGACCGCAGGCGCGGCCGTTCGATCTCGCGTGGGCGCGCTCGGCGGTGGCGGAGGCCCGTGCGGCTGGTGTGCCGGTGTTCATGAAGCAGCTCGGCGCCCGTCCGTGCGATGGAGAGCCGCGCTTCATCACGAAACACCGCAAGGGCGGCGACCCTACCGAGTGGCCGGCCGAGCTGCGCATTCGGGAGTTTCCGTGATGTGCGTCGTCGACTTCGATCCGCCCGACTTCATCGCGCACACGTGGCGGCATGCACGGAAGCCGCACCGTTGTTGCGAGTGCGACGAGCCGATCGTCCCGGGCACTCGATACGAGTACACGGCCGGGTCATGGAGCGGCAAGCTCGACACCTTCCGACGCTGCGAGTGGTGCGTGGAGCTCGCGGCCGCCGTCTTCGAGGCGGACTGCTCATGGTGCTACGAGTCGTTGCTCGACGACGCGCGCGCGACGCTCGACTCGTGGGAGCACGCAGCCGAACATCCCGAAGCGGTGGGGCGCGTCGCGGGGGTGCTCCGGCGCATCGCAGAGCGGCAGCTCGATCGTGCGAGGGCCGCATGACGCCGTTCGTTCTCTCGTGCTTCGTGCTCGTGCTGCTCTGCGTGACGCGTCGACGACGACGGCCGCCGTTCGTGGACGGCCGCGCGGCGATCGCGATCGCGCGCCGCGCGAAGCCCGTGCTCCGCATGCCACGGTTCAGCTGCTCGTGCGGCTCGACGTCGGGACGTTACCGGCCGGGCGTGAGCTGGACGTGTGCCCGATGCGGCGCCGTGCGTCCGCAGTAGTGCTAGGTGTTGCGTCTGTCCGGACAACCCGGCACGATCTATCAGGAGTCGACGGCATGGCGATCAACGGCGGATGCGGGTGTCGCGCGCGACAGCAGTCGCTCGTTGTAGGTGGTCCTGGGATGGCCGCCGTCGTGCAGGGCCTCGCGACGCTGGACGCAGTCAGCACGGCACACGCGCTCTCGAGCTGGGCCGCGCGCCGTCTGCCGCCGGCAGAGCGCGCAACGTTCGGCGATGCCTCGGGCGCGCCGGGTCGAGGCATCGGGCATGTCTCCTCGGGGGGTCGCTACCATCCGCCGGCGCCGAGCTCGTCGCCCTCGAGCGCGCGCGTTCGCGCCAGCGCTCCGCGCGTCGCGGCTGCAGGTGGAGCGTCCAGCGTCGGCAGCGCGTGGTCACGTCGTCGCGTCGACGCTCGAGCGACGACGCGCGGTGCTCGGGTCGGTCAGGTGCCGGACATCCTCGCGACCGACTCGGGCATGCAGGCTCGCGTCTCGAGCCTCGATCGGGACTGGAACGCGCTTGCGGTGAGCGTGTGCGGTGCCGCGCGCGGGCTCGCATGCGACACGCCGACGTCGCGCGCGCTCGGGCCGGCATGGGTCGGCGAGTTCCAGTCCGCGCTCGGAGACTGGCGGTCGTTCCGTGACGACTTCCGACAGAGCGTGTTGCAGTGGGGGCTCGACACCGGCTCGCAGCTGGACGCGTGGCAGCGCGAGCTCGAGCGGTTTCGCGGGGACGTTACGCGCGTGACGCACCAAGCGCCGACCGCGACGACGTTGACCCCGCCGTCGGTGACTGCCGCGCTCGCCGAGGGGGCCGGGAGCATCGCGCGCGACGTCGCGGCGCCGATCGGGATCGCGCTCGGCGGTCTCTTGGTGATCGGCGGTCTCGTGATGATGGCGAACCGCCGATGAGCGACCGCCGATCGAGCAACGAAGACGTGCACGCCGTGATCGATCTCGGGATCTGTCCGTTTTGCGAAGGCGTCTTCGGCGCAACGGGCGGTGCCGATGGCAAGCCCGATGGCTTGATGCATACAGCTCCGGTGTGCTCCAAGTTCGTCGCGATGGACCCGCTCTCGTTCGCAACGGCAGCGCGGAAGCAACGACAGAAGGGCAGCGCGTGACCTTCCTGTCGCACAGCGGTCCGATCACGGCCGCGCAGGCACGGCGCGAGCGCAAAAAGCTCGTCGCCAGCATGGCGGCCGACCTGCGAAAGAAGGACCGCGCGCACCTCAAGAAGCTGCGCGAGACGATCGTCGCGAAGAAGGCGGAGCGCCGCGAACGGCTCAAGACGCTGCGGAAGCTCTGCCGCGATGTGATCCGCGAAGCGCGCGAACGAGCGAAGGCGGAACGGGCCGCGCTGCGCGAGCGGCAGCGCGAGGAGCGTCGCGAGGCGCGCGAGCAGGCCAAGCGCGATCGCGAAGAGGCGAACGCTGTCTGCGCGAGCCGGTCCGCGGTCGATGCGAGCGCTCGAGCAGAGATCGCGGCAGCGGAAGAGAGCTACGACGCGGAGCGGGCGCGCGTGCGAGAGGAGCACGCGGGCAGCTATCACCGGCCCGAGCGCATGACGCGAGCCGAGGCTGCGCGAGCGCGCAGCGAAGCGCGCGCCGAAAGCGACGATGAGGTGCGCAACAACATCCCGTCCGAGCTCGTGCCGGTGTGGGAGCGGGTGAAGGCGGGGATCCACGAGACGCCGCGCATGACGCGCACCGAAGCGTTCTTGCAGTGGGCGCACGATCACTCGGCCGACGTCGAGCGCTTGATCAACGACTCGATCACCGAGAGCTTGCGTCGTCTCGAGCGCGAGGAGCGAGAGCATCATCGGGCGATGCGTCGGCCCGCGCGCTACCGCCGCACGCCCGCGCACCTGGCGGCCGATATCGACGCGCATCGCGCGCGCGAGCCCGGGGAAGATGACGAGGCCGACGTCGAGCCCGACGTCGCCGGCGTGGAGGAGGTGCCGTTTTGAGCATTGCACTCTCGGCCGCGAAGCCCGCGGCCCGCGTACCGCACACCCGAATTGAAGCGCTCTGGCAGCTCGGAGCGAAGACAGGGGCAAAGGCGATCTGCGTCGCCCGAGCTCAGCCGACGGGACGAGCGACCGACGAGCCGCTCGCGTTCTTTCCCTACGACGCGGCCGACCGGACGCAGTTCGAGTCGCTCGTCGCCGCCGCGCAGGACGAGGCCGCGTCGCTGCCGAAGACGGACGCGGGCTATCCGTTCGTGTTCATGCTGTTGAACGAGGAGGGGAAGGAGATTTCGCGCGAGCGGATCCGTTTCCCGGGCGGCGCGAAGGCGATCGTGAAGAGCGGTACCGCGTCGCCCGCGGAACGGGAAGCGCAGGACGCGGTGGCGCTCGAGCACGACGCGCCGCCCGACAGCTGGCCCTCGCGCTTTCTGCCGCGCGAGACCGCGTCGCTCGTCGGGATCTCGCGGCAGCAGATGCGCCACACGGAAGCGATGGCCGGCCTCGTGGTGAAGCTTGCCGAGAAGGTCTCGGACAGCGGAGCTCGGACGGTCGAGAAGCTCCAGGATCGCGTCGACGCGCTCACTGAGCGCACCTTCAAGCAAGCGGACGCCGTGCTCGCCGCGCAGTCCCAGAACCGGCTGCTCGAGGCGCAGGCGCGACGCGAAGAGGTCGAGACTGAGGCGATCCGTGCGACGGCTCAGGTGCTCGCGGAGTGGATCCCGGTCGGTCTGCACCGCGTGGCCCGGAAGTACGGGATCGCCGGCGACGCCGAGCTCGACCCGATGCTCGAGAAGATGATCGAGTCGTTCGCGCCGTCGCAGATCGAGCAGCTGCAAGGCATCCTGAACCCCATCCAGAAAGGCATGTTTTACGACATGTGGATGAAGGTCTCCGATCGTCGAAAGGCGAAGGAGGCCGAGCAGAAGAAGAAGGCCGCGGACAGCGCGACGATCGTGAACATGGCCACGGGCACCAAGCCCGTCGAAGAGAAGAGCGACACGAGCGGCGGCAAGCCGTAAGGAGGCCGCTCGCGAGGGACGCAACCCCTCACGAGCAGCCGGTGTCGCTCAGTCGGGGAGATCGACATGAGCAACGAAACCAAGGGTAGCGTGATCTGCGGCCACTGCGGGGCCGTGGAAAAAAACGGGACGCTCGAGCACGCGAGCGACTGCCCGGACCGGGACTACGACGAGCGACGCAGCTCGACCTCGAGCTCGTCCGCGTCGTCTGCGGCCGCGGCACGCGTGGACCGCGTGCAGCTGCTCGAGCGCGACTCCGAGCGGCTCGAGGCGTTGCGCGAGCTCGGCAACGCCGGGCGCGGCGTGATCAACGCGATCCTGGAGGGGCGCCTGTCGATGGACAGCGCGGCGCGTTCGGCGCCGTCCGTCGCGAAGCGCATCGACGCCGTGATCGAGGCCGGCACGGATGCGGCCGCCCGCGTCGCGCAGGCGGTCGACGGCGTCAAGACAGCGGCGCAGCGATGGCCGGGGCGCGATCCGCTCGCGAGCAAGGCACGCTTTCACGTGCAGCGACGCGTGCTACGCGCGGGCGCCGAGACGCGCGAGCTTGTGGGCGAAGCCGAGCAGCAGGCCGCAGCCGATAGGCTCTACGAGGACGCGTTGATCGCGGAGGCGCAGCGCCTCGCGACGCTCGCTGCCGACGGGCCGTGCACGGTGCGCATCGAGCTCTACGAGCGCCGACCGGGCGGCGTGACTCGTCGACGCGAGCGTGCGTTCGATGTGAGGCGCCCGACATGACGCCGATGGTCACTGCGGCGTTGTCCGGACAGCGACGACGGTCGCGGCGAACGAAGCAAGCGACGCCGCGCAAGCGATGGGTGTGCGCTCGCTGCAAGACGGACCATGGTGCGAAGCGTCCCGACGTGTGCTCGTGCGGCTCGCGTCGTTTCGGTGCGCAGTGGGTGCGGCTCGAGCTGCGGCTCGAGCCGACAGAGCGAGAGGGTTGGACGCAGTGCGCCTCGCGGGAAGGCTACTTCTCCGTGTCCGATTGGGTCCGCGACGTGTGCAACGGTCGCGTGCGCACGCGCGTGCTGACGAGCTCGGACAGCACATCCCACAACACGCCGCCTGTGGTCCTGCGGATGCTGCGCGCGTTCGGACGGATCGCGCTCGATCCATGCAGCAACGCGACGTCGATCGTGCGTGCGCGCGTCGAGTGGACGAAGGAAGACGATGGACTGCCGCGATCGTGGGTCGCGCCGGGGCTCGTCTTCGTCAATCCGCCGTTCGGCGACGAGCTGCCCACGTGGATCGACAAGATGATCGCCGAGGCCGCGCGTGGAGCCGAGATCGTCGCTCTCGTACCAGCACGCACCGATACGAAATGGTTCGAGCGAGTGACGGCTGTTGCTGATGTTGGGTTCTGGAAGGGGCGCCTCAAGTTCGGGAACGCGAAGAACGCCGCCCCGTTCGCGGTCGCCTTGCTCTACTTCGGGCCGCGTCGTGCGCTCTTCCGTCGCGTCGTGAAGCCTCATTGCGTGCGCGTGCTGGATGCAGTCGCGCCCGTGTGGCGCAAGCCGTCGTCTCGTCTCGTGCAGGAGTTCGTCGCGGGCGAGCGCGCTCGTCTGCGCTTGATCCGAAGCGCGCCGTCCAGCGTGACGCCGGCGGTGACGACGTCGGATCGAGCAGCTCGACGCGCGAAGAGGGCCGCGTGAGCTTCTGCGCATCGTGCGACACGTTGGTCGCTGTAGAGGGCGTGCCGTTCTGCCGATGGTGTCGGCGGCGGTTCGTGGCGCTCGGCCAGGGCGATCCCGCTCAGGTGGGGCTCTTCGAGGATGCAGTCGTGCGACCGGAATCGGCCGGTGCACGCGCTGCGGTGGAGATCGTGAACATGAACAACATCGTCGATCAGTTGAGCAAGGACGTGTCGGATGCGGGTGTGATGATCGCGGCGCTGCCCGATGGCGACGCGGTGATCGGATACCAGTGCATCGTCGTGATCCGGCGCGCGAACGGCGCGCTCGAGGCGATGCACGCGGCCGTGGCCGAGGAGCAATCCAAGGGTGACGTCGGCCGCGTAGTGCGGGACAAGACCGCCGAGAGCTGGCCGGCGTGAAGAAGCGCGGACCGAGCGGCGATCCCGCTGCAGTCGCTACGCGCGCAGGTGCGCTCGCGCCAGCCGCACCCGCTCGGCCGCCGAAGCCGCTCGATCAAGGTCGCGCGATCGAGCGGCTGCGGCGTCTCTGGGCCTTGGCCGCGGGGTCGGGCCCGGAGGCGATCGCAGCGCGCCGCATCGCGCGCGAGCTCGAGGACAAGAGCGGGATCGCGATGCGACGGATCCACACGACGCCGATCCCGCACACGACACCGCCTGCGCCGGTCCTGCGGATCACGGGCGCCGGCGGGTTGCCGTTGCTTGAGTGGGAGACCTTGTTGATCAACGGGATCGCCGACCTCTTCGGCGTGCTCGTTCTGCGCGTCGACGATGGCGTCGCGTTCGTCGGTCCACGTCACCGCGTCGAAGACGCGCACGCGTCGCTCGCCGAGCTGCTCGGCGAGCTCACAACGAGCTACCGCTCGCGTGTGCCGGCGGAGCACGCGCCGTATCTCGATCATGGGCTCGCCATCGTGCAGCGATGGAACGGCGCGACGGTCGTCCTCGACATTCAGGGCTGGTGGTGGGAGTTCGCGATCGCGTTCGCGTACTCGTCGCTGATCGAGCTGCTCAAGCTCTATCCGAAGCCGCTCGAGCGGCCCGACGACCTGAGCCAGCAGCGGGCGGCTCTCGCGATCGGCGCACGCAAGGTCACGCTCGACGATCAGGCGTCGCGCATGCCCGTGCAGCAAGAAACCGCGCGCACAGCGGGCACGCTCGCCGGACGCGCCGTCCGGTACGTCGAGATCGGCCGGCGACTCGAGCGCTATCACGGGCGGGAAGCGAAGCGCTAGAGCGCCGTCGCACCCTTGCGTCTCTTGGCGCTAAGACGCATCTTCGACACGTGCTGCTCGCGCTCTTCGTCGTGCTCTGCCTCGTGCTTCTGGCGTCTGCCGCCTTCGTAGGGCAATGCCGCGTGTGGTCGCTCGACGCGCTCAGGATGATCCGAAGCCGAGCCGTCGAACTCGGCGCGTGCGTCGTATGCTTCGATCATCATGAACGCCTGGTGCGAGAAACCTTTCGCCATCTGCGCGTCGTGATCGTGGCGGGTGTGCTCTGGCGCTTGGTCGGGGGCGAGTGGTACGTCGAGGCCGCGCTCGACGAGCTGCGTACGCAAGAGGACGGACCGTTTCGATGCGGCGGTCACACATGTCGTTGCGGTCGATGCGGCACCATCGGCGGAAGTCGGTTCGCTGCGGTGACGGGACGCCTGCGTGGGTAACCGCAAGGCGCGTGCGATCAGTGAGCGCGAGCGCCGGCGGATCTGGCGCACGCTGGACGCGCACGCGGAGCAGGGCGACTTCGGCGCGATCCGGATGCGCGCGATCGCGACTCTCGTGATCTTCACGACGCTGCGGCTGTCGGAGGTGCTCGCGCTGCGGCTCGAGCAGCTCGTCGAGGACGTCGATCGCGACGACCCGCGCATCGTAGCGTCGTTCTGGCTGGCGCGAACGCAAGCGAAGGGGCGACCAACGAAGACCAAGAAGGGACGCGGCCGGAAGACGAAGCCGATCGTTCAGCGCGGGTACACGAGCGAGCGCACCGTGACCATCCCGCGGCGCGCGCGTGACGCCCTGCGGACCTACCTGCGAGAGCTGCGCCGGCGCGGGTGGGGCGGCTGGCAGGGATCGCCGTGGATCACGATCAAGGGTCGCGGCGAGGTGCAGCACGACACGGTGAGCAAGCGAGCGGTGCAGCACGCATGGGCCATGTGGCAGCGCCGCTCGGGCGTCAGCGAGCCGTACCGCTTCCACGACTTGCGCCACACCGCGATCACGAAAATCTCGAACGCGACGGACAACGTCTTCGAGGTCGCGCTGATCGCCGGCCACAACAACGTCCGGACGACGCAGCGCTACGTGCACGCATCGCCCGAGCGTCTGTCGGCGATCGCCGAGCGGGCGGCGGCCGAGCTGTGACCGCGCCGAGCGTACCGCCCTCCGAAGCGAGCGCCGTGTACTTCCTGACGATGCTGCTCGACTACCTGCTCGACGGGCACGACCCGGAGACCTTTCACGCGCGCGTGCGCGAGATCCGGACCGTTCACGAGCGCGTGCGCGCGACGGCGCTCGTCATCCCCGAGAACGACATCGCGCGAGCGCGCGTGTGGCGGGAGCTCTGGCGCGATGCGGTCTACTTCGAGCGACGACGAGCGGACGCGAGCGCTGCTCGCGTGCAGCGGCTCGAGCGTCACTCCGATGCGGCGCTGCGTCGTTGGATCCGGTTCGCTCCCCGCGGCGTTTGATGCGAGCATGAGCGCTTCTTCGCCCGCTCAGCTCGAGCGGGTGACGCATCGGAGGCGCATCATGGGAACGGAACGAGAGTCGGATCGTCTGCTCGGGCAACTGCGGCGAACGCTGCGCGCGGAGCTCATGCACGAGTTCATGCTCGACCGAGAGCCCGCGCGGCAGGCGCCGCTGCTGGGCTCGTGCGTGCTCGGCTTCGATCCGCCGGCTTTTCATCGCAACTATGACGCGCCGGACACGTGGTCCCTCAGCTATCGCACGAACGTGCAGCAGGTCATGCGACCGTATCGGCTCTGCATCGACCCGCCCGGCGACTGGCTTGTCTGCGATGCGCGCGTCGGAACGCTGCCGCTCGCAGGCAACGCGGCTCCCGTCTCCGCGACTGCGTTCGCGCCGCTGCCGTCATGGATGTCGGACTTCGACATCGACATGGCGGGACTGCGACGGATGGATGATGCCGCGTTTCAAGCACGGCTGTCTGCGCTCCGTGAAGCGATGGCGAAGGTGCCGATCACGAACATCGCTCTCGTGACTGCGCATCCCGGCGTGCAGGTGTCGGTGCGACTCACGCTCGCGCCGAGCTCGGTGCATGCCGAAGAGTTCCGCCAGCGGGGCGCCGAGCTTGTGCTGCACCAGCTCGACCCGCGCATGCCGCGGGTGTGGTGCCTTGCGCACGTGCTCGAGTGAGGCGATCCTCGGGGTATGGCTCAGCGACTCATCGTCACGTGCGATCACTGCAAGACCGAAGCGTCCGACGTGCGCGAGCACGCGCATGCCTTCGGCGCCATCCTGCCGGAAGGATGGTCGGAGATCGAAGTGTCGACGGCGAAGCGCGACGTGCCCGTGCCGATGGCGATCCCGCCGGACATCCCGGAGAGGATCGCGCGGCAGATCATGTCGGCGCCTCTGCCTCTGCGCGCCACGAAGACGCGCGCGACGCTCTGCTCGAACTGCTGCGAGTCGCTCGTCCTCTTGATCGGGGATCGCCGCCTCGAGCTCGAAGAGGACGCCAGCTACGGAACGATCGTAGGTTCAACGCCGCGCGCGTTCTGAACGCGGGCCCGTTACGGCTCGCTGCGCGGGCTGCGGCTGCGGCTCTGGCACTCGAGCAGCCGGTCGACACACGCGGTCGCACCGCACGTCGCATACAAGAACGGCGAGCGCGGGCCCTCGCACACGATGCACTGCCCGGGCGATGGAGAGATGACGAGCACGACGTCGTGCGCCGGCGACGTACGTCGGCCGACCACGACGCCGGCGTGACGAGGTCGTCCTGCTCGACGTAGGTCGTCCTGCTCGACATCGCCCGCCGGCGTGACGAGGTCGTCCTGCTCGACGTCGCCCGCGTCGCTCGTCGCCGGCGCACGCGATGCGATCTCGTCCGGCACGTCGTCCGCGTCGTTCATGTTCCGCTCCCTTGTCCGGACAAGTCGGCGCGATGGTCGGCCGCCTGGCGCTCGAGCCTCGCGCCGAGCTCGAGCATCGCCTCGAGCGCGACGGCGAAGTCTCGCGGTGTCTCGCCGGGTGCAAGCGGCGGTTGGAGCGAGCGCGCGAGCGCCTCGACGCGTTCGTACATCGTCCGCACCTCGAGCGCCGCGCCCTCGAGCCGCACCAGCCGTTCTTGCGCTTGTTCCGCGATCGTCAACGCGCGCGCGAACGCGTCGTACTGCTGGGCGAGCTGCATGTGCTCGTCGCGCAGAGCTGCGGTCACCATCTTGGGCGCGCTCTGCTGGCTCATGTCGCGCGCCGCGCGGGCCGTGCGCACGAGGTGCTGCACCGTCGACGACGGCAACGATGATGCGAGCAGGCGAGCGAAGACTTCGATCATGTGTTCTCCGGGGCTTGTAGAACCAGGAGCGAGGTGCGGCCCTTGTCCGCGCCGCTCGTGCACCCGACGACGGACCAGCCGGCGCGCAGAAAGCATTCGCCCGGACGCGAGCGTCTCGATCGACCGCGCGCGGTGCGATCAACGTCGATCTCGGTGCGCAGCGGAACCGCCGGGAGAGCACCGTAGTGCATGGTCCACCATGCATAGGTGCGAGTGGTCGCATCGCGGATCAGATCAGACGAGAGCCCGGCGCCTTCGTTGCGGAAGATCGAGCAGCGCCAGTGCAGACCGCCGGCCGGATCCAAGTTCTCGACGACGCCCCACACAGCGCGTGCGCACGGCGTGAGAAGTACGAGCAGCCTTCCCGGTGGCATGAAGCCCGCCGCGCCGACTGACTGACGCGAGTAGTGACGATCAGCGAGCGCGCGCGCACGCGGATCATTCCGCGAAACGCGCCACCATGGGGCGTGCGCGAAGGAGAACGACCGCTGCTCGGCCACGGCAAGCATCATTCACTGCCAAGCAACGGCATGTCGACGCCGCTCGGATAGGCGGCGAGCTGCGCGAACACGCGCTGCCCGACGGTCTGGCCGTTCGGCGTGAGCATGTCGGCAAGAAACTCGCGCTCGACGGTCGTCTCGCCCGAGGCGATCATTTCGAGCTTCGCCTTGATCAAGAGCAGCTGCGCGCGCCATCGGCGCCGCTCTTCCTGTTCGAGCCACTTGCGCAGACGCGCGTCGCGCTGCTGCGGCGTCTCGCGCCACGTCCGAGCTTTCGGAGCCTGTTCGATCTTGGGATGGCGCACCTCGAGCCGGTACATGCGATCACCGAGCCGAAACCCGATCATCGCGCTTCCCTTTTGGTCGTCGGTGGCCGAGAAGAACGCGGACGCTCCATGCTTGCGGAGGAGCGCCTCGATCTCGGCGCGCGACTTCTCGACGGACACGGTGGTTGCGGCAGCGTACTTCGGGGGCGGGGGCGTCATGGTCTCTCCGTGCTCGCGTGCGAGCGTAGTCCGCGAGCGAGCTCCTCGAGGCTCGACGCGACGTGATGCGCGTGTCGTCGCAGCTGTTGCAGCTCGAGCACGGCCTCGGGCGTGCGGGCATCCATCGCAAGCCCGACGTCGAGCAGGTGCTCGATCACCTGCGTCCGTGTGCGTCGTGTCGTGCGCGCGAGCGTCTCGAGCTGCACGACGACCGCGGGCGATAGGCGCAGGCAGACCTGCACGAGTGCGCCGCTCTTGTTCGGGATGCGCCGGCGCCCGTGAGGGACGAGCTCACCGGGCACGCCACACCTGCGATTGCACGCCGATCGACGGGTAGATTTCCATGTTCGGCGGGCACGCTGCGAGCGTGAGAAGTAGCTGCATGCCCGGCTGCCACATGACGCGTCGCCGCGCGAGGAACGTCTCGAGCTCCGCAAGCGGCATCGGGGCGTCGAGCTGCTCTTCGACGCCGATGACCATGCGCTCCACGACCACGCCGGACAGCTCGCGACCCGCTCCGAGCGGCAGCGTCGGCAAGGGAAGGGCGCCCACGAGATCCACCGCAACGCGCACGTTGATCGGCCGCGCGCTCGTCCACGCGTTGAACGCGAACGTGACGCGGCCGCGTTCGTCGCTGTAGGCGTACGGCATCGGATGCTCGGTCGTCTCGAGCTCGGGCGGGTCGTCGGCGCGCATCGTGCGCTGCGCACCCGAGCGGAGCTGCTCAGCGAGGAGAGCGGCAGCCGAGCGCTGATCGCCGCTCAGTAGATACAGCAGAGCAGCCTGCGTCGGCGTGACGCCAAGTGATTGCAGCCCCGCGAGCTCGTGCGCACGCATCTCGCGAGCATGGTTGCGAGCAGTTCGCGTCGGCACGAGCTCGGGTGAGCTCTCGTCCGCGCGCCGCAGCAACGACTCGAGCAGCGCGAGAGCGTCGCGGCGCTGACGCATGCGCGCTTCGTGCATCGCGAGGCATGCAGGGTCGCCGCACGTCGGTGCGTCGGGGGCGGCGGGCAGACAACAGTTCGTGCAGGCTCTCATGGGTTCCTCCTCGTGCTCGTCTTCCGTGTCCTCTTCGCCGCGCTTCCTTTCTTCGATGGCGTCGCGCTCGTGTCTGCGGTCGTGTCGGGCGAGCGCAACGCACGATCGATCCGTACAAGTGCAGCGCGCACGAACAGCGCGCGCACCGTTTCGTCGTCTTCGGTCGGTCCGTACTTGAGAGTCAGGGTCGCGGCGACGCTGAGCAGAGCGCCGGTCACGTCCGCCGACACGTCCGCGCCCGGATTGCACGCCGCGTCTGCGATGACGCGATGTGCGAGCCGTAGCACTATCCCCGCGAATCGGTCGGTATCGTAGACTTCATGCTGCACGCGCCGACGCAGCGCTTGCCTCTTGCTCATGGGTCGCATCGCTCAGCCTCGCGAGCCGCAGCGGTCGCGGCCTCGTCGTAGCTGTAGATGCACACACGCCCGTCTTGGTCGACCGCGCGAATGGTGCTCGGCGTCACGAGAGGCGTGGTGTCCGGTTCGACCGCCACGCGGCAGGACATGCGTAGGTGGCCTCCCGGGGAAATGAACGTCACGCGCAGTCGCGTGCGATCGAGGGGCACGCAGCCGATTTGCATGCCGGACACCGCGAACGTGTCGCGCAAGAACGAATGCAGCGCGACGAACACGAGCTGCATCGCGTCGGTGATCGTGAGAGTGCCGCGCGTCACGAGAGGCGCTCCACGCTCATCGAGCCGATCTTGAGCGTCTCGCCGACGTCGAGGTGCCGCACCGCACGACGCAGTCTCGGGTCGGTGTTCGCCTCGAGCATGAGCTCGAGCATCAGCCGCAAGTCGGCCGACTCGTGGGGACCCATCGCCGACGTTCGATAGCGCGCGGTCATCGGCGCGCCGATCAGCGCAGGCACCACGAGCAGCGCGGCTTCTTGGGGCTCGCGCAAGATGTCGGGCGGCGCTCCGTATTCGGCCGGCCAGCGGCGCCGCGCTTCGGCCGCCAGCCATGCGGTCGCCGCTGCACACGCCGCCTCCGAGCCGAACCATTGGACGCGCGCGGGGCCGCCGGTGCCGTCCGATTCGAGCAGAGCGAGCGTCTCGCGCCGAGGCTCGAGCAGCTGCGCGCGAAACGCCGGCGTCTCGTCGCCGGACAGCAGCTCGCCCTCGATCTCGTACGTGACGACGTCGGCGACGGGCGCGTCGACGCCGAACGTGGTCGTGCGTCCACCGATGCGCGCCGTCACGAACCCCGAAGACGAGCGAGCTGGAACGCGCCCGGTCCAGTTGCAGCGCTCGCACCCCTGGCACTCGATGCCGTGCGCGTTCTGCGGCCATGCGTCGGAGCGCGGACACGGGGCGTCGTGGGTTCGAGCGCGTTGCCGACGCGGCGAGCGTGCGGTGCTGGCGAGCTTGAGGTGCTGGGCGGTGCGGTCTTTCGTCGTGGTCATGTGGCGGGCCCTCCTGTCGATGGTATGTTGCGTCTATCAGCCAAAAGACGCAACAACGACGCCCCGGAAACGGCAGATATTCGGCGAAAGCCCGAAAAAGCGACGCCGTGATATGTTGCGTCTTCGGTGCAGGAGGTGCTCGATGACGGTCCGAAACGCGGTCTTCATGGGGAATCGGCGATGAAGCGCGCCGCTCGGCGTCGTAGCTCCGGCGGCACCACGCGCCATACCGCGCCGCAGCTGCGCCTGGGCGTCATCGGCGCGCGCGAGCTCGTCGTAGATCTCTTCGCGGGCGGCGGCGGCACGTCGGAGGGAATCAAGGCGGCGATCGGCCGCGACCCGGACATCGCGATCAATCACGACCCTCTCGCCGTCACGATGCACGAGGCCAACCACCCGCGCACGAAGCACTACTGCGAGAGCGTCTTCAAGATCGCGCCGCGCGACGCCGTGCAGGGCCGGCCCGTCGGCCTGCTGTGGCTCTCGCCCGACTGCACGCACTTCTCGAAGAGCAAGGGCGGTAAGCCTCGCTCGAAGAAGATCCGCGGGCTCGCATGGGTAGCGGTGCGCTGGGCGCGGGAGGCGGCTCCGCGCGTCATCATCCTAGAGAACGTGGAGGAGTTCGAGGGGTGGGGGCCACTGCTTGAGAACGGCTTGCCGGACCCCGCACGCGCCGGGCGCACGTTCCGTAGCTTCGTATCGAAGCTTCGCGGCTACGGCTACGCGGTCGAGTGGCGTCTCCTCGTCGCCGCAGACTACGGCGTACCCACGACGCGAAAGCGCCTCTTCCTGATCGCGCGCCGCGACCGACAGCCGATCGCGTGGCCTGCGCCGACGCACTCGAAGACGGGCCAGGGCCGCAAGCGCTGGCGCCCCGCTGCCGACGTGATCGATTGGTCGATCCCATGCCCGAGCATCTTCGAGCGGAAGAAGCCGCTCGCGGAGCCGACGCTACGCCGGATCGCGGTGGGCATCTGGCGCTACGTCATCAACGCGGCGCAGCCCTTCATCGTGCCGGTGACGCATCCGCGCGACGCGCGCGTGCATGGCATCGACGAGCCGGTGCGGACCGTGACCGGAGCGAACCGGGGCGAGCTCGCGCTCGTGGCTCCCTACCTCGTGCACCGCGGCAACGGCGAGCGCGAAGGCCAAACACCGCGCACGTACCCGATCGAGCGTCCAGTCTCGACGGTCGTCGCGCAGGGGCAGAAGCACGCGCTCGTCGCGGCGCTGATGACGAAGCACTACGGCGGCGTCGTCGGGCATGACCTGCACCGGCCGATCGGCACGGTGACGAGCATCGACCACCACGCGGTGTCCGTCGCGTTTCTCGACAAGGCGTACGGCTCCGCGCGCGTGGGCGTCCCGGTCGACCAGCCGGTGCCGACCATCACTGCTGGCGGCGGCCGCGGCGGCGGACACCTCGCCGACGTGCGCGCCTTCCTCGTGAAGTACAACCGGACCGGGACGGCGCGCGACCTCGACGAGCCGCTCGACACGGTGACCACGCGCGACCGCTTCGGCCTCGTGACCATCGCGGGCGAGAACTACGCGATCGTCGACATCGGCATGCGCATGCTCTCGCCGCGCGAGCTCTTCCGCGCACAAGGATTTCCCGATGGCTACCAGATCGCGCCCGCATGCTGGCAGACGACGCCGGGCGGCAAGCGATGGTTCGGGCCGCTCATCAAGACCGAGCAGATCGCGAAGTGCGGCAACGCGGTGAACCCGAAGCTCGCCGAGGTGCTCGTCGGCGCGAACTTCCGTGAGCGGGAGGCGGTGGCTGCATGATCGGCAAGGTCACCCTCGACACGATCGAGGCAACGGCGCTCGAGCGCTGTGCGGACGAGCTCGCGGCGGCAGTTGTACGGACAAGAGGAGGCAAGCAACCATGACCAAGTCAGCAGCGCATGAAGAACACCGAGTGGTTTTCTTTTCCCCCGGCCTCTTGTTTCCGGAGCAGACGGGACGGGTCGTCGCGAGCTGGGATCCCGCGCTCGCGATGGCGCTCTGGCCGAGCGTCGCTGAGCGGCACGGCGCCAAGCCCTACGCGTTCCAGTTCGTGACGATGCTGGTGCATCCGCCGATCGACGTGGCAGGCCGAGGACCGCTCTACGTCGAACCGAAGGAGATCGCTCGCTCGTCGACGTACCACATCGCCGGAACGCTGCTCACGTACGATGAGGTCGCAGCGCGCAACGATCCTCGCGAGGACATCCTGCGGAGGAACATGCGAGACGGGCGACCGATCGTGTGCGTGACGACGCACAGCTATCGCGCGACGATTTCGTTCGAGGAATCCGACGTGATGGTGAACCTCGCGGGTGCCATCGTAGAGCGCGGCAATACGCCCGACCGCATCGCGTACCGCGCGCGGATGAAGGCCGAGTACCAGGCCGAGCTCGAGGCCGAGCTCGACGAGATGGTGCGCCAGCACAAGAGCCAGAAGGACGGAGCGCGCTCGTGAGCGTCGGCCTCGGCTCGGGCATCGTGTCCGAACTACACCTGCCCGCGGGCACGCTGCGGGTGCCCACGGCGATCACCGAGCAAGAGAAGCTGCGCGGTGTGCTCGAGCTGATCGGGAAGGACGAGACACCGATGATGTTGTTCCCGCACGTCGACACCATCACGCTCGAGCAAACGCCGGTGCCGCTGCTCGTCGCCTTCCTCGAGCGCGTGCCCTTCGACACGCGAGCTCGTCAGGCAATGTACGGCGCGCGTCGCGATGTGGACAGACGACGGTTCTGGATCCGAGAGCCGCGCATCGTGCCGGCATTCGCCACGCAGCGCGTACGACCGACACGCGCGCAGTTCCAGGGCATCGAATGGTGGGCGCTCGAGTTGAGCGCGCCCATGGCGCCGTTGGTGTCTCTGCGCGATGGTGATCTCGCGACGATCACGCTTCCGCTCGGAGTCGTGCCGTGACCTACGATGAGGCATCAGTGATCATCGGTCGCGCTGCTCGAGGCGATGTCCCCAAGGGTGTGGGCGTCGTCGAATGGGCAGCGCAGGTGCTCACGGCGGCCGACGTGCTGCGTGCCCGCGCGCTCGAGCAAGAGCGCGCCGACGTCTCGGCGAGCATCGAGCAGCTACGTGCTCGACTTCACGCATGGCGAAGCTCAAAAAGAGAAGACACCGATGACCTACGATGAGGCATCGGTGATCGTCCGTCGCGCTGCTCGAGGCGATGTCCCCAAGGGTGTGGGCATCGTCGAGTGGGCAGCGCAGGTGCTCACGGCGGGCGATGTGCTGCGCGCGAGCGCGCTCGAGCAAGAGATCGCCGACGTCTCGGCGAGCATCGAGCAGCTACGTGCTCGACGCTCCGCACTGCGCGCCGAGCTCACGCGGATGCAGCGCGTGCATCGACAGGTGTCGCGATGACGCAGAAGAAACGAGAGAACTATCCCGATCCGGCGACGCTTGCGACGAGCGAGCTCGTGGTCGCGCTGATCCGATGGCAGCCGCCCGGTGGCTTCGCAAATCATGAACCGCGACTGCGAGCGTGGCTCGAGGCGGACTATGGCGGCGAGGTTGACCACGCCGCGCTGTTCGAGCGGCTGCGCGGCTTCGACGCGTGGGCGCTCTCGACGTCAGAGGACGCGTTGCAGTCGGTGCTCGAGATCGCGTCGCGCCAGAAGCTCCGAGTGCACACGGCGGCATGGTTTCGCGGTGCTCGTCCCGGTCGGGCGTTGATGCCGCGCAACGCATGGGAGCCGGTGATCTACTTCGGCGGTCG
>Ga0335071_10000491_pt1 | contig 43778 bp, 41 predicted proteins | sample Lox_Sample_15_FD_206724 | JGI IMG/M metagenome (GOLD analysis project Ga0335071, IMG submission 206724) | Soil microbial communities from Loxahatchee National Wildlife Refuge, Florida, United States - Lox_Sample_1.5 | ecosystem: Environmental > Terrestrial > Soil > Wetlands | place: USA... | reverse complement strand
GCCCGCAACGTGACAGATCCTGAGTACACGCGCCGTGAACGAATTCGTCCGTGATCTCCTCGACTGCTGCATCCCATGAAAGCGCCTGTGATATGGCGGCGCACTTCATCCTCAGCGCCCTAACTGAGAGCACAACCGTGAGTCTCATCGCAAATCTCCCGAGCAGCAGTTGCCATAGAGGCCCGAGAGGGAGCGAGGATGTCTTCACGACTATGTGTGCGGGATTACCACCTTTCTGCAGGGCAAGAGGCCAGCGGTTCTGCTCTGCGCCGAAGCCCAGTCCTAGGTCATCGATGACAAGCAGGTAGGGGTCGCGCCTGTCGCGTGGTATGGGTTCCGGTCTGGCTTCCCCTTTGGGTCGTTCGCACCCCAGGAAGTGCTTGATGCGCCAAGTGTCGTTGTCTGATGTGCCGCCGTCTCGGGGGAACCGGGCGCAGACCTGGTAAGCCGTGCACACTAGCTTCTCTTCGTGGTTGACGTCGTCGGCCCCCAGCGGGGCCGTCAGTTTCCAGTCGCTGCCGGGCGGGACGTCCTCGCATATCTTGCCAATCAAGTGTGATAGATACCAGGCGCCCCCCGGGGTGTTGGCCGCAATCGTGTTCGTAGGTTCCTCGTGGTGCGCGCTGGGAGGGACACCGCTCTGGATGAGGTATATGTCCCTCAAGAGGTCGCCGCATACGATGATTGTCCTGGGGTCGGATGTGTATCCTGAGTCGACTCCACTTGGCGTCATGGCTCCCTCCGAGCAATGCTGTATCCCAGTGCGATGATGGCCTTCAGGGTCTCCATCGCCGTGCTGCGGTCAAATTCCTTTTCCGATTCCGGCAGGTTGGCGTATGGCATAAGGTCAGGGTGGGTCTTGGTCTTGTCGTCGCGTTCCTCGCCCCAGGTCCAGCCTTGCGCGATGCGCTGAAGCGCCCAGACGTCGTGGGCGTTCTCGGCCAGCCGTTCGGTAAGCTCGACCAGGTCGGCGGACAGAGTTACATTCTCGGTGTCGATCGGTCGCGGGGTGTATTTCACGATGGTCCTTTCAATTGGGGTCAGGCTACGTTCTCGTCGAGCCAGAGTTCCGGCTTGCAGGTGTGGTCGAGCAGGCCGAAGACCTTCACGCAGTCCTGCGGGCACTCCGGGTCGTCAATGTGACGAAGCAGGACGGCAAGCCCACCATATTGTCTCGTCCGAAGCACGATGGCGATCCGACGGTTGTACATCCGGAGTTGACGTTCAATTCTGAGCGCCGCGCTGAGGGCCAGCGAGTCACTGTCGAGGCAGACGTATGCTCTCTGGATGTCGATGTCCTGCCGCGTGCCAGAGAGGAATCTTCCTGTCTGAAATTCCGGTGAGTCAACTTCAAGCTGGACCGGGCACAGTTCCCATGCGTCAGCGAGCTGCGGGTATTCCGACATCAGGAAGTCACGCTTGGCTTCGGCGTGACGGTCGACAAGGGTGATTCGCATTCGGCGTGCGTCCTCGCGGCGCACGACCTGCCATCTTCCTGCCAGTTCCACTGCCAGGCTCTCGCCCATGCGACCGACCCCGACAATGAGCGCGTGCGGCACGGGGCCGGAGGTCAGGTCCGGGAAGCGCGGGTCGTTCTTCAGCAGTTCGGTCGCGCCCTCGGCGTAAACATTGCGGAATTCCAACGAGAAGTTGCCTTTCACGGCCTCGGCCTGGTGTTCCTTCAGCAGCGTCCAGAGACGCGAATCGAAGATGTGGCAGACGCAGTGCAGGCTATTGCCGGACAGCTCCGCGAGTTCTCGGGTCCGGATCGCGATTTCGGCGTTGAGCCCGTCGTCACGGCAGACCGCCACGACGTGTCGGGCGCGACTGATGCCGGCCCGGCGGAGCATGTAGGGTTCGGTGGCGTCGCCCAGCAGCACACTGGAACCGGCGTCGCGGGCCGAGCGGATGAGGTCGTTCTCCGCGTCGTTCTCTATGACCACGACGGGTTCGCCACGTGCACGCAGCCCCCGCGCCAGCAGCAGGCCTTTCTGTCCGAGGCCGCAGATAATGGTGTGATTGCGAACGAAGAGTCGCACGCGCAGGGTCTGGAGTTGCTCGAAGTATAGTGCGGCGAGACCTTTGACCGCCGCGTACCCGGCAATCGCCGGCAGCAGGAGTCGGGCTACCTGCAGGGTCCAGTGCAGCGGGCGGTCGTATCCGCCGAACTGCACCGAAAGAAGCTGGGTGGTGGCATAGAGGATTTCCCATGGGTGACGCTGCCAGGCCGGCGCGTCAGCGTAGAAACGCAACAGGCCCAGATAGCCGAGTGCAAGTCCGATCAAGGCAAGCACTCCGACTGCCGGCCATTCCCAACTGCGCCACCAGCCGCGAACCACTCCGCGCACGTCGCGGCGATGGCGGGTACGGGGCTCGTTTGGTATGTTCACGACATGTGCCCTTCCTCGGTGCTGGATGTCGGAAGGCTAGCGAAACCGCGTTCACTGTCAATCCTTCGCGAACCCCTGCATCAGCCACGCGGAGCCTTCACCGGTTGTCCCAAATGACACAGAGACTCAAACATGCTTGGCGACACTACCTCCTCGGGCCATCGGCACAATCGCTTGAGCATGTTCAACTTGGATGTGAGAAACAGAAAGCCACCGGAATCCGGCAAGTTTCCGAACTCCGCGCGACGGAAACCTCCGACGGCAGTTCTCTCTTACCTGACCGCAAGCACGGCGCTATCGGATCGGACTTCGCAAACCACGAGAGATCGTCCTCAAAGCACGGACTAGTGACTCGAGCGATTGCCCCAGCCAGCGTCCGGCCCGTCTCTCGAACAGCTGGCTGAATGGAAACAGAACCAGAGGTTTCACCAGCAAACCGGCACAATGCCACATGCGAAAGCTCGGCGACCCTGAGTGCACCTGTGCCAAGCTTGTGCCAACGGAACTGGTTGAACGCCTAGCGGTGCCGTTGACACGGCGAATCCCGTCACCGGAGAAGGACAACCTACATTTCGAGAGACACAGCTCACTGTGAGTGGACTTCTGAGGACCAGAGGGCGGCCACGAAAGAGCTCCGAAAGGTGTTACGACAAAACCCTACCTAAGTAACTTAGCAGCGCGCCTGGAGGGATTCGAACCCCCGGCCATCGGATTAGAAATCCGATGCTCTATCCATCTGAGCTACAGGCGCAGCCGAAGAAGAGGGGTCGAGGAATCAAGGATTCGAGGACTCCAGTGACGGACGCAAGCTTGCCGTGTCCGGCCCTGTCCCCTGACCCCTAGTCCCTGACCCCTCTCCTAAATCGGGGAGACTGGATTTGAACCAGCGGCCCCCACGTCCCAAGCGTGGTGCGCTAACCGGGCTGCGCTACTCCCCGGAAAGAACCTGTGTTCGTCACTCTTCGTTAATATAGACGGGATTCGGACAGAAGTCAATTCGCTCTTGGGCAAAGCGGGGACAGTCCCTGGGAGTCGCACAGGGCCCTGCGAAGGTACAGTCCCCGTTTTGCCCAGTGACCAGTTTGCAGTTCGCAGTGAGGAACCCGGAGATTCTGGGGTCCAGGCTCGAAGGGAATCTGCGCCATCTGCATAACCTGCGGTTACTCAGGTCTCCGGCTCTCCTCCGTCTCGCGCAGAAACGCAATCACCTGCTGTAGAGCGCGGGCGCGGTGGCTGATTGTGCTCTTGACGCTCAGGCCGAGTTCGGCAAACGTCTGCTCGTACCCTTCAGGGATGAATATCGGGTCGTATCCGAACCCGGACGAGCCACGTGAGCAATGGGCAATCCGACCCTCGCAGCGACCCTCGAAGCATCTCTCATCACCGCATGGTTCGACGACGCACATCACACAGCGGAACCGGGCCATGCGTTGTTCGTCACGGACCGATACGAGCTGGGCCAGAACCTTCCGGATGCGGTCGGCATCGCTCGCGCCTTCGCCCGCGTAGCGGGCCGACCTTACTCCCGGCTCTCCCCCGAGCGCATCTATCTCCAGGCCGGAGTCCTCAGCCAGCGTCCACAGGTTGGCGAACCGGGCCGCGCTGCGCGCCTTCTTGAGCGCATTCTCTTCGAACGTGGCTCCGTCCTCTTCCACTTCCGGCGCACCTGGGACATCCGATAGCAGCATCACCTGCCATCCGGTGCCTTCAAGCGCACGCTGCATCTCGACGACTTTGTTGCGGTTGCGGGTGGCGAGGAGGAGTTTCATCAGGAAGGGGAGAATTCAGAAACCAGAATGCAGAATCCAGAGTCCAGAGTTGGCGCCAGAGGTGTCCGAATGCCCAGCCTCGCCCCTAGTCCCCAACCCCGAGCCCCTGATGGAAGGTCACAGGAAGCGGCGGCCATCTTGAAGGGCGGCGATGTCGGCGATGAGCTGCTTGATCTGCCCTAGTCGCTTCTTGTCCGCAACCAGCACCGCATCTCCGGCGCGCACGATGACAAGGTCCTTGACGCCCAGGGCTGCTACGATGCCAAAGTCCGAGTCAACTATGCAGCGGGATGAGTCCTTGGCGACGAGCCGGCCGTTGGCCACATTACCCGAATCGTCGGGCTTCGCGTGACGGGCCAGAGCCAGCCAGGACCCGACGTCGTCCCAATCGAACGAGCCGCGCACGCAGGCGACGTTGTCCGCCTTTTCCATCACCGCGTAGTCGATCGAAATGGACGGCGAATGTCGGTACAGACGTGCAAGCGCCGCTTTCTCTCGACGCGTGCCGATGGACTTGCCGAACTCCTCCAATTCGTCATGGAAGTCGGGCATGAACGTCCGGAATGCGGACAAGATTGCGTCCACGCGCCAGATGAACATGCCGCTGTTCCATACATACTCACCGGCCGCGAGATATGCGCGTGCTCTGGCCGGGCTGGGCTTCTCCTTGAAGGCCTGCACCTGGTGGGCAGTCAGTTGCCCTTCTCCCGCAATCCGGTTACCGAGTTGTATGTAGCCGTACCCTGTATCCGGCCGCTCCGGGCGGACTCCGAATGTAACGAGCAATCCCCGCTGCGCCAGTTTTGCCCCCGCCCGCACTGCCTTCAGGAAAGCGTTTCGGTCCTCGATCAAGTGGTCGGCCGGCAGGACCAGCATCGTTGCGTCCGGGGCCTTTACCGCGAGGTACTCGGCGGCAAGGCCGATGGCAGGCGCTGTATTACGCCCCATCGGCTCAAACACAAGGTTCGCGTCATGCCCAAGCTGGCGACGCAGCACCGGTTCGAACTCGGCCGGCGCCACAAAGAGCTGACTACCGTACGGACAGAGCGGCAGGACGCGCGCGCTGGTCTCCTGAGTCAGCGATTGCCGGCCGAACAACGTTATGAACTGCTTAGGCAGTCCACGGCGGCTCTTAGGCCAGAACCGTTCTCCCCTGCCGCCGCACAGGATAACCGCGTGCAGATTCAAGGCTCCTCCTCATTTGATATTGAGCGAAGCGACGCACTCACCACCAGACCTCCCACCCTCGTGCGAATGGAAACTGGTATGCGCTCTTCATCGTCCGTCAGGTACACCGTGCCCAGCGGACCACCCGCGTTCGGGACAACCGCTATGCAGTCAAAGACCCCGGCGGGCGTGGATACGGTCTTGGCCGCGCGGGCGACCGCAACCAGATGGTAGTTGTGCCGGTCTACATGAAGCGCTGTCCTCACCGTGTCACCGGGCACGAGCGGTAGTGTCCGGAAATAGTACCAGGTCGACAGCAGGTCGCGGGCTCCCGGCTCGATTGAGATGGTCTGGCCGCTCGAATAGGTGACGACCGAATCGCCGGGGCCATAGTCGGCAGTCCACTCAGCGCGGTAATGAGGCTCCCGGCTCCGTTTGTACGACCGTAGCGTCACCATGTCGGCCGCCCGGCACCACGTCTCCAGCCGGTAGCTGGCCCAGAACAACCAGGAGAACGACCGCGTTAATTCCAGGTCGGCCCGGAAGTGCCAGCAATTGTCGGTGCCGACCGTTTCCGGCTCAAGCGTCTCAAGGACGAGCGTACCGATGTTGACCGGACCGTAGCGCAGGCCGTAGTCGAACCGCTCACCCGGGACGGCCACGATGGCCAGCGCGGCAAGGACGGAGAGCATCGGGCAATCATAGAAACAGGCAAAGAATAGTCAACACGCGGCGCGACTGCGCCGCGAGTTGCCAGTGACCAGTTTGCAGTTCGCAGTGTCGGAACTCACTCCTCCGCCTTCGTCCGTGCGCTGCTCACTCGATCGCCTTGTCCCTCTGTCCCTTTCCCTGGACTGTTTCCGTTTCCGTTGACAGGCTTGAGCGTTCTGATAGAATCCCGTGATGGCTATCACACCCATGGACATCAGAAAGAAGACCTTCACGGCCGAGAAGCGCGGTCTGGCCAAGGCCGAGGTCGAGGAGTTCATCGGGGAACTCGCCGACGAGATTGAGAACCTGCGCAAAGAACGGGCCCAGCTCACTGAGAAGATAGCGGAACTCACGAGACACGTGGAGGCCTACGAGAAGACCGAGCAGTTGCTGAAGGACACATTGGTGACTGCACAGAAGGCGACCAACCAGCTTCACGAGGAAGCGAAGAAGGAAGCAGAGCTGGTCATCCAGAAGGCGAAACTCGAGGCCGAGCGTATCAAGCATGATGCGCAGGAGCAGATACGAAACGTCGGGGACGAACTGCGGGCGCTCAAGGCGAAGCGCGCGACCCTGAGCGACGAGGTTGCCGGCATTGCGCGGACCTACCTTGCGATGGCGGAACGAATGCGGGACAGGACACCCAATGCTGAAGCAGCAGATAGCACAAAGCGTCCAGGCGATAAGAACTAAGACCGGTTTTCGGCCCGAACTCGGCATCATCCTCGGCACCGGAATCGGCAAACTGGCTCAGGAAGTGAAGTCCGAGGCTGTGGTTCCGTATGAAGACATCCCATTCTTCCCTGTCCCTACGGTCGAGAGCCACCGCGGCCGTCTCATATTCGGCAGCCTGAACGGTCGGGCTGTAGTAGTCATGCAGGGCCGATTCCACTACTACGAAGGCTACGATGCACAGCAGATTACCCACCCGGTGCGGGTGATGAAGGAGCTGGGCATCAACACGCTGATCGTCTCCAACGCCTCCGGCGGGGTCAACCCGCAGTTACGAGCCGGCGAGGTCGCGGTCATCACCGACCACATCAACCTGACCGGGGTGAATCCGCTGCGCGGGCCGAATGACGACTCGCTCGGGCCCAGGTTCCCGCACATGACCGACTGCTACGATCCGACGCTCGTCAACCTGGCCGTGGATGTCGCGCTGACGCTCGGTATCCGGCTTCACCCCGCGGTCTATGCGTGGGTCACCGGCCCGAACCTCGAAACCGCGGCCGAGTACCGCTATATCCGTGCCGTCGGCGCCGACGTCGTCGGCATGTCCACCGTGCCTGAAGTCATCGTGGCCCGGCACGCCGGTCTGCGCGTGCTCGGGTTCTCGGTGATAACCGACATGGGACTACCCGACGCGATGCGGCCGGTTGAACTATCCCACGTGCTTGCCATGGCAGCCAAGGCCGAGCCCAACCTGACCGCGATTGTCAGGGAAGTTGTGAGGCTGGCATGATGCGGCTTCGGCGACTCATGTTCCTTTTGCTTGCGCTTGCCGCTACCGGTTGCCCCAAGCGCGCGCAACTACCCCCCATTCCCCAGGACGCCCAGCAAGCCATTGACCAGGCGGTCGGTGACATGGAGGCGAAGCGGTACAGCAAGGCCGAAGACCAGTTCACCTTCATCATCTTCAACTTCGCCGGCTCGCGCCAGGCGTCGGACGCGCAGTACTACCTTGCCGAAAGCTACTTTCGAAGCAAGGACTACGTCGACGCCCAGAACGAGTTTGACTTCTACCTGAAGAGCTTCCCCAACAGCCGCTTCCAGGAGGATGCCACCTACAAGCTGGCGGTATCCTATCTGCGTTCGGCACCCGGGCCGATCCGCGACCAGACTCGGACGCTGAAGGCCCGCGAGACCATAGACCAGTTCCTGGAGACCTTCCCCGACTCGCCTCTTCGGGGTCAGGTTGAACAGCTGCGCGGCGAGATCGGCGAGCGGCTTGCACTCCGCGAATTCGACGCCGCGCGCATCTACTACACCTCGGGTGAGTACAAATCGGCGCTGGTCTACTACAACCACGTCAACGATAGCTTCCCCGCACAGCGTTGGCCCGGCGTTGAGAAGTACCGTTTCGCGAACTGCCTGCTCGAAACCGGAGACACCACCAAGGCCCGTGCCATGCTGAGCGAGCTCGTCACGGGCGAATGTGAACCTGCGGTCAAGAAGCTCGCCCGCGCCATCCTCGGTCGCACGAGCTGAAGTCCCCAAAACCGGAATTGGACCAACCACGGGGTTCACTGTGAGCACGGAGTGGCTGAAGCCGGAGTCCGGCTCCCGCTCTCCGGATCTCTGTACGCTCTGTGGTTCGAGATCGGAATCGGCCTGAAGTGCGGCCCCGGCTCGGCGTGTTCGGTGGGTCTTTCAATCCGATTCACTTCGGACATCTGCTGGCGGTCGACGAAGTCGGTCGGCAACTGCGGCTGGACCGGGTGCTGTTCGTGCCGGCCGCCCGTCCGCCGCACAAGCGCGAACCACTTGCTGCCTATCGCCACCGGCTGGAAATGACGCGGCTTGCCGTCGAGGGCGAACGCGGGTTCGAGCTGTGCCGGATTGAAGAGCATCGGCCCGGCCCCTCCTACACTGCTGACACGCTGATCGAGCTCCGGTCGCTTCACCCTGACGCCGCGCTGTTCCTGATCGTCGGCTCCGACCAGTATCGGGAAGTGTCAACCTGGCACCGGCCCGACCTGCTCACCCGCCTCGCCCGGATCGTGGTAATGAGCCGGCCGGGCGTGGAACGCCCCCCCTTGTGTCCCGGGCACGACCCGAGACGGGTGCTGTTCCGCGCAATCATCCCGGTCGGAATCTCGGCCGCGGCAATCCGGGCAAGGCTTGCCAAAGGCCATTCTGTCCGGTATATGTTACCTGTGAGAGTGAACGCTTATGTGAAGCGGCACCGGCTGTACCGACGCCCGTCACGTGGTTGAGCCCGTGCCCGACCCGATTGAAGAAGAACCGCACAAGGGCAATTGCCCAAAGGAGAACTGATGTTCGGAATCGCCTTCGCCCAGACCCCGGCCCCGGCTGCGGCCGCACCTGCTGCCGGCGGCGGCATGAACTCGATGCTCGGCTTCCTGCCGATAATCCTGATATTCGCGGTGCTCTACTTCCTGATGATACTGCCTCAGCAGCGTCGCCAGAAGAAGCACTCGCAGATGCTGGAGCAGATCAAGCGCGGGGACCGCGTGGTGCTGGGAGCCGGCATCCACGGCATCGTGTCCAACGTGAAGGAACAGACCTTCCTGGTCAAGGTCGCTGAGAACACCGAGCTCGAAATCGACAAGAGCGCGGTAAGCTACAAGTTCGGAGCTGAGAAATAGCCAGATGGCCAGGCCGGCTGGGGTGAATCGCCGAGTCGTACTCTACGGCAACCCCGTACTGCGAACGAAGTCGCGTCTGATCGAAAAGCTGACGCCGGAGCTCATCCAGTTCCTTGAGGACCTGAAGGTCAGCATGTTCACGCAGGACGGCCTCGGCCTTGCCGCCAACCAGCTTGCGGAGCCGGTTGCGGTCTTCACCATCAACCCGCTTGCCGCCGACGTCGACCATGAAGCCTACTGTCTCATCAACCCCCGGGTCGTGGCGACCGAAGGACTGGTCGAGGCTGAAGAGGGCTGTCTCTCCCTGCCGGGTTTGTACGATTTCCTGCCCCGGCCCGAGTTCGTCCGGATGGCAGGACTGGACGAAGAACTGCGGCCGATTACCGTCGAAGGCACGAGGCTCCTCGCCCGCGCAATGCTGCACGAGCTCGAGCACCTCGACGGCGTCCTGTTCATCGACCACCTGAGCGATGCCCGACGCAAGCTCATCAGCACCAAGCTCAAGGAGCTGGAAAACCGAGAGAGAGAGCAATGCGGGTAGCCTTCTTCGGCACCTGCGATTTCGCGGTTCCGGCCCTTCAGGCGCTGGTCAAGTCTCGGCATGATGTCGCCCGGGTCGTTGCCGCCCCTCCCAAACCCAGCGGCCGCGGCCGGAAGCTGACGCCGAGCCCGGTTGAGCAGGAGGCCCGCGCGCTGGACCTGCAGGTGTCGACGCCGGCGAACCCGAACGACCCGGCCTTCGTCACCGAACTCGCGTCGCTGCGGCCCGACATCGCGGTCCTCGCCGCCTACGGCTACATCCTCAAGCCGCCCCTGCTGGCTGCGCCCAGGCTCGGATTTCTCAACATCCACCCGTCGCTGCTGCCTCGTTTCCGGGGCGCTGCGCCGATTCAGCGCGCGCTCATGTCCGGCGAACCGGAAACCGGCGTGACGGTCATCGCTCTGTCCGAGCAGATTGACGCCGGTGACATTCTTGAACAGGTCGTCGTTCCGGTCGACCCGGACGAGACCGCGGGAGAACTCTCTCGACGGCTGTCAACTCTCGGCGCCCGGCTGATACTGGATGCCATGGCTCGACTGCAGGAAGGCAGAGCAAACCGCACTCCCCAGGCCCCCGGGCTGGCAACCCGCGCCTCGAAAATCGCCAAGTCCGAGCGCCCTGTCGACTGGCGCGAACCGGCTTCGCATGTCCACAACCACATCCGCGCGCTGTCTCCCGAGCCCGGCGCAGTAACCGGGTTCCGCGGCCGGCGGGTCGTCCTGCTCCGCTCGCGTCTCCATGCAGCCACTGACGGCGGCGAGCCCGGCCGGCTGCTGGTGTTGCACGCCGGCCTGGTTGTCGCGACCGGCTCCGGCGCAGTCGAGATAACCGAACTGAAACCCGAAGGCAGCCGGGCTCAGACCGGCACGTCTTTCCGTAACGGCCATCGCCTGGTTGAAGGCGACAGATTCGCCGCAGCATGAAGCAGCCTCGCAAGCACCGAAGCCACAAGCTGCGCGGATTGCTCATCTTCGTGCTCGTTCTTGCCGCGCTGGTGGCGGCCCTGAACTGGTTCCTGATGCCGCTCTTCGTCCGCCGCGGCCGGGAGACAACCGTGCCCAGCGTCATCGGCATGGACCGGTTCGCGGCAACCGAATCTCTGCTCAAGGCAGGCCTGGTCATCGGCGAGGTGCGCAGCGTATCCAACGCAACCGTGCCCCCGGACCGCATCGTGGCCCAACACCCCGAGCCCGGACAGCGGGTCAAAACGGGACGGCAGGTACAGCTCGACATCAGCCACGGCGGGGCCAGAATGAAGGTCCCGCACGTCGAAGGTCTGACCCTGGCGCGGGCCAGCGCCCTGCTCACCGAATCCGGCCTCGTGCTGGCCGGCGTCGAGTCGCTCCGTTCTCCCACCCTGCCGCAAGGACAGGTCGTGTCGACACGGCCCGCGGCAGGTGAAGATGTGGAAGAAGGCGACCGCGTTTCGGTCCAGGTCGCCTCTCGGACCGGCAGCTTCCCCATGCCGACCCTTGTCGGCATGAGCCTGGCAAGCGCACAGGGCGTCATCACGTCGCAGGGCCTGTCTCTCGGCGAGGTCAAGCGCGCCCCGAGTGACGAACCGGCCGGCAACGTGCTGGTTCAGTACCCTGAGGAAGGCATGACGGTCCGCGACCTTGACACGGTGAACCTGATCGTGGCCGCGCCCGCCGGACGAAGGTAATGGTGAACCACGGATCAACACGGATGAACGCAGATGATTGAGATACTCACCACTCGACTCCTCCTTGTGCCTTTGTGTCTTGGTGGTGATACTCCGGAACCGGTCTCGTCATTCGGGCTTTGCCCGGACTTCAATCGTCATTCGGACTTTGTCATTCGGACTTGCCCTCCATGAAGGTCTCCGCCTCGATCCTCGACTGCGACTTCCTCCACCTTGCCGACGAGCTGGCGGCCGTGGTAGCGGCCGGAGCCGACGCCATACACCTTGACGTGATGGACGGGCACTTTGTCCCGAACCTCAGCTTCGGCGTGCCCCTGGCCCGGGCCGTGCGCAAGGCAGTCACGGTGCCGGTTCACGCCCATCTGATGGTCAACGAACCGGAATGGCTGATTGAGAAGTTCCTGCCATTCTCCGACCTGGTTACCTTCCACATCGAGCCCGCGGAGAACCCCGGCTTGTGTCTCGAGATAATCCACTCTGCCGGCAAGGCTGCAGGAGTATCGCTCAACCCCAACACTCCGGTCGAATCCCTGCGCCCGCTCATTGCCGATGTGCAGGACGTGCTCGTCATGAGTGTCTACCCGGGATTCGGAGGCCAGGAGTTCTCTCCCGAGGCCCCCGGCCGCATCCGTGAGGTCGCCCGCCTCATCGGTACAACGGGCTCAAAGGCGACGATATCGGTGGACGGCGGCATCAACCCGAACAACTGCGCGGCAGTAGCCGAAGCCGGCGCCCACTGGGTCATTTCCGGCAGCGCCATCTTCCACAGCGGCAACTACGCAGCAACCATCAAGGCCATAAGAGGAACCGAATAATGCAGAAATCAGATACAAGAAACCAGAATTCAGAATGTCCGGCAGTTCTGCACTCTGGTATCTGCATTCTGAATTCTGACTTGTCCCAGTCGGGCCAGCGTGTTTGACGCCCTGACCGACCGCTTCGGCCAGCTTCGCCGCAAGCTGCTCGGCTTCGGCCGGCTGACCAACACCGAGATTTCGCAGGCCCTGCGCGAAGTCCGGACCGTGCTGCTCGAGGCCGATGTCAACTACAAGGTCGTCGGCCACTTTATCCGGTCGGTCGAGGCCCGGCTCAAAGAGAAAGACGTCGCGGCCAGCCTCAAACCCGGTGAACTCATCAACGCCACTCTCTACCAGGAACTGGTGCAACTGCTGGGCGGGACTACCCCCAAACTGGACCTGAGCGCCAACCCCTCGGTCATCAGCCTGGTCGGGCTCCAGGGCACGGGCAAGACCACGTTCGCCGGGAAGCTCGCGTACAAACTCCGCAACCGCCGGCCTCTGCTTGTCGCCTGCGACCCCAAGCGCCCGGCCGCGTCCGAACAGCTCCGTTCGGTCGCCGAGCGCGCCAAGTGCGACTTCTACCCGGTAGCGGACGACGTGGTGGCAACCTGCCTGAGCGCACTCAAACAGGCCAGTGACCGGGGCAACGGCATTGTGGTATTCGATACCGCCGGCCGGCTCCACATCGAGGACGAACTGATGGACGTGCTGGCCTCGATTCAAGACCGGGCGAAGCCCACTGCCAGCCTGCTCGTGCTCGACGGCATGGTCGGACAGGACGCGGTCAGCCAGGCCGAACAATTCAACGCCCGGCTCAAACTGACCGGTTGCTGCTTCACCAAACTCGACGGCGACGCCCGCGGCGGCGCCGTGATGTCGGTCCGGCAAGTGACCGGGCTGCCGGTCCTGTTCGTCGGCACCGGCGAACACCTCGAAGACCTGGAAGAGTTCCACCCGGACCGGATTGCCTCCCGCATCCTCGGCATGGGCGACTTGAAGAGCCTTGCCGACAAAGTCCAGGCCGCGACCGAAGGACAGGACCAGCGTGCCATTGCCGAGAAGTTCCTCAAAGGCAAGTTCGACCTCGACGACTTCCTGAGCCAGCTCAAGAGCGTCAAGAAAATGGGGAACGTCTCCAAACTCCTGGCCATGATACCCGGAGCCGGCAACGTCGAGATTGACGACCATGAATTCGTGCAGGTCGAGGCCATAATCCAATCCATGACCTGGTCCGAACGCCACAACCCCGACATTGTTGACGGCTCAAGGCGGCGCCGCATTGCCGCGGGCAGCGGCACCACGGTCACCGACGTCAACCGCCTGCTGAAGGAATTCGACCAGGCCCGGGTGCTGGCCAAGCAGATGTCCGGTGGTCGCGGTCAACGCCTGCGCTTGCGCTAGCTCGCAGCCCGCAGAACTCGACCCGGCTGCAGTTGTCGTGCTTCCCTGAGCCCGGACTAGGATTTCACCACAAAGACACCAAGACACAAAGAGGATTCAAGGTATCAACCGCAGATTACGCAGATTCGACAGATTGAGTTCCGGGCGCGGAACCGGAAAAGGTGAACCGCCGATGAACGCAGATGGACCTAGCGCGGCCTCGGGGGCCGCAACCAAACCCGGAGTAACCGCAGATGTCGCAGATGGCTCGGGGAGGACATCCACAGATGGTTCGGGCTCAGACAATGCAGAAGTCAGCGACCAGAAACAAGAAGGCAGAACTGCGGATCCGGAGTGGTCATCCACAGATTACGCAGATTGCGCAGATTGAGTCCCGAAAGAGACCCGATTCGTGGCCGCCGAAGGTGGCACTTGACGGCGGTCTTCAATACCTCGATGGACTCCGGACAGAGGCGGTAGCGAGCAACATCTTAGCGAAAACAACGATCCTGCAGGTTTGTAGTACAGACTTGGTTCCGAACCAAGAACGGCCATTGGCGTTGGTCGGCGTGCATCGGCGGTTGCTTCGCTCTGACCCGTTCTGTCCTCTTGGCGTTCTTGGCGTTCTTGGCGTTCTTGGCGATTCAATATCGGACTCGGGCTTTTGTCTGGCTGCCCGGGCGCGCTCCGTTCGGCGGTTTTGACTCTTGGCTTCTGCCTTTTGACTTGCGCGTCCGACGCGCTGTGTGCTCTGTGGTTGAACGGCGGGTTCGGGACTCTAGATCGGCACGGTCAACTTCATGTAGCCGACGACCTTCTGCTCCTTGAACGACGCAACCAGCTCGCCCCCCTTGAAGAACCGTAAGTAACCATCCAGTTCCTCAACCCGGTCTGCGTCAACGATAACCTGCGGCCGCTTTTCCGACTCGATGAAAACATCGTAAGGCAAAGCATCTCCTTTCAGGGACCAGTCCCGGCTTGAGCCGAACCCGAGCTGCTCGCGCCGGCGTTGGTGTAAGGGATTATCCCGCACAGAAACCGGCTGTCAAGGTAAGTCAATTCGGATTCAGGGCGTGTCCCCGAGACTAGTCTGGACGTCCTGAGAACCAGTGCGGGCGGGGACCCGGCGGCGGAACCGCGCCCGCTCTGCAGACCGAGCCACTACGGCGTAATCGGTGCTGAGACGTTGAAGACGTCGCTGCGGATGGCCTGTAGCACGGCCTCGGTCAGGCCGCGTTGAGCCTGCGCTCACGCAGCCGCTTGCCGGGTTCATCATCGCAGTTGTGCCGGTCCTTAGGTCTCTTCAAGTACCGACGCCACCATGCGCATGATAAGGGTTCTTATCACGCGCGATGTCTCACCTGTTCATGTAAGTTCAGCGCCCAGCGCTCATTATTCATAACTGGGCCGCAATGACACCCTCCCTGGGGGGATAGCCGCTCCTGTCACAGCACCCGTCACGAGTCCCGTTGCGACTCCCGTCATGACTCCTGCTCTGACGCCAGTTTCGGCTCCTGTGATGACATCCGCAACGACGCTCTCTGCGACTCCTGTTACGACCACTGACATGACAGCCGTTACGGCATCCGCTACAACTCCTGCAACGACGTCTGTCATTGCTTCCGGCGCGACGCCCGTTGCGACACTCGTAACAACACTCGTCATGACACCCGCCAAGACGCCTGTTACGACTCCTGTCACAGCCGCCGCAACGACTCCTGTCATGACACCCGTCACGGCTTCCGCAACGAGACCGGCCACGACACCAACAACCGCTCAGGTTCCGGCTCCGGTCACGATGCAGGCCACGACACTGGTCACGACAGAAGCAACGACATCCGCTACGGCTGCTGCTACGACATCAGCCATGGCTCCGGCCACGGCTCCCGCCCAAACGCCCATGACAGCAACCGTTTTCTCACCCGCCCGGACTTCTCAAGCGACCATCGGCTGGACAGAAGGAGAGACCTATCCCGCCCAGGACTGAAAGCCCTCCCACGCAAGGCCAGCGTGTCGCGGTTCAGACCTTTCCGGATAGACTTCACAGCCATACAAAGCTCCTTTCTTGCTGTCCTCATGCGTACATATGCCGAAGTCGCCAAAACGGACATATTCCGAGTGATTTCCACCCCGGGGGGTCGTCCGGGGGTGGGTATGTGAGTTCGTATTTCGAGAGGTTCGTCGGCAGGTTTGTCGCCGAGTAAACCATTGAGTTTGTTGGCAGGTATGTCGGCAAGTTTGTCGAAAAGTAGGTCGCTAGGTCTGTTCTCAGGTTTGTCATTGAGCACGTCGCTACGTAGGTCGCTGAGTTTGTTCCTGAGTAGGTCGACGGGTGTGTCGGCGAGTACGTCGCTGAGTACGTCAGCACGTAGGTCGATAGGTCTGTCACTGAGTTTGCCGTTGAGTTCCTCGACAGGTTCGTCGTTGAGTTCGTCGATAGGTAAGTCGCGCCGCAGTTTGATATCTGGCACTAGCCGTGACCGCCGCCTTGACATCCCGAGTCGCCGTTCTAGAATCGGGCGATGTCCCAGAATAACCGCAGGCATCCAGTCATGCTGCCTGATGACCACATCCGCAAGATGAAGCAGGACCTGGCCGAAGCAGAGGCCATGGTCGAGTCCAAGACGCGCCGCGAAACCGTCATGGACGACCGAACGCCCTTTGTCTACGACCAAACCCCGCCCGACGACGACCAGTCGGCTTGACTTGCAGCCCCGCGGGCGTAATATTCGACTCGTTGTGGAACCCAAATCCCGCCCGTCCTTGACGGAAGTGGAAATAGGGAAGTGTCCCCCCCAGCTCCCCCCCTTTCCTCGTCAGAGCGCGCGGAGTTCGCCTTGGGCTGAAAGGACATAAATGGCAGTAATTCCGCTCTCGTTCATAGACAGCGTAGTTGCAATAGGCTCGCATCCGTCGGGTGGCAATGCGACGTGGGGTGCTTCCGGATTTCTGTATGCGACCCTAAGGGGCACGACCGCCGGCCGCAATGAGTACGGGACGTATCTTGTCACTAACCGGCACGTCCTAGACGGACTCACAGATCCCAGTGCTTGCGTGCGAATAAACCCCAAAGGCTCGGGTCCGGCAAGGGAATTCCCGATTTCACTGAAGCGGGCAAACGGCCTTCCTTGGCATTTCGGACATCCAGACCCAAACGTCGATGTGGCGGTCATGCCGGTGAATATGCAGGTTGCAAGCCAAGCAGGCGTCTCTGCCGAGCTGATCAAAAGCGACAGTGATGTGTCGACCGTCTCTGCGCTGGCTAGTGATGGAGTGGCGGAGGGGAGCCTGGTCTACGTCTTGGGATTTCCAATGAGTCTTGTCGGGGTCGCGCGGAACACAGTGATCGTGAGAGCGGGGTGCATCGCGTCCATGCAGGAAACGCTTACTAACCCCCGCGTACCTATGCTCGTCGATGCGCCGATATTCCCTGGGAACAGCGGGGGCCCGGTAGTACTGAGGGGCGAACTACTCGCGATCAAGGGTACCAAGCCACAGATGCGGGCGTCCGTGATAGGAGTAGCGGCAAGCTACCTCACATACGAAGACGTGGCCTGTAGCCTTCAGACTGGGAAGCCACGAGTGAGCTTCACGGAGAATTCCGGTCTATCTCTTGTGTTTCCTATGGACTGCGTGATAGAGGCCATCAGCCTAGCGGAATCGGTGGTCCACAAGGGGGCGACTCAACCCGTTCTAGGTACTGCGCCAACTACACCGACACAGAATCCTGCGCCGTAGACCGGCCGGCAAAAGCGGGACGCTTCCGCATTTTCCCGCCCACGTCAGGAGTAGTAATCTCCGGGGGGAATCAGGGGAAGGTACCCCATCTCGGTAAGCTTCGGGACATCGCGCTGCCGGAGGCAGCGAGCAATACCATTTTAGATTGTGGATTTCGGATTTTGGATTAGCCGAGTCTGACCGATCTTAGATTGTTGATTGTCGATTGGCGGTTGGACGCGGCTTCGCCGCGAGGCTGAGGTCAAGGTTGAGGTCGAGATTAGGGCAGAGTCCGGGAACCGGCTAGTCGCGGCCGTAGACGTTGTCGCGGATGAAGCGCTCGTCTTTACGCCAGGCCTCGGCGACTTTGACCCGGATTTCGAGGTAGACCGGACGGCCGGTAAGGGCCTCAATCTCGCGCCGCGCCTGTGACCCGACCCGCTTCAAGGCCCTGCCGCCGCTGCCGATCATGATTGCCTTCTGCGATTTCCGTTCGACATAGATAGTGGCAAGGATGTAGTCTTTGCGGTCGGGCCGCTCTTTGAACTCTTCCACGACGACCGCGGTCGAGTACGGTATCTCTTCGCCGTAGAGGTTGAACACCGCCTCGCGGATGAATTCTGCCGCGAAGAATTTCTCCGGCCGGTCGGCAACCGCGTCCGGCGGGTAGAAGGGCTGCCCTTCAGGCAGCTTCGCCGCTATCGCCGTTTTGAGGTCATCGACCCCGCCGCCTTTGAGCGCCGATACCATGAAGACGTCCGGGAACCCGGCCTTGACCAGCCGCTCCACCGCCGGGAGCAGGTCTTTCTTGTCCCTGACGAGGTCCACCTTGTTCAGTACGGCCAGCACCTTCCGGCCGGTCAGCCGTCGCACGAGGGAATCGGTTTCCTCGCCGGTCCGGGTCGCGTCGACCACAAGCATCACGACGTCGGCGTCTCTAAGGGCAAGGTCAATCTCGCGTTTCATCTGCTGCTGGAGCGCGTACTTCGGGTCGAGCAGGCCGGGGGTGTCCAGGAACACCGCCTGGTGTCCGTGCCCGTTCAGAATCCCCAGAATCCGATGCCGGGTAGTCTGTGGCCGGGGCGCGACCGCCGCGAGGTGCGCGCCGGTCAGCCGGTTCAGCAGCGTGGACTTGCCGGCGTTGGGCAGGCCGATGATGGCGACGTAGCCGGAGCGGAATGGGACGCCGTTGTCCTCAGTAGTGCTCATGTGTGAGTGCTGCGAGCAGGAGAAGTACAAAGGACAAAGTGCAGAGGACAAAGCAAGTAGTAAGTAGTAGGCGCAAAGTGCACGTCGGGCTCGGCCTCAGTACTTTGTCCTTTCATCGTTGTTTTGTCCTTTGTCCTTACGACTTTGTCCTTCTGCAAGTGTCTGTGCGTTTGGTGGTGAAGCCCCGTCCGCGACGCGAGCGGAGCCAGTTCAAGCCGGCTCTGAAGCGTAGGCGCCGATGGCGTCGAACCGGGCCACACGCTCCGCAACCAGCTCCGACCCGGTCTGACCCGCGAGCGCCTGATAGTTAGTCATGACCGCTTCTTTCAATAGACGCGCAGCCTCGTCCCAGTCATGATGCGCGCCTCCAAGCGGCTCCGCCACGACGTCGTCGATTATGCCGAAGTCCTTGAGTTCGCGGGCGGTCATGCGCATGGCCTTGGCCGCTTCCTCACCGCGAGACCCATCATGCCACAGAATGGAAGCACAACCTTCCGGAGTGATTACCGAATAGACCGAGTTCTCCTGCATCAGCACCCGGTTGCCGACGGCGACGGCGAGCGCACCTCCCGAGCCACCCTCGCCCGTTACCACGACCACCGTCGGCACTTCCAACATGGCCATCTCCCGGAGGTTGCGCGCAATGGCCTCGCCCTGCCCGCGTTCCTCCGCGCCAACGCCCGGATAGGCCCCGGGTGTGTCGACCAGCGACAGTACCGGCAGGCCGAACCGCGCGGCAATTTCCATCACCCGCAGAGCTTTCCGATATCCTTCGGGATGCGGCATCCCGAAATTGCGGCGCAGCTTCTCCCTGGTGTCGCGCCCCTTCTGATGCCCGACCACCGCGAACCCGATGCCGTCGATCCGGCCAATGCCGGCGACGACGGCAGGGTCATCGGCAAATGCCCGGTCGCCGTGCAGCTCGGTGAAGTCGGTCATGATCCGTTCGATGTAGTCCAGGGGATATGGACGTCGCGGATGGCGCGCGAGCAGGACCCGCTGCCATGGTGTCAGGTCGGAGTAGAGGTTCGCCTTCTGCTTCTCGATCTGCTCCTGCAGTCGCTTGACCTCGTCCTTTGCGCCGATTGCCGTAAGCTCCTCCAGCCGCGTGACCAGGTCGGCCAGCGGTTGCTCGAAGTCGAGCCAGCCTTCAGCCATCAGGCGCTCCGGCGCAACCCATGGGGGTGGTCAGTGACCACTTGGTGGTCAGCTGCCGAATCCGATTGAGACACGGTGGGCGCCGCCGAGGTCGAACTGCATCGGCGCAAAGGCGTAGTCGAAGCGAAACCTGCCGGCGCGGAGCCCGAGACCGAAGTCCAGGTGATTCGCCTGGGAGAGGAAGTCGTATCCGGCGCGAAGCGCCACCTGGTCGTGCCAGGCAAACTCGAGACCGGCGGCAGCTCCCTTCTCACCGCTGTAGAAGAAGTAGGAACCATCCGCCGACAGTGTCAGGCGGGTGCGCGCGAACGGGAGGAAGTCGTAGCTGACTCCCAGCCGGCCGCGAGTCGGCAACCAGAATTCCTCGCTGACATAATAGAGTGTCTGGCCGAAATCGACCACCGACGCGCCGACGGTCAGGCGCTGAATCGGCGTCACCCTGACGCCTCCGTCCACACCGAACCCGGCAGCGTCGTAGTCATAGATGCGCGTGTAGAAGTAGCGGCCGGTGAGGCCGACCTGTACCTTGCTGCCGATGGAACGGGCGAGGTTTACGTAGCCGGTGAAATCGGTCGGTGTGAACGTCCCGATCGGTGAATCGGTCGGTTCGGTCCGGTACTCAACCTGGCCGTCCGAATGACTCACCAGACCCAGGCTGATGCTCAGCGCCGGGAAACCGCGGGCAACGAACACTGACTGGTGGTGCATGTCGAGCAACCACTTCGAGTAGGAAGCGACCCCGTCGAACCCGGAAATACCGGCCCCCGCAGCCGGATTGATGGCAATCGCCTGCGGTCCGAAAGCCGAGGCGACGCCGGTCCCGCCCATTCCGGCTTCGCGCACACCATTCACAATCTTGAGGGAGGAAAACCCGGCCCCGGTCGGCTCGGCCCAAGCCATCGCAACCGCCAGGGCCGCGGCCAGTATGACACGCAAACGCTAGCTCTCGATTATCTCGACGTTGGCACGAGGCATCAGGACTCGTTTGCCGTCTTCCAGTTCCACTTCGAGCACGCGTGCCTTCGCCTCGGTCTCAATCGTCTGAAGTTCGACCGGCAGGCTCGTCACCTTGCCGATCTTGCCGAAGTTCGGTTGCCTGATAATCCGCACCGGCATCCCCAGTGCCAGCCCGCCCTCGGCCGAGCTCTGCGGGAGTTCACCGAGCTTGGTATCGGCCGGCACAATCACCTCGGGCCGGATTACGCCCGCCCGTATCTGGGTCGCGCCGTTGACCGACGCCATCTTGCCCACGAGCGACTTCAAGAGCTCGAACGTCCGCTGCGCCATCCGCATCTCGCCGAACCCCTCGGTCGCCACCACGGTCAGACCCTTCTTCTCTGAGCCCGTTATCGCCACGCCGATGTCGTACCCGAGGAACGAACGCAGGGTCGCGTCCTCGATGCCGCCGACAACGATCGCCTTGGCTCCGAGCTTCACCGCCTTCTCAATCGCATCGTACTTGACCAGGGAACCGCCGATCAGCACCTGGCCTTTGCAGTCGTCCGGAATCAGGGCTGCGGTCACCACCACGTCGGGTTTGTCGACAATCATCCGGATGACGCCCCGCACCTCGCCGCCCACCCCGAAGATGCCCTGCACGAAGCTCGCCTCGGTCTCGACCACGACACCCTCACGTGGAATCACGTCGCTTACAGTACCCTCGATGTACGCGTCAACCTGGACCGGCTCCGGCGGCTCGCGCAGAATGACCTGCCCGGTGATGGAGGAAACGTTCTCGACCGTACCGGAAACCGGCGCCTTCACCTCGGACTTGAACAGGCCAAAGAAGCCCTTGGACAAGGCCATCACCTCATCCTTGGTCACGGCGTCGCCTGACTTCCTTGTCATCAAGCTCGGCACGTCCTCGGGCGGGACCCCGAGCAGTCCGGCCACATTCACCGTTTGGACGTTTCCGGGCAATGCGGTACGGGCAACAACGTCGTCGCCCTTCACTTTGTGGCCTTTGTCGACCAGGGTCTCGCCGGGCAACGGCAGCCGCCGCTGCTTCTTGACCAGCGTCCGTGCCGTCACTTTCAAACCAGGTGTATATGCATGTGCCATAGGCTAAGCAAGGATATTGAAACCTCAGGCGAAGTCAAGCCGACGGGACGGGGGCTGACAGCTCACAGCCTACGGCCTCCGACCAGCGGAGGCCAGGTCGCGGGCCAGCGCGCAGATACGCGCCATCGCGCCTTGGGGTCCCAGCTCCGCTGCGACCCTGGCAAGTCCGGCAACCTGCTCTCTCCGCTCCTCCGAATCGCGCAGCAGTGGCGTAAGCAGCAGCGCCAGCGACTCCGGCTCAGGCTCCAGCGTCTCAGGCACGAGCAACGTCCCGGCCAGGATGTTCGGCAAGGCGAAGTAAGGCAGACGCACGAGAGCCTGCGCCAATACCCGAGACAACCACGGTAGATGGTAGCAGACGACCATCGGCACGCCGAGGAGCGCCAACTCTGCGGTCACCGTACCGGAAACCGCGCAGGCGCAGTCAGCATGGCGCATCACATCGTACCGGTCGTGGCTCACGGAAGGCAGCGCGCCAACCGCCTCCTGCCCCCGCATCCTGTATCTTCCACCTTGCATCTTGCAGCTTGAATCTTCTGCTGTCACCATGGCTCCCTTGATGTCGGGCACGAGCTTCCGCAGCCTCTTGTACACGGACTCGAACAGCGGAACATGGTAGGCACGCTCTGCCGGTCTCGACCCCGGCAGGAACACCACGTACCGGTCATTCGCCCAGAATCCAAGCATCTTGAGAGTTTCCGCCCGGCTGAGAGTGGAGACTACTCCATCCGACAGCGGGTATCCGCAGTAGACGGCGTTTACCCCTGCCCGGCGCAGCATCTCCTCCTCGAACCGAAACAGACACACAACCGCGTCAGCCGCCTGCCTGAGCCGCCGCTTCCGCCACCCGCCCCATGCCCAGACTTGCGGCGGGCCGAGATACAGCACCGGCACGCCCCGCCTCCGCAACCGTCTGCCTAAGGGCAGGTGGAGGCCCGAAAAAGAAACAAGAACGGCCAGATCCGGTGCTAGCCTTGCGGCCGAGGCCTCTGCCCGTTCAAGCACGCCGCGCAGCCTCTGCCCGGCCCGCATGCCCTCCGTGAACCCGAAAACCCCATCAAGCGCCGCCGCGACGCCCATGTCGATGACCTCGCAAGCAGGGTCCAGTCTTGCCATCTCCGACCTGAAGCGATCAAGCATCACCCGGCCCGACGCTTCCCCGGCCGATACTACTATTCTCACCGACGCAAGCCTACTCGCCTCGCCACACCAGTCAAACCTCTCGACGGATTCTGCCTCACTTCGCCGGCTTGACTTCGAGGCCGGGGCTGGTAAGCTGGCTTGAGCGCATGGCGTTCTACTACGCAACGGCGGGCGCTTCTGACGCTAATGTCGTGATCGTCGGAATGCCGCTTGACCGAACGAGCTCTTTTGTCCCCGGCGCGCGGTTCGGCCCGGACGCAATCCGCGTGGCGGCGGACAACATCGAGTCATTCAGCCCCTACCAGAGGCGTGACATCACCGGCATCGCTGTCCACGACTCCGGTAATCTGGGATTCACGTTTCCGACCGCGGCCGCACCGCTGGAACTCATCGCCGACACTACCAGCCGGCATCTCTCGCAGAACAAACGCCAGCTTGCCATCGGCGGCGAGCACACCGTCAGCCCGCCGATCGTCGCGGCGCTGGCAAGGCGGCATCCGGACCTGTGCGTGGTGCAGTACGACGCCCACTCCGACCTGCGCCAGGACTTCCTCGGCGAGCGGACCTGCCACGCGACGGCCATGGCCCGTGTTCTCGACTCTATTTCCCGCCAGCGTCTGTTCCAGCTCGGCATCCGTTCCTTCTCACAGGCCTCGGAGATGTCAGAGTCGAACGTCTTCCCATTCGAGGTGCTCGCTCCTGTCGCACGCGTGCGCGAAGCAATCGGGACCCGTCCGGTCTACGTAACACTGGACATTGACGTTCTCGACCCGGGCGTAATGCCGGACGTGCAGACGCCGGAGCCGGGCGGATGTTCCTACCGGGACCTCGCGCTCTCGCTCGCCGGGCTCAGCGGCCTCAAGGTCGTCGGCTGCGACCTCGTTGAATTCTGCCCGAGGACGATGCAGCCGTCGGCCGGCGCTGCCGCCGCGGCGGAACTGGTGCGCGAGCTCGGCCTGCTGCTGACCAGCGCCGCATAAACCAACTCAGAATGTATCAGGAGCGCCCGCGTCGGAACTCCGTGAGACGCGTCCGCTCATTCTCCGCACAGCAATCCGCAAAGGAGGTAACCGACCATGTGTTGTCGTGCTTGCTCTGGCTACGAGCTTTGCCGGGCCAAGAGCAAACTGTCCGAAGACTGCTGCTCCCAGTGCCGCTATTTCGACTCGTGCATGGAGGAACCTGCACAGGAGAAAACCAAGCATAAGGCCGCGACCTATCACCGGGCAGCCCGGCCATAGCCCAGTCAATAACGAAAAGTGCCAATGACCAAGTGCCAATATCCAATCAAACGCGAATGCCGAACCCCATTCGATCTCGAGGCTCGGTCATTTTCCGTTTGAGTGGTTACTGGTGCCTGGGACTTGGTCATTCCCCGCTAGGGGCTGACCAAAGCGACGCGATCGACGCGCGCGCCACGTGGGGTAGTCACGACCAGAAGGTAGAGCCCGCTCGCCAGATTGTGCGGACGCCAAACTGCGGCGTGACGAGACTGCTCCACCTGCAGGTCAGCAACCAGCCTGCCCGCGAGCGTCCGCACTCCGACGTTGGTCGCATCATACGGCAGACCATCAATCACTACGCCGCTGTTCACGCCGAGAATGCAGGGATTAGGATACACCCGCACATGCTCAGCCGTGCTCTCCGGCTTGACAGAGTAGTTGTAGATCGAAAGTCCACGCCGTGTCCCGATCAGCCCCAGCCCCAGTGAGTCGCTCAGCGCCAGTGACGAATAGAAGCCGACGATCCCCTCCGTGTTGGCAATCAGGCCGCTGTTCTGAGGTGTGAAGTTGGTCCAGGTTCGGGCAACCTGGTCGTAGATGGACAGCCCGACGTCACTCAGCAGCCAAACCCGGTCGGACGCGTCCACCCGCACCCGGTAGATGTTGTTGGCTCCGCTGCTGCCTGAAGGATTGGTGACGACCTGAAAAGACGAGCCATTCCACATCGCCGCGCCCTGCGCCGTTGCGACCCACACATGGTCCTCACCGTCTACCGCTACCGACCTGACTTCGGCCGACGGCAGCCCTCCGACCAGGACTGTATCCTTGTCATCGAACTGGTCGTGCAGGGTCCCGCCATAGTCAATCATGACCAGCCCTTCGTTAAGGCCCAGCCAAACGCGGCCGCGCGAGTCGAACGCGAACTCGTACAACCCGCCCGGTGGCGGTGACAGACCCGGGACCTGAAACACCGTCTGCTGAAGCGTGGAGTCAATCGCGATGACCGTGGCTCCGCCATTGAAGACCCACTTCGTGTCGAACCGGTCGAGTCCGAAGGCGTCAATGATATTCCAGCTGGATGAAGCGCCCCATTGGACTTTCTGCCATGTTCCGGTAGAGGGGTCGAGTTCGGCCAGTCCGCCGTTCCCGGAGAAGTGCGCGACCCAGATTCGACCCTTCGAGTCAACCCTGACCTGAATCGCAACCGGCAGCGGACTCCAGACATAGGAAACGCCGCCGGTCGAGTCAATCGCGGTTATCGGCCCGCCCTGATGGCAGAGATAGATGTCACCCACCGATCCCATCGCACAGTCGGAGATCGATGCCGACCAGATGCAGTGGCTGTAGTACGAATCCCAGGATTGCCCGGAAAAAGCGTAACGGAGTCCAGCCCCGTAGAGCTCGTTGCCTCCACACCCCACCCAGAGCGCCTTGGCAAAGTGGAGAGCCCGCGCGTCCTCGTGTAGGATCACGGAAAAACGGGTTGAGTCGGCCTCGTCGGCCTCGTACAGACCGCCCTGGGTTGCCAGGTAGATCCCCGACCCGGATACGACCAGTTGGTGCACCACGGTCGAGTCGGCGCCGAAGACGAAGACCGGCCTGAATTGCGTGCTCTCCTTAATCGCCAGGCCCTTCTCCGTGGCCAGAAGCAGGCTGTCATGCCACACCGCGACGGCTCTGACTGAATCACCGAACGGTGCGCGGTACGATGTCCAGTTCTGGAAGTTCCGGTCCACGGCCACGACCCCACGGTTGGTACCGATCCAATACTGGTCCAGGGACGCGACGCAGAGTATCTGGTCGCTCAGCAGCCCGGGTATGCGCATCGTCGTGAACCGCACGATGCTGTCATCGTCGAAGTCCAGCGGAGTCCCGCGCGTCTCGACCAGATACACGCCCTGGTCTGACCCGCACAGCAACCGCGTGCCGTCCCAGGTCAGGGTCCGGATGTGCAGCGCAATGTCGTCGGGCCGGTACAGGTGGACCTGCCCGCGGCCGGGCTGAATCACGACCAGGCCGCCGCCGTCTGTCCCCACCCAGAGGTCACCGGCCGTGTCGCGGGTAATGCAGAGGCAGCGATTTGTCGGCAGGCCGTCCGTATTGACGAACGTCCGGAGCAGCCTGGGCTCGCCTCGGATGTCAAGTGCTACGACCCCACCGTTCGTGGCAAGGTAAAGCACCGAGTCGGATCCCGCCATGTCGTTGATGAAGTTCGTGTTGGTGTAGGCCTGCCAGCTGCCGGAGACACCGACAGCTATCAGAGCAGTGAGTAGTCCGATCATATGCCGCTAGACGATACTAGCGCACGGCGCCAAAGCGTCAACCATTGTCAGTAAGCGCCGCGCGCACTGAGCACCGCCCGCAAGGTGCGAAGCACGATCGAGAAGTCCATCCACAGCGACCAGTTACGGATGTAGAATTCATCCAGTGTCAGCCGCTCCTTGAACGGCAGCGACGTCCGGCCCGATACCTGCCAGAGTCCGGTCATGCCCGGCCGCACCCGCACGATGGTGTCCAGCGACTCGCCGATCCGGTCCGACTCAACCGGCAGGTACGGTCGCGGTCCGACCAGCGCCATCTCGCCCCGCAGCACATTCCAGAGCTGCGGCCACTCATCCAGGCTGAACCGCCGCAGGAACCGGCCGGCCCGCGTAACCCGCGGGTCGTTGGGAACACGGGCGTACTTCAGCCACTCCTCGCGTAACGCCGAGTCGGCGGCGAGCATCTCATCGAGCCGCTGCTCCGCGTCGCAGTACATAGTTCGGAACTTCAGGCAGTCGAACACCCGGCGGCCACGACCGATGCGCCGCTGCCGGAAGAGAACCGGGCCACGGGACGACGCCTTGACCACCAGCGAAAGCACCAGGAGCACCGGCGAAATCGCGACGAGCAGCATCACCGTCAGCACCAGTTCCACCGCCAGCTTGGTGTAGAGATTGATCGGGCGGAGCAGATTGTACCGGTACTTCATCACCAGCGTACTGCCAACCTGCTCGACCTCGGCCGCCGTGCTTTGCAGGAGCGCCGCGGTGGGAACCACGAGCAACTCGGCAAACTGCCGTTCCGCCAGGCGGAAGACCAAACGCAGTTCGTCCGGAGTGAATGAATCCGACACGACCGCGAGCACGCTATCCGGCCCGCCGGCCTGCGCCAGCGCTTCCTCGACCTTTCCGGCGCCGGGGCTGTGAGGAATACGGCGTGCCACAACGTAGCCCATGGCGCGATGGCGGACCAACTCTGCGGAGAACTGCTCCGCCGCCGGCCCACCCCCCAGAATGGACAGTGGCTGGCGCCCGAGACCCACACCAGTCAGGAATCGTTTGAGCAAGTCACGGACGACCGGCGTGAGGATCATGCTGAACACCAGCGCGAGCAGGACAGCGACCCGCGACACGATCCACATCCGCCAGAGGAAAAGCAGTATCATGACTGCTGCAGTGGCGATAGCGACCCCGCGCACATACCGGCGCACCTCTTCCCACGCTGCGAGCCTCTTGGTGTACAGCCCCTCGTAGGCGAAGACAAACGGGTAGACGGCCAGCACGAACGCCTTCTCGGCAAGCGTGTGAAAATGCAGCCCGGGCGGGAATGCGTTCGGGATACCGGTCTGGAACCAGCTACGAACCAAGTACCCCAGGGCGTAGCTTGCGAACACGGCCACGCCGTCGCCGATGACGAGCAAGGCCGTGACGACCAGACGTTGCAGCCGACTCATGCTCGACGCACAGCCGACTGCCAGGAGTACTCGAACTCCCTCAGGCCGACGAACCAGCCTGCCTCGGAAATGACGAGGTAGGCGGCAAAGGCGAACCGCAGTGCCAGCCTGCCAGGCCAGGCCCGGCCATTGGTGAAGTAGCGCATCAGGGCCTTCAGTCGCTGATAGTCGCCGAACTGCTGGAACCGGCGCCTCACGCCGCCGTAGAAGTGCTCAACCGTCACGCGAGGGTCTAGATACACGCCCCATCCCGACTGGCCGAGTCGGCGGCAGATGTCCATGTCCTCAGCGTACATGAAGAACCTCTCATCGAAGCCCGACACCTGGTCCAGGGCCGCACGCCGGAACGTAACCAGTGTGCCAATGACCGCCTCTACCGGAACCGGCTCCTTGGCCAGGTGGGCGTCCGCGTATAGAAAGTCGCGCGCCGGGGCGTAGCGCGGCAGGATTCGCGCGAGTGGTGAGCGCCGGCCCGCGAGCAGGTAGCGCAATCTCGGTAGCCGCCGGGCTGACGGCTGGGGAGTACCGTCCGGGTACTCAAGCTGCGGCGACACGGCGCCCGCGTCCGGGTGCTCATCCATGAACGCCACCAGGCCGGTCATTGCCGGCGTCGAGAAAGCCACGTCGGGATTGGCCACTGCCACATACCGGCCGGTGGCATGTCTGTATCCTCGATTGAACGCCGCGCCATACCCGGCGTTTCGCCCCAGCAGGAGAAGCCTCGCTCCGTGCCGGCGACAGACCTCGACCAGGTCACCACGGTCGCGAGAACCATTATCGACGACCAGCGTCTCGACCCGCAGTCGCGGCTCGGCGTCACGGAGCGTGGCCAGCGCTCGGACCAGAAGTCGGGCTGAGTTGTAGTTGATGAAGACAATGGTCAGGTCCGGGGACATCAAGGACAGTCTATGGCTGCTGCCCTCCTTATCAAGGTCTAGCCGGCCAGTTGCCGGACCAGCTCACCGTCGTGGCTCAGGACGTCGATTACGACCGTGGGTCTGCCCAGCACGTGAGAGGCACACCCGAAGCATGGGTCGTAGGCTCGGAAGAACATCTCGACCGTGTTCAGCAGCCCGTCATCGACCTTGCCTTTGTGGATCAGCTCTTTGGCCGCCTCCCGCACGGACATGCAGATGGGGCCCTTGTTGTTCGTGGTCGCGACAATCAGGTTCACCTTCTCAATCATCCGGTCCTCGGTCAGACGGTAGTGATGGTAGAGCGTACCACGAGCCGCCTCGACAACGCCGACGCCCTCCGGCTTCATGTCGAACTTCATGTTCCGGATATCGGTCCCGGTGATCCCCGGGTCGGTCGCCAGTTGCAGTGCCCGCTCCGAGGCGTAGAGCAGCTCAACCAACCTTGCCCAGTGATAGGCAAGCGTGGAGTTGACTGGCTTCGCGCCGAACGTAGCGAATAGCTTCTGGTACGCCGCATCGGCCAACGGGGTCGACATTCCGTCGGCGGCATTGAGCCTGCCGAGCGGCCCGACCCGGTAAAGACCAGAGTCGGGACCGTCAACCAGACCCTTGTAGCCGATTGCCTTGAGGTAGGTTGCCTTGACGTAGCTCCAGTCGAGCACGTGCTCGGCAATGTGCTGCAGGTAGTCGTGGCCCTCGAACTTGACGAACTCCTTGCCCTGCTGGTCCGTGACCCGGACCTTGCCGTCATAGAAACTCACCCGGTTCTTCTCGTCCACCATGCCCATGTTGTACACCGCATGGCCCAGCTTCGGATTGGTTATCAGCGCCATGTAGGCCGGGTTCTTCAGCACGACGTCCTCGAACAACTGCAGGGTGAACTTGGCGAATTCCACGCAGGACTTCGCCATCGTCTCAATCTCTTTGCGGCCCTCTTCACTCAGCGCCTTGGTCTGGCCGCCGGGTACGCCGCTCACCGGGTGCGTCGGCTTGCCGCCAAGGATCTCGGTAATCCGCTGACCATAGGCCCGATGCTTGATGACCTCCTTGGCCGTATCCACGCCCACTTTCTCGATGACACCGAGGATGTTCCGCTTCGCCTTGGGCGCGTCCGGCCCGACCACGAAGTCCGGCCCACCGAGAAAGTAGAAGTGCAGGATGTGGTCATAGATGTAGTAGCCGTGGTAGATCAGCTCGCGTAGCTTCAGCGCGGTCTCGGTCGGCTTGACCCCGAAAGCCTCATCGAGCGCCTTGACCCCGGCGTAGTGGTGCGCAACCGGGCAGACGCCGCAGATGCGGCTCGTAAGCTGGGGCATGTCCTCGGCCTTGCGGCCCACGCAGAACTGCTCGAACCCGCGGAGCTCCGGCACCTGCAGGTAGGCATTCTCGACCTCGCCCTGCGCGTCAAGGAAGATCTCGACCTTGCCGTGTCCCTCAAGCCTGGTAATCGGGTCAATCGTAATCCGCGTGCTCACTTATGCCTCCGGTCGCTGATGGTCGCGTCGGCCAGCCCATACATATAGAACGTGCCGACCGGGTCCTTGACCTTTGCCAGTAGCTTCTCGGTCTCCGGCCCCGTGATGTCCTTCTCGTCGTCAATCCTCAGGACCGAACTGAGCGCGGAAATCATCTTGCCGCCCTGGTCCCCTACTTCCGGCGTCGGGCCCATGCAGCCGGTGCACGGCCAGTTGCCATTGATGCAGCGCTGACCGCACCCGCCGCGGGTCGCCGGCCCCATGCACACGATGCCCTGCTCAAGGAAACAGACGCCCGGGTCGGCCTGAACTTCCCACATCCGCTTCACGTCCGGCATCTTCTTGGCCACGTGCTTGTTCCGGTCGCACTCATCACACAGAGCCTTAGCCGGCCCGAGAATGCTGCCCTTGGCCGGAAGGTTGCCTTCGAAAATCGCGGTAACTGCGTTCAGAATGCCCGACACTGCGGGCGGGCATCCCGGCAGGTAGTAGTCGACATCGACCACTCGGTTCAGCGGCGACACGCGGTCGTAGAATTCCGGCAGGGTTACGTCACCCTCTGGCACGTGGCCCTTCACCAGCGGCTTCGTTCCATCCGGATTGACGACCGACGGTTCCTCAGTGTACACATGTTTGAGAATCTGCTCGCGGCCCGACAGGTTGGCGAGTCCCGGGATGCAGCCATGGTGGGCGCACGAACCGAACGCGACCAGCACCTTGGACTTCTTCCGCAGCAGGTGGGCAAGCTCCTCCTGCTCCGAGTTCCGGATTGACCCGTTGAAGAAACAGACGTCCATGTGACGGTCCGGCATGGCTTTCACGTCCGCGTACTTCGTGTCCATGGCCACTGGCCAAAGCAGGATGTCGGCGCCGGCAATCACATCCAGGATCTTCTCGTTAGTGTCCAGAACGGCGATCTCGCAGCCTCCGCACGAGGCTGCCCAATAGAAACCGAACTTCAGTTTATCCGGCAATTGGTTCCTCCGGGGTAAGCAAGGGCGAAGAGAATAGACGATTCGCCCTCAAAGTCAAGCACCCTCGCCAGCCCCAGGCCCGATATTGAACCGCCAAAGATGAAGGGGAAAGTGGAAATGGCAAAGGGCGAACCCGGAGAGACATCAGCAGATTACGCAGACGATGCAGATAGGCCAAGGGCGAGGACGTGACCGCGAAAACGGAAACTGCCCCGCGCCGTTCGTTCCTCCGATGCCGGGGCACGTTCCACGCAGCCGCTCAGTTGGACTGTGCCCTGTTTTCCCACACACAACTCGCTCCGCAACTCGCCGTCGAACTCGCCCTGCAAACCACTCTGCAAACGCAATCGCGAGTCGCCCTACGAATCGCGGCAGGAGAGGCCCTGAGACTCAGCAGGCAGGTGCCGGCCAGAATCGGTCAGACAATCACGTCGCCCGTGCCTTCTCGATTCGACCCCAAAGTCGCCGTCCTTCTCGCGCCGTAAATCAGGGCCGAAATCACAGGGAAAGTCGGTTTCCGACTGCCTCCGGGAACCACCCCCCGAACCGTTCCGGGAACGGTTCCCAGGGCGATTCCCGAAGCGTGGTTTTCGGCCGCTCTTACAGCCTAACGCCAGCTATTTCAGTACATTAGGCGCAGACAAACTGTAAATGGGTAGCGTCCCTATTTAGGTGGAAACCGGCAGCAGGGACAGGACTACTTCAGCTTGATGACCTTGCGGATGGCTTGGGCTTGGGCTTGCACTTGTGCTTCCCTCACAAAGTAGACCCCCGGTGCCAGCGCCCGCACATCATTCGCGCCGGAATGCAGGTTCATCACCTTCCGCCCGCTGACGTCCAGCAGTTCGGCCCTGTATGCTGTATGCTGTCTACTGCCTACTTCCAGATTCAGCACTCTCCTGACCACGCTCGCCCCCTTCCGCGCCTGCTCTCCTGCGAGCTGCTTAGGTTCGGCGACGCCGACCTGCGTCGACTCAAAGATGCATGTTCCGGCCTCACCGCACGCAGCATAGAGATACGGTGATGCGTAGCTCAACCTTCCTGCCGCGTCTGGAGCCGTCGCGTAGCCACGGACCCGCATGTTGTGAACATCGCTGGCGTCCACGACCCTTACACCGTCATCGTTGCCAGCGTATAACAGTGAGCCGACTGGCTCTACGCAATACAACGAGTTCGTTCCTACATCGACGGAATCTATCAGCCGAGGCTGAGTCGGGTCGGCAACGCTGTAGACCAGGAGCGTAGGATCTCCTGTCGCCAAGAATGCAAACGTGTCTCTGACGGAGATATTGCAGCCGAGCCCGAAGTGCCCGACGACCTGCGGGCTCGTCGGACTTCGGACGTTGACAACATCGCCGACGTAGTTGCCGACGAACGCCAGCGTTTCCTGAACACAGAGACTCGCGAAGGTCGCGTCCCCGGTTACGCAGCTCCCGACTAGCACCGGCTGTCTCGGCCGAGCGACGTTGACAATCTGGAAGCGGTGGGCCTCCGCCACGCATGCGAAGCTGTCGCGTAGGACCATGTCCTCCGGTGGGTTGAACAAGCCAAGCTGGCCGGCAGCGGTAGCGTGCGTTGGGTCGCTGACGTCCACCACTCTAAACCAGAACCAGTCCACGAACGCGAACGAGTCCCTAGCGATAGCCGAGGCCATGGACGGCGGCTGACCCGCCGTGTCGTAAGACCCGAGCGTGCTCGGTCGAGTTGGGTCGTGGACATCGAGAATCTTGAGTCCGGACATCAAGTCTGCCACATAGGCCCTGCCATTGTCAATGCTGATGTCTATGGCTGCATCGGCATCAAGCAGGAACGTGTCGCGGACAGGATTCGATGTGTTCCGCGTGTCGAAGACGTACAGTCCTCCCCAGTGGAATGCGCCGAACGCCGCCTGCGCCAGCCCGCTGGCCCACATGCCCATGCCCCAGCCGCCCTCGTCTATTGTGCTCAGAGCACGCGGTCGGGTCGAGTCTGCCACCGACACAATGGAGAATCGAATCAAGTCGGCATCGCCGGAGCAGTAGGCGAGAGTGTCAACGAGGTACACGCCGTAGCCGCCGACAGAATCAAGCGACCCAATCTGATACGGCAGTGACGGGTTAGCAACGTCGAGAATGTGGAACGTAATCTCACCCGGCACGTTCGGATTGAATGTCGTGGCGTAGCAGAGGTGTCCTCTCGCCAGCACCTGCTCAACCGCGCTGCCCCAGGAGCCGATGCGGTGCGGGCTTGATGGATTGGTGACGTCCAGCACATACAGCCCCCAGCGCCCGCCGAGGAAAGCGGTATGGCCTGCCACCGAAACCACGTCACCCGAATCCAGGCAGGCTCCACGGAAGACAGGGGCGGCAGGGTTTGAGACGTTGTAGATGCGGAATGAGTCGCCTATGGCATAGACCAGCGAGTCCTGCAGGGCGAAGTCATTCAAGGGTATCGGCGTCCAGGAGAGCCGAACCGGGTTCTGCTCGTCAGAAATGTCGTAGATCTCGAGCCCCCTGCCCGAACTGAGGTAGAGCAGAGTATCGACCACCTTCACATGGCCCGTCAGGCCCTCAGCATTGATATCGGAGAGCAGTTGGATTGAGAGGGAATCTTGCCTGCTGAACCTGAGCAGGCTCACGCCTGAACCGCGAGCCAGCGCCACCAACGTCTCGCTTGGGGTCGTCCTGCCGTCCACGTCATAGGATGGCCCGTATGACCAACGTCCCACCTCACGTAGCCCCTGGCCGCTGTCCGAGCTCCTCATAGCCGTGTAGTACGGGTCCTCAATCCCGTGCTGCCGTAGCCAACTGGCCCGCATCCTCGGATGCACGCGGCTCAGCGACTCCTGCACGGCGGCCCGCTCCTGAAACGACAGCCTGCCGCCAAAGGCCGCAGTTGCTGCGCCCAGCAGGAGAAGAACGCTCCACCGCCACAGTCTCATGTCGCGAAGATTCTAGTCACGTCCGTCACCGTGTCAAACGGCTGGCAGTTACCCTGACTCCGAAATAGAAACTCACCAGAGAGGCACACATCCAGAGCCAAACGAAGTCAGATGTCAGATACCAGATGTCAGATGTCAGAAGTCGCCGGCGTCCGGGTTTCTGCATTCTGCACTCACTTTTCTGACTTCTTTCTTCGGCTGAGAGTCCCTGCCTTCATGTCTTGGTAGTTCAATGTCGGGTTTGGCTCCCAATTCCAGTCTTGACGAACCGCACTTGAGTATCTATGCTTAGCCTTCAACCTAGACAGGACTGGTTGCAGACCCTCAACTGAGGGTGATTGAATCTAAGGCCGCTATTACCTTTAAGGAGGAATGCATGTCCGTCAAACTCGCAGTCAATGGTTTCGGCAGGATCGGTCGGCTGGTCACGAGAATCGCGTCCCGCAATCCGCAAGTCGAGGTCGTCGGAATCAACGACGTCACTGATGCCGCGACTCTTGCGCACCTGTTGAAGTACGACTCGGTCCACGGCCAGTTTCCCGACGTGAAGGTTGACGGCGAGTCCATCGTCATCGCCGGACGCAAGGTGCTCGTCAACAATGCGAAGAAGAACCCGGACCTGCCTTGGGAGAAACTCGGCGTCGAATACGTCATCGAGTCCACGGGCCTGTTCACGGAGTACGACAAGGCGGCCATGCACCTGAAGTTCGGTGCGAAAAAGGTCATCATTTCTGCCCCGCCCAAGGGCGACAAGCCCATCAAGTCGCTGGTGATGGGCGTGAATCACACGACTTACGACCCCAAGGTCGACCACATCGTCTCCAACGCCTCCTGCACGACCAACTGCGTCGTTCCCGCGGCCAAGGTTATTCACGAGAACTTCAAGATTCAGCGCGCCTACATGACAACAATTCACGCCTACACCAACGACCAGGCGTTGCTCGACCAGCCGCACAAGGACCTGCGGCGCGCCCGGGCCGGTGCCGTGTCGATGATTCCGACCTCTACGGGTGCGGCCAAGCTCATCGCCGTGATTTTCCCGGAGCTGAAGGGCAAGATTGACGGTGTCGCCATCCGCGTGCCCACGCCCGACGTTTCGATAGTCGACCTCGCCTGCACCGTGGAGAAGAGCACCACTAAGGATGAGGTCAACGCCGCGTTCAAGGCCGCTTCCGAGGGACCGCTCAAGGGCATCCTGCAGTACATCGATGAGCCAATCGTTTCCATCGACCTCGTGGGCAACCCGCACTCGTGCATGATTGACTCGAAGCTGTCCGCGGTCGTCGACGGCACGCTGGTCAAGGTATTCGCGTGGTACGACAACGAGTTCGGCTACGCCAACCGGCTCGTCGACCTTGTCGGCTACATGGCCTCGCGGGCATAGGCGATGAAGAAGCTGACGGTCCGGGATATCGACGTGCGGGACAAGCGGGTGTTCCTGCGCGTCGACTTCAACGTGCCGATGACCGAGGACATGCGGATTCGTGACCTCGCTCGAATCGTGGCCGCCCTGCCGACCCTGCAGTACCTGCTCGACCACGGCGCGGGCGTGATTCTCGCCTCGCATCTGGGCAAGGCGAAGGGCAAGCCCGACCCGCTCTTTTCGCTCCACCCGGTCCTGCCGGTCGTATCTCAGCTCGTCGGCAGCCCGGTGACCTACGCGCCGGTCTACACCGGCGACAATGCCGCCAAGGTTCGGAAACGAGCGGTGCCGGGCACGGTCACGCTGCTTGAGAACCTCCGGTTCCATCCGGGCGAGACCGCGAACGACCCATCGTTCGCGCGCGAGCTTGCCTCGCTGGCCGACGTCTACGTCAACGACGCTTTCGGCGCGGCCCACCGCGCCCACGCTTCCACGGTCGGAGCCGCTTCGTTCTTCAAGCAGCCGGCCGCCGGACTGCTGATGGAGACCGAGGTCGACTTCCTCACCCGGATTCTCGAACACCCGGCCCGGCCGTACGTAGCCGTCATCGGCGGCTCCAAGGTATCGGACAAGGCCGGTGTCATCAAGAACCTGCTGCCGCGGATTGACCACGTGATACTCGGCGGAGGCGCGGCTTTCAACTTCATCAAGGCGCGTGGCGTGGCAATCGGGAAGTCGCTCTGGGAGCCTGACCTGGCCGAGCAGGTGCGGCCGCTCGCCGGGGACCCGAAGCTCGTGCTGCCGACCGATGTCGTCGCGGCCTCAACCATCGATGCCGGCGCCGAGGCCAGGACCGTGGCCGTCGACAAGATTCCCGCCGACCAGATGGGACTGGACATAGGACCGGAATCGAGCCGGCGGTTCGCCGACGTGCTCAATGCTGCCAAGACCGTTGTCTGGGCCGGTCCGATGGGTGTGTTTGAACGCGACGCGTTCGCCGAAGGTACGCGGGCCGTGGCGCAGGCTGTCGCCGAGGCCACCGACCGTGGAGCGTGCACGGTGGCTGGCGGCGGCGATACCGGCGCGGCTCTGACGAAGTTCGGTTACGCTTTGAAGATGAGCCACGTCTCGACCGGGGGCGGCGCGTCCCTGGAGTTCCTCGAAGGCAAGGCGCTGCCCGGCGTCGCGGCATTGGCGGACCGGTAATCATGGCTCGCATCCCGCTGGTTGCCGGCAATTGGAAAATGTACAAGGGCCCGGCTGCGGCCCGGGCTTTTGTGCAGGAGCTGCTCAAGTCGGTCATGGCTGGACCTGCCCAGCAGGGGCCGACCCCGGAAGTCGCAGTCTTTCCGCCGTCTGCGTCCCTGCCCGCAGTTGCGGAAGTCCTCAAGGGGACGCCCATCTCCTATGGTGGCCAGAACTCCCACTGGGAAACAAGTGGAGCATTCACGGGCGAGACCTCGCCTGCCTTCCTCGCCGAGCTGGGCTGCCGCTACGTGCTGGTCGGGCACTCTGAACGGCGCGCCTTGTTCGGCGAGACCGACGACAACTGCCGCAAGAAGCTGATTGCCGCCATCGCGGCGGGCGTCGAGCCGGTACTCTGTTGCGGTGAGACTCTGGCCGAGCGGGAGTCCGGTCGCACCCTCGAGGTCATCGAGCGCCAGCTGCGCGTCCCCCTTGCCGATCGGCAACCGGCGGAACGGTTCACCATTGCCTATGAGCCGGTCTGGGCCATCGGCACCGGCCGCACCGCGACTCCGGCTCAGGCCGAGGAGGCCCACCGCTTCATCCGCGACTGGCTCACGCGCAACCTCTCGGCCGAGGTCGGCGAACAGACCCGGCTGCTCTATGGCGGCAGCGTCAAGCCTGACAACTTCGGAGAACTGCTCAAACAGCCCGACGTTGACGGTGCGCTGGTGGGCGGTGCAAGCCTCGAAATCGCCTCATTCATCAAGTTGGTCGGTTCCGCAATGTCTTACTTGACCGGCCTGATTTGATGTGTAACATCACGTCTTGACTACGTTTCCCGTTCCGCTAATCTAGCCCGACTAAGGAGAACGCTTAATGTACGGTATTCTGATATTCTTCCACCTGCTGGTCTCGGTCGTCATGGTGCTGGTCGTACTCGTCCAGCAGCCCCAGAAAGGCGGGATGGCGTCGATCATGGGTGGAAGCGGCGACAGCATGTTCGGCGGCGGCGGCGCCGCGCCGTTCATGGCCAAACTGACGACGGGCCTGGCGATTGCCTTCATGCTTACGTCGCTCGGCCTGGTCCTGGTCGGGGCGAGGCTTGGTCGCGTGCCGCCGGCCACGCGATCGACGTCGGCGCAGCAACCGATGCCGTCGCAACCGATCCCGTCGCAGCAATTGCCGACGCAACCGCTGCCGACGCAGCCTTCTCCAGTTCAACCCAGCCCGACAGGAGGCAGGTGATGTACGCAATCGTAAGAGTCTCAGGCTTCCAGTACCTGGTCAAAGAGGGGGACATTGTGACCGTCCCCCACATGGAGTCCGAACCTGGAGCCGCAATTCCGCTTGAAGTTCTATTTCTGCGAACCAACGACAAGGCAATCCTTGGCAATCCGACGGTCCCCGACGCCAAGGTCGACGCCGAAGTAGTCGGCCATATTCGCGCCCGCAAGATCACCAACTTCAAGTTCACCAGGCGCAGCAACTACCGGCGCAAGCAGGGGCATCGTCAGCAACTGACCCGGGTCAAGATCACCGGAATCAGTGCCGGCTAGCGGCGGACCGTAGGAGCTTTGAACCCGAGGGAATGACAATCAGCGCAACTCGAAAGGAAGGTTAGATGGAACTGACAGCATCACAGAAGATCGCGAAGCTGGGCAAGGCCGTGTCAGGCATGACCCAGGCAGAACTGTCTCGGGCGGTCGGCGTCTCACGCGAGCGTATCCGTCAACTCATGCCACGTTTGAAGACTAAGCCGAGCCGCCGCATCCGTGCCTGGCATCGAACCGTGTCGCGCCGGACCTGCATCGCAATGGCGGACCTCCACGACCGCGGTGAGTCACTGTCCGCAATCGGCCGGCACTATGGAGTCAGCGATTACCACGTTCGCGAAGCCATCCGGCAGGTAAGGCGCGAGATCGAGCCCGCCGGCAGAATCCAGCGTTTGTGCCGCCAAGAAGCGATCCGCAAGCTGCTCGCGCGCGGATTGACGTTTGAGCAGGCCTGTGACAAGCTCGGATTCAGCGGCCTCCAGCGCCGCCGCTACCGTCGTCAGATGGGATTCCGCTGGGAGGGCGTGAAGACTGTCCCGGCCCGGAAGCGCGGGCGGAAGTAAGAAGAACTCGGTAGTCAGTAGATAGCAGTTAGCAGTTGGAAGCCGTGCGGGCATTCCAGCAGCTGGCTGCTAACTCTTATATGAGGGATTGTCTCTCAGAAGGCTAAAGTGTGGCGGTACGCCCGTTCCAGCAGCCGCTGACTCCTGACTGCCGGCTTGGAACACTGGAACTGGGCGATACAAGAGTTGAACTTGTGACCTCTGGTATGTGAGACCAGCGCTCTAACCAACTGAGCTAATCGCCCTAAACTGCCCGCCCGAATTCTATCAGCGGTGCCCCGGGTGTCAACCCAGTGCACTGCCCGCGTCATTGCCCGATGATCTGGACGCCGGCACCCGACCCGGGCAGACTCGACAGCGCACGGCTCGCCTCGGCCGCCCGCTCCCGGTCATCGAGCTTGACGTACAGTCGCGCCGCCTGGTCCAGCCGAGACCGTGCGGCTTCATGCTCCCCGGTCTCGGCCAGCAAACGTCCTAGCCCCAGGAGGCTTTCGGCCTGACCGCGCAGGTCGCCGTCGGCCTCCCGCAACTGCAGCGAACGCTGCAGGTTGTCGCGAGCAAGACTGCTGTTGCCCAGTGCGAGATTCACCGCTGCCGCCTCAAACAGTGACCGGGCCTCGACCTCGGTATTGCCACTCTCGCGTGCCAGCCGAAGCGCGTCGTCGAGCCTGGCCTTGGCCTCGTCCAGCCGTGACAGGTGTCTGAGAGCCACGCCAACTTCCACCTGGTCTCGCGCCTGAGCGAGCTTGTCATCGAGCTTCTGGTGCAAATCGGCCGCGGACTCAGCCGCAGCCACCGCGCTGCTCCAGTCTTGCTGTCCGGCATGAACCTGTGCGGCCTCGGCAACGGCTGCCGCCAGGACGTCGTGCTGCCCTATCTTACGAGCCAGAACCTGTGTCTGCTCCAGGCTCCCAAGTGCTTCGACCGGCTGCCCGGCCGCGCCCTGGGACTTGCCAAGGTAGAGCGACACCCACATCTCTGCCTTCTGGTCGGCCAGTTCGCGGCTCAGGGCCAGCGCCTCAAGCAGCGGCTTGTTGGCTTCCATTGCGCGCCCCAGGCGGATAAGCGCCCGCCCCACTCCGGTCAGGTCATGGCACAGGTCGCGCTTCCTCGAACCCTCGCGGTCGATTCTCTCCGCGTCCTCGAACAGGGCCAGCCCCTGCTCAAACGCCCCATGGGACAGGCAATGCTCGGCCAGCTGTTCCAGATTGCGCGCCTGCAGCGAACGCTCCCCTACCTCGCGCGCAACCGCGAGCGAGCGCTCATAGTACTCCTGAGCCGCGTCCGGCTCGGCAAGTTGCTCGTGGATAAGCGCCAACTCATGGAGCAGTCGCGCCGTCGGCTTCAACTGATGCAGCTCCTCGTAGATACGCATGGCCCGCTCCATCACGTCGAGTGCGTGAGCCCCGTCGCCCTGGACCCGATTGATGACGCCGATGGCCGCGAGCCGTTCGGCCTCACCGATGCGGTCGTGCGACTGCCGTGCGAGCAGCAAACCGTCTTCGTGCGCGGCCCGTGCCTTGTCCAGCTCGCCCTGCTTGTACAGCGCTTCGCCGGCCGCACCGTACTCACGGACCGCACCGACTCGGTCACCGGCAGCTTGCATGGCATGCAACGCCTGACGGTGAAACACCAATGCCCGATCATGCTGCTTCTGCGCCTCGGCCAGCTCAGCCAATCTCGCTGCCGCCAACGCTTCCAGCTCGCCGAGCCCCAGCTTCTGGCTCATGTGCAAACAGTCGTCGAGATAGCCGTCGGCCTTCTGCGTCGCGCCTTGTTCGACCACCGCCAGACCAAGCGCCAGCAAGCTGGCCGCAGTGCCGGCTTTGTCACCAGCCTTCCGGCTTTCAGCCAGCGCCGTCTCGAACTCAACCGTGGCCTTGTCGGGCTGATTCAAGAGCAGCCGGCAGATACCACAGAGATGGTGCAGCGCCACGACCTCAGCCGGCGCGGCCTTGGCCAGAGCCTTGGTCCAGCGCTCTCCGGCTTTGTCCCACTCAGCCTGCCCGGCATACCTCGCTCCGGCCTCGAACAAGTCCGAGACCTCCGGATCGGTTGCCGCAGGTAACCCGTTCAAATAGACGAAACCCAGCCGGCGTCGCATCGACGCCAGCCGTTCGCGGTACTTGCGTCCTGCCTCGTCTTCAAGCAGGACCAGCCTCCGCTCCAACCCGTTCGCGCGTGATTCAGCCGTACGCTTGCCCAACAGCCATCCGACCGCGAAGGCTGCTGCGGCCACAACCAGCCCGGCCAGCACGGCAATCACAGACGATTCCTATCACGGTCCAATTGCCGCATAGAGGATCTTCTCCTTTACCGAAAGTGAATCCTGGGAATGGCCTCCAATCCGACCCCGTAAGGTTAGGCCAAACCACACGAAAATCAAGCCGATGCCGCAGCTTCACGGCTCAGACAAAGCGTGATCCAGAAGACAGAATGCACAATTGACGAGTAACGAAGACGCGATTGTCCGCAGATTGCGCTATCGCCGCAGACTCGCGCAGCGCGCGACATGGCCGATCCCATTGCACTCTCCGACAGGGACATCACCATCCGGCTATCGGGTGGTGTTCCAATCCGATCCGAAGAACTGCGAGCATCTGGCAATTGAGATATCCGTCGGAGGTTGATTGCTCACAACAGGACTCGCCAGACAGCTCCTCAGCAAGCTTGTCCGTAAGCTCCCCGGAAGGACACGGCTAGAGCTCTCCTGGAGCTCCGCGGGAAGCTGCTCATCGAGCAACGTTCGGAGCTTGTCGCCCGGCTCCTGACGCCGCTCCGACCGAGGCTTGTTCCCCCGCTCACGGCCGGGCTCGCCGGAAAGCTCGCAGCGAAGTTCCTTCCATGCAAGCGACCGAGGCTCTCTCGGTAACTCCTTCAGAGGCTGGCCAGCAGGCAAGCTCACGGGCTGAATATGGGGCCAACCAGCGCCGACCCCCACATGCGAATTCTCGCGTTCGCGACCGAGACCAAACTGGCCATGATTTGACGGTCATCCCTGATAGTCGCCTCGCCCTAGTCTCTCAGGTCTCTTAGGCCCTGCCGCCATATGCCCCGTTGGACTGACCGCAGAAACTCGCGACGTCCTGCAGTGAATCCGAGCCAAGGTGCTCGATGCGACCGGGTCATGCGGCGTTGATGGTCTGAAAGGCACTGGCCGCGGCTCTCAAGCCTACGGTCTGAGACGCTAGCCCCGTGCCGGGCCAGTCACGCCAGCTTGTAGCAAAAGCACCGAAGCGTGCCCTGATGTCTGTACTTGGCGCGCTCGAGCTCCTTGTAGAACGGCAGATTCTCCGAGTCAGTTTCGGCCACGACCGTCTTGAAGCCCTTCGCCCGCAGAATAGCTGTACCCTTCATGAGCAGGTCGAACCCATAGCCTGAGCCCCGCAGCTCCGGCGCCACTCCGATGTAGTTAATCGTCCCCTCGTTGTCGTCGAGCCGCCTGGGCACCACGAGGCCGCAGAGTCTCCCATCGTCAAGATAGCCGAGCAGCCAGTCATTCGGCTCGAAGCTTCCTTCCTTGAGAACTTGCATGTACCAGCGGGCTGTCTCGGCCGCGCCGTACTTCTTGAGTCGTGCCCGGTCCGCTCGGTCGAGGGTACCGACCGTGACCTGCCCGATTGCCTGCTCAAACGAGTACTCGCCAGCTTCGGGCATCGTCCGGAACCGAAGCCTCACCTGAACCCGCATCGGAGCCCCGGAGTCCTGCCATACGTAGCGCCTCTTCTCCTGAAACTGTCTGAAGCCGACCGCCTCGACGAGCGCCTGATACAGCGCCGGGTCCGGGTCGTAGATGTCGTAGATGGCGTAGTCGATCCCGATCACGCCCTTGTCCTTGAGCTGAGCCAGAGCCGTGCCCAGCAGGGCTCTGCCCGTCGCGAAGAAGTCAACCGCGGCGCTTATGTGCGTTCCGAACATCGCCAGTTCAGCCGGCGACGAGCGGCGATGAAAGAACACGCGGCCGACCGGCATCTTGTCTTGCTCGGCCACGAAAGCGAGTTCCGGTGAGCTCGCGCCCTCTTTCCATGAGCGCCTCACGACGCCGGTCAGCCAGCCGGTGCCGCCCAGAGCGCAGCAAGCCTCCAGTTCCTCAGGACGCATCGGCCGTACTATCATAGCCGCTCAGCAGTCAGTGTCTACCGGACAGAGGAAAGACCCGCATTGTCCGTTAGGCGTGGTTGATGCACATGAGGAACGCGAAGCCTGGTTGAAACCCTGACTGCTAAACTGGTTGGTTTCAGGTCGAGCCTGAGTCAGCCCTCCCATGTCGAGCCATGCATTCGCAGTCCGTTTCTGAAAAGACGGGGCGGGCACTGCTGCCCGCCCCGCGATAGCCATTAGTCGTCAGCGAGTGAGTGTCAGTTTCCGGGTTAGCGAAGCATTCCCGTTGGTCAGCGTGTAAAAGTACACGCCGGCAGCAACGCTCTTCGCATCCCACGTGGTCGCATAGTGCCCGGCCTGTCGATGTCCCGATGCCAGAGTCTGGACCGGACGCCCGGTGACGTCGTAAACAACGAGCGACACATCACCGGCCCGCGGCAGCGAATAGGATATCCGCGTCTGCCCATTGAACGGGTTCGGGCTGGCCGCTGCACCGAGTCTCACCGGCGCGACACTCGGTTGCTCGGCAATTCCCGGGTGGAGCAAGTCATACACAGGCACCTTCTGCACCACTGCTGGGTTGTACGACGCCGCTCCCTCTGGCGACCCGCTCGTCGACACGTAGAAGCCTGCGACAGAATCTTCCTCATACACAACGGCCATCGTATCCGAAGTCGAGTCCCCTTTGATCGCGTAGTCGATGACCGACGGGAATCGCATCGAATAGGTCTCGGCATCAGTCAGCTTG
>Ga0335071_10000490_pt1 | contig 43848 bp, 40 predicted proteins | sample Lox_Sample_15_FD_206724 | JGI IMG/M metagenome (GOLD analysis project Ga0335071, IMG submission 206724) | Soil microbial communities from Loxahatchee National Wildlife Refuge, Florida, United States - Lox_Sample_1.5 | ecosystem: Environmental > Terrestrial > Soil > Wetlands | place: USA... | reverse complement strand
ACATCCCGTGGCTGACCCTCGACCCGACGGAAGGGACGATCGGCGGCACGGGCGGTCCGGGCGTCGTCGCGGGTACGACGCCGGTCTCGGCGACGTTCAATTCCTCGGGCATGCTGCCGGGTCTCGTTCAGGCCCAGGTCCAGGTCTCGACCGACACGCCGTACGCGGTGCCGGCGATCCCCGTGGCCATGACGGTGCTCTTCAACGACGTTCCGCAAGGCAGCTTCGCGTGGAACTTCGTCTACGGAGCGGCTGGCGCGGGCGTGATGATGGGCGGACCGCCGAACTGCGGGCCGACCGTTTACAACTTCTGCCCGAACGGCGTGGTGTCCCGCGCCGACATGGCGGGCTATCTCTTCCGGGCGATCCACGGGCGCAACACGCCGCCGCCGGTGTACGCGAACACCTTCGGCGACGTGACGTTCAACGACTACAACGCGTTCTACATCCAGGGCATCTACAACGACGGCATCACGGCCGGCTGCGGCAGCGGGAACTACTGCCCGAGCTCGCCGAACACCCGCGCCCAGATGTCGGTCTTCATCTACAAGGGGCAGCACGGCGACGCCGCGCCCCCGGCCTGCACCCCGGATGGAGCGGTGTTCGCCGACGTGCCGTGCGGTTCGTTCGCCGCCGACTACATCTATGGTCTGTACAACGAGGGCGTGACGGCGGGCTGCGGCGGAGGGAACTTCTGCCCGAACGCCAACATCACCAACGCCCAGATGGCGGTGTTCCTGGTGAAGGGCTTCAACATCCCGTACCTGCCCTAGACCGCTTCGCGCCGGCTTTCATCGGGCGCGGCCTTCGGGCCGCGCCCTTTTCTTTCCCGGCACCTCGTAGTTTTCCCAGGTTCAATCCGACGGCGGCCGCGGGTACATTGCCGCACGCTTCGCGACACATCGCCGGGCGTCACCGCCGCGCTTCCGTCTGCCTCGCCGAGAGCCTCGACGTCCGTCTCGCCAACCGGGAAGGAGTTCCAACGTTACGGGCGCGGCCGATGCCGCGCCCCTTTTTTTTGACCGCCGGCCCTAGACGGCCGGCGTGACCGCGTCGGTCTCGCCGAGAGACCACTCGTGGTACGCGGCGATCACGTCCAGCACGGGGCCGTCGCGGACGATCCGGCCGTGGTGGAGCCAGATCGCGCGCTCGCAGTTGTCGTAGATCTGCTGGGGAGAGTGCGACACGAGCATGAACGTCTTGCCGCGAGCGCGCAAGCCCTCCATGCGATCGCGGCACTTGCGCTGGAACTTCTCGTCGCCGACCGACAGGGCCTCGTCGACGAGGAGGATGTCGGGATCGACGTCGGTCGCGACCGCGAACGCCAGGCGCGCCGACATGCCGGTCGAAAACGTCCGGATGGGCGCGTCGATGAACTCCTCGAGCTCCGCCCACGCCACGATGCGGTCGAGCCGGCGCCGCGTCTCGGCGCGCGAGAACCCGAGCAGGGCGCCCTGCAGCATCACGTTTTCGCGGCCCGTGAGCTCGCCGTGAAACCCGAGGCCGAGCTCGAGGATCGGCGCGATGCGTCCGGCGACATAGACACGGCCTTCCCCGGGCGGCAGGACGCGGGAGATGACGCGAAAGAGCGTGCTCTTGCCGGCGCCATTGCGGCCGACGACGCCGACGCGCTCGCCGGCCGCGACGTTCAGGTCGACGGCGTGCAGCGCCTCGAAGTCGTCGTAGACGATGCGGCGCTGAACACGCCGGATCGCGTATTCCTTGATCGAGCGGATGCGCTCGCGCGGCACGCGGTACCGCAGGGTGACGCCTTCGAGCCGGATGACGTCGGTCATCGGCCCGTCAGCTCCAGTACGCCATGTCGTCGCGCCGATGACAGAAGAAGACCCAGCCGGTGACGAGGAAGAGGACCGCGAGAGCGAGGGACCCGAGGACGAGCTCGGCCGAGGGCACCGCGCCGTCGTAAATCGGGGCGCGGAAGGTCTGGAGGAGGTAATACATCGGGTTCGCCCAGAGCGCGAACCGGTACTTCGGGGGCACGATCGAGGGGTGGTACACGATCGGCGTCAGGAACATCCACGTTTGGATGACCACGAGGTACATCTCCTTGACGTCGGCGAAGCGCGACGCCACGGTGAAGAGGATCAGCGAGACGCCCGCCGTGAACAGCGCGATCATCAGCACCGACACGGGCAGGAAGGCCCAGGTGGGGTGCAGCGGGAAGCTCGTCATGGCGAGGATCACGAGCAGCGGCACCAGCGACAGGACCAGGTTGACGAGCCCCCCTCCGAGCGCCGAAGCGATGAAGACCGTGCGGGGGACGAACATTCGCTTGGCCATTTCGTTGGAGGCGAGGGTCTGCTGCGCCGCGGCCGAGGTCGTCTGGGCGAAGAAGGCCCAGCAGATCGAGCCCGTCATGAAGTAGACGGGGTAGTTCTGAATCTCCTGTTTGAAGAGGACCGAGAACACCAGTGTCAGCGCGATCATGTTCAACAGGGGCGCGAGCATCGTCCAGAGGATCCCGAGGACCGAGCGCTTGTAGCGGACCTTGATGTCGCGGATCACGAGCTCGTGGACGAGGCCTCGAAACGCCCAGAGGCTCGCCGCCTCCTCGATCCACGCCGGGCGCCGCCGCGCCGAGTCGTAGACGGGCACGGCCGGGGGCTTCGCCGGGGAGCTGGGCGCAGTCGTCGCACTCATGGATTCGGCTTCCGGCGCACGGTCTCATGGGCGCTGCCCGGGGTCAACCAGGCGTCGAGGGCGGCCGCGCGCGCGTCCCACGTGTTGTCCCGGGCGAACGCCCGCCGCCGCTCGGCCTCCGCAGGATCCGCGGCCGCGGCGGCTTCGAGCGCCGCGGCGAATTCCTCGGCCGTGTCGGCCAGACGCACGAGACCCCGGACGGCGAAGGGTCGCAGCGACTCCAGGGACGTCGCCACCACCGCGCGCCCCGCGGCCGCCGCCTCGTACAGTTTGACCGGGTCTGTCGCGTGCGTCAGGGGAGACGGCCGAAAGGGGATCATCTCGACGTCGAAGCGGGCGTGAAATCCGGGCATCTCGCCATACGGCCGCTCGCCGTGAAAGAGCACGTTCGCGGCGCGCGGCAGCTCGAGCGACGGGCTTTCGACGCCGCCGACGATTTCGAAGCGCCACTGCGGGCGAAGGCGCGCGAGCGCGGCGACGAGCGGCGCGTCGAACCAGTCGTCCACCGCGCCGACGTATCCCACGACGAGGTCCCGCGGCGAACGCCGCGGCGGCTCGAGGCGGGCGAAGGGCCCCGGATCGCCGGCGTTGGGCAGCAGCCGCACGTCGGACCGCCGGGCGGCGAGCCGCCGCGCGAGGGCCGCCGAGGTCGCGACGACCATGTCCGCCTCGGCCGCGAGCGCGCGCTCCGGCGCGTCGAGAACGCCCGGGCGGTTGGCCGCGAACGCCTCGTGCGCGTCGAGGCAGTCGTACACGACACGCCAGCCGAAGCGCCGCCGGAGCTCCTGCGCGAGCGGCTGCCAGTAGGGCGTCTGGACGAGGACGGCGGCGTCGGCGATGGAAAAGCGCGCGCGCCACGCCGCGAGGCCCTCGAGGGCCGACGCGAGGGCGGCTGCCTCGAGGGGCCGGTCCGCAGGGTCTTCCCGGCGCACGCCCGCGATCGGCACGAGGGTCACGCCCGGCGCGACGCGGACCGCGTCGGCCGGCTCGCCGGAGCCTTCGAGCGATCCGTAGAAGACTCGGCGCCCGCGGCGGGCGAGCGCCTCGGCGAGCTGCTGCGGGCGCTGGCGGCGGTAGGTCCACGGGATGACCGGGAGGACGAGCACGTCGGCCCGCCCCGCGACCGCGGGCCCGGGCTCGGCGGGTCCGTAGTCGAGCGCGACCTCGGGCTTGCGGAGCCCCAGGAGGCGTTCGGTCGCCACGCGGCGGCGCAGGGCGCGGCGCCAGGAAAGGGGAACGGCGCGGCGGCCGAGCGCGTAGAGCCGGCCGCGCAGCCCCGATTCCCAGTCCGGCCTCATGCCGGCGGAACGAAGGGCGCAAAGGGCCGGCCCGCCAGGATCGCCGCGATCCGGTCGGAGGCGAGCCCGTCGCCGTACGGGTTGCCGCGGCCGGCCATCGCGCGGCGCGCCGACGGGTCCGACAGCAGCGCCGACGCGCGCGCGACGATCAGCTCTTCGTCGGTGCCGACCAGTGTCGCGAGGCCCGCTTCGACGCCCTCGGGGCGCTCGGTCTTCTCGCGCAGGACGAGAACGGGCTTGTGGAACGTCGGCGCCTCCTCCTGGATCCCGCCCGAGTCGGTGAGGATGAGGCGCGCGCGGCGCATGAGACGGACGAGCGCGAGATAGTCGAGCGGCTCGACGAGCTCGACGTTCGGCAGCCCCGCGTTGCGGCGGACGATCGGCCCGACGTTCGGGTTGGGGTGGAGGACGTGGACGAAGCGCGTCGCCGGAAAGGCCCGCGCCAGCCGTTCGATGGCTCGCACCACGCGCTCGAGCGGTTCGCCGAAGCTCTCGCGGCGGTGAGCGGTGATCAGGACGAGGTCCTCCGCGGCGGTCTCGCCGTCGCTTCCGGCGATGGCGAGGAGCGCGTCGACGACGGTGTTTCCGGTCAGGAAGATCTTGCCGGCCGGGACGTCCTCGGCCTCGAGCGCCCGCGCCGCGCGGCGCGTGGGCGCGAAGTTGGCGTCCGCGACGAGGTCCACGACGCGGCGGTTCATCTCCTCGGGGAACGGATGCCGGAAGTCGCCGGTGCGCAGTCCCGCCTCGACGTGGCCGACCCGGATGCGGCGATGGAAAGCGGCGAGCGCGGCGCCCATCGCGGTCGTCGTGTCGCCCTGGACCAGGAGCCAGTCGGGGCTCTCGCGCGCGAGCACGTCGTCGAGCGAGGCGAGGACTCGCGACGCGAGCCCGTTGATCGTCTGATCGGGGCGCATGAGGTCGAGGTCGACGTCGGGTTCGAGCTGGAAGAGGCCGAGGGCCTGGTCCAGCATCTGGCGGTGCTGGGCGGTCGCGCACAAAAGGGTCTGCCAGCCGGGCTCCTCCCGGAGCCGGCGCACCACCGGAGCCATCTTGATGGCCTCCGGGCGCGTACCCACGACGACGACGAGCTTCATCCGATGTGTGGCGGTCGCGGCCGGCTCCGGGGACGGGCCGAGGCCCGCCGGGCAGGGCGAAGCCCCTGCGCATTGTACGGGGTTTTCGCGCCCGGCGGAAAAATGGCGCGCACTTCCGGCGGAGAGTACACTCGGTTACCCAGAGCCATGATCCCGGAAGTCTTCGAGTGCCCCCGCTGCGAGCGGCAGTTCGTCATCGATTCGGTGCCCGACGCCGGCAGCGAGACCGTCCACTGTCCCCAATGCAGCCGCTACCTGGGCGTGCGCGACATCGCGTTCGTCCTGCGCGGCGAGCTCGACGAGATGATCGAGCGCCTGACTTTCGAGAAGGACCGGCTCGAAAAGGACGAGGCGATCTACAGCCTGACCGATTGCGATCCCGAGATGCGCTACTACGGCCGGGAAGTGGCGCGCGTCATCCAGGTGCTGCGCACCGCGCTCAAGGACCTGCACTCGCTCCGGCAGGACTACCGGGTCAAGTCTGTTTGAGCGGCGCTCGACGCGCCGACGAGAGCGGAAGAGGTCCCTTCCCGAGAGCGTCCGAGAGGCGTCCTCGGCGGCTCACGCGGGGTTGGGGGCCTTCGCGGCCTCGATGAACCGGCGCAGGCGGCGCAGCGCCGTCTCCTTGCCGAGCAGCTCGACGACGTCGAAGAGCGGCGCCCCGACGGTCGTTCCGGTCAGCGCCAGCCGCGTCGGATGGATGAGCTTGCCTGCCGAAATCGTCTCGGCCTCGGCGGCTCGCCGCAGCGCGGCCTCGGTTTCCGGGGCGGTCCAGGCGGGGAGGGCTTCCCACGCGGCGGCCAGCGCCTCGAGCTGCCGCGGCGTCTCGGGCTTGACGTGCTTCTTCCAGCCGTCGGGCTCGTAGTCGGCCGGGTCGTTCGCGTAGGAAGAGAGCGCGCGGCCCATCTCGATCGGGGTTCGAACGCGGGGCCGGTGGAGCTCGATCGCGCGCAGCGCCACGGCGGGGTCCGGGACGCCCCCTGCGGCGTGCGGCAGCGCGCGGCGCAGGAGCTCCTCGGCGGGAAGCGCCGCGATGTACTGCTGGTTCATCCAGAGGAGCTTCTCCGGGTCGAAGACGGACGGGGAGGCGCCCACGTTCTCGAGCGTGAACTCCTTCTCCATCTCCGCGCGGCTCAGGATCTCGCGGTCGCCGCCGGGGGCCCACCCCAAAAGCGCCAGGAAGTTGAAGAGGGCCTCGGGGAGGATCCCGGCCTCACGCCACTCCTCGACGGCGGCGGCGCCGTGCCGCTTGGAGAGCTTCTTGCGATCGGTGCCGAGAATCATCCCGAGGTGGGCGAATCGCGGCAGGGGAGCGCCGAGCGCGCGGAAGAGGGCGACGTGCTTGGGCGTGTTGGCCAGGTGATCGTCGCCCCGGATCACGTGCGTGATGCGCATGTCGGTGTCGTCGACGCACACGCAGAAGTGGTAGAGCGGGTGGCCATCGGAGCGGACGAGCACGAAATCGTCGAGGGCCTCGGCCGGGAACTCGACGCGGCCGCGGATCAGGTCCTCGACGACGATCGTCTCGTCGGGCATCCTCAGGCGGACGACGTGGCGCTCCCCGGACTGCGCGCGCCGGTCGCTCTCGTCGGGCGGGATCGAACGCCCGGCACCGGAGTAGCGGTACGCGCGCCCGGCGGCCTCGGCCTTCTTCCGCTCGGCCTCGAGCTCGTCCGGGGTCTCGAAGGCGCGGTACGCCTTGCCTTCGCGCAGCAGCCGCTCGGCCGCCGCCCGGTAGAGTTCGCCGCGGCGCGACTGGTAGAAGGGCCCCTCGTCGTACTCGAGGCCGAGCCACTCCATGGCCGACAGGATCTGCGCCGACAGCTCCTCGCGTGAGCGCTCGACGTCGGTGTCCTCGATGCGGAGGAGGAACCGGCCGCCGGTGTGGCGCGCGAAGAGCAGGTTGTAGAGCGCGGTTCGCGCCCCGCCGACGTGGAGCGATCCCGTCGGGGACGGCGCGAATCGGACGCGGGGGGTAGCAGGCTCTTGCAAGCCGACGGATCCTAGCTTAGTAACGTCTGCGCTTCCAAACGGAGAGACGACAGGACGATGACGAGCGACCTCGAACGGGAACCCCTGTCCCGGCGCTGGCGCGCCGACGCCGTCCTGATCGCCGTCACCCTCGCCTGGGGCGCCGATTTCGTGCTGGTCAAGAACCTGCTCGGCGCGGTTCCGCCGCTGCCGTTTCTCTTCTGGCGCTTCGCGGCGGCGACGGCTCTCTGCGCGCTCGCGCTCCCGGGCCGCCGGCGGACGCCCCGGCTCGGCCCGGACGGGCTCGTCCTCGGGATCGTCCTCGCGCTCGGGATGGGGCTCCAGATCCTCGGCCAGGTCGAGACGAGCGCCTCGCACGCCTCGTTCCTGACCGGGCTCGCCTCGGTGTTCACGCCGGCTGCCGCGTACCTCATGACGCGCAAGCTCCCGACGCGCGAGAACGGGGTCGGGATCGCGCTCGCCGGCGCGGGCTTCGTCCTGATGACGCTGCCGACGGGCGGCGCGATCAACCGCGGCGACCTGCTCGTCTTCGGCTGCGGCGTGACCTTTGCCTTCTACATCGTCCTGATGGCGGAGCGCTCGGCGCGCCACGACCCCGTCTGGTTCACGGTGATCCAGCTCGTCGTGACGACCGCGGCGGCCGGAGTGGCTGTCGTCGCCGGCGGCGGCCTGGCGGCGCTCGCGCGGGGCGTCACGCCGCTGCTCGACGATGCCGCCCTCCTCTGGCAGGCCGTCTTTCTCGTCGTGATCGGCACGGCCGGCACGTACGTGTTCCAGACGTGGGCGCAGGGCCACATGTCCGCGACCCACGCGGCGATCATCTACACGCTCGAGCCGGTCGTGACGGCGCTGCTCGCGGCGTGGTTTCTCGGGGAGCGCCTCGGTACCCGCGGGTGGTTGGGGGGATTGCTGGTTCTCGCGGGGATCGTGGTGTCGGAGATTCGGCTGAGACCTCGGTCCTGAAAGACAACCGTGCACGTTGGCTGGGAGAGGAGGCTGTCGGAGACTTCCCCTCTCTCTCCGGTTGGGCCGCGAAGCGGCCCGCTCAGGATCCGAGCTAGTCGAGCGGGAACGTCAGCGAATACGAGAACCGGCCCCGTCCCACTTCCATCAGGAGGCTCGTCTTGTTGAAGTCGCGCTGCAGGACGTGGTCGACGTCCTCGGGGCCGCGGACGGCCGTGCCGTTCAACGTCAGGAGCTGATCGCCCGGCTTCAGGCCCGCCTGCGCGGCCAGGCTGTCCCGGTCGACGGAGACGATCCGGTAGCCGTCCTGCGAGCGCCGCAGCGCGATGCCGATGTCTTCGCGAAGCATCTGGACGCCGATCCCGGCGGGCGGCGACTCGCCCTGCACCGTGACGGTCCGTTCGCCCTGCCTTCCCTTCACGACGAGCTTCATGGGGAGCCCCGGCCCGCGCGTGGACAGCGCGGTCTCGAAGGCCTCCTGCGATTCGATCGGGTTGCCGTCGACCGAGACGATCTGGTCGCCGTCGCGGATCCCGGCGCGGGAGGCGGGGGAGTTGGGGTAGACGGCCTTCACCTTGAAGCCCCGCGGCCGGTTCTCCTCGCCCGAAACCAGCGTGCGCCCGCGCACGCCGATCCAGACGGCGCGCACCTCGCCGTATCGGAGCAGGTCGTCGACGATGCGGCGGGCGCGGTCGGCCGGGATGGCGAAGCCGATGCCTTGCGCGCCGCCGATGATCGCGGTCGCGACGCCGACCATCTCGCCGTCGAGGTTGACGAGCGGGCCGCCCGAGTTCCCGGGGTTGATCGACGCGTCGGTCTGGATGAAGTCGGTGTAGGTCTGGTTGTTCTCGCCCCGGACGCTCCGGCCCCTGGCGGAGACGACGCCGGCGGTGACCGTGTTCGAGAGGCCGAACGGGTTGCCGATCGCGACGATCGTCTCGCCGATCATCAGGTCGCTCGAGGACCCGACCTTCAGCGAGGGCAGCGCCCCCGACGGCTTGCGGACCCTCAGGACGGCGAGGTCGTTGTCGGCGTCGGAGCCGACGACGTCGCACTCGAGCTCGAGGCCCGACTTGGTCATCGCGGTGATCTTCGACGCGCCGGAGACGACGTGGTCGTTGGTGACGATGATGCCCTTCGGGTCGATGATCGCGCCCGAGCCGAGCGACTGGCTCGTGCGGCTGCGGGAGCGCCCGTCGAAGCCGAAGAAAAAGTCGTCGAAGATCGACGGCCGCTGGCGCAGCGTCTGCTCGGCGGAGATGTTGACCACGGCCGGGGCGACCTTTTCGACGACGAGGACGATCTCGGTGCGCCGGTTGGAGAGCGGCTCGGCCGCGAGGGAAATCGCGACGAGCGAAAGCAGGAGCACGGCGGCCGGGCGCTTCACGGCGAGCACAACGGCGCATTCTGCAGGAGCATTCCGCCCAAAAGAAAGCCCCGCCTCGCGGCGGGGCGAAAAAGCGGCCATGTCCCCCGCCTAGCGGGACTTGACGTCGATGGCCTCGCCTTTCTTGTCGCTGCCGGCTGAGATCTTGATCGTCCGGGGCTTGGCGTCCTCGCGCTTGGGCAGCTCGACCTTGAGCAGGCCGTTCGAGAAGTCCGCCTTGATCTTTTCCCGGTCGACGTTGTTCGGGAGGCTGAAGCTGCGGACGAACTGGCCGTAAGAGCGTTCGACCCGGTGATAGCTCTTGCCGTCGGACTCTTTTTCGAACTTCCGTTCGCCGCGGAGCGTCAGCATGCCGTTCTCGGTCTGGATCTCGATCTGATCCTCCTTGAAGCCCGGCAACTCGGCCGTGATCACGATCCGATCCTTCTCCTCGGCGATGTCGACGGGCGGCGCCCAGGCGGCCAGGTTCATCTCGTCGTCCCGCTCGGTCCGGCCGAAGGCGCCGAAAGCGCGATTGAGGCGGTCCTGCAGGGTCGCGAGCTCACGATAGGGTTCCCAACGAGTCAGGTTCATAAGTACCTCCATGCATTGAAATGGATCACACGGTCACGGATTCGGGCTTCTTCTTGTGCAGGGCCAGCGTCTCGCCGTCCGGCGAGGCGTCGAGCTCGACGACGTCGCCGTCGCGGATCTCGCCCTTGAGCAGCCTCGACGCGAGGGCGTCGGAGACCTGCTTCTGGATGAGGCGCTTCAAGGGACGCGCGCCGAACGTCGGGTCGTAGCCGCGGCCGGCGAGCTGGCGCAGCGCCTTCGGCGTCCACGTCAGCAGGATCCCCCGGGCGAGCACGGTTCGGGCGAGCATCTCGAGCTGGATCGCGACGATCTTCTCGATCTCCTCTCGGGTCAGGCGGTGGAACACGATGACGTCGTCGATCCGGTTGAAGAACTCGGGACGGAAGTGGCGGCGCAGCGCCTCCTCGATCTTCGCCTTGACCTCCTCTTCGTCGCGCGAGGACTCTTCGGCAATCCACTCCGAGCCGAGGTTCGACGTCATGATCACGACGGTGTTCTTGAACGACACGACGCGCCCCTTGCCGTCCGTCAGGCGCCCGTCGTCGAGCACCTGGAGCAGCACGTTGAAGACGTCGGGGTGCGCCTTCTCGATCTCGTCGAAGAGGATGACGGCGTAGGGCCGGCGGCGCACGGCCTCCGTCAGTCGGCCGCCCTCTTCGTAGCCGACGTAGCCCGGGGGAGCGCCGATCATCCGCGCCACGGAGTGCTTCTCCATGTACTCGGACATGTCGAGCCGGACCATCGCGTGCTCGTCGTCGAAGAGGAACTCGGCCAGCGCGCGCGCGAGCTCCGTCTTGCCGACGCCCGTCGGGCCGACGAAGAGAAACGAGCCGAGCGGTTTCTTCGGATCCGCGAGGCCGGCCCGCGAGCGCCGCACCGCGTCGGCGATGGCGGTGACGGCCTCCTCCTGGCCGATGACGCGGGCGTGGAGGCGATCCTCCATCGCCAGCAGCTTCTGGGACTCGCTCTCGATCATGCGGCTGACCGGAATGCCGGTCCACTTGGAGACGACCGCGGCGATGTCCTCCTCGGTGACCTCCTCGCGGAGCATCGGCTGCCCCTTCTGCAGGTCGGCGAGCCGGGCGTTTTCCGCGGCGAGCTCCTTCTCGAGCTGGGGCAGCCGGCCATAGCGGAGCTCCGCCACGCGCTGCAACTCGCCCTGGCGCTCGGCCTCGCCGGCGTCGAGCCTGACCTTCTCGATCGCGCCCTTGATGTCACGGACCTTCTGGATGACGGTCTTCTCGGCCGACCACTTGGCCTTCAGCCGGCTCGACTCTTCGCGGCTCTCGGAGAGCTGGCGCTCGATCTCGTCGAGACGGGCTCGAGACTCCTTGGTCTTCTCCTTCTGGAGGGCGCGCTTCTCGATCTCGAGCGAGACGATCTTGCGCTCGACCGCGTCGATCTCGGCCGGCAGCGAGTCGATCTCGGTGCGCAGCCGGGCCGCGGCCTCGTCGACCAGGTCGATGGCCTTGTCGGGCAGGAAGCGGTCGGTGATGTAGCGGTGCGAGAGCTTCGCCGCCGAGACGAGTGCCCCGTCCGTGATGCGCACGCCGTGGTGGATCTCGTAGCGCTCCTGCAGCCCCCGCAGAATCGCGATCGTGTCCTCGACCGTCGGCTCTTCGACGTAGACCGGCTGAAAGCGGCGCTCGAGGGCCGCGTCCTTCTCGATGTACTTCTGGTACTCGGCGAGCGTCGTCGCGCCGATGGCGCGCAGCTCGCCGCGGGCGAGCGCCGGCTTCAACATGTTCGACGCGTCCATCGCGCCTTCGGCGGCGCCGGCGCCGACGAGCGTGTGGAGCTCGTCGATGAAGAGGATGATGGTGCCCTGCGCCTCTTCGATCTCCTTCAGGACCGCCTTGAGCCGGTCCTCGAACTCGCCCCGGTACTTCGCGCCGGCGATCATCGCGCCGAGGTCGAGCGAGACCACGCGCTTGTTCTTCAAGCCCTCGGGCACGTCGCCCATGTGGATGCGGCGCGCCAGGCCCTCGACGATGGCCGTCTTGCCGACGCCGGGCTCCCCGATCAGGACCGGGTTGTTCTTGGTGCGGCGTGAGAGGACCTGCACGACGCGGCGGATCTCCTCGTCCCGGCCGATGACCGGGTCGATCTTGCCGCGCCGGGCGAGATCCGTGAGATCGCGGGTGTAGCGCTTGAGCGCCTGGTATTTCTCTTCGGGGTTGGGGTCGGTGATGCGCGAGGAGCCGCGGACTTCCTTCAACGCCTTGAGGAGGTCGTCCTTCTTGACGCCGGCCTTCGCCAGCCGGCGGGCGGCGTCGCTTCCCGACTCGGCGAGGGCGAGCAGAAAATGCTCGGTCGAGACGTACTCGTCGCCGAATTCGCGGGCGATCTCGAAGGCGCGGTCGAAGACTTTCGTGAGGTCTCGGGCCATGGCGGCGTCCGCCGACGCGCCCGAGACTTTGGGGCGGCGGTCGAGCTCGGCCTCGAGCTCGGCGGTCAGTTTGTCGACGCCGACGCCGAGTTTCTGCAGGACCGGGACGACGACGCCGTCGTCCTGCTGGAGCAGGGCGAGCAGGAGATGATCGCCCGTCAACTCCGCATTGCCGCGGGCGCGAGCGTCGCGCTGGGCCTCCTGGAGCGCCTCCTGCGCCTTGATGGTGAGCTGGTCGAAACGCATTTCTCTTCCTTCCGTCGGGCTGTCGGAGTTGCCTCGGGGTCGCCCGACTGGGAGGCTGAGAATATTATCTGAGTGTTACCTTGTCAAGTTAATAGTTCTGTAAACATTAGTGTATTTAACTCAACTACTTAGACCCGGTCCCCGACCGGGGTCGGCGATCCCGGCTTCTCTGAACCCCTTTTCCCTCAGCAGGCAGGAGTCGCACGAGCCGCACGCCTGCCCGAGCGGACCCGGCGAGTAGCACGACGACGTGAGCGCGAAATCGAGGCCGAGCTCGGCCGCGAGGCGGACGATCTGGGCCTTGGTCATCGCGACGAGCGGGGCGCGAATGCGAAACGCGGTGCGACCTTCCACGCCGGCCTTCGTCCCGAGGTTCGCCATCTTCTCGAAAGCCTCGAGGAACTCGGGGCGGCAGTCCGGGTAGCCCGAATAGTCGAGGGCGTTGGCGCCGATGAAGACGTCCGACGCGCCCTCGATCTCCGCCCAGGCGAGCGCGTGCGCGAGAAAGAGCGTGTTGCGCGCCGGCACGTACGTGACGGGGATGGATTCCTTCCCGAGCCCGTCGCGAGGCACCGCGATCTCGAGGTCGGTCAGCGCGGAAGCGCCCTTGCCCGGAAAGTCGAGGCGAGCGATCCGGTGGGCGCGAACGCCGTAGCGCGCCGCGATCGCCCGCGCGCGGTCGAGCTCGACGGCGTGGCGCTGCCCGTAGTCGAAGGAGAGCGCGAGAACCTCGAAGTCCTCGCGCCGGGCGATCAGGAGGCACGTCGCGGAGTCGAGGCCGCCGGAGAGCAGGACGACGGCTCGGGACGCCGTCATGGAGCGGCCCCCCGAGCGGCCTTGGAGCGCGGCGCCTTCGCCGGGACCGCTTTCTTCGGCGCCATTCGCTCAGCGTCCCGGCACGTCGCCCCAGAGCACCTTGTGGAGCTGGAGGCCGAGGCGGATCGGCCGGCCGCAGTCGCGCACCCACTCGGCGAGCTCGCCCGCGGGCAGCGACTCCCAGACCGGCGAGAACGTCACGACGCGTTCGGAATCGAGCGCCTTCTCGCGGACGAGCGAGAGCGCCCAGTCGAAGTCGCGGCGGTCGGCGAGGACGAACTTCAGCTCGTCGTGCGGCTGGAGCCCCGAGAGGTTCTCCGGGAGGTTCGCTTGCGCCATGCCGCTGCCGGGCGCCTTCACGTCCACGATCTTCACCACGCGCGGATCCACGCGGTCGAGAGGAACGTGGCCGCCCGTCTCGAGAAGGACCGTGCGGCCCGCGTCGAGCAGGCGCGTCATCAGAGGATAGACGCCTTCCTGCTCGAGGGGCTCGCCGCCCGTGACCTCGACGAGGTCGGTGCCGAGCGCGAGGACGCGGCCGGCGGCGTCCCCGACCGTCATCGCCGAGCCGCCGTGGAAGGCGTAGGCGCTGTCGCACCAGACGCAGCGCAGCCCGCAGCCGGTCAGACGGATGAAGGCGCACGGCAGGCCCGCGCGCGTCGACTCGCCCTGGATGGAGCGGAAGATCTCCGCGACCTGGAGCGTCGGCTCGGTCACTCGGTCACCCGGATCTTCCCGTGCAGCATGTTCATGCCGCACGAGAACGGGAACTCGCCCGCCTGCCGGGGCACGAGGCCGATCTCGGTCCGCGCGCCGGACGGGAGGCTCCGCCGGATTCCGAAATCGGGAAGCACGATCTCGTCGGTGCACGGGCCGCTGTCGCGTCGGTCGAACACCAGGGTGAGCGGCCTGCCGCGCCGGGCCACGACGAGGTCCGGGGTGTACCCGCCGTCCACGACGATCGTGACGCGCGAGCCCGAGGCGGCGGCCTGCGGCCGCTTCCCGAAAAAGAACACGAGGAGGAAAGCGACGAGCCCCGCGCCGGCGGCGATGGCCGCGACCCGGTCCGTCGTCACGGCAGCTTCTTTCCCGAGAGGCGAAGGCTGTTGCCCACGACCGAGAGCGAGGACGCCGCCATCGCCGCCGAGGCGATCATGGGGGAGAGCATCCACCCGGTCGCGGGGTAGAAGACGCCGGCGGCCAGAGGGATCCCGAGGGCGTTGTAGAGAAACGCGAAGACGAGGTTCTGCCGGATCGTCGTGAGCGTCGCGCGCGACAGGGCGATCGCGTCGGCCACCGCGTCGAGGCGGCCGCCCACGAGCGTGACGTCCGAGGCCTCGATCGCGACGTCGGCGCCGGCGCCGATGGCGATGCCGAGATCGGCCTGCGCCAGGGCGGGCGCGTCGTTGACGCCGTCGCCCACCATCGCGACCACGGCGCCGTCGGCCTGGAGCGCGGCCACGCGGGCCGCCTTGTCGGGCGCGAGCACGCCGGCGTACACGTCCGCGACGCCGACGCGCCCCGCCACGGCGCGTGCGGTGTCCTCGCGGTCGCCGGTCAGCATCGCGACGGAGAGGCCCATCGTCTTCAGGCGCGCGATCGCGTGCCGGGAAGTCGGCTTCTCGGGGTCGGCGACCGCGAGGAGGCCGAGCAGCCGGCCGCCGGCCGCGACGAGGAGCGGCGTCTTTCCCTCGGCCGCGAAGCGCGCGACCTCTTCGGCGACCGGCGCGGTCTCGACGCCTTCCGCCGCGAGGAGCGCCGCGCTGCCCACGGCCACGCGGCGGCCGCCGACGGCGCCGGTCACGCCGAGCCCGGTGCGCGAGACGAAGGCCGAGGCCGGGGGGATCGCGATGCCCTTCTCGGACGCCGCGGCGACCACGGCCCGCGCGAGCGGGTGCGCGGAAGCCTGTTCGAGCGACGCCGCGAGCCCGAGCAGCTCCTCGTCCGGCACGCCGGCGACGTGGACGCGGTCGGTCAGCCGCGGCTTGCCTTCGGTGATCGTGCCGGTCTTGTCGAGGACGACGCGCGTGACGCGGCGCGCCGTCTCGAGCGCGTCGGCATTGCGGAAGAGAATGCCCGCCTTCGCGCCGCGGCCGGTGCCGACGAGAATCGCCGTCGGCGTCGCGAGCCCCAGCGCGCACGGGCAGGCGATGATGAGGACCGAGGCGAACGCGACGGTCGCGCCGAGCGCCCGCGGCTCCGGGCCGAGGACGTACCAGGCGACCCACGTGACCACGGCCACCACGAGCACCACCGGCACGAAGACTCCGGAGATGCGGTCGGCGAGCCTCTGGATCGGCGGCTTCGACGCCTGGGCCTGCTGGACGAGCCGCGCGATCTGGGAAAGCGCCGTCGCCGCGCCGACGGCGGTGGCCTCGACCTCGAGCGCGCCGTCGCCGTTCAGGGTCCCGCCGAGCACGCGGTCCCCGGGTCCTTTCTCGACCGGCAGCGACTCGCCCGTGACCATCGACTCGTCGACGCCGGAGCGGCCCGACCGCACGACGGCGTCCACCGGGACGGCGTCTCCCGGCTTGACGCGCAGTCGGTCGCCGACCCGGACCTCCGCCACCGGGACCTCGCGCTCCTGCCCGCCCTCCACGCGGCGCGCGCGCTTGGGCGCGAGGTCGAGGAGCTGGCGGACGGCCGCGGACGTGCGCCCCCGGGCTCGCGTTTCGAAATAGCGGCCGAGAAGGACCAGCGTCAGGATGACGCCGACGGCCTCGTAGTACACGGGCCCCATCGGTCCGGAAGAGGCCGCGGCGAACTTCGCCGGAAAGACGGTGACCGCGGCCGAGAGCCCGAGCGCGGCCGTCGTGCCGACGGCGATCAGCGTGTCCATGTTTGCCGTGCGGTGGCGGAGCGTGCGGACGGCGCCCGAGAGAAACGGCGCGCCGGCCCAGAGGTAGACGGGCAGCGTCAGCGCGAGCAGCACGAAGTTGCGCCCGGGGAACATCACGTCGGCCATGGAGAGGATCGCCACGGGCGCGGTCAGGACCGCCGCGACGATCGTCCGGGAGAGGAGCGCGCGCGTCTGCTCCGTCGCGCGGCGCTCCGCGTCGCCCCCGGCGGTGTCGGGGGCGAGGCGGGCGTCGTAGCCGCTCGACCTGACCGCCGCGGCGAGGCGCTCGGGGTCGAGCCCCGCCCCGCGCACCTCTGCCCGCGCAGTGCCGAGGTTGACCGACGCCTGCGAGACGCCGGGCACGGCCGCGAGCGCCTTTTCGATCGTCGTCACGCACGAGGCGCAGTGCATGCCCTCGACCGCGAGCGAGACCGACTCTTCCGGGGCCGCGCCGCGCGCGATCGGCACGCGGACGGCCGGCGCCATGGCTTCGGGGGCGCGCGCGCCCGTGTAGCGCTCGGGCGCCTCGTCGAACCGGCGGGCGCAGCCCTCGGCGCAGAAGTAGACGGTTTGGCCGTCGCGCTCCCGGCGTGCGGCGGCGCGCTCGGGCTCGACGGTCATGCCGCAGACCGGGTCGCGCGGCGCCTGGCGGACCGGGAGCGTCATCGTCCGACCGCCCCCGCCGCCGACGGACCGTCGGCGTAGACTCTGGCGTCCATGCGCATCGGGAGCCCGAGTCTATCCGGTCCTCGGCGGCCGGACGCCGTCCGGACGGCCGGGCCCGCGTGACCTCTCCCGTCCGATACCGCGCGGTCGTCGCCTACCTCGGGACGCGGTTCCACGGCTGGCAGGAGCAGAAGAACGCGGCGCGTACGGTGCAGGCGGTTCTTGCGGCGGCGCTGCGCCCGCTCGCGCGCGAGGCCGTGCGCGTCGAGGGCGCGAGCCGCACCGACGCCGGCGTCCACGCCGACGGCCAGGTCGTTCACTTCGATCTGCCGCGGCGCCGCGAGCCGCGCGCGGTGCGGGACGGCGCCAACGACCGGCTGCCCGAGGACGTGCGCCTGCTCTCCGTCGAGGAGGCGGCTCGCGACTTTCACGCGCGTTTCGACGCGGCGTGGAAGGAGTACGTCTACCGCTGGAGCCGCGCCGCGGTCATCGCGCCGCGCGACGCCCCGTTCGTCGCGCCCCTCTCGCCGCGCGCCGACGCGGCGCGGATGCGCGAAGCCGCGGCGGCGCTGCCCGGACGGCGCGACTTCCGCGTCTTCGCGGTCAGCACGCCCGCCGGCGAGCCCACGGTGCGGACCCTGACGCGCGTCGCGATCGAGGAGGACGGCGACGAGCTGCGCGCGGTGCTCTGCGGCGACGGATTTCTCCGGGGGATGGCGCGCTCGATCTGCGGCGTGCTCGCCGACGCGTCCCGGGGTCGCGTGCCGGCGGACCGGATCGCGCGCCTCCTCGCGTCGGGCGACCGGCGGCTCCTCTGCTCCAAGGCGTTTGCCCGCGGCCTGACGCTCCGGCGCGTGGTTTACGAGCCCGATCGGCCTCCGGAAGACAGGCCGGGCGCGCTACACTCTTCCCCGTGATCGAGCTGGACTCCCTGGCGCCGCCGGGATCCTTCGAGCGGCAGCTCCTGGACGAGATCGACCTCGCCAAGCTCCCGCGGCACGTGGCCATCATCATGGACGGCAACGGGCGCTGGGCCAAGCAGCGCGGCTCGCCGCGCGTCGAAGGCCACCGGGCGGGCATCGCGTCGGTGCGCGAGGCCGTCGAAACCTGCGCGCGTCTGGAGCTCGACGCTCTGACGATCTACGCGTTCTCGGTCGAGAACTGGAAGCGTCCCCGGTTCGAGATCGTGACGCTGATGTCGCTCCTGAAGGAGTTCCTCGCCAAGGAGCTCTCGAACCTCCTGAAGAACGACATCCGCTTCCGCGTCGTCGGCCGGATGAACGAGCTCGACCCGTCGGTCCAGAAGGCGCTGGCCCAGGGACTGGCCGCGACCTCGTCCTGCCGCGGCATGACCTTCAACATCGCGTTGAACTACGGCGGCCGGACCGAGATCGTCGACGCGTGCCGGTCGCTCGCCAACGACGTCGTTTCCGGGCGGCTGACCCCGGAGCAGATCGACGAGGAAACGCTCGGGTCACGCCTCGGCACCGCGGGCCTTCCCGACCCCGATCTGCTCATCCGCACGAGCGGCGAGATGCGCGTCTCGAACTTTCTGCTCTGGCAGATCGCCTACAGCGAGATCTGGGTGACGCCGACGCTCTGGCCCGACTTCCGCAGGCGGCATCTCTTCGAGGCGATCCTCGACTTCCAGAAGCGCGAGCGCCGTTACGGCGGCGTCATCAGCGAGGGCCGGCCCGCCGAGGGCAAGGCCGAGGCGCAGGGCTGACTTTTTTCGCGCGCCGCACGGAACGAACGCCTTGGCTCTAGGCAAACGCGAGCTCGCCGCCGCGGTCGCGATCCCGATCGTCCTGGCCGTTCTCTTCCTCGGGCCGCCGGTCGCGTTCAACGCGCTCGTCGGCGTCGTCGGCCTCGGCGCGCTCTGGGAGTTCTACCGGATGGCGGAGAAGTCCGGTCACCCGGTCGCGAAGGCGCTCGGGATCCTCTACGGCGGCCTCGTCCTCGGCGACGCCGCGATCCTCTGGGGACGGTTTCGATTCGTGACGCCGTCCGGATGGATCGTCGAGGTCGCCGCCAAAGAGCGCCCGGGCGGTTGGTTCGCGCTGGCCCTCCTCGGGGTGGGTCTGGCCGCGGTCGCGCCGCTCTTCGGGCGCGTGCCGCCGGCGGCCGCTCTGTCGAGCGCGGCGACGACCGCCTTCGGCGTCCTCTCGATCGCGCTGCCCGCGACGACGCTCTGTTACCTGCGCCAGCAGTCGCCGCGGAGCGTCCTCTTCCTCTTCCTGATCGTGTGGGCGTGCGACTCGGGCGCGTACTACTTCGGGCGGCGCTACGGCGCCCATCGCCTCGCGCCCGTGGTGTCGCCCAAGAAGACCTGGGAAGGCTCGATTGCCGGGCTCGTCACGGCGACGCTCTTCGGGGCCGCCGCGGGCACGTGGTGGTTCGTCCCCGAGCTCGGACCGTGGCGGGGCGCTCTCGTCGGGGCCCTCGCGTCGAGCGCCGGACAGGTCGGAGACCTCGTCGAGTCGCTCTGGAAGCGTGGCGCCGGCGTGAAGGACTCGGGCGTCTTCCTCCCCGGCCACGGCGGTTTCTACGACCGGATCGACTCGCTCCTCTTCGCCGGTCCGGTCGTGGCCGCGTTCCTGGCCTGGAGCTGACGCGCGACCCTTCCCCCGGGCCTCCTCCCAATATAATGACGCGCTGGCGATGAAATCCCTCGCGATCCTCGGCTCGACGGGCTCGATCGGGCAGTCCTCTCTCGACGTGGTGGCTTCCATGCCGGACCGGTTCCGGGTCGTGGCGCTGGCGGCCGGCCGCTCGATCGAAAAGCTGGCCGAACAGGCCGCCCGGTTCCGGCCCCGCCTGATCGCGATCGACCGGGCCGAGGACGTCTCGCGTCTGGAGCGGCTGCTGCCGGCGGGGCTCGGCTGCCGCGTCGTGCCCGGCCGCGAAGGCCTCGACGAAGCGGCGCGCCACCCCGACGCGGACACGGTCGTCGGCGGTCTCGTCGGCGCCCTCGGCCTGCGGTCGGCGTACGCCGCCGTCCGCGCGGGCAAGCGCCTGGCGCTCGCGAACAAGGAGCCGCTCGTGGTCGCCGGCGAGCTGATCCTCGCCGAGGCCCGGAGGAGCGGCGCCGAGCTCGTCCCCGTCGACTCCGAGCACAGCGCGATCCACCAGGCGCTGCGCGCCGGGCGGCCGGGCGAGGCGGCGCGCCTGGTGCTGACGGCGTCGGGCGGGCCGTTCCGCGAGCGGCGTCTCGACACGTTCGACGCGATCACGGTCGAAGACGCGCTCGCGCACCCGACGTGGAAGATGGGGCCGAAGATCACGATCGACTCGGCGACGATGATGAACAAGGGTCTCGAGGTCATCGAGGCGCATTTCCTCTTCGGCCTGCCGGGCGAGCGGATCGACGCCGTCATCCACCCGCAGTCGCTCATCCACTCGTTCGTCGAGTTCGTCGACGGGTCGCTCGTCGCGCAGCTGGCGAAGAACGACATGAAGTTCCCGATCGTCTACGCGCTGTCGTACCCCGAGCGGCACCCGAACGATTTCGGCCGCCTCGACCTCGTGGCGCTGTCGCGGCTCGACTTCTTCGAGCTCGACCCCCGGCGCTATCCCGCCATCGCGCTCGCGCGCCAGGCCCTCGCGGCCGGCGGCGCGATGCCGGCCGTGCTCAACGCGTCCAACGAAATCGCGGTGGCGGCGTTTCTCGAGGGGAAGATTTCCTTTCCGGACATCGTTGACGTCGTTTCTGGAACGATGGAATCGATCGGCCACCACAGCGCTCCGGGAAGTCTCGACGAGGCCGAGGAGGCGGATCGCGCCGCCCGGCAGGCCGCGGGGGACCTGGTTCGCCGCCGCGGCGCGGCGGTCGCCGCTCGATAGTCGGTCTCGACAAGGAGTCCTTTTTGACGATTCTCTCCAACACCCTCGCGCTCATCGTCGTCCTCTCGGTCCTGGTCGTCGCGCACGAGTTCGGCCACTTCGCCGTCGCGAAGTTCTTCCGGTTCCCGGTCGAGGTCTTCTCGGTCGGATTCGGCAAGCGCCTCTTCGGCAAGACGTGGAAGGGGACCGACTACCGCGTCTCGGCGATTCCCCTCGGCGGCTACGTCCGCGTGATCGGCCTCGGGCCCGACGAGTCGACGGTCACGGAGGGGACCTCGCGCGAAGCGCCGCCCGTCGGCAAGCGCTGGCAGCGAGCGCTCGTGCTCCTCGCGGGGCCCGGCATGAACTTCGTGCTGGCGATCCTGCTCCACACCGCGGTGTTCGTCGTCGGCGTGAAGGTGGCGGCGTACGAGCTCGAACGGCCGGTGGTCCGCGTCGTCGAGCCGGACTCCCCCGGGGCGGCCTCGGGCTTCCAGCCGGGCGACCGCATCGTGGCGATCAACGGCACCGAGACGCCGCGGTGGCGCGACGTCCTGTTCCTCTTCAGCATGAATGCCCGCGAGAACCTGAAGGTCGCGGTGGATCGCGGCGGCCACGACATGACCCTCGACGTCGTGCCGCGCCCGAGCACCAAGTACGACCTCGGGTACGTCGGGCTGCAGCCGGAGTTCGGAACGAGCGTGCGGCCGCGCGTCGGCTCCGTCGTCGCGGGCTCGCCCGCGGAGAAGGCGGGGCTCAAAGCCGGCGACGTCATCGTCGCGGTCGCGGGACACCCGATCCAGGGGGCGCCGGACCAGATCTTCACGACGTTCGTCGGCGCGGTCACGTCGGCCGCCCCGGGGCCTTTCGAGATCGCGTACCGGCGCGACGGCCAGCTGCACACGGCGAGCGTCTCGCCGCGGCGGGACCCCGACGGCTCCTGGAAGGTGGGCGTGCAGGTCGGCGCGGATCTGCCCGAGGTGCTCGAGCGCTTCCCGGTCAGGCAGGCATTCGTCGAGGGCTGGCGCCGCGTCGAGACCGATTTCAAGATGACCCTCTCGATTCTCGGCCGGCTCTTCCGCGGCCGCGCGAGCATGAAATCGATGTCGGGGCCGCTCGACATCGCGAAATTCTCGGGCGAGGCCGCGCGCACGGGCGCCGTGCCCCTCGTCGCGTTGATGGCCGCGATCTCGCTGCAGCTCGGCATCTTCAACCTGCTGCCGATTCCCGTGCTCGACGGCGGGCACCTGTTCCTGCTCGGCCTCGAGAGCGCGGCGCGCCGCGACTTCTCGCTCCGCGTCAAGGAGCGCATCCTGCAGGTCGGGTTCGTGATGATCCTGGCGCTGCTCGCGGTCGTGCTCTACAACGACCTCGCCAAGAATCTCCCGGCCGGCTGGTGGCCGTTCGGGAGCCAGTAGCCTCAGCGCACCGGCAGCGCGGCGGAGGGATGAGCCGGCAGGCCGGCCGGGCGGCGGCCCGGCAGGGACGTGAACGGCGCGCCCGCGGGACGGGGCATGGCCTCGACCGCCGCGTGAAAGCGCCGCCGGAAATCGAGATCGCCGCCCCAGTAAGACGAGCGGTTGGGGCAGGCGCCCTTCTCCGCGCAGAGGCCGACCACCTGGCACGCGTTCTCGAAGGCGTCGACCCGGCCGCGGCGCGCCATGATCTCGGCGAGCTCGCCGCGGAAGCGGGCGTAGCGCGGGCCGTTCCAGATCCGCGTCAGCGAGCTCTCGAGGACGTTGCCGAGCACCGCGCTCTTGTGGTCCTGGAGGATGCAGCAGGTCACGACGTCGCCGTTGGCGGCGATCGTCGTCGAGTACCAGCCGACGAGGCAGAACTCGTGGAGCGGCTCCGCCGCTCGCGCCCGCCGGCCCGCCGCGTCGAAGAGGTGGCGCCAGCGGACCTTCGCGCGGCGCGACAGAGGCGCGGCGGCGAAGACGCGGCGCTCGGTCTCGGCGATGCGGTCGGCGATCGACCGCTCCCAGAAGGAGAAGCGCTCGAGCCCCTCGAAGTAGTCTTCGGCGAGGACGCCCGCGTAGAGGCCGAGCATCTCGTCGACCTCCGCGTCGGTCATCGTCGGCATCGGGCGGACGGGGTAGAGGCCGTTCAACCAGAACGCGTCGGCGCCGCTCTCGCGGAAGAGACGGTGCATCTCGGGCAGCTGCCGGTAGTTGTCCCGGTAGACCAGGAACTGAAGCTTGATCGCGCAGGCGGCGCCCGTCTCCCGCTTGATCGCGGCCGCCCGGCGGACGTTTTCCACGACGCGGTCGAAGTTTTTCGCGGTCGTCTGCATCATCGCGGCGTAGGAAGCCGGCTCGGCGGTGTTGAGCGAGACGCAGATCTCGTCGCAGCCGGTCGCGAAGAGGGCGCGCACCACGGGCTCGGTCAGCAGGACGCCGTTGGTCGTGACGTCGGTGACGCGCAGGTTCCGGTGGCCGAGCGCCGCGACGAGAGCCGCCGCGTCCCTGCGAAAGAGCGGCTCCCCGCCGCCCATCAGCCGGACGCCGCGGACCCCGAGGTCGCGCATCTCGTCGAAGAGGGCTTCGAGACGCGCGGCCGGGAGCTCGAAATTGCCCGCGCGGACCTCCGCGGTCGAGCAGAAGAAGCAGTCGATGTTGCAGCGGTCCTGCCAGGAGATCTCGACGACGCGCGGCGGCGGTGCCGGCGATCCCCCGGCGATCGCGGCGAGGAGAGCGTCCTTCTCGGCGGCGCCGAGCCGCTCCCAGGCGTAGGCCATCGCCGGCATCTTACGCCGCGCCTTCGGCGGCGCCGCGGCTAGAATCCCGTCAGGAATGCGCTCCTGACGATGGCCGTGCTCGCGCTGTGGCTGGCGTACGCCGCCGCCGCCGGGGCGGTTCTCTGGTTCGCGCGGCGGCACGCGGCCTCCTTTTCCGCGCGCACCGGACTGGTCCTCGCCCTGCTGCCACTCGTCTTCACGGGCAAGGCGATCGTGCTCGGGCGGCTCTACGGCCCCGCCGACCTCTATTTCACCGCGGCGCCGTGGAACCGTCTCCCCGCGAGTCACGGCGTCGTTGCGCAGAACGCGATTCTCTCGGACCTCGCCTTCGCCAACCTGCCCTGGCGCGCCGCGGTCCGGGAAGCGGCCGCGAACGGGCGCGCGCCACTCTGGAATCGCTTCGTTCTCGGCGGCAACCCGCTCCTCGGCGCGGCGCAGGCCGGCGTGTTCCACCCGGCGACGTGGCTCGGCCTCTGGCTCCCGCTCCCGCTTTCGTGGACGTTCTCGTGCGCGTTCACGCTGCTGCTCGCGCTCGTCGCGGCCTTCGCGTTCTTTCGCGACTTCGAGCTGCCCGAGAGCGCCGCGCTCGTCGGCGCCGTCGGGTGGGGATTCTCGACGTACGTCGTCTTCTGGGATGGCTGGAGCATCGGACCGTCGACGGCGACGTTTCCGCTCCTGCTGCTCGGTCTGCGGCGCCTGGCCCGGGGCGCGCTGCGCAACGGCATCGCGCTGACGGCGGCGGCGCTCGTTCTGTCCCTCTTCGGCGGCCACCCGGAGTCCGCGTTCCATGGCGCGGCCGCGGCCGGCGCGTACTTCCTGTGGGAGCTCTGGGGCGCCGGACGGCGCGCGGCGGCGCGGGCGATCGGCGGCGCCGCGGGGGCCGGGGTCCTGGCGCTGCTCTTGTCCGGTCCCCAGCTCTTGCCGCTGCTCGCCACGCTGCCGCATTCGGCGGAGTACCGGGCGCGGCGGGATGCGCTCGCGGCCGGCGCGGCGTCGCAGTCGGTGCCGCCGGGCGAGGCCGCCGCGCGCCTCCTGCCCGACGTGCTGCCGTTCTCTCACGGGATCTTCGGGAAGAGTCCCGTGGACACGCAGAAGAACGACGGCTCGGGGATGCCGCTCGGCTACGCGGGCGCCGTGCTCTTTCCGCTGGCGGCGCTCGCCTTCGCGGGCCCGGCCCGCCGCCGCGGCCGGTGGGTCTTCCTCGCGTTCTTTCTCGCGGGACTCGCCTACGGCGCGAGCGCGCCGGGAGTGCTCGACGTGACCTCGCGGCTGCCCGGCTTCGCGCTGGCCCTGAACTACCGGCTCGTCTTTCTCGCGGGGCTCGGCCTCGCGGGGCTCGCGGCCCTCGGCACCGCGTCCGTGGCCGACCGGGGCGGGACGCGCCGTCTCGCCGTGGCCGGGGCGGCGACGCTCGTCGTTCTCGTCGCGGCGTTTTTCGCCGCGCAGCCGGTCCTCGCCGGCCGGGGCCTCGACGCGGCGTTCACGCGGGGCGCCTTTCTCGCCGAGGCCCTCCCGGTGGTCCTCCTCGCGATGGCCGCGGCGGCGGCGCGCCGTCGACCCGCCGCGGTCGCGGGCGCGGCTCTCGTGTCCCTGGTCGCGCAGCGGTTCCTCGAGATGCAGGGAACCTACCCGACGCTGCCGCCGGCGCTGCTCGCGCCGCCGCTGCCCACGCTCGCCGCGGTGACGCCGTCGGGGAGCGAGCCGTCGCGCGTGGTCGCGGCCGGCGGCGACTTCCGGCCGAACGCCGGGGCGCTGTACGGCGTCGAGGACGTCCGCGGCTACGAGTCGGTCGTGCTCGACCGCGTCGCGGACACGTTCCCGCTGTGGTCGCAGCCGCAGGCGGCGTCGTTCAACCGCGTGGACGACCTGACGCGCCCATTCCTTCCCTTCCTGAACGTCCGCGACGCGCTCGCGGCGCCGGACGCCGCGCCGCCGGCGGGTTGGATCGAGCAGGCCCGGGGCCCGGAGCTCGCCGTCTTCCGCAACCCGCGGGCGCTGCCGCGCGCCTTCGTGCCGCGCACGATTCGCGCCGCGCGCGATCCGATCGCGGCCTTGCAGACGGTGTCCGACTTCGGCGCGGTCGTCGTCCTGGCCGGAGAGGACTCTCCCGACGCGGCCAACGGCGCGGCGACCGTCCGTGCGCGGGAGCGCGGGCCCGACCTGCTCGTCGACGTGGATGCGGCGTCGCCCGCGCTCGTCGCGACCTCCGTGCCGGACTGGCCGGGGTGGTCTGCGGAGACCTCGCGCGGGCCTCTCGCGCTCGTGACGGTCAACCACGCGTTCGTCGGGTTCCGGGTCGAGCCCGGGCGGTGGACGGTGCGGCTGCGCTATCGGCCGCGCTCGTGGACGCTCGGGCTGCTCTCGGGCGCCGCGGGCCTGATCGCGGCGGCGGGCGTCGAGCGGGCGACGCGGCGGCTCCGGGCTTCGTAAGAAGAGCGATGGCGCAGATCTCGGCCGCGGCCGCCTGCCTCGTGTTCGCGGCCGCCGGCGTCTACGTGCTGTGCCGCGAGCTCTGCTGCGCACGGCTGCCCGCGGCCTTCGGCGCGGCCGCCTGGACGCTCTCGGAGGCGCTGCTGTCGCCGGGGGCGCCGCGCGGCGCCTCGGGGGCGGCCTCGCTCCTCGTGCCGTTCGCGGTCGCCGGAGCCTTCTCGCGCGAGAAGCGGCGCCGTCCCTTTCTCCTGCTCGCGGCCGCGTGTCTGGTGTGGCGGTGGCGGTCCGGCCCTTCGGCGGCGGGGCCCGCCGCGCTCGAGGCCCTGGTTCTCGCGGTGCTCGCGGCATTCGGCGCGCAGCGTCTCTGGGACGGCGAAGGCGGGACCGCGTTCGTCGTCGGCGCCGGCGCGGCGGCCATCGCCGCGCTCTGCCGCCACGAGCCGGCGTTGGGCGAGCGTCTCCTCGAGGTTCTCCCGACGACCGCCGCCCTCGTGGCCGTCGCCCTCACGCCGCGCGCGGTGCGCGCCCGGGCGGGTCTCGTCGCGCTCGTGGCTCTCTTCGGCGCCGTGCGAGGGGTCGAGATCGCGCGCGGCCCTCGGGCGGGCGGGGCCGTCATGGCGTCGGCAGCGGCCGGCGCGCCATTTCCCCGGCGCTGAGGCCCGAGCCGGGGAGGGGCGGCATAATGGCCGCCGATGCTCGCGGCGGCCGGTACCCTCGCGCTCTACGGCGGGACGGCCGCGCTGGCTCTCGCGCTCGGCCGGCGCTGGATCGCGCCGGTCGGCTGGCGGGCGGCGCTGCTGCTCTCGGCGGCGCCGCTGCTCTTCACCGGCCAGGCGATCTTCACGGGCGGCATCCTGGCGCCGCTCGACGTGGCCTACGGGACCGAGCCGCTGCGCGCCCTGGCCGCCGAGCACGGGACGGGTCGTCCGGTCGACCCGCTGCTGGTCGACGTCGTGTCCCAGATGCTGCCGTGGCGCCAGGCCGTTCGCGAGTCGCTCGCGGAGGGGCGGCTTCCGCTCTGGAACCGGCACGTCCTCTCCGGCGAGCCGCTGCTCGGCGTGGCGCAGCCGGCGGTTCTTCACCCGGCGACGTGGCTCGGTCTCGCGCTCCCGCCGGCGCCGGCGTGGAACCTCGACCTCACGCTCCGTCTTTTCCTCGCGCTCGCCGCCGGGTACTTCGGCTTTCGCGGCCTCGGCGGCTCGGAGCTCGCCGCGCTGCTCGGCGCCGCGGCGTGGGCCTTCTCCGACTTCCTCGTCTTCTACCTGGGGTATCCGCTTTCGCCGAGCGTGGCGCCGTTTCCGCTCCTCGTCCTCGGTTTCGCCCGGCTCGTCGAGTCGCCGGGGCACCGCGCGGTCGGCCTGACGGTCGCCGCGCTCGCGCTCGCGGCGGTCGCCGGCCATCCGGAGACCCTCCTGTTTTCCGTGACCGGCGCGGGCCTCGTCTTTCTCGCGGAGCTCTTCGCCGCCGGGCCGGGGCGCCGTGTTCGGCCGATCCTCCTGGCGCTCGCGGCGGGGGCTCTCGCCCTCGGCCTGACCGCGGTCGTCCTGCTCCCGGTGGTGGAGAACCTGCCGCAGACGTGGCAGCACGCCCTGCGCAATCTTCCGATCGTGTGGGGCGACGCGCGGTCGACGCCGCTCGTCGAATCGGCGCGGCGCCTGCTGCCGAGTCTCGTTCCCTACGCCTACGGCGTTCCCGGCCGGGGCGGCGTCCTCGAGCGGCTGATCCTGCCCGCCGCGTACGCGGGCTCGCTGCTGCTGCCGCTTGCCGCGGCCGGGATCGCCGCGCCCGGGAGGCGGCGGGCCGTCTTCGTCCTGCTCGCCGCGGTCGGCCTCGCCTTGAACGTGCGGCTGCCGTGGATCGCCGGTCCGCTCGCGCGGCTGCCGCTCTTCGACATCGCGGTCAACGACTACTTCGTCTTCCTGTCCGTCTTCGGCCTGGCCGGGCTCGCGGTGCTCGGCGCGGATCGGCTGAGCCGCGGGGAAGGCGCCCGCGCCTTCGCGTGGGGCGCGGCGGCCGCCGTCCTGCTCGTGCTCGGCGTCGCGCTCTTCCGGGCCGACGGCCTCGAGCGTCTCGGCTTCGACGGCGCGTACTTTCGCAGCCGCCTGCTGCTGCAGACGATCCCGCCGCTCGCGGCGCTTCTGCTCGTCGGCGGGCTCGCGGTCGCCGGGCGCGTCGGGGCTCCGGCGGTGGCCTTGCTCGCGCTCGCGCTCGTCGCGCAGCGGCGCCTCGAGGAGTCGGGCGTCTACCCGACGTACCCGGAAAGCGCTTTCTATCCGCGCCTTTCCGTGCTCGATCCGATTCCCCGCGGCGAGCCCGTCCGGATGACGGCGGTCGGCTTTTCCTTCGCGCCCAACATCGCCGCGATGTACGGCGTCGAGGACGTGCGCGGCTACGAGGCAATGACCTTGCGCCGCTACGCCCAGACCTACCCGCTCTGGTGCACCCAGCTGCCGTCCTTCTTCAACCGCGTGGACGACGCGACCTCGCCGTGGCTCGCGTTCCTCGGCGTGCGCTACGTGTTGTTTCCGCCGGGCCTCGGCGCTCCCGAGGGCTGGAAAGTGCTCGCCGAGGAACGCGGCTCGCGCCTCGTCGAGAACCCGCGGGCGCTGCCGCGCGCCTTCGCCCCGGCTCATGTCGCGTGGCTCGGAGACCCGGAGCGCGCCTACGCGGTCACCGCGACGATCCAGGACTTCGCGCGCGACGGCGTCGTCGGCGCACCGCGGCCGGGCCCGCTCGGCTGGCTGCCGAACGGCCCCGCGCGAATCGCGATCGCCGCGTACGATGCGGACGTCCTGGCGCTGTCGCTCGACTCGGAAGAGTCCGTCTTCGTGGGGACGTCGGTGACGGGGTGGACGGGCTGGCGTCTGACCATCGACGGGAAGGACGCGCCCCTGCTTCCCTTCAACCACGCGTTTGTCGGCTTCCAGGCGCCGGCCGGGCGCCACCGCGCGGTGCTGCGCTATCGGCCGGACGGCTTCGTGGCCGGGGCGGCGATCAGTGCGGCGACGGCACTACTGGTTCTGGCTCTCCTCCGGCGCGGCCGGCCGAGAGCGCCAGCGCCAGCAGGACGGGAACCGGCATCAGGACCCTCGCCGCCGACCACGTGACCCAGAGGCGGGGGTCGTCGGCCATGTGCAGGTAAGCGAAGAGCAGGAAGGCGACGAGCGCCGCCGCGGTGCCGATCGCCAGCCAGGAGGCGCGCGGGGGCCTTCCGGCCGCGAAGAGACAGATCACGGGAACGAGAAAGGGGAGGCCGTGAGCCGTGCCGGCCAGGGCCGCCGCCAGCGCCGCGACGACGCGCGGGAAGTGCTCGAGGTGGAGCGTCGCGAAGGGACCGTACTCGGAGTACTCGTGGAAGAGCCCGCGACTGACGCCGAAAGCGAACCAGGCGGCGAGCGCCAGAGCGGTCGGTCCGAGCAGACGCGCGGTCACGGCGAGCGCCGATCGGAACGGCCTGGCGCGGAGCGCGAGAAAGAGCGCTGCCGAGGCGAGAACGAACGGGAGCCCCTCCACTTTCGTCGTCGCCGCGCCCGCGAAGAGAAGCCCCGCGAGCGCCTGGAGGGCGGGATCGCCCGCGTCGCGGCGCAGGAGCAGGGCCATCGCGAGCGCCTCGAAGAAGACCAGCGGCGTGTCGCCGTTGCCCGCCACGAACGCGCGGATCCCCACGATCGCGATCGCGGAGACGGCGAGCGCCGACGCGGCGCCGGACCGGTCCCGCCGTCCCCCGAGCACGCCGGGGAGGGCGACGGCAAGGGCCGCGACGAGGAGCGGAAACGTCGCCATCGCCCCTTCCCAGGAGAATCGGCCGGCCGCCATCGAGGCCAGGGCGCCGAGGTTGGTGACGAGCGGCGGATAGTACGGGTGAAGAAAGCCGTGAAACGGCTCCTGGAGATACGCGACGTCGATCCCCCGCGCGGCCGCGAATTGCTCCGCCTTCGTCCCCCAGAAGTTGAAGAGGTCCGGCGACGTCGCCGCGGCCAGGGACGTCGCGAACGCGGCCGCCGCGACCGCGCCCGACGAGACGAGCGCGGCCAGCCGCGAAGCGGGCGTGCTCGGAGAGGCCGGTCCGAGCGGCGGCGCCGGCGCGAAGGCGGGCAGGCGAGAGAGAGCCCAGGCGAGGGGCATGGCGCCGGCGGCCACGGCGGCGAGCGACCAGCGCCACCGGGCGAGCGCGAAGAGGGTCATCACGAACGAGGTCAGAGCCGCGCCGGCCGCTCCGGCGAGCACGAGGCGGGCGCCGGCGGGGAAGCGTCGGAAGCAGGTCCGGAGAAGAAGCGGGGCGCCGACGAGCGGCATCAGGAGCAGCGGCGCGAGCCAGACCGCGGTCATCGCGGCCGCCGCCGCCAGACCGTTCCCGCGGGGGTCGTCAGCACGAGCTCGTCGTCCGAGGGCGTCGGACGGCCGTGGACGACGACGCGGTATTCCGCGGACGCCCAGGTTTCGGGCGGGGTGAAGGCGTCGAACACCGCGGCGGGCAGGACGTGCCGCCCGGGGAGCAGCGCGAGCCCGAAGCGGAAGAAGTACGACTCGAACCCGGGATGGCGCGGCTCCGCGAGGACGACGACGGAAGCGCCGGCGGGAATTCGCGGGGCCGCGTCGCGCAGCAGCGCGTAGGCCGGCTCGAGAAACGTCACGCCGTGCGTGAACGGCGTCGGCGGCGGCCCGAGGCCCGCGAACCACGGCACGCCGCGAAGCGCGAGCGCGGCGAGCACCGCGGCGCCCACGAGGGCGGAGACGGTCGGGATGTCGGCGCGGGATCGCGGCAACGTAGCCGGATTCTAAACGGGGCGCGGGCGCACGACAGGCTCAGCTCGGCTCGTCGCCGCCTTCCCAGTGCTCGAGGAGCTCCTGGCCGACCGTTTTCGTCACGAAGATCTGCTTGAGGTAATTCAGCGTCGTCACGGCCAGGGGAACGCCGGCCGCGGAAAAAGGCGCTCCGACGGCGGCGAGCGCGAGGTGGCGCGCCTTCTCGGCGCCCGAGAACTCGGGGTTCTTCCAGTCGAGAACGCTGCCGTAGTACTTGAAGACCATGCGGTAGACGTCCGAGAGGAGCATCCGGAAGCCCATCTCGACGCCCCAGACGAAGCACGCGCCGGTGCGGATCTTTTCGAGGAACTCCGCGACGGTCTGCGCCTCGGCCACCGTGTAGACGCGGGCGAGCGGGGCGAGCGTGTGGGCGTCGGACCCCGCCACGAGCGAGACGTCGCCGCGCTTCTCGCGCACCACCGCCATCAGGTCCTCGACGAGGCGGTTGTGGTGCGAGGTCATCGCGCCGTTCTTGACCTCGAAGATGTCGAACATCCGCAGCATCTCCTCGAAGTAGTGCCTCGGGGAGTTGCGCAGCCGGTAGTTCTGGAACATGTGGTTGGCCGACGCGATGATGTTCTCGTCGCGGATGTACTCGTGAAGGTCGTAGATGTTGCGCCGCCGGCGCTGGATCTCGTCGTGCTGCTTCTCGTCGATGTCGAAGACATTGACGTGGATGCGCTGGCGGGTTTCCGGGAACCACGTCTCGACTTCCTCCGAGATGAAGAAGTCCTCGAGGTCCGGGTTGCGGTCGAGCAGGGACAGGCACCCGTCGATCGAGTCGTGGTCGGTGATCGTGACGAAGTCCATGCCGCGCTCCTTGGCCAGGCGATAGACCTCCTCGGGCCGGTTGTAGGAGTCCCGCGTGTTCGCGATCCGGAAGTACTTGAACGTCGAGAAGACCGAGTGACAGTGCAGGTCGGCCTTCCGGAATCGCCGGTCGGCAAACCACCCCGGCTGTTCGACGTCCGTCTCGCGCTTGGATGACACCCGGTCAACCCCCGGGGCGCCCGTCCGGGGCGCCCGCGCGGCCTCGAGCGGCCGCCGGCTTGAGAGTACCATCCCATGTAAACTCCCGCTGTGGCACGCTTTGCCTTCCGCCTGTTCTACGGAACCCTGCTGGTCGGCGTCTTCCTCGGTGCCGTCTGGTTCGGATTCCGGCGCGCGATCGTGGGCCGCTCGGTGACGGTGCCTGACCTGACGAGCAAGACTCCCGAAGAGGCCCTGAAGGCGGCGCGCGCCGTGGGCCTGCAGCTCGAAGAGCAATCGGGCCGGGCACGGTACGACGACCGCGTGCCGCGCGGCCGGGTGCTCCTGCAGCAGCCCGAGGCCGGCTCGCTCGCCAAGCCGCTCCAGACGGTGCGCGTCGTGCTGTCGCTCGGCGCGCGGGAGCTCCGGGTACCGGAGCTGCAGGGACTGGCGCCCCGCGCGGCGGCGGTGAAGCTGACCCGCGAGGCGCTCGAGCTCGGGCCGGTCTCCTGGTATCGCGACCCGAAAGCGCCGCAGGGCATCGTCGCCCAGGAGCCCGAGCCCGACGTCGTGGCGGCCCGGGGCCAGGCCGTGTCGGTGCTGACGTCGCGGGGCGCCCCGGAGACGCGAATGGTCATGCCCGATTTCGTCGGCAAGGACGCCCAGACCGTGCGCGAGCGGCTCGAGAAGTTCGGGTACCGGGTTGGCAGCGCCCGCTTCGAGACCTACGACGGCGTCCGGCCCGACACCATCCTCAAACAATTTCCGCCGGCGGGCTATCCGCTTTCCAGCCGCGAGGTCGTGTCGCTGACGGTCTCGCGGTCCCCCGACGCCGGGGCTCCTGCGCCGAGGTCATGAAGGTCCGGATCGCGCCGTCTCTTCTCTCGGCCGACTTCGCACGCCTCGCCGACGCTCTGGCCGTGGCGGAAGCGGGGGGAGCGGACCTCGTCCACGTGGACGTGATGGACGGCCACTTCGTCCCGAGCCTGACGCTCGGCCCTCCGGTCGTGCGCGCGCTGCGAAAGGCCACGCGCCTGCCCCTCGACATTCACCTGATGATCGATCGCCCCGAGCGCTCGCTGGCGGAGTACCTCGACGCCGGAGTGGAGTGGGTGTCGGTTCACGTCGAGTCGACGCCGCACCTCCAGCGCTGCCTCGACGCGATCCGGCGCTCGGGGGCGCGCGCCGGCGCCGCGATCAACCCGGCCACGCCGACCGGCGCGCTGGCCTCGGCCTGGCCCGACCTGGACTATGCCGTCGTCATGTCCGTCAATCCCGGCTGGGGAGGCCAGCCCTTCCTGACGCCGTCGATCGAGAAGGTCCGCCGCTTGAAACGCGAGGCGGGCGAGGCCGGTTCGGGCCTCGCGATCGAGGTCGACGGGGGCGTGGGGGAAGGCAATGCGGGGTCGCTGGTCGCGGCCGGGGCCGAGATTCTCGTCGCCGGCACGGCGGTCTACGGCGCCCCCGACCCGGCGGCGGCGATCGGGCGGCTTCGGGCCGCGGCGGCCGGACCTCGATGAGGCGCCTGCGACACGCGGGAGCGGGCCTCGCGCTCGCGCTCGTCCTGGCGGCGCCGGCCTGCAAGAGCGCCGGCACCGCGAAGAAGCCGGACAAGATCACCCAGGAGCTCCTGACGCAGCCCAAGGAAGTCCTCTTCGAGAAGGGCAAAGCCCTGATCGCCAAGAAGAAGTACGACCAGGGCCGCAAGTACCTGAACTACGTGTTCGAGACGTATCCGAACGAGACGGTCGGGCGCGAAGCGCTGCTGATGGTGGCGGACTCCTATTTTCAGCAGAAGAACGCGGCCTCCTACACGGAGGCTCGCTATCGCTACCGCGACTACCTGAACCGGTACCCCGGGGCCCCCAACCGGGACTACGCGCGCTACCAGTTCGCCTTCTGTTACGACAAGGAGCACGAATCGCCCGATCGCGATCAGACGGCGACCCGGGAGGCGATCGAGCAGTACCGGGCCCTCATCCGGGAGTTTCCCGACTCGGGCTATGCGGGCGCGGCGCGCGAGCGGATCCGGCGCCTGACCGACCTGCTCGCCGAGCACGACTTCGGCGTCGGCTACTTCTACCTCCGCAAGGGGTCGACGGCGGCCGCCCTGTCCCGGTTCATCCAGGTCGAGCAGCTCTACCCGGACTACGGGACGAAGGACAAGCTCTTCTACTACCAGGCGGTGGCCCTGGGGCGGCTGGGCCGCAGCGGCGAGGCGGCGACTTACTACAACAAGGTGCTCGAGGAGTTTCCCCAGAGCGAATATGCCCGAAAGGCCAGGTCAGCCATTGGAAAGAAAGGCGAAAAGCCGCCTTCGGCGTCCGTGGTTGTTGACACAAAGCCCCAAAGCCAGTAAATTTTAGGCCAGAAACCGCAAGTCGCCGTATTTCTTAAGGAGTCGCCATGCGTCTCCCCGTTCGCATTTCTGGCCTCTTGATCGTCTTCGCAACGGCGCTGTCGCTTTCCGCGCAGCAGGCCCCCGAGCTTTCGGGCGGCGGTCTGGCGACCCCGAATCCGACCATCACTCGAATCGAAACCACGGCGCCGCAGACCACCGAGGCTGCCCCGCAGCCTCTCGGCTACGAGGACGAGGTCACCTGCTTCGGGTACATCGGTCCCGACAGCGAGCATTTCGTGGCGAGCGTCATCGGGGGCGAGAACGAGGCCGAGCAGACCGACTTCACCGACCACAACCTGATGTATCTCGACAGCGGTTACGACCGGGGCCTGAAGGCGGGCGACGAATTCTGGCTCGTCACCCCGGGGGACGTCGTCTACCACCCGATCTCGAGCGAGCCCATGGGTCGCTTCTACCAGTACCGGGGCCGGGCGGTTCTCGTCTGCATCGAGGGCCGGACGGCGGTCGTCCGCGTGACCAAGGCCTGCACCGACATCCCGATCGGGGTGTACTTGAAGCCGTACGACCCGGTGCCCATCCCGCTCGGGCGCCGGCTTCCGAGCTGCGCCATGTGCGACCCGGCCACGGGCAAGGTCGACGGCCGGATCGTCCTGACCCGGGACGGCGTCGTCGCCATCGGGACGGGCACCGACATCATGATCGACCTCGGGATGGCTCAGGGCCTTCAGCCGGGCGACCAGCTCTCGATCTTCCGCTACGCGAGCGGTGCGGACTACGGCTTGCGGCCTCAGGGCTCCTACTGGATGTACAAGCCGCCGCCGCCGGGCGTTTCGGTTCCCCGCACCTACCTGGGGGACCTGGCCATCCTCTACGTCGGCGACCGCTGGTCGATGGCGCGGGTCATCGACTCGAGCCGTCTGATCGAGATCGGCGATCAGGTCGAGGTGAAGTAGGGGCTCGCCTCGGTTTCGCGGAAAAAAATCAGGAGAGGCGCTCGGCGCCTCTTCTTTTTTTTGGCGGCGGCGCTGGCACGAAAACGGCCGCGCTCACCGGGGCTCGGACGGCGCTCCGGCGCGCCGCGGCGCACTACCCCTCCTGTTTGCCCTTTGCTAAGATGCGCCCCTCTCCGATTCGCATTCGATTTAAGTGGGGGAGGGCATCGTGAATCTGGATGGGCAGCTCCAGGAAGTCATCGACGAGCTTCTGGCCCACGGCATTTCTCTCGATCTGGCGAAGAAGGAGTTCGAGAAGAAGTACATCGTGGGTGCCGTGAAGCGTTCGTCGGGAAACCTCGGTCGCGCCGCGAGCTCCCTCGGCATCCACCGCAACACGCTGCGCAACAAAGTCGGCATCCTGAACATCCGTTTGCCGCGCGAAAAATTCCGCGTCGCGCCGGAGATCACGAAGAAGAAATAGCGCTTCAGCCGTCAGCAGCCGGCTGCCGGCGGGGCGTGTCGATGTCCTGTCTGGCCGAGAGCTGACGGGGGCCGCTGACAGCTAGCTCTTCGGTTTGTCGCCCGGCTTCTCGTCGCCTTTGACGGCGTCCTTGAAGTTCCGGAGCCCTTCCCCGAAACCTTTGCCGAGCTGCGGCAGCTTGTTCGCGCCGAAGATGATGATCACGATCAGCAGGATGACGAGAAGCTCCGGAAGACCGAGTGAGCCGAACATCGTTTTCTCCGTTTTCTCCTTCGCGGGTTCGTCCCGGCCTGGAGCCCTCCCGCAAGCCCCGTAGAGCTTAGCAGACCGGCGTCGGCAGCGCCCCCAGGATCGCGGCGAAGTCCCTGTCTTCCCGTCGGTTACCGAGCAGCCGGCGCGTCAGCGCGAGTTCCGCGGGCAGGTACCGGCGATAGGCCTCGCCCTTCCCGCGGAACACCGCCCGCGCGAAGGTTCCGCAGACCTTCCAGGCGCGTTGCAGGAGAACCCGGGGGAGGCGCGCCGCGAGGGCCTCGGCGGCGACGCCGCGCGCCCCGGCAAAGCGGGCGAGCGCCGGCTGCGCCGCGCTCTCGTCCATCCAGTCGAGGGTCGTGCGCTCCCAGAGGAGCGACGCGAGGTCGTACGTGTCGGGGCCGAGACGAAGGTCCTGGAAGTCGATGACGGCGACGCGGTCGCCCGCGGCGAACAGGTTGTTGCCGTGAAAGTCGCGATGACACAGGGCGCGCGGATGCCCGAGGATCTCGGCGACGAGCGCGTCGGCCCACGCCTCGTGCGCGCGCCGCTCGGCCGGCGTCAGCGGGCGCGCGAGGAGCAGGTCGAAGACGGCTTCGCGCGCGAGGTCGAGCTCGCGCCGAAAGAGCGCGGCGTCGAACGGGGGATTGAGCCCGGGATCGGGAAGGCTCGCGATCGCCGCCGCGGCCTCCGCGGCGCGGCCGAGCCAGAACGCCCGGTCGGAGGGCGCCGTCGAGAGACGCGACGCGAGGTCGTTTTCGCCGAGGTCCTCGACGATGTGCCGGCCGTGTCCGTCGTCGGCGATCAGGATGGGAACGCGGACGACCGGCGCCAGCGCGGCTCGGGCGGCGAGCCAGCGGCGGCGCGCATCCGCTTCTTCGTCGGGGTAGACGACGCCGATCGCCGTGCGATCGCCCGAGAGGTGCAGCCGAAAATAGCGGCGCCGCCCGACGTCCCCGGCCAGAGCCTCGACGGCGAGCGGCGAGACGCCCGCCCGACGCGCGAGCTCTTCGAGGCCGGCGGCGTCGGACGGGAACAGGCGAAGACCTAGCTCGTGCTCTTGGCCTGAGACAGGAGAATCTTCTTGATGTGGACCGGCTGGTTCGGCCGGTCATTGGCGCCACGCGGAGCGTTGGCGATCTTGTCGGCCACTTCCATCCCGGAGATGACCTCGCCGAAGGCGGTGTACTGGCCGTCGAGGAAGTTGGAGTCCTTGACGACGATGAAGAACTGCGACGACGCCGAGTTCGGGTCCGAGGCGCGCGCCATCGACACGATCCCGCGCTTGTGCGGCGTGTCGTTGAATTCGGCCTTGAGCTTGTTCGACCCGTTGCCGCCCGTGCCGTATTGGGTCGCCGGCGTCTCGGGCTTCTTCGTGTTCGGGTCGCCGCCCTGGATCATGAAGCCCGGGATGACCCGGTGGAAGAACGTGCCGTCGTAGAACCCCTTCTGCGACAGGTCGATGAAGTTCTCGACGTGCTTCGGGGCCTTGTCGTAGAAGAACTTGATCTGGATGTCGCCCAGGTCCGTCTGGAGCGTGGCGATCGTGTTGGCGTAGTCGGGGGCCACTTTCTTACCTTTTCCTTTCGCCGTCTGCGCGGTGACCGCAATGGGGAGGGCGCAGGCGAGCATGAGAGCGACGATCGTGTGTTTCTTCACCTCGAGCTCCTTTCCGGATCCGGCGCGAAAGATAGCAGAACCGGGGGGCGGGAGGCAGGAGGCGGGCGCCGGGCGATAGGATGGGGGCGTGTACGCGGCGCTGGCGAAGGCCGTCCTCGACGGGACGCACCGGGAGCGGGCCGGGCTGGAGGTCCGCCGCCTCCGGGAGAAGTACCCGCGCGCCTCGCGGGACGAGCTCGCCTCGCGGGTGATCCGCCATGCCGCCCTCCAGTGCGCCGCGGCCGGAGGGCTCCTTGCCGGACCGGCGGCCTTTTTCGGCGCGGTGCCGTTCGGCGCCGACCTCGCCTACCAGGCCGTGACCCTGAACCGGATGGTCCTCGCGCTCGCGGCGCTCTACGGCGCCGAGAACGGGGGCCGGGCGCGGGCGACGGGGATCGTGGGCGGCCTCGCGGCGGGGCTCGGTTCGGAGCTCGGCCGGCAGGCGCTCGTGCGCGTCCTGCGCGGTGCGCTTCCGCGCCGGTCCGGGACCCGCACGATCCTGGGCGGACTCACGGGCGGCGCCTTCGGCTACGCGGCGGCGGTGGTGGTGGGCCGCTACGCGCGCGAAGCCTTCGGCGGCGGCCGGCGCTTCCGGCTTCGGTGACGGTGTCGCGCCCCGACGTCCTCGTCGTCGGCGGCGGGCTCATCGGCTGCGCGCTCGCCGCGGAGCTCGCGGCCCGCGGGGTGGCCGCGGAGGTCGTCGAGCGGGCAGAGCCGGGGGCCGAGGCTTCCGGCGCCGCGGCCGGGATGCTCACGCCTCAGACGGACGCCCGCGCGAGAGACGCCTTCTTCGACCTCGCCGTCGAGAGCCGGTCGCTCTATCCGGACTGGACGCGCCGCCTCTTCGAGGAGACCGGCGTCGACGTCGGCTACCGGAAGACGGGGCTTCTCCACGTGCGCTTCGAGGGACAGGCATCGGGCGATCCGGCTGCGCCGTTTGCGTGGCAGCGCGAGCTCTCGTACGCCGTGATCGCCCGCCGGCGCGAGGAGCTCGCGCGCGAAGCCGGCGGGCGGCTGTCCTCCGAGGCGGGCGATGCCGTCTTCTTTCCGGAGGAGGGCGCGGTCGATCCCCGGCGGCTGACGCGCGCGGCCTGGATCGCGGCCGATCGGCGCGGCGCGACGGTGCGCACCGGCGTTTCCGTCGTCGGGTTTCGTCTCGATCGGGGCCGGTGCCTCGGCGTCGACACGTCGGCCGGGCCGATCGAGGCGGGCGCGGTGGTGGACGCGGCCGGCGCCTGGGCGGCATTCGAAGGCCGGTTGCCGCTGCCGCTTCCGGTCGAGCCCGTGCGCGGCCAGATCGTGGAACTCGCGCTCCCGCTGCCGCCGCTGCCGACCATCGTGGCCACGGACGACGTCTACGTCGTCCCGCGGCCGGACGGGACCGTGCTGCTCGGATCGACGGTCGAGCGGACGGGCTTCCGCAAGGAGGTCACCGCCGGCGCCGTGGCCCGGCTCGTCGCCGCGGCCGCGCGCCTGATGCCCTCGGTCGCGTCGGCGGCGTATGTCACCGCGTGGGCGGGCCTGCGCCCGTCGACCCCCGACGGATGGCCGGTCCTCGGGGAAAGCCCGGTGCCCGGGCTCTACTTCGCGGCCGGCCACTACCGCAACGGCATCCTTCTGGCGCCCGCGACCGCGCGCCTTCTCGCCGACGTCCTGACGGGCGGACCGGCGCGCGATCTCGCCGCGTTTTCCGTCGAACGATTCGCGCCGGCGCCGCGCCCGGCGTGACCCGTCAGAAGAGCCGGCCGCGCGGAGATTTCGGCTAGAATCGGGCGCACGAAGCCCGGTCTGCTGCCGCCCAGGACATGGAGCATGCGATCGGGACGGGGGAAGGGGACGACAGCCAACATGAGAAGAGCGGTCTACTCCGGCATCCGGTGGGCGGCCGATGCGCTCTGGAACGTCGCGCGCGCGGTTGATCGACGTTTCGCGGAGGGGACGCTCCAGCCGAAGTGGGCGCCGGCGCCGCTGCTGAAGCAGCGCGAGAAGACCTTCCCGCCGCTCGGATTCCCGCGCCAGACCGATTCTCTCTGTCCCCGCTGCGTGACCGAGGTCCGGTCCCAGATCCTCTCGGGCGAGGCCGACTGGAAGGTCCTGATCGAGGGCAAGCCGGGCGAGATCCCGGCGTCGATCGTCGAGGAAGACGGGCGCATCCTGATGAAGAAGGACTGCCCCCGGCACGGCCATTTCGAAGACGTCATGTCCACGGACCCGGCGTTCTTCCGCCGCCTCGAGTCTCTCTATCCGGGACGGGACTTCGTGATCCCGAAGGACGGCCTGCACGAGCACGGGACGTCGTCGATCAAGTACGGACGCGGCGCGGTCCTGACGATCGACCTGACCAACCGCTGCAACATGATGTGCGACCCGTGCTTCATGGACGCCAACCAGGTGGGCTACGTGCACGAGCTCGAATGGGAGGAAGTCCAGAAGCTGCTCGACGACGCCGCCTCGATCAAGCCGCGGCGCCAGCTCTCGGTCCAGTTCTCCGGCGGCGAGCCCACCCTCTCGCCGCATTTTCTGGCGGCGATCCGGTACGCGCGGAAGCTCGGCTACTTCTCGGTCCAGTGCGCGACCAACGGCGTCCGGTTCGCCCAGGACGAGGCGTTCGCCCGCGAGGCGGCCGAGGCCGGACTCCGCTTCGCCTACCTCCAGTTCGACGGCGTCGGCAACGAGAAGAACCAGCACCGCAAGGTCGGCAACCTCTACGACGTCAAGCTGCGCGCGATCGAGAACCTGCACAAGCACGGCATCGACGTCACGCTGGTCGTGACCATCGTCAACGGCATCAACAACGACCAGGTCGGGGACATCATCCGATTCGGCCTGGAGAACATCGACAAGGTGACCTGCGTCGCGTTTCAGCCGGTCTCGTTCACCGGCCGCGACGAGGACATCGACGACGAGACGCGCACGCGGCAGCGGTACACGCTCTCGCACCTGGCCCACGACGTGAAGACGCAGGCCGGCATCGGCGAGCCCATGCGCGACTGGTACCCGCTCTCGGCGGCCGGGCCTTTTTCCGACCTGAAGGACCTCCTCGGAGGCCTCGAGGCCGACTTCGGCTCGTTCAAGTGCGGCTGTCACCCCAACTGCGGCATCGGCACGCTGATGCTCGTCGAAGAGAAGACGAAGAAGGCCGTGACCGTGCCGTCGGTGCTCGACGTGGACCGGCTGATGACCGACATCAAGGCCGTCACCGACTCGGGCCGCACGAGATTCTGGACGGCCGCGCAGGTCGGCCTGTCGGTCCTCCGCAACCTCCGGCCCGACGGCATTCCGGCCGGCCTGACGCCGTGGAAGGTGGCGAAGGTGATGGACGGCCACACCGGCGGGAAGCTCGGATTCACGGCGAAGAAGCGCGACGACTGGCGTGTCTTCTTCATCGGCGGCATGTGGTTCCAGGACCTCTTCAACTACGACTTCCGGCGCACCGAGATGTGCATCATCCCGTACGCGACGCAGATGGGTGAGATCTCCTTCTGCGCGTACAACACGGGCGTGGGGTGGCGCAAGATCATCGAAGAGATGTTCCAGACCGCCTCGCTCGCCGAGTGGTACAGGAAGAACGGCCGGCACGAGGTCTACGCGCGCGGCCGAAACGTCCCGCTGCCGGTCCTGCCGGGCCAGGCCGTGCCGGCGATGCCCCAGGCGCCGCGACCCGCGGCGATGGCGGCGCGGCAGATGCTCCCGGTTTACGGCGCCGCCGGCAAGTAGTCCCGGGCGCGGCGAGGGGCGCCTTTCCCCGCTCTCCCCCCGGGCCACGGAACGGGCCCTCCCGACCCTCTCTCCCGTGAAGGGGAAGAGGGTCGGGTCAGCGGCGCTCCTGGCGCTCGAGGGAGTGAGGCTCCCGACGTCGCCCCCCTCGCCGATGCCTGGAACGGGCTAGCGGCCGCGGCGTCCGAACGCCGGCGCCGAGGCCGGTCCCGACGGCGCGCGATGCCCGTGCGCCGGATGCGGCGTGCGCCGGTGCTCCGAACGCGACGGCTGTGCCGGAGGGTGGGCCGTCCGGCGCTCCGCCTTCTCTCGCCGGCGCGCCTCCTCGGCGGCCTGGTGCGCGAGGCGCCGTTCGGCCTTTTCCTTCGCCCGCTGGCGTTCCGCCGCTTTCCGCGCGCGGATCGCGGCGATGCGCTCGGCGATCGGCACCTCGAACCGCTCGGCCGGCGCCTTGCTGTAGTCGAAGCCCGGGACCGTGATGCGGGGGAGGCGCTTCCCGATCGCGCGCTCGATCGCGGCGAGGTCGGTCGTTTCCTCGGGCGAGACGAACGTGAAAGCGTCTCCGGTCATCTCGGCGCGCGCCGTGCGGCCCACGCGGTGGATGTAGTCCTCGGGGACGTTCGGGACGTCGAAGTTGACGACGTGCGACAGGGCCTCGACGTCGATGCCGCGCGCCGCGATGTCGGTCGCGACGAGGACCCGGTACCGGCCCTCCTTGAAGCCTTCGAGGGCCTGGGTGCGCTGCGCCTGGCTGCGGTTGCCGTGGATGCGCTCGCAGGCGACGCCCTTCTTCGCGAGCGTCTCGGCGAGCCGGTTCGCCCGGTGCTTCGTGCGCGTGAAGACGAGAACGTTCTTGACGTCCCCGCGCTTGAGAAGCTCGAGGAGCAGCGGCGCTTTGAGGTTCTGGGCCACCGGGTAGACGGCCTGGGTGATCCCGACGGCCGGTGCGGCCTGCCGCTCGATGTTGACGGTGAAGGGGTTCTTGAGCATTTCGCGCGAGAGCTGGGCGATCGGGGGCGGCATGGTCGCCGAAAAGAACAACGTCTGGCGCCGGGGCGGCAGGTGCTTGAGGACGCGGCGGATGTCGGGCAGGAAGCCCATGTCGAGCATGCGGTCGGCCTCGTCGAGCACGAGGACCTCGAGCTTCGCGAGCGCCGCGTACGGGAATCGGAAGTGGTCGAGCAGGCGCCCCGGCGTGGCGATGAGGACGTCGACGCCGGTCCGGAACGCGTGTTCCTGCGGCCCCATCGCGACCCCGCCGAAAACGGCGGCCGACGAGAGCGGCGTGTGGACGGCGAGCTCGCGGGCGTGCTCGTCGATCTGCGCGGCGAGCTCGCGGGTCGGCGTCAGGACGAGGGCGCGCGTGACGCCGCGCGTCTTGCCGAGGAGCTGGTTGAGGATCGGGAGCAGGAAGGCGGCGGTCTTGCCGCTGCCGGTCATGGCGCAGGCGAGGACGTCGCGTCCTTCGATCGCGGGGGGAATGGAGTCGGCCTGGATCGGCGTCGGCCGCGTGAAGCCCATTTCGCGGACGCCGCGCAGCAAGTCTGCATGGAGCCCAAACTGGGAGAAAGGCAAGGAAATCCTCCTCGTCGGTGAATCCGGCTGTTTTTCGTGTTGGGAACGGAGGATCTGCCGGCAGGGCCTACGTTCGGGAGCGGGAGGCACGGGCCACCCGCGGGAGCGCGGAGGATCGCACAGTGAGGCCGGAAACGCAAGCCGAGGGCGTCGGGCGTAGGATTCGCGGGGTGCGAGACGGTCGGTTCTGGCTGGTTCTCGGACTCCTCGCCGCCGCGGGATGCGGCCGGCCGGAACCGGGGGCCGCTGCTCCCGCCGTCACGCCCGCGGCCGCTCCCGCCGCGGTCGAGCCTCCCGGCCTCGGCGAGCTGATGACGTTCAACCAGATGCGGCACGCGAAGCTCTGGTTCGCGGGAGAGTCCGGCAACTGGAAACTCGCCGCGTACGAGGTCGGCGAGCTCGGCGAGGGGTTCGACGACGTCGTGCGCTATCACCCGACGCACAAGGATTCGCCGGTCCCCATCGGCGAAGCGGTGGAGAAGATCCTCCGCGAGCCGCTCGCGGAGGTCGGGCGAGCCATCGCCGCGAAGGACCGGGCGCGCTTCGAGAAGGCCTTCGACGCGGTGACGGACGCCTGCAACCGATGCCACCGCGCGACGAACTTCGGATTCAACGTCGTGCAGCGCCCGACGTCGAACCCGTTCTCGAATCAGGTCTTCGCGCCGCCCGCCGAGCCCTAGGCCTTCTCCGACCAGACGCTCGAGAGCCGCCCGGTCGCGACCGCCGCCGTGCCCGACGGCGACGGCGCGTAGTGCGAGACGTCGTTGAAGAGCGAGAGTCGGGCGTGCCCGAGGTCCTTGAAGTCGAGGACGTTCAGGGACGCCGGGCTCTGGTCGAGGTGATCGCGGTACCGGCGCAGGTCGAATCCGAGCAGGGACCCGATCAGGAGCCGGATCGTCGCCTTGTGCGAGGCGACCGCCACGTACTCGCCGCCGTGGGCCGCGACGATCTCGAGCAGCGCCGGCAGTGCGCGAGCCGTGACGGACAGGCCGGTCTCGCCACCCGGCGGCGCGAACGAATACGGGTCGCCCTCCCAGCGGGCATACTCCTTCGGGTACTCCTTCTCGACCTCCGCGCGCGTCTTGCCCTCCCAGTGCCCGTGGGAGATCTCGCGCAGGCCGTCCTTCGGCGTGACGGGCTTACCGTGGGGCGCCGCGAGGATCCGCGCCGTCTCCATCGTCC